>SKEB01000277.1_pt1 | contig 55391 bp, 40 predicted proteins | sample 4826561 | NCBI WGS metagenome assembly SKEB01 (sample SAMN11008820, study PRJNA524170) | human gut metagenome | biome: Human fecal sample; material: Feces; isolation source: fecal sample from pouch patient p17 | host: Homo sapiens | place: Israel: Tel-Aviv | collected 2016-03-29
CGCCACAACATTTGCATAAGGGAGGCATCCTCAGGAGAACATTCCTGAGGACGCCTCCCTTTTCCATATCCACAACAGACCAACACTTGGCCGTCCCTGCTCCCGCCTCATCGTCAGCGTGTAGACGGAGGGGGGGTGCGTGCGGTTGGCTTCGCTTTTGCGAACGCAAAGCGGCCGTGTCGTACGATTTGCGCTTGGACGGGTAAGGCCGACACGTCTGTTGTCGATGATGCGTTGATGCTGATAGGGCCCATGCTACGTCGCATAGTGGCTGGATCGGACGGATACAGGTAATCTGCCGGCGGCTGTGTGGGAGGTGTCGGCCTGGACTTGGTGGTCAGATCGGGGACGTAGATGCTGTCGTATGGATAATTGGGCATAAGGCGTCCGTCTGCACTTGGAAGTGGGTAGACCGCGAAGACGTTATTCAAAGCTATCCAAACTCAATTTGCTTTGGAAACGATTCCGATTTATATTAATTGTGTCATCAACTTGCAGTGTTGCGGACAAATGAACATCTTTTTCGGCAATAATACATGTTTAAAATAAAAAAGAAACGATACCAAAGTAACGATACCAAAGGAGCTAAGTACAATGGAGTCACTGTTGAAATGGGGCAATGACCTTCTGCAGATTGAGTTCACGACAATAGAAGATTGTCCGGTTACTGTTGCCGCTATGACATTCTCTGCATCGCGCTCGGGTTCCTACTCTTCGAATTCTCAGGCATCTACGGCACTGTTGCGGCATGGGGCACAAACATTCGAGATGGAAGATGATCCAGCGGCCACATCGGTTGCTCCACAGACGGAGGCAGGGAATACAAAGAATGATGTCCGTATTGTCTTCCCAAACCCACTGCCGCTGCTTCAGATCTTGGCGTCGGGGCGTGGGTGGGGTCATGTTCATGCCGGCCGCCGTTTGATCCAAACGTCCCTTGCTGAAATGTTGCATTATGAATCTTATGAGTCAACTCATTCGGGGCAGTTCAGCCGGCTTGTCATCCACTTGGGCAATCAGACTGAGAGGGTTGAAGCGGATGTGACTTTTGAACTGCCCGACGGGTGCAGTATGTTCCGCGTGCGTTCGACTGTGCGCAATACCGCCGAATCTCCGATGACACTGGAATCCGTGCCAACATATTGCCAACCCTTCGGGAAGAGGGCAAATTTTAACGAGGGAAGTGATTCCCTTGATGAGTGGTATCTGGCCGAATGCAAAAACGATTGGCTCGGCGAAGGCCGTTGGTCTTGGTATGCCATGCGTGAGTTATGCCCATCCTTAGGCAATGAGTTGGACGGCAGAAGTCCGCAGGGGGCGCACAGTCTGATTTCTGAAGGCACATTCTCGACGGGAATAGCACTTCCCATGGGTTTGCTCGCTGCACCCGCGGAACAGTTCGGGTGGATTTTTCAGGTCGAAAATAATGGTGCCTGGCGCTGGGAAGTAGGAGAGGGCGACAACGCCGATGGTTACCTTGCTTTGAGCGGACCTGATTACCGTGATCATGACTGGTCGAAGACGCTCGGCAAAGGCGAATCGTTCACCAGTGTGCCGGTTTCCGTTGCTCCGGCACAGAATTTTGATCAGGCGGTTGAAACGATAACGCGGTATAGGCGGGCCTACCACACGCCCGATGACCACATCGCAGCGCCAAAGATCATCTTCAATGATTACATGAATACCCTCAACGGTGACCCGAGTACTGAACGGCTGTTGCCATTGATTGACTCGGCGGCTCAAGTCGGAGCGGAAATTTTCTGCATCGACTGCGGGTGGTACGACGACACCGGTAATTGGTGGCCATCTGTTGGCGAATGGAAACCGTCGCATACGCGTTTTCCGAATGGGCTTTCCGAAGTCACCGATGCCATTAAAGCGCATGGTATGGTGCCCGGGCTCTGGATGGAACCGGAGGTGGTCGGGACCAGTAGTCCGATGGCCAATCAGCTGCCGGATTCCGCATTCTTCCAGCATGACGGCAAGCGTGTGGTGGAGCAAGAACGTTATCTACTCGATTTCAGGAATCCGATTGTCGTGAATCACATGAACGAAGTTGTGGATCGACTCATCAACGATTTTGGCGTGGGCTATTTCAAGTTTGACTACAATGTAACGCCTGGCCCCGGAACTACGTATCAATCCGACGGTGCGGGTGACGGCCTGCTTGAGCATAACCGAGCTTATCTCGCATGGATTCGTGGCCTTTACCGGCGTCATCCCGGTTTGGTACTGGAAAATTGCTCTTCGGGAGGGATGCGAACCGATTTCGCGCAGACGTCGAGCTTCCGCTTGCAATCCACTTCCGATCAGCAGGATTACAAACGCTACGCAACCATTTCGGCCACTGCACCGATGGCGATGCTTCCGGAGCAGGCCGGGAATTGGGCCTATCCTTCTGCGGACATGGACGACGAGCAGTTTGTATTCGCAATGACGAATACGATGTTGGGGCACTTTTTCCTCTCGGGGTACCTGAACCGGTTTTCAGGCAAGCAAATCGACATGGTTCGCGCAGCTGTTGACGCCTATCGGGATACGATTCGAACCCGGCTTGTCAATGGTGTGCCGTTTTGGCCAATCGGTTTGCCCGGTTGGAATGATGACAAAGTTGCGCTTGGCATCCGACCGCTTTCACCTGAGGCCAGCAAAGCGAATGATGCTAATCCCGAGGTGTTGATTACCGTCTGGGGTCGCAACGCGGATAACGGGGACGTATCTCTGCCCGTACCGGCTTTCAGAAACCGCGACTGCGAAATCGTACCGGTTTTCCCGGGGGATGGTGGTGCCAAAGCTGACAGTGCGCTGAACAATGCTTTGCCCGAACAATGGTCATATCGATGGAACAGGGAAGGGGGCAGTCTAGATATTCATATACCGGAAGGAACATATACGGCGAGAACAGTAATGCTGCGAACCTGCTGAGGCTTGTGTAGATGAGCTGAGATGAGCTGAGGTGTGTTGAAATATGTTGAAACACGTCATGATACGCCTCGCTCGCGAGATTCGTATACAAAATATTGCTTTTATAATAGAAAGGGATAAACAATGAAGTTAATCCATGAGGGGCGTAGATCCTTTGTAAGAGGATTCGCCGGAGTTTCAACAAAACGTGTCGCACGTGCGCTCGCAGCTGTGCTCGCAACGGGGTTGTGCATAGGAACAGTGGCAGCATGCGGAAATCCGGCAGCCAGCAGCGATGACACAGACACGAAAGCAGCTGGTTATTGGCCGAAAACGAGTCAGAGGCTTGATGGAGTGAACCTGACATTCTGGTCGGGTCCTCAGGCCAATAAGATCCCAGTTCAGGTTGTTAACGCTTTCCAGAAGAAAACAGGCGCAAAGGTCAAACTGGTGACGATTCCCGAGGTTTATGAAAATAACTCTCAGAGCAAGATCACGACTGGAGATGTTCCAGATCTAGCTTTCTGGCAGCCTACGCGCTCTATGCTTACAGGTTTGGTGGCACAAGGCAAGTTGCAGAAACTAGACAATGCCCCGTTCGAAAAGGATTATAAGAAGGGCATTGATGACGAGGCAGGGCTTTACAAGAACACCCGTTATTCGATTATCATCAGCATGCCTCCCACTATCGGAGTCTATTACAACAAGGAAGTCTTCAAGGCTGCCGGCATCAATGAGATACCGCAGAATTGGAATGAATTCGTCGCTACAGCGCAAAAGATCAAGGACGCTAACCTGCCCAACGTCGGTTCGCCGCTGTATGAAATGGGCGGTTCCCAGTGGGGCACTCAGTGGGCTGTGCAGGTGCAGCTGGCAGAAGCGGCCAAGGCCGGACTCTGGGATCGTGTGAACTCAGGCAAGGAGAAGTTTACCGACAGTCACATTCTGGACGCCATCACCGAGTATCAAAGTCTTTTCAAGAAAGGCTTGTACAACGCCGACGCAGGATCTGCCAAAGATACCGCTCAGGAGAAGGCTTTGTGGGAGGGCAATACCGCCATGATCTTCGGCAATGCCAGTCAGTTCCTCGGTGTTACGGCGCTCGCGAATCACGACAAGAGCGCGCTCGACCAGAGAATCGGTTACTTCCCGGTGTCGAAGAGTGGCAACTATGCCACGCTTATTCCCGACGGTTCCAATGCGGTCGTGGCGTTCAAGACCAAGGATGCCAAGCGTGAGGCAGCTGCGCGGCAGTTCCTTAACTTCTGGATGACCGATGACTACAAAGCTTTCATTAAGGAGCAGAATATCATCTCCGTGAAGAAGAACGTGGATTCTCCAGCCACTGTTCCCCAAGCCAGTTTGGACATGGCCAAGTCCATCCAGCACAGCGTTGGCGCCATGCAGCTGGAAGCGATTGCCAACCCTGATCTTTATGTGAACCTGGCCAATATGGTCAACGGCACTATGACACCACAGCAAGTTGCGCAGACCACACAGGATCAGTTCACCCAAGTGGCCAAGGCCCAGGGAGCAAAGGGCTTCTGATATCACGACTTCTGACTTCCGCTGGCTGCAGTACGGTTCTGGACCATCTGCAGCCAGCGGATTGCCGATTGTCGAGTCTGGCGTACACATGAAAAATGCAATAAATACAAGAAAGGACCTGTGATGTCTGAGACTGTCCTTACTGGTTCCGCCGCAAGCGTGAAACTGGATTCCGGTAAATCCGAACCTGTTGGCAGGAACTCCAAAAATCAAGTGATGAAGAAGAACTATCCGCTACGCTTCCTCGTGCCAGCAGGCATTGTCCTGCTTATTTTCTTCTTCATTCCTACCATTCTGAATTTCGTTTACGCGTTTACTGACTGGTCCGCGTTTAAAACCAGCATTTCATTCAACGGCTTCGACAATTTCAGGAGCCTGTTCAAGAACGGCGTTCTGCTCAGGGATTTGAGAATCACGCTGACCTTCGCCGTCTGCGAGGCTTTCTTCCAGAATACCTTTGGACTGATTCTCGCTGTGTTTCTCGAAAAAGATACGCTTGAAAACCGTATTGCCCGAGTGCTTTTCTTCATTCCGGTGCTGATGTCGGCGCTCGCTGTCGGCTATGTCTGGCAGGCCCTTCTGCAGGCGAATGGTGCTCTTGACCAGATTCTGGGTTTTTTCGCCGGAAGAACCATCAGTACGGCTTGGCTGGGAAGCACCACTTGGTCGATCGTCATCGTATCGGCCATTCAAGGCTGGAAGTGGGCCGGGCTCGCCATGCTCATCTATTTGTCCGGCCTGAAGACCATCGACGAGGATGTGCTTGAAGCAGCTCAGATTGATGGTGCAAATGGGTGGCAGACCTTCTGGAAAATCAAGTTTCCACTGCTGGCACCGGCGCTCACCTTCAATGTGGCGACTTCGTTGCTGGGTTCGATGAACGGCTTCGACACGGTTCAAGCCACGACTGCCGGCGGCCCCGGCGGGTCCACGGAGATCCTCAACCTCTTCGTTTGGCGCACGTTCGGCCAAGGGCTGTATTCCCAGTCAACGATGATGAGCCTGTTGTTGTTCGTTGTGGTCATGATCATCGCAATTCCGCTTATTTGGTACTTGCGTAGAAGAGAGGCAAAGATCCTATGAGTGTAGCAAATTCTCAATCCACTAAGCGCACTATCGCCAACAAGAAGCGGCATGGCAAGAGTATCGCGCACACGGTGCTGCTGGTTGTACTGGTTGTGGCGGCTTTAGGTGTGCCTTTCTACCTGTTGGTGGTAACAGCTGGGAAAGACCAGGCCGAAGCGTTGCGGCTGTCGCTGGCGTTGCCGACCAAGTGGCATCTGTTCGAGAACTTTAGTGTCGTCCTCGCTCAGGGCAAGATGATTCCGGCGTTCTTCGGCTCTCTGCTAGTCACGCTGCCGTCAGTGGTCATAGCCTTGGTATTCGGTTCCATGGCATCGTGGATTCTGGCCCGTCGCACAACAAAAGCTATGGCAGTGGTGTACGCTCTGTGCATTTCCGGTTTGATTCTTCCGCCGGCAGTGGTGACTGTCATGCTGCTGCTGAAAATGATTGGTTTGGCTGGAACCGCGATAGGCATGATTTGCGTCTACATTGGCATTTACCTGTCGACGGTCATTTTCTTCGTCACTGGTTTCATTCGCACCATTCCAATTTCGCTGGAGGAATCAGCGCGTATCGATGGCGCCAAGCCGATGAGGGTTTTCTTCACGATTGTGCTACCGCTGTTGGGGCCGACTCTGGCATCCGCGACGATTCTACTCATTCTCTACATTTGGAACGATGTCTTCTACGCCTTGTTCATTCTTTCGGGTAAAATGGATACGTTACCTTTGAATTTGTACAACGTGGCAAATGCGGGAATGTATTTGAATAATTGGCATTACATCTTTGCTTACATTATTCTGATGAGTTTACCGCTGCTGATTATCTTTGCCATTGCACAAAAGAAGATTATCTCCGGCATAACTGGAGGCGCGGTGAAGTAAATCTCTGATCCATCGATTGGATTTGTCGATTGTGGGCGTTGGCTGAATCGAAAGTACGGTTGCCGGCTGTATGTTGAGTGAGAACTGGTCGCGTCTGAGTAGCGAATGAATCCGATTGAGACTATCCGGCGGCTGTTCAACGGCTGCCGGATAATTTTGCTTGCGAAAGGAGCGTTGACAATGGCTACAGCGAAAAAGCGGGCGCCTTCTATCAAAGATGTGGCGCGCAAGGCCGGTGTTTCAGTGACCACTGTTTCGCGGTATCTCAACGGCGGCCCCAATCTGAGTGAGGGCAGGCGCAAGGCCATCGAGCTCGCGGTGAAAGAGCTGAATTATCGGCCAAATATCATCGCTCGAGCGCTGGTCTCGAGTGAATTTCGTTCCATTGCCGTTATAGCTACGGACATTTCTCTCTACGGTTCCATGCAGTTGATCCAGGGCATCGAAGAGGCGGCACGTGTGCGCAAATATCTGGTCACCGTCACATTGGTGAATGACGATGATGGGGAGAAGAAGGCCAAGGAAACTGTGGACCAGCTGATCCAAAACGGTCCCACCGGCTGCATTCTCATTGATTTGGGCAATTCCAGCCTGTTGCACGCGTTCATTGACTATATTTCCAAAGCGCTGCCAACGGTCATCATTGATGAGGCCGATGTGCACCTGCATTCCGGCAATCTAATGCTTGGGGCCTACGAAGGCGGCTATCAGGTCACGAAATACTTGCTCAGACTGGGGCATAAAACTGTTTTCCATGTTTCCATACCGGAGAGTGATAATAAATATACCAGATCCTTGGGTTGGCGGCAGGCGCTCAAAGATGCCGGTGTAGAGATTCCGGAGCCACTCGCTTGCACCTGGGACCCGCGCAAAGCCGAGCAGATTGGCAAGTACCTCGCGTCATTCCCAGATGTCACCGCCGTTTTCGCCGGGAATGACGAGGTGGCTGCGGGTGTAATACGAGGCATACTGTTGGAAGGCAAGCGCGTTCCTGAAGATATCAGCGTCGCTGGTTTCGACGGCAATCCCATCGGTGAGGTCACCGTCCCGAGTATCACAACCTGGCAGCAGAATTTCCAGACGATAGGTGCTGCGGCCGTGGAACGTCTGGCAGATAAACCCGATCAGGAGAGAAGCGAAAGCGAAGAGAGTGATGCCGTCGGCGGGCATGCTTTGCCGCACTTTGCCACCGAGGTGAATCTCCATCCAGACGAGAATAGTGACGACGTGCCTTCCAGACTGATTATTCGTGAATCCACGGCGTCGCTTCGGACGGCGTAAAAGATGCCGATTGCGCCAATTCGGTACGATGGAAGTGAAATCCGTATGTTGTAAGCTGCTACATTTGCCGGGTGGAAGCTGTCAAGCTGGTGAGGTCAAATAATGCGTGTAATCAGAGTTGCTTTAGTGGATGACGATTCGATGAGCTGCCAGCGTCGGGAACGCCGGTAAGTAATGACGCACATACTCAATGCATTGCCTGACGTTCCGCGCCTCTATGCTGGGATCAGCGAATGTTTGAGGTGCTTTGTCTAATTTGCTGGTCATCCGCAGAAAAGTCTCGGTGAAATGGACTGTGGCCGTTGTATGTGAGGGTCTGTTGCTGATGGTCGGTGTGCAGTGTTAGGCCGGTTCTCTGCCAATCACCTTTTGGATATTTAGCATGTGCGTGGCTGGTGTTGTGCATGTACGGTATCATTGCGCTCGCTTCGGGATTGGATGCTTTCAGTAACGTGTACCTATTGGCGCGGGCATTTGTGTTGGTCGAGCTCATCGCTTCTCTACTTTGGTAGCTTGACAGCTTCCTGCGTCCCCAAGGGAGTCGATTTACGCGCCGCTTTCAGTGCCGCTTCTGGCGGCAATTTACGGTGACTACAGATTGTTTGCATAGTTTGCGGAGCGACGGAATTTCGCCGAATTCAGTGATATGTCATTGCTTAAGCGCAGCGTGCTGAACGCCGTCATGATAATGATGGTCACATTCGTATGTCTAATTTGAGTTTCGTGTCCACCAATACGCCATTCTCCGTCCGGGTCGGTTTGGAAATGTTTTATGTCCGCACGCTTGTGGACCTGTGCGCGGTTTCGTATTACTGTGTACGCCTAGCGGGAGCAACTGTGGCAGAATCACGCTAATTTCGAACCGGTATCGATGGGCGCTCGCGCGTTATAGTCAGCATCAGGAGTACCCGCGTTCTAAGAAGAATTTTGAGGCCATGGGCCGCATCTCTCACGATTTGAAGCATCAGATTGTGGCTCTGCTCGCGAGAATGGATCCTGAGCGCACGTCTCAGAACTTCACTCAGCTGGAAGCTTCAGTGCAGCGTTACGGTTCGCAGCAGCACGCCGGCAATCCCATGCTGGACGCTGTGTTGCCGATCAAGGAGTACACATGTGCGCCGATTAGGGCATCACGCCTACTGCAGTCGCCAAAGGCAAGCTGCTCGATGGGATGACCTCCATGGATATCTCTACATTGTTCGGCAACGGTTAGATAATGTCATCGAAGCGTCGACGGAGATTGCCGACCCCAGCCGTCGATTGATACGGGCGGCATTGTTTGCACATGTGCATTTCACCGTATTTGTATTGAGAACTATTTTGTCATGGCGCTGCGTTGGAAATGCAATGGAGATTTGGTTAGCGCTAAAAGCGGCAAGGGTCTGCACGGCTATGGCTTCAAATCGGTTCGTCACATCGCCCACGAACATCAGGATGAGGTGTCGATAGATGTAACCCCTCCCCCCAATTGGTTCACGCTCAGCATTCTGCTGCCGCATAAAACGGAAAGCTGACTCGCTGATCCGAATAGGCTAAGCGCAGTGTGTGAGCGTGCCACGCATCTCTGCGCGTTCTCTAAGGCGCGACGCGCCTTGACAGATGAATTCACATCCTTTTTAAGGCATTTTTGCCCAAATAAGCGTGAAGGGATGTTTACATGCTTCAAATAGGAGAGATCGACTAGACGGTGTATCAGCGGACCTTGGGCAGCTGATACTGAGTACAGGACGATAAGAATTTGGACTGCAAGCCTAAACAGAGGGAGCTGGAACATTTTTGACCGGTAGGTTATAACTTTTGCTAACCCCGTACGGGTCGCGTCCTTCCCTGACCTCTTCCATCTGCAAGCAGAGATTAGAGGCGGCCTGCTCGCCTAGGGCTTTAGGATTCTGCTCAAGCAGATAGATGCCGTTTCCCACGTATTGTGACCAGTCCCAGTCGTCGAAACTTACCAAGCCCAGGTCCCTGGGGAAGTCGAGTCCGAGTTCTCGGAGAGAGGCAAGTGCCTCGAAGAGAAGCGGTCCCATCAAAGAAACCAAAAGAGTCTTCCCAGTTCCATCTTTGGCGATACCGGTTATTTCTCTTCTGATCTGTTTGGACAACCATGATCTGTCATGGTCGCCCATCTCTATCTTGGCGTATTTTCTTCCCAAGGCTTGGGCTGCCCTTGCGAATCCTTCTGCGCGAATGGTCTGGGCGGATATCTGGCTCAGTACTCGGCTCAGAACCACCACTTTCTGATAGGGCCCGGCCAGGAGCTTGGAACCTAGGGAGAAGCAGGAGTCAAAATTGTCGCTGGTCACCCTGCTGATCTGGTGAGGTTGATCCTCGATCTGCCTGTCAACCATGACCAAGGGAAGATGAGGCGTTGAAATGGATTTGTAAGCTTCAAAATCGTAGGCATCGGGCTGGATAATCAAACCGTCTACTTGCTGGGATAGCAGCCTGTCAATTTCATCTTTTTCCTGTAGGACTGAATTGTTTGAATTCATCAGCATAACGTCATAGCCGGCTGGCTGGAGGACGTTGTAGATTCCTTTGAAAAGAAGAGAAGAGAAAACGTTGGAGATATCGCCGACAATGACGCCGACGATCATGCTCTGTCCCCGCCTCAGCTGCCTTGCCGAGGCACGAGGGGTGTAGTGAAGACGATCCACCGTGGCCTGGATGCGTAGTCTGGTGGCAGGGCTCATCTTCTGATAGTTACCGTTGATGAAGCGGGAAACCGTGGTGACTGAGACGCCGGCTTCACGGGCTATATCCGCTATGGTTGCCTTGCTCATGCCGTCCTCCTGAAATCCGCTCCTTGTCCGCGGTTACAAAACACGGCAGGTATCGGTTCTTCTTCCTGTACTTCACTAGGCTAGCCCGGGTTTTGGATTACGGTAGCGCTGTAGTCACTGTAGTCAGAGGAATAACAGGATTGACATGCTGGCCCTAATCGTGTATACCTGAGGTTAATCGATAAACCTTATAAAACGTAGCTGTTTTGAATGAAGGGAATATCGATAAACTAAGGAAATGTACCCTGTCGTCAGCCAAATGAGCGATAGGAAGCGCTACAGGGCAGCACGCTGGGTGTTCAACGAAAGGATGAGTCGATGGTGGACGATGACTTCTCGTTAAAGAGCTTTGATCTGACAGGCAAAGTGGTTGTCATCACGGGCGGTGCCAGTGGTCTGGGCGAGTATTACACGCAGGCTGTGACCCAAGTTGGAGCCGATGTCATGGTCGTTTCGGACACCGAGAGGAACTGGGACAAGACCAGGGAATTCGTCCAGGCCCAGGGGCATCGTCTGGTTCTCTTGAAGCAGGACATCACGCAGGAAGGTGCGGCTGACAGGGTAGTAGAGACGGCGATGAAGGAGTTCGGCAGGATCGATGTTCTTATCAACAATGCCGGCATGCAGCGTCGTCACCCCCTGGATAAATTTCCCGACGAAGATTGGCGGGCTGTCATTGATCTCAACTTGAACGCCCTGTACTACCTATCCCACGCAGTGGCCAAGGTGATGATGAAGCAGCGTTCTGGCAAGATCATCAATATCGGCTCTATGCAGTCCTACCGGGCAGGGAAATACATCTTCCCCTACGCTGCCAGCAAGCATGCAGTCATGGGGCTTACGCGGGCTTTTGCAGATGCCCTGGCACCATATGGCGTCCAAGTCAACGGAATAGCTCCGGGCTATATCGACACTCCCATGACCAAAGCCCTACAGGAAGACCCGGTCCGCAGCGTAGAGATCAGGGATCACATCCCTGCAGGACGTTGGGGGCAGCCCTCGGAACTCAAGGGTGCCATGGTCTTCCTCTGCTCCAAGGCCTCAGACTACATGACCGGAGTCATGATACCGGTGGACGGCGGTTACCTTCTGCGCTAATAGCAATGCAGTATCCCTGGTACTTGTTGCGGGCTAGGGATACCGGCACTCCTCTTCGCTCTCCGATCGGTGTTGATCGGGAATCCTGAACACGATATCTGACGTCACTCACAAAAGAGGATCCAATGAAGCTTCTCATCGTTGCCTGCGCGGTAGCAGTGCTTATATTTCTTATAGTTAAGGTCAAGCTCAACACTTTCGTCTCTCTGATCATCACCTCCATCCTGGCGGCTCTGGTTCTGCAGATTCCTCCGGATAAGATTCCCACGACCATTGAGACCGGCATTGGGGGTCAGCTAGGTCACCTTGCCATCATCTTCGGATTCGGCTCCATGATGGGCAAACTTGTCTCTGACTCTGGCGGCGGCCATCGCATAGCCATGACCCTAATCAATCGTTTCGGGCGCAAACGCATTCAGATAGCTGTAGTGCTAGCCTCCTTTATCGTCGGACTGGCACTCTTCTTCGAGGTAGGGTTGGTCGTTCTCCTGCCGATCATCTTCGTCATCGCTCGGGAACTTGATATGCCTCTCATGTATCTAGGCATTCCCATGGCCGCAACTTTGAATGTGACTCACGCTTTTCTGCCGCCTCACCCGGCTCCTACGGCCATCACCGCGACTTTGGGCGCCAACATGGGCCAGGTCCTGATTTATGGCATTATCGTTTCCATTCCCACAGTCATCATTGCCGGCCCCCTTTTTAACTCTTTCCTTCACCGTATTTGCCCATCGATGTACCACAAAAACATTGATGTGGCCGTCTTGGGCGACTTCAAGGAGTTCGAAGAGAAGGACACCCCTGGATTCTGGATCAGCGTTTTGACCTCCATGATGCCGGTCATTTTAATCGCTGTGGCCACGATATGTTCCTTCGCCATGCCCAAGGCTGCACTTATTACTAAGGTCATCACCTTCATCGGCGCCCCCGACATCGCCATGCTGCTCTCTTTGATTTTCGCAGTGTGGTCCATGGGATACGCCCGAGGCAAGAAAATGCCTGAGATTGCCGGATCCATGACGGAATCGGTCAAGCAAATCGCCATGATGCTTCTCATCATTGGCGGTGGCGGCGCTTTTAAACAGGTCTTGGTCGATGGCGGGATCTCGGATTACATCTCTACCATGTTCGCTCACATCAACATGCCACCACTGATCGCGGCCTGGCTGGTGGCAGCAGTTCTCAGGGTGTGCTTGGGTTCTGCCACTGTGGCCTCGCTGACAGCTGCTGGTTTGGTTGGTCCTTTGATGGCCATGTCATCCGTAAACCCGGCCCTAATGGTTCTGGCTGTGGGGGCAGGATCCGTCGTGGCCGACCATGTCAACGACGCAGGTTTCTGGATGATCAAGGAGTATTTCGGACTCAGTCTGAAGGAGACATTCCTGTCTTGGACCACGGTGACTACGGTCCTCTCCGTAACCGGCCTTGCTGCAGTTCTCCTGCTTTCGTTAGTGGTCTGAGGGACATTGGGGAGATGAGGTGTAGTCTCCACTAAACACACATGGGGAGGAGCCAACTCCGAAAGCCAGTGATGCTGCAGAGCAGGGCCCCTTCTCGAATTGGAGGGTCAGAAGAGGCCGTTGCCGTTGCGGGACTGAATGCCTTCCACATTGTGTTCGATGATGTCCCAGTGCTCAGCCAGCTGGCCGTCCTGCAGCCGGTAGATGTCGCAGACCTTGTTGACGTGGCCGTTCTTCAGCGTGCACTTGAAGAAGACGTAGACCATGTCGTCTTCGCCGTTCAGCCTGATGATCTCGATTTGCGGTCCCAGGGACAGGAAGCCCTTGATGAACTCCAGGAATCCCGCCTTCCCGTCGGCGCAGGTTGGGTTGTGCTGAATCTAGTCGTCCCGCATGAACCTGTCGAGGTCGCTGGTATCTCCCCGAGTGAAGACCTGGTCGTAGAACTCCTGCACCAGGGACTTGTCGGCTGCTGTCTGACTCACGCTCATCATGAACCTCCGCCTTCTGCCAGTACGCAGGCTTTCGAATTTCTTCATGATGGGTGTTTTTGCACAGGCCCGTGAGCGCGTATGAGACCAAGGTGAGCAGATGGACAGTGGCTGAAGGGAAATGGTCTCAGGCCTTGAACCGGCGCTCATCGTTCATGGTGGCGAAGTTCAGACCGATCAGGATGCCGCCACCTATGTAGTTGCCTAGCATGGCCACCAGGACCACCAGGATCGCCTTCCAGGCGTTGACCCGCCCGAAGACACCCAGGATGAGGAAGAGGGCCGAATCCGCTATCGAGTGCTCGAACCCGCAGAAGGCGAAGACGAAGACGGCCACGACCATGATGATGCACTTGGTGAAGTCGTTGGAAAGCTTGCCGTTGTAGACCATGAGCATGGCGATGTTGATGCAGAAGTTGCACAGGATGCCGCGCACGAACAGGTCAGCGAAGCCCATGGGGCCGCCGGAGACGTAGCCGGTCTTGGTCGCCGCGGCCGCCAGCATCTGGTCCAGGGTCGGACCGCTGACAATAGACGAGAAGCGCAGGATGACGGCCACGATCAGGGCTCCGGCCAGGTTGCCCAGAAGGCAGAGGACCAGGATCCGCAGGGAGGCCAGCCAGCCCAGGCGTTTGTGATAGGCGCCTATGGTGACCACCATCATGTTGGAGGTCAGCAGTTCGGAGTTGGTGTAGTAGATCAGGACCAGGGCCCAGCCGAAGGTGGTCGCCGCCAGGACCCGGCCTGCCAGGATCAGGCCGTGGTCTGCTGGGTTCTGGCCGGCCTGGCCCATGATGACGAAGAAAGCCGTAAAGAAGATACCCACAAAGAGGCCGGCCATGGTGGCTCGCTGCATGTACTTGCCGGTCAGGGCGCCGCTCATGGTCTTCTTGCTCTCGACCACGTCCAGGACGGTGCTGATGAAGGCCCGCCCGGGGAAGAGGGGCTGCCGGTTCTGTTGATCTGTCATCTGATTGGGTTGCTCGTTCACGGGGTTCATTATGGCATTCCCGAGTAAAGAAGGCCCGCCCTTAAGGCCTGACTGTGCGGGAATTCACTTCTTTGCCATTGCTACCCAGTGCCGCTCAGCCTCACTCGGTGCGCAGGGCGGTGGCGGGATCCTGCTTGGCCGCCTTCCGCGAGGGGATCAGGCCGCCGATCAGGGTCAGGACCACGCTCAGGATGACCAGAGCCACGCCGCCTGAGGCAGGCAGGGCCGCGTTGACCTCGGTGGTGCCCATGAAGTGGTGCATGATGCTGTTGGCCGGAATGATCAGCAGCAGGGTGATGCCCACCCCCAGCAGGCCCGCCAGAAGTCCGATGAGGCCGGTCTCGGCGTTGAAGACGTTGGAGACGTTCCGCTTGGAGGCACCCATGGCGCGTAGGATGCCGATCTCCTTGGTCCGCTCCAGAACCGATATGTAGGTGATGATGCCGATCATGATGGAGGAGACCACCAGCGAGACCCCGACGAAGGCTATCAGCACGTAGGTGATGACGTTGATGATGGTGGTGACCGAATTCATCATCAGGCCCACGTAGTCGGTATAGACGATCCGGTTCTTCTCCGCGGCTTTGTCGTTGTAGTGCTTGATGGAGTCGCCCACGGAATTCTTGTTCTCGAAGCTGTCCGTGTAGATGCTGATGCGGGAGGGGGCGTCCCGGGAGATCAGGCCGAAGTCGCTCAGGTTGTCGGCGTAGGTGCCGGTGGAAACGTACTGGTTGTAGATGGCGACCAGAGCGTCCTGCGGAGCGGTGGCGATGTACTGGTCGAAGGCCTGGGCCGTCTGCTGCTCGGCTGAGGCCCCCGTGGGGATGCCGGCGGAACCTTGGGCTCTCGCAGCGGCTCCGGCTCGGCCCTGGGCCTCCTGTCCGGCCATGGCGGCCGAACCCTTCATGATCTCCTGGGCCATGCTGGCTTTCTGGCTGACGCCCAGGGAGGCGATGTAGGCCTTGGCATCGTTGGCCTTGGCGGCATCGTCGGCAGGGGCGAAGGCCATCCCATTGAGGACGCTGTGGCCCTGATCCGCCTCCTGGTCGGTGACGATGGGGCTGGTTTTGGCCTGATCGATCAGGTAGTCGGTCAGCTGGCGGGTATACCCGACACCGACCTTGAGGGGCGTGGCCTTGGCTCCTTGGTTGGGACGGACGATGCCGACGATGTGCAGCTGCAGGCCCTGGTCGGCGGCCTTGGTCATCTGGTCGGTGTTGTCGCCGATGTAGTGGTAGTGGCCGTCGGTCCCCTTGGCATACTGGTCCGCAGCGGGTACCAGGGAGAGTTTCTGATCCATGGCCTTGGTGTATTCGATGGGCTTGGTGTCGACCTTGACCTCCTGGCCGCTGTTGAGCTTGTTCATCATGTCGGTGTACTGGCTGGAGGGGAGGATGCCCAGCTTGTAGAGGCTGGTGACGGGCATCTGGTTGTTCTTGTCCAGCACCAGGACCACCTGATCCTTGGCCTTGGGCCAGGTGCCGTTCACCACCTGGTAGTTGTCGGTCACTACCTTGCTGATGGTGGTCTTGGCATCGGCCCCGGGCATGATCTCGCCGAAGATCTCCGGGGCCTTGTTCTTCTCGGTCTTGCCGGTCAGGTAGGACATCTGCATGGACTGGATGTCGCCCATGTCGCTGTCGGTGTTGGCCGTGGCCATCTGGCTGGCGGTGGAGCTGGCGTCGTCCTGCCCGTTCATGGTCACCTTGTCCGCAGAGACCAGCTTGCCGTCCGGGTCGTGTCCGAAGACCGAGAACTTAGTGGCGTAGGAGTACTGGATGCCGACGGATCCCACGTACTGGTGGATTTCGCTCTTAGGATTGTCCAAGTATTTTTTGAAATCTGTCAGGTTGTTCTGGGTGATGCTGCTGGTCAGGCTGGAGGCTCCCTTGACGCTGGAGTCGTCCGGCTGGATGGCCTTGAGGTCCTTGTGGGCCTTGGCCTCCTTCTGGGTTTCCTGGGCAGAATCCACAATCTTGTTCAGGTCAAAAGACTGCTCCTGAATGGTGATGGGGTAGGAGGTCATGGTCTCCCGCTGTATCCTGTCGATGTAGCGGTTGACCCCGGTGGACACCGACAGAATCAGGGCGATGCCGATGATGCCGATGGATCCAGCGAATGATGTGAGCGCTGTCCGGGCCTTCTTGGTCCGAAGATTGTTGAAGCTCAGCGACAGGGAGGTGAGCAACCCCATGGAGGCCTTGCCGAAAGTGCGGTGGCGGGCCCGGCGGATGGGCACCTGGTCGTCGGGCAGAGGGTCGGAATCGCTGATGACCGATCCGTCGTGCAGCTCCACGATCCTGGTGGCGTACTGGTGAGCCAGCTCGGGGTTGTGGGTGACCATGACCACCAGCCGGTCCTGGGCAACCTCCTTGAGCAGGTCCATGATCTGGATGGAGGTCTCCGAGTCCAGGGCTCCGGTGGGCTCGTCGGCCAGGAGGATGCGGGGGTTGTTGACCAGGGCTCTGGCGATGGCCACCCGCTGCATCTGCCCGCCCGAGAGCTGGTTGGGCCGCTTGTTCACGTGCTGGCCCAGTCCCACCTGCTCCAGGGCCTGCCTGGCCCGTTCGCGTCGTTCCTGCCGGTGCACGCCCGAGATGGTCAGGGCCAGCTCCACGTTGGACAGGATGCTCTGGTGGGGGATCAGGTTGTAGCTCTGGAAGACGAAGCCCACGGTGTGGTTGCGGTAGGAGTCCCAGTCCCTGTCCTTGTATTTCTTAGTGGAGGTGCCGTTGATAATCAGGTCGCCCTGGTCGTAGCGGTCCAACCCGTCGATGATGTTGAGCAGGGTGGTCTTGCCGGAGCCGGAGGGGCCCAGGATGGCCACGAACTCGTTGTCGCGCAGGTTGACGCTGACATCATTCAAGGCCTGCTGGACGAAGTCCCCCGTTTTGTACTGTTTGGAGATGTGTTCGATCTGCAGCACCGTCGTCCTCCGCTTCCTGGATTCTCAATGGCTTTAATGGCATGGACTTATGGACTCTTGGAGTGCCAGCTTACGCCATCAGCATGGGTAAATGCCGATATGGCCTAGTCCACCGACTTGAGGGCCTCCAGCATGTCCACATGCTTGAGCTTGTTGTTGACCATCCAGCCCAGTCCGGCCGTGATGACCGTGATCATGACCAGGGGCACGACGAAGGCCACCCAGCTGATGGAGGGGTCAAAGAGGACGTTGTCCGGCGGGACGGTGGTGATGATGTAGTGGTGCAGCCAGGCCCCGAACCCGTACCCTGCCAGGACGCCGATGGCCGACAGGAGGATGGTTTCCCGGTAGATGTACATGGTCACCTCGCGGTCGTAGAAGCCCAGCACCTTGATGGTGCTCAGCTCGCGGATCCGCTCCTCCACATTCAGGTTGGTCAGGTTGTAGAGGATGACCAGGGCCAGCAGGGTGGCCACGATGATCAGTACCTGCATGATCATGTTCAAGGATTTGACCACGGTGTCGATCTGGCTCATCAGGGTCGTGTTCTGCACCACCCCCTGGATCCCGTCGATCCGGATGAAGGAGGCGGCCTGCCTTCTGGTGTTCGCCGCGCTGGAGTCCTTGAAGGTGACCAGATGGGCGTTGGGCGAGAAGTCCTGGTGGAAGACGGTCCTGTAGGCCGATGGGCTCATGAAGACAAAGTGCCCCAGGTACATCTCGCAGATGCCGTCCACTCGCATGGTCCTGTCCCTGCCGCCTGAATCCTGCAGGGTGATCCTGTCGCCGGCCTTGGTCCCCGTCAGCTGGGCGATCCGTTCGGAGAGGATCACGCCGTCGCCCTTGAGGCTCAGGGGCTTGTGCCCGGACCGGGTGTCCATGCGGATGAAGTCGTCCAGGTGCTCGACGCTGGCCGGCGCAATCATGGTGATGGACTGTTTGTCGGCGTTGTGCCCGGCTGTCTTGCTCATCTCCTCGTAGCGCACGTTCAGGGAACGGCTCACGTCGGGCTTTTCCAGCCGTTTCTTGATGGATTGGCGCTGGTCGGATGTGGCCTGGCTGTTCTCGGCGGCGATCAGGTCGTAGCGGATGACTTGGCCGAACTGGTGCTCGTTGATGGCCGAGATGGATCCCTGCACGCCGAATCCCGCCATCAGAAGGGCCACCGACCCGCAGACCCCGAAGATGGTCATCAGCATACGCTGCTTGTAACGGAAGATGTTGCGGGCGGTGACCTTGTGGGTGAAGTTAAGCCGGTTCCAGATCAGGGGGATGCGCTCCAGGAAAATCTTCGAACCGGCGCTGGGCGGTTTGGGCAGGAGGAGGGCTGACGGCTTCTCGCGCAGCTCCCGCCAGGCGCTCAGGTAGGCCGGGACCACGGCGCTCAGGAAGGCCAGCAGGCAGGCCAGGAGGGTGATGGGCAGGTGGAAGCCGTAGTGGATGGGCGGCATGTCGAAGGCGTGGACATAGGCCTGGTAGACGATCCAGGGCAGGAGGGTGTGGCCGGCGATGATGCCCAGAAGCGCGCCCAGGGCCGAGGCCGCTCCGCCGTAGACCAGGAACTTGGCCATGACATCCTGGTCCCTGTAGCCCAGGGCCTTGAGTGTTCCTGCGTTGATCCGCTCCTCGTCCACAAAGCGCGTCATGGTGGTGAAGGTGACCAGGGCGGCCACCAGATACATGAAGTAGGGGAAGACCTTGGCCAGCGAGTCCACGATGAAGGAGACGGAGGCGTAGACCTTATAGCCCTCCGAGCCGGGCGCCTCACGACGAGAGTCCAGGGCGTAGACCGGCTTTTCCAGTCGGCTCAGCTGGTCCGCCGCCTTGTTCAGCTTCTTCTGGGAGTCGTCGATCCTCTTCTGGGCATCCGGGCTCTCCCTGTTGAATTTGTCCAGTTTGGCCCGGTATTCCGCGGTTTTCTGATTCAGGGTGGCTTGGGCCTGGTCGATCTGCCCCTGGGCCGAGGCCCGGCTGCCGGCCAGCTGCTGCCGGGCCTGGGCTAGCTTGGCCCTGCCCTGGGTCAGCTGCGCGGAGGCCTGGTCAAGCTGGGCCTTGCCCTGGGCCAATTGGCGCTCGCCTTCGTTGACCTTGGCTCTGGCCTGGGTCAGCTCCCGACGCTTTGCATCCAGGGTCTGCTGGTTGGCCGCGACCTGGGCCATGCCGGGGGTGTACTGGTTGGTCATGAAGGCATCGCGGCCGGCCTTGGCTTTAGCCGCCAGGGCATCGATCTGCGGTGACTGACGGTTGAGCTCGGTCAGCTGTGCCTGGAGCCCGGCCTTCTTGCGATTGAGCTCCTCCTGCTGCTGGGGGGTCAGCCCGGGTGTGGCCAGTTGGGCGTCGATGGTCTGAATGAGGCCGGTGACCTGTGCGATGCCCTGTCTGCATTGTGTCTGAGCCGCTTGGGTCTGGGCTACAGCCTGGTCAGCCTGGGCCTTGCCGCCCTCCAGCTGCTGGCGGGAACCATCAAGCTTGGCCTGTCCCCGATCGATGGCCTGTTGCCCCTGGTCGGCCTGTTGCCTGCCCTGGGCCACCTGGCTGGCGGAGGACTGGTACTGTTTCTGCTTTCGAGCCAGTACGGCTGAGCTCAGATCCACCTCCTGTTGCCCCTGGTCGATGGCTGCCTGGGCCTGCACCGTCTTGGCGGCCAGTTGGTTCTTGGCGGACTGGATGCTCTGGGCACCCTGGGCCAGATCCTTCCTGGCCTGTTCCAGCTGCTGCCGGTTCCCTTCGAGTTTCTCTTTAGACTGGTCTACCTGGTCTTGCCCCTGGTCCAGTTGCTTCTTCAGGGGGGCCTTGATGGCGTTCAGCCTGGCGGTGGGGCGTCCTGACAGAATCCTGTTCAGATCGTCCTTGTGGGTCTGCAGGGCTTGGATGTACTGGTCGGAATAGTGATCCCGGATCCGGTCCAGGTCCTTGAAGGTCAGGCGGGCGATCATGTACTCGTCCGAGTCGAAGGCCTTGGGCGTGGTCACTGCGTAGGAGTCCAGGGACCCGGATCCGGCTGTGGAGGGGCCCATGTTGACCTTGCTCAGGATCTCGGTCGACCTGACCATGCCCACCACGCGCAGCTTGTGGTGCCTCAAGACCTTCCTGCCCAGCTGGTCGGCCTTCTCATCCACCTGGATGCTGCTGCCAATGGGGTGGCTCTCGGCCAGGGCCGTGTCGACCGCTATCTGGTCAGGTCTGGTGGGCATGGATCCGTCGACCAGCTCGTAGGTGGAGATTCGGTCGGGGGCGGAGTAGATGCGCAGGCTCTTGTCGGTGCCCTTGAGCACCACGTCTTTCAGATACCCGTATTCGATGCCGGAGCTGCCGGGGGCGGTGTCGATGGCATCCCGATCCTCCTGGTCCAGCCCGTAGCTGCTGATGACCATCAGGTCGGCCAGATGGTGGTCGGACAGGTAGGCGTTGCCGGCCTGTCGCATGTCCGGCCCGGTCACGCTCAGCCCGACCAGAGCGAAGGAGCCCAGCGCCACCAGGCAGACGATGGAGATGAACCGTCCCAGGGACTTGCGCAGGGAGACCCGGATGTCGTGCCAGAGCACCTTCCTGACGGGCTGCATCCTCACCACTCCACGTTTTCGATGTCTTCGGGGCTGTCATTGGTCTGCACGGCCTGGACCCGGGCGTCGTGCATGCGGATGACCCTGTCGGCGATTGGGGCGATGGCCGCGTTGTGGGTGACGATGACCACGGTGGCGCCCTTCTTGCGGCACTGGTCCTGGAGGATGCGCAGCACCTGCTTGCCGGTCCGGTAGTCCAGGGCTCCGGTGGGTTCGTCGCAGAGCAGGATCTTGGGGTTCTTGGCCACGGCCCGGGCGATGGCCACCCGCTGCTGCTCGCCGCCGGAAAGCTGGGCGGGGAAGTTGTCGATCCGGTCGCCCAGGCCTACGTCGACCAGGGTCTGAACTGGGTCGGCGGCATCGTCCACGATCTCCGAGGCCAGCTCCACGTTCTCCCTGGCGGTCAGGTTGGCCACCAGGTTGTAGAACTGGAAGACGAAGCCCACGTCGTAGCGGCGGTAGGTGGTCAGCTGCCGGGCGTCATAGCCGGCGATGTCCTTCCCGTCCACGATCACCTGGCCCTCGTTGCAGGTGTCCATGCCGCCCAGAATGTTCAGCACGGTCGATTTGCCCGCCCCTGAGGCGCCGAGGATGACCACCAGTTCGCCCTTCTCGATGGAGAAGGTGACTTCATTGTTGGCCACGATGGTCGTCTCGCCGGTCACATACCGTTTCGTCTCTCCGATGACGTCGATATAGCCCATCATGCCCTCTCGTAACCCTGGCTGTGCGGCGGGGCCGTCCGACGCGAGGGACGCCCCCTGATGCTCTTTTCCCCACTACTGTATACGTTCGCGGGGTCCGGAGCACAGGAGAACCGCCTGCCGGGAGGCGTCATGTTCACCGACCTTGCAAGGGTTCGGAGGTTCAGAGGGCTTGCAGGAGGTTGCCCAGTTTCCGGCTGTCCCTGACCGGTCTGCCCTGGCGGAAGGTGATGAACCGCTGGCAGGTCTGGGCCAGGAACTCCTGATCGTGCGAGATGACGACCACCATGACACCCAGGGAGCGCATGTAGCGGATCATCCCGGTCACCTGGTTCATATGGAGCAGGTCCAGGCCGCTGGTGGGTTCGTCCAGCACCACCAGGCGCTTGCCCGACAGTATGGCGGCCGCGATGGCCACCCGCTGCTTCTCCCCGCCGGAGAGGGTGTTGGGGTGCCGGTCCAGGAGCCGCTCCAGGTCCAGCTTTCGCGCTACCTCATCGAAGAGGTCGGTCCGCTTGGCTCCAAGGAGCATTTCGCCCTCCACGGTCTCGCTGAAGAGCTGGTAGTTGACATCCTGAAAGACCATGTAGGAGTCCTCGACGCGCTCCCTGGCAGTCTGTTTCGTCCCATTCAGGCTGATTTCCGACCTGTCGCCAGGCTTGAGCAGTCCGGTCAGGACCGAGGCGAAGGTGCTCTTGCCGGCACCGTTGCGGCCGATGATGCCGGTGATGTCATCGCTGGACAGGGTCAGGTCGTCCACATCCAAGGCAGGAGGCTGGTCGTGATGGTAGGCATAGGTCAGGTTCCTGACCCGCAGCAGGTCAGGGGTCTTTTCGGTAGTGACTCTGGCAGGTGTGCTCGCATTCTCGGTCGCATCCAGGTCCAGGGCCCGCAGCCCCATGGCTTGGCGGCTTGGGGCATCCAGCCCCCTCATGGCGGCCGGGGTCAGGTGCTCCGCCAGCCTGCCGTCATTCATGACCAGGAAGTCGTCGGCCAGGCCGTCCAGGTAGTAGAGGCGGTGCTCGATCAGGACCATGGTAAGGCCCCGGTCCTTCAAGCGGCCCAAAATCTGCGCCAGACTGGTCACCGCTTCGACGTCCAAGTTGCCCGAAGGCTCGTCCAGGACCAGGATCTGCGGGTCCATCATGCAGGAGGAGGCGATGGCGATCATCTGCTTCTCGCCCCCGGACAGGGAGAAAATGTCCCGGTCCATAAGCGGGGCGATGCCGAAGAGATCGGCCACCTGGTCTATGCGCTCCCGGATGGCCTCCGGCTGGACACCGGTGTTCTCCAGGGGAAAGGCCAGCTCGCTGCGGACGTCGGTGGTGAAGAACTGGGTCTTGGGATTCTGGAAGACCGACCCCACCTGCTCCGAAAGCCGGTAGATGGGCCGGGCCGTGGTGGGCTCGCCCCCAATCAGGCACTCCCCCTCCAGCTTGCCCTCGTAGAGCTCGGGAATCAGGCCGTTGATGACCCTGGACAGGGTGGTCTTGCCGCAACCGCTCGGCCCGGTGACCACGGTCAGCCGTCCCTGGCCCATCCGGCAGGAGACCTCCTGGAGGGATGGTTTGCTGGCACCCTCGTAGGTGAAGCTAAGCCTGGAACATTGCAACATAGGCTCCACATCCCATAAGAACCAGGCCCAGGGCGCACATGAGCGCATCCAGTCCGGTGAAGGCAATCCGTTGGATGGAGGTCTTGGGCCCGGGGTCGCCGATCCCCCTGGTCAGGGCGGCCGAGGTCAGGTCGGAGGCCACATTGGTGGCGTTGTTGAGCAGGGGAACGTAGATGTACTCCATGGTCCGCATCGGATGCCGGACCATGTCGCCCGTGGTGACCGCGATCCCCCTGAATTTCATGGCCCGTCTGATCTGGGCGTAGTCGTGCCTGACGGTCGGGAAGAAGCGGAAGAGCACGCTGACGGGGATGACCAGCCACTGGGGGGCGTGGATCTTGCGCAGCAGGTAGACCAGCTCCGAGACCTTGGTGGTGCCCATCATGAAGGCCGCCACCAGCACCAGGGGGAGGATCCTGCCCACGCCGACGAAGAGGAAGAGCAGGTAATGCCCCGGCAGGTTCTCGGGAAAGACCATGGCCAGAGATGCGCCCAGGGCGAAGACCAGACAGACCAGAAGCCAGGCCTGGCCCTTCCTGACCCTGCCCACGATGACCTGGAAGCTGCAGAAGTAGATGTTGATGGCCAGGACCAGCGGGGTGGGCAGAGTGACGAAAATCAGGGCGTTGGCGAAGATGACCAGCAGGAATCTGGTGTAGATGGAGATGGGCCTCATTGCTTGGCGGGTATCCGGTTGAAATGCCGGTCGACGATCCTGGCGCCTATCCATGCTCCGAGCAGGGCGCCGACCAGGGTGGCCAGAATGCAGACCAGGAAGGTGGCTCCGGTGATGGGTGCGAAGACTCCATCGATGTACTCCTGGCTCTTGCCGCGGCGCACAAGGCTGGCCACGTAGGCGTCCTTCATGAACCAGAGGGGCAGGACGGGGCCGGTGCAGCCGAAGGTGAGGATGACGTAGCTGAGGTAGCGGGCCAGGTTGGGACGGCTCTCCCTGAGCGAGGACTGAACCAGGTCAGCCAGCAGGCCGCAGAAGGCGTAGGGGATGAAAGAAAGGGCGAAGTGGCCGAAAACCAGCAGGAAGAGGCCCATGATGACGCCGACGATGGTGATAGCCCCGAACCTGGGCACCCGGCGGATCATCAGCATGTAGACCGGGCCGGAGACCAGCCCCACCACAGCAGGGATGAAGAGGGAGGACAGGCCGGGCATGACCAGGCCCGCCAGGAAGACGGTGATGAAGTTGCCGACCGCCATGCTGACGAAGTAGAGGGCCGTGAAAATGCCGACGTTGACCAGGTCTTTTGTCTTCAGTGCTTTCATAAAGGATCGCTCCCATCTGGGTGGCGGTCGCTCGGCCCTAGGCCATATCCGCCGATTGCAGGTTGTGCCGTCAAGTTTAGGAGGGCCGGGAGGGAAAGTAAATGATATTTTTTTATGTCTCTTGCTTGGCGCGAGAGGATTTTGTTAGTGTCCACTGAGAGGGGCGTATCAGAAAGGCGGCACGGAGGACAGGCATGATCAGCAAGCGACTACTTCATCTACCGGGAGCCAGGATGGGCGCCAGCCTCCTGCTGGCCCTCCTGCAGACGATCGGCGCGTTGGCGGAGGTCCTCCTCCTGCCGGTAGCCATCGCGGCCGTGGGCCGTTCCCTTGGTCTGGCTGTTCCTCATGCCCTTGCCTGGGTGCCGGGTCGCCCCGGACCCTTGGCGGCCTTGATAGGAGGGCTTATTCTGGTTCGGCTCCTGACCCAGGTGGTCACCAAGTTCGTCAGTGCCCGGCTGGCCGATGGGATGGGAAAGGCGCTCTCCCAGGCCCTCTACCTATCCGTGTTCGACCCCAACAGGCAGGAGGACGACCTGGGCGTTCCGGCGCAGACCCTGGCCAGGCTTTCGACCGAAGGGGTCAAGTCGGTCGTCTCCTACTTCACGGCCTACATTCCGGCGCTGGTCCAGACTGCCCTGATGCTGGTCGTGACCCTGGCCGTCCTCCTGCCCGTCAGCCCCCTGGCTGCGGTGATCGTTGTGATCGGCATGGTGGCCCTGCCCCTGGCCTCCAAGCCCACCATGGGCGAGAACATCAAGGTACAGCTGGGTCAACTACGCAAGTACGACAAGGTCGGCGTCCACTTCGAGCATGCCCTGAGGGGGCTCAACACCTTGAAGATCTTCGGGGCAGACCAGCGGCAGGCCGATGATCTGGCCGAGGAGTCCGAGGGGTTCCGCCGGATAACCATGGGGGTTCTGGCCGGACAGCTGCGCTCGCTGATCAAGGCCGACGTGGTCATTTACACCAGTCTTATTTTGGCGGTTGCAGCGACGGTCCTGATCGGGCAAGGCGGGCCCGCTCGAGTGCTGTCCTGCCTGGTTGTTGCCCTGGCTGGGGTCCGGCTCTTTGCACCTGAGCGGCAGTTGGTCTATATGATGCATTCCGGCATGGTCGCTATCAAGCAGGGCAAGGCCATTGACGATATTCTCCAAGCGCGGCAGGGGAGCAATCGAGAGTCTGCGGCCCCGGAGACGACCCCTGAGTCAGGAAAGAAAGTGGCTCCGGATGTGGCTTCGGCAACGATTCTGGAAGCGCCCGAGGAAGTGGATCCAGAAGCGAGTCTTGAAGCATCTGAGGGAGCAGTTCGGGAGTCTGGCGCGGAATCCGCCTCTGAACCTGCTTCGAAATCTGCATTGGATGATGTTCGAATTTCTACACCGGGATCTGCGTCGAAACCTGTTTTGGGTGCTGTTCAAATCCTTGTACCGGGTTCTGCCGATGTGATGAGACAGAATACTGGTTCGGCGCAATCGGGCTCAGAGCAAGCAGATCAGACAGAAATGTCTGACGACGATTCGCCGGGCATCAGCGCTCGCAATCTGACCTACATCTATCCTGACGGCTTCCAAGCCCTGACTGACCTGAACTTCGACCTGCCCGCTAAGGGGCATGTGGGCTTAGTCGGTGCCTCGGGCTCCGGCAAGAGCACCCTGGCGGGTCTGCTGTCTAGGCGCCTTCAGGGATATACCGGAGAGCTGACCATTGGCGGGCGCCAGATCAGCGACCTATCACGCGAGGACCTGGTCGGCCTGCAGACCGTGGTTCGGGGAACCGATCACCTCTTTACCGGGACTATCAGGTCGAATCTCGATCCGGCCGGACTGGGCTACTCGGATTGGGAGCTGCAGGATGCACTAGATCAGGTCGGCCTGACCGGACTTGTTCAAAGCAAGGGCGGGCTGGACGCTCCTATCGACCCCGAGGGAGGCAACCTTTCTGGAGGGCAGCGCCAGCGTCTGTCCATTGCCCGCGGGCTCCTGCGGCGTTCTCCTCTCTACATCTTCGACGAGGCAACCAGTGCTGTGGATCGCGAGCATGATGCTACCTTGGCTGCTCTGATGGATGCGCTGGGCAAGGATTCCCTGGTCCTGACCATCACCCACCGCTTGGCCGGGGTCCGCAATGCCGATTCCATTCTCTTCCTGCAGGGAGGTCGTCTGGCGGAGAGCGGCGGCTTCTGCGAACTGATGGATGCCGGAGGCGGATTCGCGGCCCAGTGGAAGGAGCAGGCCCAGTATGAGGACGGGGAGTGACGACATGCAGCAGCAGACGACGAGCAACCTGGCGATGATGCGCCGCATGGCCCGGCTGATGAAGCCTCTGGCTGGTACGGAGGGCAAGGCCATCCTCTGCGGTAGCCTAGGTCACCTTTTTGCTGTCTGGAGCATGATGGCAGCCGTTGCGGCCCTGATCGGTCTGGTCACGGACTGGCCGCCGCTGAATGGCCAATGGGGCGTCTGGGCTCTGGTGGCGGTTCTGACTGCTCTCAGCCGAGGGGTCATGGCCTATGGGGAGCAGTACTACAACCATGAGATGGCCTTTAGCATGCTCCGTGACATCCGCACGACGGTCTTCGACAAGATGCGGTCCTTGGCCCCGGCCGGCCTGCGCGACCAGGCGCGCGGAGACATGGTGACGGTGATCACCAACGACATCGAGTTGCTGGAGATTTTCTACGCCCACACCCTTTCGCCCATCGCCATCGCCCTGGTGACCTCCTTGGCCAACCTGGCCCTGCTCACTTGGCTCTCACCCTGGATGGGACTTGCCGCCCTGGTCTCCTACCTAATCGTCGGCCTGCTCATCCCCATCCTGAGCGCCAGGCCCACCTTCAAGGCGGCCATGCAGGAGCGAACGGCCCAAGCCAATTTGCACTCTCTGCTTCTGGAGACCCTGCAGGGCCGCACAGAGCTGGCGGGGCTGGGTGCTCTGGGGAATACTCGCCGTCGGGTGGGAGTCGCTACGGACCAGATGTTGGATTCCTGGGGGCGCACCTCTGGGCGAACTATTGCCAACGATCTGGTCACCAACGTGGTCACTCTGATCTGCGCTGGAGTCTTCACGCTGATAGCCTGCTATCTAGGTTCGACAGGGTTGGTGGATCCTGCACGGGGAATAATCGGACTGGTCGGTTTCCTCTCTTCCTTCGCTCCCTTGATACCTGTGGCCCGGCTAGGTGCTGGCCTGCAGCCTACACTGGCTGCTGCTCGGAGGGTCTTCTCGCTTTTGGACAAGGAGCCACCTGTGCGCGAGGTGGAATCTGGTCATGGGAATCCCCTGACGGAATTCACCGGAGAAGAGGCCAAGGCAGTTTCCTTCTCCTACGCAGGCAAGACGGACCCGGGTACAGACGATTCGCGTGGCTCTGGCGGTCCGATCTCAGTCTTGGATGATCTGGACCTTTCCATCAAGCCTGGCGAACTGATTGGCATCCGAGGCGCCAACGGGGTTGGCAAGTCCACCTTGATCGACCTGCTGATGAGGTTCCAGGAGCGCAGCGGCGGAAATCTGACGGTTTCCGGCCTGCCTATCGAGACCATCCGCACTGCAGACCTGCGTGCCCAGCAGACTCTGGTGAGCCAGGACACTTATATATTCAGTCTCACGCTGGCAGACAATATCGCCCTGGCCCGGCCCAATGCCAGCAGAGAGGATATTGAGCAGGCAGCTCATGATGCCTGCCTGGATGATCTGATCGACCAGCTACCCGACGGCTTGGATCATCTGCTTGCTGACAACGGCTCGGACCTGTCCGAGGGGCAGCGGCAACGAGTGGCCTTGGCTCGCGCCTTTTTGAGCTCGGCGCCATTCATGCTTTTGGATGAGCCCACCAGCAATATGGATGCTCTCTTGGAGGGTCGGGTTCTGACCAGGCTGATCGAGAGGAAGGGCGACCGTACCTGCCTGGTCGTCTCCCATCGTCCCTCAGTCCTTGCCAGGGTTGACCGGTTGCTGACGCTGCAGGACGGCAGACTTGTTTCTGCTTGAATATCCGCATAAAGAATGAGATGCAATTTATAGTGCCGGTTCGAATTGCCGCTTGCAGTTATGATGCTGTCAACACAATTCAAGTCGGCACTGGCACATTTCAATGAAAGATTCCGGGTGCGATTTCCTTCCGCCGACTCCGCAAATGATGAGCCTAGTTGGAGTCAGTTCGGATAAAAGTGATTCAGTAAAACAGGAGTCTGCCCTCGCCAGGGGTGGTGATATCTCCGTAAACTTCCTCTACAAGCGTGGTTCATAGACCCTAGCTGTCTTAGAACAGCTAAAAAGAGGAAAGTTCTTTTCGGCAGAGTTGAGGAATTAAGTCCATCAGCACAGTTATCGCTTTACTGATTTGCTTTACTAATCAATAAGCGGATGCCAGCTTTTCAGGTCAGCTTGGCATGGTCGCCAACAGTCAAGGACATAGTCTTAGACGACTTACTCGGGCGAACCAGAGCTTGTTGAATTTTTCGGCAGAGTATCGCTTTTTCTATATTTCGAAGCCCCTATCAAGGGTCTAGCTGGCTACTTTTGTTCCTTATCTGCGAATTATGGATGTCTGCCGCCTTGCGTTCAGCATTATGTGTTTCGTGGTTAAACAGCCGGATTTTCAACGATTTGAATAGGTGAATATCCCCTATGAAGATCGTGAATTCGGAAGAACGACAGGAAAAAATAAACAATTAATAGAAACGCTCAACAAAATGTTTATTAAATGGTTATACTATCTTTAGCTACTTCATGAAAGAGATGATGTATGAGCAACGATGCACAGTCGGCACGCGACCTTAAGGCGCAGGACAGCACAGAGCGTGCCCTGATAATCCAATCCTTGGCCCAGCTGGTGGAGCCGCTGGCATCGCTTATGGCGGATTGCGAGGTTGTGGTGCATGACCTTTCACAGGTGCCTAACACCATCGTCGCCATCGCAGGAGGCTTGACTGGTCGCAAGGTCGGCGATCCGGCGACCGATGTGCTGCTCAAGCAGATGGCTGAGGGTCGGGTCCGCACCATGGTCAACTACAGCTCTGTTCTGCCTGACGGGCGTCGGATTCGTTGTGCCACTATCGCCGTCAAGGATAGCCGAGGGAATCCGGTCGCTGCCTTGTGTATCAACAGCAGTGTCGAGATCTGGTCGGGGCTTCTGAAAATATGCCAGCAAATGCTCTACGGCAGTGTAGACGCAAGCTCTGAACCAAAGTCGGAAGCTGAACTTGATGAAGACTTGGATCAGAACCAACAGCACGGCGCCGAGAAAGCCGGATCCGAGACAGGGCAGATAGGTCAGGGAACAGGATCGGCCGAAGCCAGCTCCACGGGTGAAGCCTTTGTCCACAACCTTGACGACTTGGCAAATATCGTGCTTGACCGTGCTGTTGCCAGCCAGGGTGTACCGGTCGAGCTGATGACGAAAAGCCATAAGAAGGAGGTGATACGACAAGCCAAAGAACAGGGCTTTTTCTTCCTGCGAGACGCGGCCGAGACCTTGGCCGACCGTTTGCAGATTTCACGGTTCACCGTCTACAACTATCTCAAAGAAATAGACGAGACGACCTCCGTTAAAGATAAGAAAAAGCAATAAGCGGGGGAGTGGTACCGAGGCCATGGTGGCCTCAGAGGATCGCATTGCTAATGAAGGCAAGGTATCCGGCATAGTTGTAAAGAAGGGAACAGACGTAATCATGGGTCTTCTACATCCCGTTTCAACCCAGGATCTGGGGAAGATACACAGCATCCGCTGGGATGATGCACATCGTATCTGCGGTGACGATGCCATATCCCTGTCGGTGGCAGACATGGATTTCAAAGCCCCGGACCCGTTGGTCCAGGCTGTGGTCGAACGTGCTCAGGTCGGTGATTTCTGCTACACCTACCTGGACCCCTCATATAGACAGTCAGTGTGTGACTGGTTCAAAAGGCGCCACGGCTGGCAGATCAGCCCGGCCAGTCTAGTGCCGGTAGGCAGAATGGTGGAATCCTTGCCAGCCATACTCAGAGAGGCTCTGCCGCCTGCCTGCTCTGTAATCGTTCCCTATCCTGCATATTCGCCCACCCCAACGGCGATCAAGGCCGCAGGGTGCAAGGTTCTTCCGTGGATGCTGAAAATTGACGGCCAGGGAAAATACCGGTTCGACTTCGATGCGCTTGAAGACCTGCTTGACCAGGCCAGTGCGATGGTAATCACCAATCCGCATAACCCCACCGGTCGTGTATGGACCCGTGACGAACTGGCCAAGGTGGCCGAGGCTGCCGCCAAACATGATGTCCTGGTCATCTCGGATGAGTTCCATGCCGATTTGATCCATTCAGGATATCGATTCCAGCCTTATCTGACCTCGTCGCCCGAAGCGGCCGGAGGCATCTCTTTTACCTCTCCGGGGAAAACCTTCAACATCGCTGGGCTGGAAACGGCCAACATCGTCGTTCCTGATGCTGACCTGCGGCACAAGGTGGAGAAGGCCATTGATGATGCCGGCTGCCATAATCCCCGCTATTTTGCACAAGTTGCTACTCAGGCGGGATATGACCATTGCGCAGATTGGCTGGATGAACTTCTTGCTGAGCTCGAGAAGCACACCAATCTTTTGCGCGACTGCGTTGCCGGAATGGATGGTGTGAAGCTGATCGAACCTGAAGGCACCTACCTGGCCTGGGTAGATATGAGAGGGCTGGGACTCAAGGATGAGGAAATCGAAAAGCGGCTGGCTGAACAGGGTCTGATGCTGGATCCGGGGACTGACTTCGGGCTGGGCGGCTGCGGCTTTGTGCGCATCAACCTGGCAACAACAACGCCGATTCTGACCGAGGCACTGTCGCGCATGAATCGGGCGCTTGGCACTTCAAGCGGAAAGGCGACCCTGCGATGATGAAGGAAAAGAAACAAAGGGAGCAGCGTTCTCCCTCCTTGCTCTTGGCACTCACTCCTATTATCGCCATGGCAGTGTTCATGGGGGTTGGGGCTATTTGGCTGGAACTTCCCGCTGAGCCGATGCTTATCCTGGCTGCCGTGGTGGCAGCGATCATCGCCTACATGCTCGGCCACGGATACGATGAGATGCTCAACACCATAGCCGAGAAGATCGCCGGGATCATGCCTGCCATGCTGATTCTGATAGTGGTGGGCATGCTTATCGGATCCTGGATGATCGGCGGGACCATTCCCATGATGGTCTACTTCGGCCTCAAGATCGTTTCGCCCAAGTACCTCTATCTGACTGCTCTGCTAGTCACGGCCATCACTTCGGTCTGCACGGGAACCTCCTGGGGCTCCGCAGGTACCATTGGCGTGGCCTTCATGGGGGTGGCACTGGGCATGGATGGCATCAATCCCGCCATCGTCGCTGGCGCAGTGGTTAGTGGCGCCTATTTCGGAGACAAGCTTTCCCCTCTATCCGGAGACACCAACCTGGCCGCAGCCATCACCCATGTGAATGTGTTCACGCATATGAAGCACCTGCTGTGGACCACCTTCCCCTCCTTGCTGGTGGCAGCGATAGTAATGTTCGTGGCGGGCCGTGGTGTCCAGTCCACAGGTGGTCGCGGCTTTGACAAGGTCGCCGAGATGAACAACACGCTTTCGCAGGCCTTCACCTGGAACGTGGTCATGCTACTCATACCTCTCCTGATCATCCTGATCGGATCGGCATGGAAGAAGCCGACCATTCCGGTTATGCTGCTCTCATCCGCGGTGGCCATGTTTAATGCCGTCGTCATCCAGCACTTCTCAGTCACTAATGCATTCAACGCCATCGTCAACGGATTCGACACCTCTATGCTCCCCAAGGGCTTCAACTTGGGCCCGGCAGCCAAGGACATCACCAGTCTGTTGAACCGGGGTGGCATGGAGAGCATGATGAGTACCCTCCTTATTGCATTCTGTGCCCTGTCCTTCGCAGGGGTGCTTTCGGCCTCCGGGGCTTTGAACAAGATCGTGGAGTCTCTGCTCAAGATCAGCAAGAGCACCGGTTCGTTGATTGTCGTCACCCTGTTGACCGGCATCCTGACCATATCCACCACCTGCAACGGCCAGGTCTCCCTCCTACTGCCTGGCGAGCTGCTGCGACCTGCATACATTCGCCGAGGTCTGCATCCCTGCAATCTTGGGCGAAGCATAGAGGATTCCGGCACCATATTCGAGCCGATCCTGCCTTGGACAGCCGCTGGCGCCTATATGGCGGCCACATTGGGCGTGCCCACGCTCTCCTATATGCCTTGGGCAACCCTCTGCTGGACCGGCGTGATTTTCGCCACCATCTGGGGATACACCGGAATCGGCATCCGCAAGCTGACACCGGATGAGCAGAAGACCATGCTCGCCGAGCTGGACAAGGAGAAGGAAGCGTAGAGCATTTTCCCTGCTATAGCTAATCGGCGCCGCAACCGGGCAATGCTCGGTTGCGGCGCTTTTCTTGTCAGCCGGAAAACGGATGTGGACTTGAATGGGTTCCGTCTCTTCTCATTGTCCGGAAAGCAGCAAATTAGTGGTCCTGGCTTCAACGACCAGCGCTGAGCTTAATGGCGTTAATGCAGGTTTCTATGTTTCTCTCGAGTGCAGAATCAGTAAGTTTGACTATGAAAGCAGCACTTATATAACTAGTCTGATCTCAGTGAACAGCAAAGATCAAATGTTTAGTAATTTTATCTATAGATCGAGCACTTTGTTGCCGCTGTTATGTTGAATCGACAACAGATCAGTTTTAAATATTATGAAATTTGCTCGGTATTCATAACTTCAGAAAACAAACTCAGCAGCACCTGATAAGTCCTTGAAAAAACAGAAAAATCTATCCTTTGTTTGCGTCAAAACCATATTTTCAACACGCGCGAAATAAATTGACAGATGCTTATATGTAATTAGCATTGTAGGTACAAAGTCAAAAGGGAGTTGGTCACATTGGCCAGCTCTTCACTAATGGGGCAGCGCTTTTCGAAGCGGATGCCCCATTAGTTTAGCTGCGGGGGCCAATGTGGACAGTTCAAAGCGCATGTGTCTGGCTAAAAGCCTCGATTCTCAAATTGCTAATTTGCAAAACGACGGCATCGTATTCGATATCTGTAATGAGGAATCCGCTAAAGCATATCTATCTGCGAACACCTACCTATTTCGGATTAAGCGATATGCTTCTAATTTCAACAAGCACGAAGACGGGAAGTACAAGAATCTCGATTTCGCTGTACTCAAAGATTTGGCGGTCATTGACTATGAAATCAGGATGGCACTGGAATATTTGGTAGCAAACGCGGAACATGATTTGAAAGTGCGATTCAATAATTTATTGATGTCAAATTCTGAGCTTGACGGCAGACGAATTGCAAAGCTGGTTGATCCATATGATCGCTTTGTATTTGATGAAAAGACTGGCTATCGAAATCAGCACGATGGCAGGCCTGGCAAGACAGGAATTAAGCTTAAATATTCTCCTTATTCAGATGCTATGGTTCGCAAATATTTCCCTGACCCAGAAATATGGAACTTATGGGAATGCTTCAATCTGGGTGATTTGATTGATTCATACATGAAGTATCTGGAGTCATTACATCTGAGAGACAATGCTACAAAATTTTTTGGCAACTTCCGTAGGTTGCGAAATGCGGTCTCGCATAGTGCCCCGTTACTGTTGGATGTGGATAGGACAAACAGGCAGGGCCATGTGCCTCAGACTGAGTTTGTTGATGGATGTTTGTGCGATTTGTTCCAAATGGATAACCCCCCGGCGCCTATTCCGAGTACGATTAAGAAGTCACAACTTGTCTATGACTATTCAAGTTTCTTGTGCATGTTTCTTATAGTCTGTAACAGTATGCCCATACGACGCATAGCAGCAAAATTGATGTCAGATCTAGAACAAAGAATATGCAAGAATTACAAGCAGTATTATCAGGGGAATTCGGAGTGCATCCACTTAAGGAATACTCTTGCATGCATTATTCGTATTTCGCGAGCGTTCTCGGAATACATTAAAGCTGAAAGTGACCAGCCGCATCAAAGCGGAAGATTGCATTTTATCCCTCAGCCTTTTTCAGTTAAGTGAATCCTACTCAGTTACCGATTTAAGGTAGTCATTTTATCGGAGAGCAAGAGTTTTGACCATTTCCTTCTTCATCAGTGTTGAAACCGACTGTGTAACTCAATAGTGATTGCAGGCTTTTATAATTGATTTCTCTGTTCCTGCTGGCAGTATTGCTGAAAGTTCTCTTTACATAGAATGATTCGGCGGGGTGTGGTCATACATTCGGTTGTATGAGCTTCAGCTGCTAGAGTGTCCACCCCACTGGATCAGTGTCATCCACGCTGGAGTTGTCGTAGTTGGATAGTCGATATTTGCCAAAAAATGATGTAAAAAAGTCTTGAAGAACTTCGGAAATCCCTACCTGTGGAGCTAGCCGGATTCGAACCGGCGACCCTCTGCTTGCAAAGCAGATGCGCTACCAGCTGCGCCATAGCCCCGTGAATGTGTGAAGAACTTCAACCGCGCAAGAATGCGTGGGCCTGGGAGGACTTGAACCTCCGACCTCATCCTTATCAGGGATGCGCTCTAACCAGCTGAGCTACAGGCCCATGCCGTGTGACCGAAGAATCACACAAATGGATAGCTTACCATAGTGTCCCCTCAAGTCAATCTCGGCGGCGTCGCGTCGCGTCTTGGCGGAAGAATGGGGTTCATGAGGCGGAAACGGCGTGTGGAACCAGTCCGGTCGGAGCAGCTGGAGGTCGGTGGAGAGACGGTTCTGGTCATCAGGAAGCGCATTACCAACGTTTATCTGCGGGTCAAGCCGCCTGACGGCCATCTGGACGTGACGGCGCCTCTGGCTCTGAGCGATGACCGGATTCGCATCTTTATCGACGGCAAGCGCCGCTGGATCGCAACCGCTAGAGAACGTCTGGCCCGTTCGCGCGATGTCTACGCTCAACCCGGAGCCGATGGTCAGCTGTCGCCGGACCGGTCCGAGGCCGAAGCCAAGAGAATTCTTCAGGAGAGGCTGCCGACTTTGCTGGATCGTTGGGTCCCCGTGGTGGGTCGTCGGCCCGAGCGCATCAGTCTGCGGAAGATGAAAACCCGCTGGGGCTCCTGCACCCCCGCCACTGCCAGCATCCGGCTCAACACCGACTTGGCCTGGCTGGATCCGGATCTGCTGGAGTATGTGCTGGTTCACGAGCTGACCCACCTCTACGAGCATGGTCATGGTCCCGGCTTCCGCACGCGGATGGATCGCTATATGCCCGACTGGACCGAGCGCCGTCGTCGACTCAACCGCTATCTGGCTTTGTGACCCCAGAAGCTTAGACATCTGAAGCTATGACTCCCAGAGCCATGATTTCCGGAGCCATCAATTCCGCATGATTTCTGAACTTGTGCAATGCGAGCTTGTGAATTATGAACCTAGTGCATCGTCCGTGCTGATCATTCCCGAATCCTAACCCTCGCTAGGCCATCTGATACGAAGCTGGATTGGTTTTTGATTCGTTCTGACCCTGCTCAAGGCCGGTTTAACGCACCACATTCGTCATTGAAGACCGATGGAAGACTGCCGCAGCCCCTGCTGGTGCGCTAGCGTTGAGGAAGAGGGGCGATCCTGCAGCAGTCAGGCAGGCTCCCTGTAGCCCGGAGGCGCGTGTGGGGCTGATCCGGGGCAATTGATCATGAAGGAGCAGATGAGATGACGGAATCCAAGAAGACGATCAAGCGTGCCGTGGTGACCGGTGCCTCCAGCGGCATCGGCCAGGCTAGTGTGCGAGCTTTGGTGGACAAGGGCTGGAAGGTGGTCGGCCTGGCCCGGCGCGAGGACAATCTCAAGGCTCTGGCTGACCAGCTGGGTCAGAACTTCACCTATGAGGTTTGCGATGTGACCGACGAGGATTCCACCCAGGCAGCCGTTGATGCCGTGCTCAAGGGCGGGCCGGTCAAGGCCCTGGTCAATTGCGCCGGTGCGGCCTTCGGCAAGGATCCGGTGGCTACCTCCAGCCTGGACGATTGGCGCGGCATGTACGAGCTGAACGTCATCGGCACCCTGCGGGTCATCCAGAAGCTGCTCCCGGCCCTGAAAGAGTCGGAGGGCACGGTCCTGGTCATCTCGTCCACGGCAGGCATCGAGCCCTACGAGGGCGGCGGCGGATACTGCGCCTCCAAAGCGGCGGAACGGGTCATGGCCCGCATTCTGCGGCTGGAGCTGATCGGTCAGCCGGTGCGCGTGGTTGACATCGCTCCGGGCCTGGTCCACACCGACGAGTTCTCCCTGAAGCGGTTCGGCGGGGATAGTGACCGGGCCGATGCGGTCTACGCCGGGGTGCCCGACCCGCTGACCGCCGACGACATCGCCGGATGCGTCACCTGGGCCCTGGAGCAGCCCGACACTGTGGACATTGACCAAATCGTGGTCCGCCCCCGCGCTGAGGGCTCCTACACCAAGCTTTACCGTCGCAGCTGAGTCTGGTAAGGGACCGATTCTGTCAAAACTGTTTCTGTCAAAAACCCAGTTTGGCAGGTTGATTCCGGCGGGAACCGGGTCTGGCAGAGGTTGGGTCTCGGCGGCTGAGCCTATAAGCCTATGCTTGCCCGGCGGAACGTAGTCTGCCGGGGATAGTGCCCACGGCCACGATGAGCACGGACAGGACCGATCCCGCCAGCACGCCCAGCAGGGCTGACTCCAAGCGCGGGGATCCGGCGAAGGCCAGGTTGGCGATCAGGAAGGACATGGTGAAGCCGATCCCACAGAGCTGGCAGAGGCCGATCATGTTCCCGGTCGTGGAGCCGGCAGGTCGTCGTAGCCCCAGATGACCTGCCAGGACCAGCATGGTCATGATTCCCAGGGGTTTGCCCAAGGCCAGTCCCAGCGTGGCGCCCCAAAAGACCCGGTCAGTCAGCAGTCCGGGTCCCAGCTGATCCAGGGGGATGGACAGCGAGAAGAAGGCGAAAAGGGGCAGGACTATCAGGGCGCTCAAAGGGGTCAGGAAGTAATCCAGCCGTTCAGTCGGTGATGGTGTCTGGTTGCGGCTTGGTTCAATCCCAGTTGGTTCAAACTCAGCTGGTTCGATATTAGCTTGACTGGTCCCTGGTGGATTGGGCTCGGTCGGCTCTGTCTCGGATGGTTTTGCCCCCGTTGGCCTGTGCTCGCTTGGCTCAGTTATGTTCGGCGCGGTATTGGCCGAAGACTCTTCCGCTTCAGCCGCCTTCGACCTGGCGACAGGAGTCAATAGCCCCATCGCCACTCCCGCCAGCACCGGGTGGATTCCAGCCTTGAAGAGGCCGTACCAGGCCAGCAGTCCGCCAGCAAGGGCACCCAGCAGGAACAGCGGCATCAACGGTCGCCAGAGCCGGGGGGAACGGCTCGCTGCCCGGACTAGCAACGCCCAGACCACAAGGCCGGCCAGGCAGACAAGCAGCCAGCTCGGTTGTCCCAAACTGGAGTAGCCCAGAGCGATCAGCAGGACGCCAATTAGATCGTCGAAGATGGCCAGGGTCATCAAAAAGGCCTGTAGGGCGGGCCCGGCCTTGGGCAGGAGCAGTTGCAGAGCCGCCAGGGAGAAGGCTACATCGGTGGCTGTTGGGACGGCCCAGCCACGCAAACCGGCGGGGGAGCCCAGGTTGAACAGGCAGTAGATCAGGATCGGAACGGCCACACCGCCCAGGGCGGCCAGCATGGGCAGCAGGACCTGCCTGTGGTCGCGTAGAGTGCCTGTGGCGGCCTCCTGGCGCAGGTCAAGACCCATGGTCAGGAAGAATATGGTCAGCAGCCCGTCCTGTATCCAGTCCTTCAGGGACAGGTTCAGCCCGCCCGGCAGATCCAGAGGAACCCAAGCGGCAAGAGCATTCAGCCCCGGCCCGGTCTCTGGCAGATTGGCCAGGATCAGCCCGGCCAGGGCGCAGGCCATCATGAATAGGCCAGTTATCCGATCGTTTTCAGCCAAGGATGATAGGGCTGTGAAAAAATTTGAAGGATGGAGTCGGTTGTGCCGGCCTCTGTCAGATCCGCCCTGCCCACGTTGTGGATTTGATGGTCGGGCATTCGATGGCTTGGAATTCTGCTGCGAATTCGAATCGTCGTAATTCAGACGCCGTGGATTGATTTGAGATGTCGGGAATGTAGGCGTAGGCGGCATGATGCTCCTAGTCGGGCGGGTAGGGTTCGGTCTTCCGTGGCCGACCAGTCTTCCCGGCATGAGGCGGCGCCCGGCCGTCTCCCAAATGTCAATTCTATCTTGTCCAAACAGTTATGCCAGCGGCCCCGCACCTTTTACGATGCAGGGCCGCTGGCTTACCGCCTATCGAAGGCGGCGATGAGTTCTCAGAACTCAGTAACTCAGTAACTCAGAACAGATGGCTGCGCATGAACCACTGGAAGTGCTCCAGCTCCTGCACGTGGTCCTGCAGGATGTTGGAGCTGACGAGATCCAGGTCGTCCAGCTCCTTGATGGCCTCGCGGTCGCGCTTGATGAAGGTGGTGTAGTAGGTGTCCAGAGCCTTCAGGTAGTCCAGGGCATCCTGGCGGCCGGTCATGGTGATGCCATCCCAGTCGCGGTTCTTCATGATGTCGTCGGGCCGTCCGGCGGGGGAGCCGCCCAAAGTGGCGATGCGCTCGGCGGTCTCGTCGGCCATGTTCAGCACCGAATCGACCTCGGGGTCCATCATCTCGTGGATGCCGATGAATTCCTTGCCCTTCATGTTCCAATGGGCGTGCTTAAGGATCAGGGCAGTCTCCTGTTCCTGGCTCAGGCGGCTCTGCAGGATGGCGATGACCTTTTCGCTGGTCGCTTCGTCGAGTCCCGGTACGGTAAAGTTCAATGCCATAATCGCTCCTTAAATGTGAAATTATGCCTGCGGTCGGGTCGACCCGACCATGTACCTCCAGACTAGAGGAAAAGGCAAGGAAACGCTTGGATTTTGCGGGAATCAACCAGTGAAATCATTCACGGACCATCGGCTACGCTGACAGTCATTTTTCCTTGACTGGCGTGGGGGCGGTCGCCGGCTGGACGAGACAGCTAGGCTTCGGTCGCAGCATCGTCTCCATCGTCGTCATCATCGCCAGCCTGGTCCTCGGCCTCCTGCCGGCGCCTGACTTCGATGGTCTCGATGCGCCGCCCGTCCACCTTGGTCACCACCATGTCATACCCGTCGTCGGAGTGGATCACGTCGCCCACCTGCCCCATCTGCCCGGTCTGGGCCAGGAAGTAGCCGGCCAGGGTCTCGTATGGCCCATCCTCCAGCTCGATCCCGGTCAGGTCCGCGAAGTCCTCGATGGTCATGCCGCCGTCAACCGTGGCCACCCCGTTGACGAAGGCGGTCGCCTGGGGATGGGCCGGGTTCTGCTCCTCGGGCAGGTCGTACTCGTCACGGATGTCGCCCACCAGCTCCTCGGTCATGTCCTCCAGGGTAACGATGCCGTCGGTGCCCCCGTACTCGTCGATGACCACGGCCAGGTGGATGCCCTTCTTGCGCAGCTTCTCCAGGCTGGGCAGGAGCTTGGAGGTGCCGGGCAGGGCGATGCCGGGCCTGGTCACGTCGGCCACGGTCTTGGCCTGGGGATTGCGCACGTCCATCAGGTCGCGCACGTGGACGAAGCCCAGCACGTCGTCGAAGTCGCGGCCGGTCACCGGGTAGCGCGAGTAGGGCTCGTCGTGCACGAATTCGACCGCCTCCTGCAACGGCATGTCCCCGGCGATGAAGACCACGTCGGCCCGGGGGCGCATGACCTCGGCCACGCTGGTCTCGGAGGCGTCGAAGACGTCGCCCAGAATCATCCGCTCGTCCTTGCTCAGGTTGGTGTTGGAGGAGACCAGCATCCGCAGCTCGTCGTCGCTGACCTCGGTGTCGGTCTGTTGGGGGTCGAAGCCCAGGATGCGCACGATGAGGTTGGTGTTCTTGCCGATCAACCAGATCAGCGGCCTGCACAGGGTAGTGAACACGTCGATGGCCGGCACGACGGCCCTGGCGATGGCCTCGGTGCGCTGCATGGCGATCCGCTTGGGCACCAGCTCGGAGATGACGATGGAGCAGTAGGAGATGATCAGAGTCAGAATCACCGTGGTCAGAGTGCCGGCCAGACCCTCGTGCACGCCCCACCCGGTCAGGACGGGCACCACGTAGGGGGCGATGGATGACGCGCCGAAGGAGGCCGAGAGGAAGCCGGTCAGCGTCACGCCGATCTGCACGGCGGAAAGAAAGGTGTTGGGGGCACGGGCGATGCGGGCCACCCGGGCGCCGCGCGCGTCCTGCTGCTCCATCTGCTCCAGCTGCGAGCCTCGCAGGGAGACCAACGCCAGTTCAGTCCCCGAGAAGACGGAACCGAGCAGGAGGAAGAAGAGAATGAGCAGGATGTTCAGCCATAATGCCATGCCTCCAATGCTAGGGTATGGACGCCCCATGTGCCCTATGTCACACCCCAGCGGCGAACCTCCGTCTTCCCCATACAGCGCTACCTGACTAGCATGAAATACGGAGACAGGTTCGGCTTCAGGCCGACGTTCCCAATGCTCCCGAAAGGATTTTTTTCATGTCACAGCTTCAGCACGAATTGACTGAGTTCACCACGCAGGCCTATCAGGATAACAAGACCTTCTCGGTCTCCAAGAAGGATCTGCTGGGCCACTGGTCCCTGCTCTTCTTCTACCCTGCGGACTTCAGCTTCGTCTGCCCCACCGAGCTGGAGGATCTGGCCAGCAAGTACGAGGACTTCAAGAAGATCGGCTGCGAGATCTACTCCGTCTCCTGCGACACCGAGTTCGTTCACAAGGCCTGGCACGAGGCCAACGAGAAGATCGCCAAGGTCCAGTACCCCATGCTGGCCGATCCGACCGCAACCCTGGCCAAGGACCTGCAGACCTACAACGAGGCCGAGGGCAAGGCCGAGCGCGGCGATTTCATTCTGACCCCTGAGGGCAAGGTCGTGGCCTACGAGGTCATCTCCTCCAACGTGGGCCGCAACGCCGACGAGCTGCTGCGCCGCGTCCAGGCCTCCCAGTTCGTCTACGAGCACGGCGATCAGGTCTGCCCTGCCAAGTGGGAACCCGGCGAGGACACCATCGAGCCCAGCCTGGATCTGGTCGGCCAGCTCTGATCCGCAGCTGCCAACATCGGGAACTCGCCGATCGGAAGCGACCAGGGCGGGTTCCCTTTTCTGTATTCACGACCAGCATCCAACACCAGCACATCCGTGCATTCCTTCGGAAGAGGCATTCATGACGGAAGACAAGAATCTTTATGACGTGGTCGTCATCGGCGGCGGCCCTGCAGGCCTGAGCGCAGGACTCTACCTGGCCCGGGCGCGGTATCGTACCCTGATCCTGGAGAAGGACGACTTCGGCGGCCAGATCACCATCACGGCCGACGTGGTCAACTACCCGGGCGTGGCCAGCACCGACGGCCGCAAGCTGACCGAGACCATGCGCCAGCAGGCCCAGAACTTCGGAGCCGAGTTCATGAGCGCCGAGGCCACCGGCATCGAGGCTCAGGGCGACATCAAGGTGGTCCACACCTCCCGGGGCGACCTGCGCACCTTCGGCATCCTGATTGCCACCGGCGCCAGCCCCCGCAAGATAGGCTTCCAGGGCGAGCAGGAGTACGCGGGCCGCGGTGTGGCCTACTGCGCCACCTGCGATGGCGAGTTCTTCACCGGGCGCGAGGTCCTGGTGGTCGGCGGCGGGTTCGCAGCCGCCGAGGAGTCGGTCTTCCTGACCAAGTACGCCACCAAGGTGACCCTGCTGGTGCGCGAGGAGGACTTCACCTGCGACGCTGCCGTGGCTGACGAGGCCCGGAACAACGACAAGATCGAAATTCACTACTCCACCGAGCTCAAGGGTGTCTCCGCAGGCCCCGGCGGGCTGGTCGAGGCCACTCTCCTGGATCGCAAGAGCGGGCAGACCACCACCTGGAAGCCCCAGGACGGCGGCACTTTCGGCGTCTTCGTCTTTGCTGGCTACGTGCCCCAGACCGGCATGCTCAAGGGCGTGGTGGATCTGGACGACCATGGCTACGTGCTGACCCACGACTACCTGGAGACCTCGGTGCCGGGCATCTACGCCGCCGGGGATCTGCGGGTCAAGAACCTGCGCCAGGTCATCACCGCCACCTCCGATGGGGCTGTGGCCGCTGTGGAGCTGGAGCGCTACGCCTCCAATATGTCGGACAAGACCGGTCTGGTACCGCCGCGGCCCGAGGATTCCCCCTACGCCCGCTCCGAGCGGCAGGCCGAGAACTCCGCACTGGCCTCGGGCACCTCGCCCGCGCCTGTGGCCCAGGAGCACGACCAGGCCCCGGCCAAGACCTCCGGCTTCTTCGGGCCGGACATCCGCAAGCAGCTGGACATGGTCTTCGGCAAGATGACCGGAAAGCTGGAGCTGGCCCTGGATCTGGACGGCAGCCAGGTCTCCAAGGAGCTGGAGGCCTTCGTGGACGAGCTGGTCGGGCTCTCCGACGGCAAGCTGACCTCCAGGGTGGACTCCCGCACGGACGAGGACGGCAAGGATTACGATCCCGCCGGCGACCTGCCCGATGCCCGCCCCAGCGTGCGCATCTGCCGCGTGGACGATCAGGGCGTCTCCCAGCCGACCGGGCTGGCCTTCCATGGCGTGCCCAGCGGTCACGAGTTCAACTCCTTCGTCCTGGCCCTCTACAATGCGGCAGGCCCCGGCCAGCAGGTGGATCAGCCCACCTCGGACCGGATCGATGCGATCAAGGACCAGGTGGACGTGATGATGCTGGTCTCCCTGACCTGCACCATGTGTCCGACCACGGTTCTGTCCGCCCAGCGGGTGGCTGCCCAGAACGACAAGGTGCGCGCCGAGGCTTACGACCTGGCCCACTTCCCCGAGCTCAAGGATCAGTACCAGGTCATGAGCGTCCCCTGCATCGTAATCCGCAAGGACGGCCAGGAGACCGTGGAGTTCGGCAAGAAGTCCGTTCCTGAAATGCTGGATCTGATCGGGGCCTGACCCTGGGTCCGACCCTGAATAGAGTCTGAAAAGGCGCCGGTGTCACTGCCTTTGTGGCGATGACGCCAGCGCCTTTTCTGATGTAAGCCCCGAATTGCATTGATGAAAAACTATGGATATTATCCGGGGTTCACACGGTGTAATTAGTTGTCGTTTCAGCAGCCGCAGGAGTGGCGGACGACCAGATCCGCCTTGATGATCTGCACGTCGGGGACCTGGTCCGGCTCCAAGGCCGCATTGATGGCGCAGGAGGCTATTTTCGCGGTGTCCTGCTGCATGGTGGTCAGCTGAGGCCAGGTGTAGAGGGAGTCGATGGTGCCGTCGAAGGAGACGATGGCCACGTCCTCGGGGATGCGCAGCCCGCGCTCATGCAGGGCCCGAAGAGCACCCATGGCCTCCAGGTCCGATCCGGCGAAGATGGCCTGGGGCGGCCTGCCGCTGTCGATCAGGTCCAAGGTGGCGCGATAGCCGCCCTCGCGGGTGAAGAAGGCCTGGCGGATCCTGCCGGCGGGAAGGTTGGCATTCTGGTGGGCCGCGTACCAGCCCTGGATTCGCGCGTCGCCCCGGTCGTCGGAGGAGCCGCCAAAGAGCATGTCAACGCTGCAGTGCCGGTGCTCGATCAGGTGCTGGGTGGCGGTCAGTCCAGAGTGGAAGAAATCGGTCGATACGCTCTTGGCATTAGTCACCCGGTGAGGCTGGTCCATGAAGACGAAGTGGCTCTCCTCAAGATGGGCCATGCTCAGCTGTGTGTAGCTACGTGAGGATGAGAGGAAAATGGCGTCAACATTGCGCTCTAGCAACTGCCTGATGGCCTGCTCTTCCAGATCGGGGTCGCTGCGCACGTTCATGAAAAGAACCGAATATCCCCGCTGTATGGCCACCGTCTGCAGCTCGTCGTAGATGCCGGCGCTGAAGGGGTTGGACGAATCGGGCACGATGACCCCCAGCATCTTGGAATACCCGGTGCGCAGGGCACGCGCCGTGGGGTTGGGGTGGTAGTTCAGCAGCTTTGCCGCTTCGCGCACCCGCTTGGATGTGTCCGGAGCCACAGCTCTTGGTCCGTTGTTGAAGACGTAGCTGACCACCGCCGTGGAGACGTTGGCCAGCTTTGCCACATCCGTGCGCGTGGCCCTTCTGCGTTGTCGGTGATTCTTATCATTTGCAGCCATCAGAACTCGTTCCCATCTGCCTATTCACCAGTCTCAATTTATGCTACCCGGAATATAGAATCTACTCGAATTGATATTGTTTTCAAACTCCGTTCTACACCGCCATTGACCTGTCCGCACATGCCGGGCTACAGCCGGAAAATCAAGGGAAATGGCACCAAATTTTCAACCGTTGCGAAAGCCCTTGTCTTCAAAAGCAGCTGTCCAGACAATCGGCGTCAGATATTTGACAGATAAATCTACTCGTGTATATTAAGAAACACGAATGAGTTCCTGTTCTCATGGAACGTGTTCGGCAACGAAGCAACCTACGAAGGAGTGGTTGATGAATAGGATCAAGACGGTGGCGGCGGTCGGCATCTGCTGCGCTATGGCAATAACATCATTGGCTGCCTGTGGCTCTTCCTCCTCCGGGGGCAAGAAGACCGTGGAATTCATGACCATGCAGTCGACGGGGACCCCCCAGCTCAAGGCTCTTCAGGGTCTGGGCAAGAAGTTCGAAGCAAAGAATCCGGACATCACCATCAAGATGGTTCCGGGCACCAACAACAACGAGAACGACATCAAGGTTCGTCTGGCGGGCCACAACCCTCCGGACATCTGGAACACCCACGGCTGGTCGCGCGACCGGTACGGCAACTTCCTGGAGCCGCTGCAGAACAGGCCCTGGGCCAAGCGACTCAAGCCAATCGGCAACGATGTCTTCAAGACCAAGGACGGCAAGTTCTACGCCCTGCCCGCCGACATCCAGGTGTCGGGCATCATGTACAACCAGACGGTCATGGACGCGGTCGGCATCGACCCCAAGTCCATCGACACCTGGGACGCTTTTGAACAGGCGTGCACGAAGCTGAAGGCCGCCGGATACACCCCGCTCATCTCCTCCAACAAGGACGCAGGCCCCAACGGGGATCTTGCCGACTATATGCTTCCGGGCATGTATGACGAAAGCCAGCTCAAGGATCTCTCCAAGGGCAAGTTCGATACCGCTGTCTACGAGAAGTACACCTCCAGGGTGGCCAAGTGGGCCAAGGACGGCTGGTTCAATGTGGACTACACCTCCGCCTCCCAGGATGACATCTCCAGGCTGATGGCCCAGGACAAGGCCGGCTTCTCCTTCCGCGCCAACGGCAGCTCCCAGCTGATCCAGTCCTACAACCCCAACGTCAAGCTGGGCATGATGCCGGTTCCCGCCGAGGTCGGCAAGCCCTACTTCTCCACCGGCGAGGACACCCTGACCTTCGGCGTCTCCAAGACCAGCAAGAACAAGGACGCGGCTCTGAAGTTCATCGACTTCATGGCTGAGCCTGAAAACCTGCAGAAGCTGGTCGACGTGAGCATGAACGATTCGGCCCTGACCGGCGTCAAGTCCGCTCTGGGGCAGTTCGAACCGACCTACAACTACTGGGTGAACGAGAAGAAGACCAAGCTGGTCCCCTTCTTCGACCGCAAGTACCTGCCCAACGGCATGTACAACACCTTGGCCAAGTCGACCGACGGTCTGCTGACCGGTCAGCTGACTGCACAGGCCGCTGCGGATCAGGTCAAGACCTCCTTCAACAGCCTGTATGGCCAGAAGTCTTCCTGATTAGTCGACCAAGAGGAGTCGAGTCATGACAGATAGTCGCTCAGGGGCGATTCCTTCGCAGGACACCCAATCCGAATCACCGTTACATGGGGATGGCAGGAATGCATCCGTTGACCACGGCAGGGGTCCCTCCCCGCGTCGTCGCCGCTTCAGGGGTGCCTCGATCAATCTCTTCTATCTTCCTGCCGTCATCCTCCTGGTGATCTTCATCATCTATCCGCTCCTGTCGGGGATCGGGCTTTCTCTGACCAACTGGGACGGGTACAACGACGCCAAATCCTTCGTGGGGCTGGCCAACTACAAGCAGATGCTGACTGACACCAACTTCAAGCAGGTGGTCATCAACACCTTCATCTACGGCATCGGCAGCACAGTGCTCCAGCAGATCCTGGGCTTGGCTCTGGCGCTGTTGCTGAACGCCAAGATCAAGGGGCGCACCCTGATCAGGGCCATCATCTACCTGCCTGCTCTGGTGGCCCCGGTCATCATGGGCATCATGTACTACTTCGTCTTCCAGTACCAGCAGGGTGCTCTGAACGCCGTCATGACGGCGCTGGGTCTGCACAAGGTGGCCTGGTTCAACAATGCGGGGTTCTCGGTCTGCATCATCGTGCTGGTGAACTCCATCCAGTTCGTCGGCGTCTCCATGATCATCTACCTGGCCGGTCTGCAGACCATGGACCAGGAGGTGGTCGAAGCCGCCGAGGTCGATGGGGCATCCGGCTGGAAGAAGTTCTGGAACATCACCCTGCCGCTCCTGGCACCCGCCTTCACGACCAGCGTGGTCCTGAACCTGATCGGAGGACTGAAGCTCTACGACATGGTCAAGGTGCTGACAGGCGGTGGTCCCGGGTATTCGACCAACTCCATCTCGACCTATATCGGCACGATCTACTTCGACAACCAGGCGGCCGGGTATGCCTCGGCCATCGGGGTCTTCCTCTTCGTCCTGATTGCCATCGTGACCTGGCTGGTCAACAAGGGGCTGGCCAAGCTGGATTGGGAGGCCTGACATGGCTAGCAAGAACAAGAATGCGATGACCCCTGCCGAGCGGTCATACCAGCGTGGGCGCTGGGCCATCTACCTCTTCCTGGTCATCGTCTGCCTCTGCCAGCTCCTGCCCTTCTACCTGGCGATCACCACCTCGCTCAAACCCTCGGATGATCTGAGCTCGGCTCTGAGCATGCGCACCCATGACATGGCATGGTCCAACTGGTCCGAGGCCGTCAACGAGGGCGGCATCCTCAAATCCGTGCTCAACAGCGTGGTGGTGACCGTGGGGACGACGGCCCTGGTCTGCGTCCTGGGAGCGGCAGCGGCCTACCCCCTGGCTCGTCGTCTGACCCGGTTCAACAAGCTGGTCTCGGCCTTCATCCTCTCCATGATGATGATTCCGCCCCTGAGCATTCTGGTTCCCCTCTATTCCTTCCTGGTGAAGATCGGCGGGGTGAACAACTACTGGGGCATCATCGCGGTGCTGACGGCCACCAACCTGCCTCTGTCGGTCTTCCTCTACACGGCCTTCATCAAGGCCATACCTCCGGCGATTGACGAGGCCGGCGAGCTGGACGGAGCCAACAAGCTCCAGGTCTTCATGCGCCTGGTCCTGCCCATGCTCAAGCCGGTGACGGCGACCGTGATCATCATGACCGGCTCGACAGTATGGAACGACTACGCCCTGTCCAGCTACATCCTGACCGACCCCTCAGCACAGACCATCGCCCCTCGCGTGGCCTCCTTCTTCTCGGCCAACACCAACAATCTGGGCGTCGCCGCAGCGGCATCCCTGATTGCGGCAGCCCCCATGGTGGTCGCCTACATGTTCCTGCAAAAGTACTTCATTGCAGGGATGGTGGCCGGAGCAGTCAAGTAGTCTATCAATCAGGAGCCGCCCGACTGCAGTGGGCTGGGCGGCTCACTGGTTCATCAAGCATTGTTGTTTTTGCACATTTGTGCCGTAGTTACTAAAGGATTTTTCATGCTCTTTCCACAGCCGGTCCATTCTGATCAGCCATTCACCTATATGGCCCTGGGGTCCATTACGCCGGGTGCCGATATTCCTGACATCAGGGGGCTCTATGCGGGTCCCGACCTGAATGGCTTGGAACAGACCCCCGTCTGGACCTCGACCCATTCGCCCCTGCTGCTGGAGCATGCACAGAACACCTACCTGCATCCGGGCCTGACCGGGCACCGGATCGCCCAAGGCCCCGAAGGCATCCAGGCCGGGCGCTCCTGGTCGCCTCGATTCCTGGTCGAGGGCCAGCCCGAGCAGTCCGCCGACTCGCTGACCATCAAGGCCCGTGACGAGGATGCCCAGCTTGAGTTGGAGACCAGGGTGGAGGCCATGGCCGGCGGTTCCCTGAGGATTCGCCACACCCTGCGCAACCTGGGCGCCGACCCCTTCCTGCTGGAGGGTCTGGAGGTCCGCCTGCCCCTGGACGACCAGCAGACCCAGATTCTGGACTTCGCCGGCAGGCACGAGCGTGAGCGCAGCCCCCAGCGCCATGACCTGGCCGACGGGGCCTGGGTTCGCGAGTTCCGCTGGGGCCGCACCGGCTTCGAGGGGCCCGTGGTCATGGTGGGCACCCCCGGCTTCGACTTCCATCACGGCAGGGTGCTCTGCGTCCAGCCGGCCTGGAGCGGGAACACCGTGCTCCGGGTGGACCGGAACAGCGCCACCCCGGCCGGCGTCAGCGCTGGCGAGCTCCTCCTGCCCGGCGAAGTGGTCCTGGACCAGGGCCAGGAGTACAGCACCCCCTGGATCGTGGCCACGGCCTCCGACCATGGCATGGATCCGATCATGAACAGCCTGCACGCCTGGGAGCGCACCCTGCCCGAGCATCCGCGCGAGCAGCCGGTCATCCTGAACGTCTGGGAGGCCATCACCTTCAACCACGACTTCAATACCCTGCGCAACCTGGCCGACCGGGCCGCACGCATCGGGGTGGAGCGGCTCGTTCTGGATGACGGCTGGTTCCACCTGCGCCGGGACGACACGGCTGGTCTGGGCGACTGGTGGGTGGATCCTGCGGTCTGGCCCCAAGGCCTGGAGCCTTTAGTTGATTATGTCCACAAACTGGGGATGCAGTTCGGCCTCTGGTTCGAGCCGGAGATGATCAACCCGGATTCGGACGCCTTCCGCGACCATCCTGAGTGGGTCATGAGGGCATCCTCCAGGAACCCGGAGCTGCAGCGCAACCAGCTGGTCCTGGACCTGACCAACCCCCAGGCCTTCAACCACGTGCTGGAGGCCATGACCAAGGTTCTGGAGTCCTGCCAAATCGATTACGTCAAGTGGGACCACAACCGCGACCTGCTTGAGGCCGGTTCCCAGGCCCACGGTGGCGCGCCGGCCATCCACGAGCAGACCCTGGCCTACTATCGCCTGCTGGACGCCCTCCGCGCTCGCTTCCCCAAGGTGGAGTGGGAGTCCTGCGCCTCGGGCGGCGGCCGCATCGACCTGGGCGTGATCGAGAAGGTCCGCCGCTTCTGGAACTCCGACATGACCGATGCCCTGAGCAGGCAGCTGATTCAGCGCTGGACCGAGCAGACCGTGGCCCCCGAGTACATCGGCGCCCATATCTCCCAGCCCTCCTCCCAGCAGACCGGCAGAACCTACGGCCTGGATTTCCGGGCGGCGACGGCCGTCTTCGGGTCCATGGGCATCGAGTGGGACATCCGCCAGGCCAGCGAGGAGGACCTGGAGCGGCTCAAGGAGTGGATTACCTGGTACAAGGCCAACCGGGACTTCCTCCACTCCGGCCGTGTGGTTCGCCTGGACCTGGCCGACCCCTCGGTCCTGGCCCATGGCGTGGTGGCCCCCGACCGCAGCCGTGCCATCCTGGCCCACGTCCAGTTGGACGAATCCCTGCATAACCGTGGTGTTTATCTACGTATTCCCGGCCTGGACCCCAAGGCCCGGTATCGGCTCGCCTGGACTGGCCCCGCCAAGCCCAGGGCCTCGCTGGAGCACCTGGATCCGACGGGTCCGCTGGGCACCGCCGAGGTCACCGGCACCTATCTTGAGCGCGTGGGCATCCGCATACCCCGCTGCCAGCCCGAGACCATCCGCCTGATCGACCTGGTCCGGGTCTGACCCGCCGCCATCTGCCACACCACAGGGATGAAGGAGCACTGCATTATGAACCCAACCAGCCTCAGCCTGGGAGAGCCGGACTGGATCACGCTGACCACCGATGCCGACAGGGAGACGGCACCCGCAGGCAAGCCTTTCCACGCAGCCCCCGATGCGAGGGTCAGCCTCAAGGGCGAATCCGCCCTGACGGTCAGCCTGACCGCCGGCTCCACCCCCATCCGCTCCCTGGCCCTGCGCTGGACCAGGCCCATGCCCGCCGACGACCTCTACCTGGGCGATGCCTGGGAGCGTGGCTACGGCCGAATGAGTTTCCAGACCATGCGCGCCAACCGGTTCATGCCCTGGTACTTCCTGGCGGCAGGTCAGGAGCAGGCGGAGGGGTACGGGGTGGCCACCGGTGCCAATGCCTTCTGCTTCTGGCAGGTCGATACGGCCGGCCTCACCCTCTTCATGGATCTGCGCAACGGAGGCAGTGGCCTGGTGCTGGACGGGCGGCAGCTTGAAGCGGCCACCATCATCTGCCTGCAATATCCGCTCCAGGAGCGGGCTGGCGGTCCGGTCTTTGCTGTGGCCAGTGACTTCTGCTCCCGGATCAGCCGCAAGGGCCTTATGCCCCCTGAGCCGGTCTACGGGAGCAACAACTGGTACTACGCCTACGGGGACTCCAGCCGTTCCCGGATTCTTGCCGATGCCGAGTATCTGGCCGACCTGACCCAGGGCAACGCCAACCGCCCCACCATGGTCGTGGACGACGGCTGGCAGGACCACCACCGGCTTGAGGATTACAACGGCGGCCCCTGGCGGCGTGGCAACGAGAAGTTCGGCGACATGGGCGCCCTGGCCGACCAGATCAAGGCCATGGGCATCAAGCCCGGCATCTGGTACCGCCCGCTCCTCAACGAGGACGAGACCATTGCAGACCAGTTCAGGCTCCCGCATAACGGATGCCTGGACCCCTCGAACCCGCAGGCCCTGGACTACATCCGCCAGGACATCGCCCAGCTGGGGGAGTGGGGCTACCAGCTGGTCAAGCATGATTTCAGCACCTTCGATCTGCTGGGCAGGTGGGGCTTCCAAATGAACCCTTGGCCCAGCCCGGACGGCTGGCACTTCTACGACCGGAGCCTGACCAGCGCCCAGGTGGTCAAGCAGCTCTACCGGGCTATCTTCGAGCAGGCCACCGAGGCCGGGATGCTGGTTCAGGGGTGCAATGTGGTCGGCCACCTGGGCGTCGGCTTCATGCAGATCAACCGGACCGGCGACGACACCAGCGGCCTGCAGTGGGAGCGGACCAGGCAGATCGGGGTCAACACCCTGGCCTTCCGCCTGCCCCAGCACGGAAGCTTCTACGCCACCGACGCCGATTGCGTGGGCATATCCGAATCAATCGACTGGGAGCTCAACCGTCAATGGATGAACCTCTTGGCGCGGACCGGCACTCCGCTCTTCTTCTCGGCCCGCCCCGGCAGCCTGAGCGCCGACCAGGAGGACCAGCTCAGGCAGGCGCTGGCCTTGGCCTCGACCGGTGGCGCCCATGCCATTCCGTCGGACTGGCTGGTCAACGACTGCCCTGAAATTTGGACTGACGACAGCGGCACTCGCCGATACTCCTGGTATCAGCCAGCTGGCCTGGAGTTTTCGAACAGGCCCGAGCGCTACGACGGGTATCTTTCCGCCGTTTAGAAGTAGATGACGGCCGTGCTCGGTTGGGATGGGCACAGCCGCCAGTTCGCCGGATTGCAGTGATGGGAACCCGGCCTTACTCGTGCGAAGTACAGTGGGGAATATTCGATAATGCCATTTACAGAGCCTCCCAAGAACTCTGCCGACTGTCTCCCCAACAGACGGTGCATGTCATCCGTTTCTGCGTCTTTGTACAGTTGATACAACCCTATCATCGCGCAATGACTATGACAGCCTGATCCAGTGTCGGCGGAACTCATGGTTGACGGAATGAGTAAACAGCGGCCAGGCTGACTGGGGTTGTATGCCCGTGGCCAGCTTGGCCGTGTTTCCCTCTCTCCCGGGCGGGGACGGGGGCGTGCATGCCTGCCCTCGGCTTCCGCCTGCAGAAGTGTGGCGGGGGCGCGGGAGGGAAGTGTCGGCTCTCTTGGGGTTGAGCCTTTAAGTGGCACGTTTCCTCCCTGCTCCCCCTGTATGGGCCGGGGGCGGGGGGATTGATACGCCGCCCGGCCGCTCTTACTCGTGCGAAGCGTGAACCAGTTGGTGTTGTTCCTTCCGGTGGCGGCGCGAGGCCAGGACCCCGCCCATGCCGGTCATGCCGGTGGCCAGGGCGAGCAGGATGCCTTCCCCGCCTGCCTGGGGGAGCACGCCTGCTGGCAGGTACGTGTACTTCAAGGATGTGTCGGGCGTTTGGGGTGCGCCGCCCAGCGTGTAGTCCACGCTGACGGTGACCGTGCCCGGCTGGTGCGCGGGCGTGGTCACGCTGACGCTGCCGGCGTCGCCGCGCGTCAGCCCTGATGCGGGGGTCTGGTCGAACCTGACGCCGGTAATCACCAGAGCCAGGTTGAACGACACCGGCACAGGAACAGTCGATAGGGTGGTGTTGCTGTTGTTGCCGAGCTGGCCACTGCTGTTCCATCCCCATGCCCAGGCGTTCCCGTCGCTGCCCACGGCCAGCGAATAATGGTATCCGGCGCTGACCTGTGCGGTTTGCAGTCCTTTGCTCGTGTCGGTGGGGCTGGCGGGGTCGCGCACGCGAATAGGAACAGGATTCTCGTCACTGTATCCGCTGGCGGTGTTGTTGCCGAGGTTGCCATACCAGTTGCATCCCCATGCCCAGGCGTATCCGTCGCTGCCTATGGCCAGGGAATGATCGTATCCGGCGCTGACCTGCAGGTAGGTGAAGTCCGCTGGCAGGTCCGGGTACGTCTTCCGGTCGGGCGTTTTCACCCTGACCGGCGCATACCGATTGCTGCTTGTCCCGTCGCCGAGCCGGCCATTGCCGCTGGCTCCCCAGGCGTAGGCGTTGCCGTCGCTGCCCACGGCCAGGGAATGATAGGTTCCGGCGCTGACCTGCAGGTAGGTGAAGTCCGCTGGCAGGTCCGGGTACGTCTTCCGGTCGGGCGTCTTCACCCTGACCGGCGCATTCCGGTCGGTGCTCGTCCCGTCGCCGAGCTGGCCAAAGCCGTTGTATCCCCAGGCGTAAACGTTGCCGTCGCTGCCCAGGGCCAGCGAATGCTCGTTTCCGGCGCTCACCTGTGTGGCTTTTAGTCCCTTGCTTGAATCGTTGGGGCTGGCAGGATCACGCACGAGCATAGGAGCGGTCGAATTTCTTGCGATGTTGTCGCCGAGCTGGCCATTGTTGTTGTATCCCCAGGCGTAGGCGTATCCGTCGCTGCCTACGGCCAGCGAATGATAGCCTCCGGCGCTGACTTGTATGGCTTTCAGTCCTTTGCTTGCATCATCGCGACTGGCGGGGTCGCGCACGCGCACAGGAACAGACGAATACAAATTGTTGCCACTGGTGTTATTGCCGAGGCGGCCTTATCTGTTTAATCCCCAGGCGTACACGTATCCGTCGCTGCCTAGGGCTAGTGAATGCTCGTCTCCGGCGCTGACCTGCACGTAGGTGAAATCCGCGGGCACGTCCGGATACGTCTTGGTGTCAGGTTTCCTGATCATGACCGGCGTAGTCCGTGGGGTGGTTGTCCCGTCGCCGAGCTTGCCATAGGTGTTATCCCCCCAGGCGTAGGCGTTCCCGTCGCTGCCCACAGCCAAGGAAAAACCATTGTTATAACCACTGTCGTTTTTTGATGCGCTGACTTGGCTGAATCTGATGCCCCGGCTGGCGCTGTCTGGCGGGGTGATGGTGGTGGTTTCGTTGCCGAGCTGGCTGCCTTGGTTGGGGCTGATGCTCCACTTGGTGTTCCTGCCTGCGGGTGTCCATTTGGCGGTGAGGGTGAGGTTCTGGGTGACGGGTTTGCTGAAGTCGTAGGCGGTGTTGCCGGTGAACCATCCGTCGAACTGGTAGCCTTCTCGCGCCGGGTCGGGTGAGGGCCGTTTCACCCTGCCGTACGGGTAGGACACCTGCTGGTCTGCTGGTGTGGGGCTTCCGCTGTCTGTGTTGAAGGTGACCGTGTGGGTGGTGTTTGGTTCCGCATCTCTGGTCAGCGTCTGGTCGACCGTATAGTTGAGGCTCCTAGTGAAGGGCTGGCCGTCCTGCCTGCCGGCGATCGTGATGGCGGCTGGTCCGGGCTCGCGGGCGGGGATCTGCGCCTGCCAGGCGCCGGCGGTCTTGCTGAATTTGAGCGGCTGGCCGTCCAGGCTGGCTGATTCCAGGATGGGCGCCTGGGTGGTGTCGAGCCTGGCGGGCTTGCTGGGATTGCCTTGAGGGTCCAGGCTCCACGTGAGCATGCTGCCTTGCCTGCTGATGGCGGTGATCCTGCTGCTGGCCTTGACGGCCTGCACGTACTGCTGGTCCCCCTTGTCTGCGCGTATGGGCGTCTTGCCGGGCTGCCAGGCCCAGGCATGGCCGTCCGTGCCGGTGATGATGGCCTGGTCCTTGTTGGCGGCGATCCGGCTGGCTTGCACGCCGTCCGGCAGGCCGACGGCTGCAGGAATGGCTGTGCTGCCAGCCAGATACCGGGCCTGTCCCTGTGAACCCAGAAGAAGGAACCCTTGGCTGAGGGTTTGGGCTTGAGTGAAGCGCATGCCCGGGTCCTGCTTGACGCGTTCGGGCGTGGCTTTTCCGGTCTTGCTCGTCTCCCAGGTCCAGAGGTGCCCGTCCGCGTCCAGGGCGAGGATCCGACCGGCGGAAGCGAAGGCGAGAACGACTTGCGCCTGTCCGGGCAGGCTAGTTGCGGCCTGCTCAAAGAATTTCGGATTCTGATTCTGGCTGCCCGTCAGGCTGTCTTGGAAAGCGTGGACCTGTCCCTGCCGGTCCAACGCCAGCAACAGGCCGTCGTTCATGCTGATGTCGGTGAACCTGGCATCCTGGCTGGTGTCGAGGATGGTGGGCGTGGGCTGTTGGCTGGTCCAGGTGTAGATCCGCTGGT
>SKEB01000287.1_pt1 | contig 54353 bp, 41 predicted proteins | sample 4826561 | NCBI WGS metagenome assembly SKEB01 (sample SAMN11008820, study PRJNA524170) | human gut metagenome | biome: Human fecal sample; material: Feces; isolation source: fecal sample from pouch patient p17 | host: Homo sapiens | place: Israel: Tel-Aviv | collected 2016-03-29
CCCCCCCACCCCCCCCCCCCCACCCCCTGGATAAGACTCCAGCGGTTTATGAAGTCTATGTGCCTGATTGAGTGGGGGCTCTGCTCGTTTTCCCTAGCGGTAGTGCACTCCATGCGATTCTCAATGCGTCATAATCGGTGGTAGTTGGCATAGAATATTTATGCCGGTTGAAGTGCAGTCGTGTTGATGATGACACGCGGTTGGGGCTGGCGCTATATCGGATTTCAATGAATCACTTGAATCAATGGAGATCATGAGCGCTTCTCGGCCTGGTGTCATCACCTGTTTCTATTGAATGATGCCCATGTCTTGGCCCCTGTATGACCGGTTGGGGAAAGGGGTGCCACGGCGGCATTGAGAGAGGGGTGAAGGGTCGAATGGAATATTCGCTGATGACCAAGCTGGCCGCAGAATGTGTCGGCACCGCCATATTGATGATCTTTGGCAACGGTGCGGTCGCCGACGTGGATCTGGAGGGCACCAAGGGCCACCATTCAGGCTGGCTGACTATCGCCATGGGATATGGCTTCGGAGTCATGTTTCCCGTGCTCATGTTTGGCGGGGTATCCGGAGCCCACATCAACCCGGCCATGACTCTGGGACAAGCCGTCATCGGCATCTTTCCCTGGAGCCAGGTTCTGCCATATATTCTGGCGCAGCTGGTCGGGGCGGCCTTGGGTCAGTTGGTGGTCTATGCCTGCTACTTCCCGCACTACCGCATGACCAAAGACCCTTCGCCGATCTTGGGCACCTTCTGCACCACTGACGCCTCGGGCTCGTTGGTCAACTACTTCATCAATGAGTTCTTTGGCACGCTGGTGTTGGTCCTGGGAGCCCTCTGCTGTCTGCAGGGCCCTTGGGGATCTAAGGGGTTGGCTGCCGCCTCCATTGTTGTCGGCTTGATCGTCTGGGGGCTGGTCACCTCTCTGGGCGGTCCCACAGGCCCCGGTTTGAACCCCGCACGTGATCTGGTGCCGCGCTTCCTTCACTGGATTCTGCCCGTGCCCAACAAGGGAGATTCGCGCTGGAGGGAGGCTTGGATCCCAGTGGTGGCGCCCATCATCGGTGCCATCGTCGGAGCCGTGATTTTCAAGGTTTTCTTCGCCTCCTGATCAACAGACAGCCAAGGTCCCGGGCTCCTTGTCAGAGGCCCGGGAAGCGGTATCTGAACACGCAAGCATAGACATCATATTGTCATGTTGTTATAATGTTTGCGGAATTCGAGGTTGAAGATTCCGTGGGGAGGCATCCACCCTCCCGCGAACATTCGCTACGAAGCGGATGGACTTCATTGTATGCGAGGAGGCAAATTGCTGGACGAGTATTTCCCGGAAGGCACCGTCATGTACAGGGACGGCGTGGCCGATTGGGAGGAAGCAGTGGATGTGGTCACCGCTCCGCTGGTTGACTTGGGAAGGATCAAGCCCTCTTATGTCGAGGCCATCAAGGCTTCGATACGCAAACCAGGCGGCACCTACATTGATCTGGGTCAAGGCATCGCCATGGCCCACGCCAGGCCGGAGGCAGGCGTTGTGACCACTTCCCTGTCGGTGCTGAAGGTCGGCAGGCCCTTTTTGCTGGCCGATTCACAGGATCACCCGATCAGCACGTTCTTCTGCCTGGCCGCGCAGGACTCGAACAGCCATTTGAGCCTGATGCAATCGTTGGCGACCTTCCTGAGTGACGGCACCAATCAGGAACGGCTGGGCAAGGCCGCGAACGTTGAGGAATTGAGGACGATCCTCAAGGAAGAAAGGTAATCAATATGAAGATTCTGACGGTTTGCAGCACTGGACTGGGGTCGAGCTTCATCACCCAGCTCAACATTGACAAGGCCTTGAAAGAGCTTGGTGTGACCGGTGTCGAGACCGACCATAGCGATTTGGGCTCGGTCAACAAGGGCGATGCCGATCTTATTTTTGTCGGGCGTGATATCGCTGATGCTGCCAAGGATCTGGGAGACGTGGTTGTCCTGAACAGCCTGATCGATATGAATGAGATCAAAGAAAAGCTGGCCGAGGCCCTGAAGCGCCATGGCATGGATGTTCCTCAAGGAGGGCAGACGGCGTGAACGGTGCATTAAAGGTCCTTTTGGACATTTTCCGACAGCCTGCCGTTATTGTCGCGCTGATCTCCCTGATCGGTCTGGCTTTGCAGCGCAAGTCTGCCACGGACGTCATGAAGGGGACTGTTAGGACGTTCGTAGGCTTTCTGGTTCTGACCGCAGGCGCAGGCGTGGTAACCAACGCACTGACCCCCTTTGGGGATATGTTCCAGCATGCCTTCCATGTTCAGGGCGTCGTCCCCAACAATGAGGCCATCGTTGGCACGGTCCTGGTCAAATACGGCTCTATCGCTGCTCTGATCTTCTTCTTCGGGATGATTGTCAACATCCTTCTTTCAGCTACTTCATATTTCAAATATGTGTATTTGTCGGGCCACGTAGCCTTCTATATGGCCACGATGATAACCGTCATTTTCGTCACAGCCGGATTCCCCACCTGGCAGACTTTGCTCTGGGGATCTATCGCCCAGGGGCTGGTCGTGACCCTTTCCCCTGCAATTGTGCAGCCCTTCATGAAAAAAGTCACTGGCACCGATGATGTGGCCCTGGGGCACACCGGCGGCTCGGGCATCGCTCTGGGCGGTCTGGTGGCCACGCTCACCCGCAGCAAGAAGCATCCCTCCAAATCGACTGAGGAGATCAACTTCCCCAAGAATCTGGGCTTCCTGCGCGATACCACGGTCATCGTGGCCCTGTCTATGGCAGTGATCTATGTCATTGTGGCGCTCTTCGCGGGTCCTGCTTATATCGAGAGCAAGCTCAGCGGCGGACAGAACTTTATCGTCTATGTGATCATTCAGGCAGCCACTTTCTCAGCCGGCGTCTATATCATCCTGGCGGGTGTTCGTGTGGTCTTGGGTGAGATCGTTCCAGCCTTCAAGGGCATCAGCGAGCACCTGGTCAAGAACGCCAAGCCTGCCCTGGACGTTCCCGTCACCTTCACCTTTGCCCCCAACGCCGTTCTGATTGGGTTCCTGTCCAGCTTCGTCGGCGGCATCGTAGGCATGGCCATTTTGGCTTTGGCCGGTACGACCGTCATCATCCCCGGCGTCGTGTCCCACTTCATGACCGGCGGCGCCACAGGCGTGATCGGTAACGGCGCGGGCGGGCGACGTGGAGCCGTTCTCGGTTCCTTTGTCAACGGACTGGCCATCACCTTCCTGCCCTATCTGCTCTTGCCGGTGCTAGGCTCCTTGGGCAAGGGAGCCGCCACGTATTCCGGTCCTGATTTCGGCGTTGCCGGTCTTTTCCTGGGGTATCTCGATAAGGCAGGCGGGCAGATTGCCATGATTGTGGGAATCATTGTCGTGCTGGTCCTGATCTATGTGGTTTCCTACTTCATGAACAAGCGCAAGAAGGCCATTTCGGCCGCTGCTGGTGTGGCTGACAAGGCCAAGGCCACTGCCTGATTCTGAAACCTGATCCTGCCTGAAGTCGGCAGCGAGGGCGATGAAGGGCCATGGTATTCGACGAGCTTTACGGAATCGATACCATGGCCCCTCCGCAGTAGCTGGATGTTCTATTGCAGTTTGCTGTAGCGCGAAAACACGGAGCTTGTACGATATTGTTGAGGATGACAATCCCCGGTTGGCACGGTGACAGGATTGCAATTCATGAATGCGATGAAGTCGGGTGGGGGGTCGGTTCTGCAATGGTAGATGGAATTCCCAAGTATGTATCCGTGCGGAATCATTTGCGCGGAAGCATCAAGCGGATGAAGGATGGGGCGCAGCTGCCTACTGAGTCCGAACTTTGCGTACGGTACAAGGTCAGTCGGATCACGGTTCGCCATGCCATAGAAGATCTGATTCGTGAGGGGCTGATCGTTCGTAGCCAGGGCAAGGGGACCTTCAAGCTGAAGTCGCCCACTTCCTCCCGCGAGGTGATCAACGGCCGCATCAGAGGCTTCTGGCGTCAGCAGCATGACCTGGGCAGAACGGTCAAGACCCGAGTGCTGGGCAACAGGATTGTCAAGAAAGCCGATATCGCATCAAAGCTGGGTCTGGAGGCTGAAGCGGACCTGATCGAGCTGGAGCGGCTGCGCTATGTCAATGGCAACCTACAGCAATATGTCTGCACCTACCTGCCGGATGCACAGTTTCCGGAGATACTCGAGCATGATTTCTCCGACGGATCCCTCTATGATTTCATCGAAGGACGATACGACGTCAGGCTCGCCAGGAATGAGGTCGTGGTCCGCATCGAGAATGTCGATTCGCGGATTGCCGGGTACTTTCATGTGGACAAGGGTCGGCCCGTGCTGGCTATGGACTCCACCGTCTTCGACGGATTCGGCTCAGTGGTGGCATTCGGCGTGGCTCTCCAACCGCCTGCATATTCCGAAATAGAGTTCGTCATCAACAGCGTGCCAGACTCCAGGTAACATTCCCTGCTCAGGAAGGTCGGTGGTGGCCTCTGGCGATGACTGTGAATGTTTCCCGCCCCTTGGACAGTCCTTCATGGCGGTATTCGGGAATTGCGGTCTAGTTCCCGTGGCAGAGTGCGCCTGAATGGGTTCCACTGTCTGTGTGTCGTGTTTGTCGTGCTTGAATGGTTCGTCCTGCCATGGATATGATTGACCATATATGCCCGATTCCTCGCAATGAGTGTATCGGAGATGGGAAGGCAGGTGCGACCATGGGGCGTCTTCAAGGCAGGAAAGAGCGCGAGCCGTTTGTGCTCGAGCATGCCAGTATCGCGACCGGAGATGAGCAAGGCACGGTCCAGAAGGATATGTCTGTTCTGGTGTCCGCGGACGGCCGGATAGAGCAGGTCTGCCCGACCCCGCTGGCCTACGTGCCTTCCGGATATCACCGGATCAACGCTACGGGCAAGTTTGTGGCGCCTGGACTCATCAATGCCCATACCCATCTTTTTGCCGACGGCAAGCCCCTGTCTGGCGGTACGGACCTGTCGCCGCGCGTGGTCGACGCTGCTTTGAAAGTGGTGCACAGCCCTGCCGGCAAAGTCCTTATGGATGCCAGGATCAAAGGCAACGTTTCCACTCTGCTGAATTCTGGAGTGACGACCATCCGTACCCTGGGTGATGTGGGCTATGAGGCGGTTCGTCTGCGTGACAAGATTGATGCCGACGAGCTGACTGGCCCGCGCATGTTGGCTGCCGGTCCGCTCCTGGCGATTCCAGGAGGGCACGGTGATCCCTTCATCGCCCTGTCCTGCTCCTCTCCCGAAGAAGCCAGGCGTCGGACCCGGGAGAACCTGGATCATGGCGTCAATGCCATCAAGGTGGCTGCGACCGGTGGCGTCACCGATGCCACCAAGCTTGGCGAGGCCGGCAGCCCGCAGATGACCGAGGAGGAAATGGCCGCCGTCTGCGATGAAGCCCATGAGTTTGGCGTGCTCGTCGCAGCACACGCTCAAAGCCCCGAGGGGGTCAAGGCCGCTCTCAAGGCAGGCGTGGATACCATCGAGCACGGCAGTGCTCTGGATGACGAGATGATTGGGCTCTTCCTTGACAATCCGCGCTCGCTTCGTGGTTTCTCGGCCCTGGACCCCACACTGTCCGCAGGACTGCCGCTGGTCAAGATCAGTCAGCAGGAGCTGGGAATCAGCGACATAGTACGCGGCAACTCCGAACTGGTTGTTGACGGCATGGTCAAGAGCGCCAAGCAGGCTCACGAGAACGGCATTGCCGTCGGCGTCGGGACCGACACCGGCATGACCTTCGTGCCCCAGTACAGCACTTGGCGGGAACTCGACTATCTTGTGCGGTACGCTGACTTCACTCCGGCGCAGGCCTTCCACGCCGCCACCCAGGTCAATGCCCGAAACCTGGGCTTCGACAATGTCACTGGCTCGGTCGATACGGGCAAGGATGCGGATCTGATCGTCCTTGACGAGGACCCTGCCAAGAATGTGCGGACACTGGCTGACCCCAAGCTGGTCATCGTTCGTGGCAAGCCGGTCTGGCGTCCTAAGGTCAAGCACTTCGAGGAGATCGATCGCCTGCTCGACAGCTTCTGAGCATCTGCCTTGTGCGACCATTCAGGAGCAAGTAGTAGTTTGGCTGCCTGATGGTTTCCCGATGACCGGATGGTATGCAAGCATGTCGGTATGCACAAGGGAGAACCGAGAGTGGATCAGGGCGACCAAGCCAAGGTCGTAGGAAGGTTGGCACCTTCGCCGACTGGGCGAATGCACCTTGGCAATATCTATGCATGTCTGGCGGCCTGGCTGGGTGTCAGGTCGCAAGGATCTGGCGGGGTTCTGCGGCTTCGCATCGAAGACATAGATGCGCCGCGGGTGGTCAAGGACGCTGATCGTTGGATCATGGATGACCTGGCCTGGCTGGGATTGGATTGGGACGGCGAGGTGGTCTACCAGTCCCAGCGCGTCGATGTCTACAGCCAGGCATTGAAACTGCTGGAATCACAGCAATTGGTCGGCGAGCAGCCCTTGATTTATCCCTGCTTCTGCTCCCGTGCCGACATCCGTGCGGCATCGGCGCCGAATGAGGGCGACGGGTTCATCATCTATCCAGGCACCTGCCGAGGACTTTCCCATCATACAGTCAGTGAAAGGCTGGCTCGGGGGCAGCGGCACAGCATGCGAATCGCAGTCCCCGATCAACCCGACGAGTCAGGTGCCGCCTGTCGCTTCAGGGATCTGATCTTTGGCCCGCAGTCCTTCAACTTGCCCAGGCAGGTCGGCGATGTGGTCGTCAGACGTTCGGACGGCTTGGTTTCCTATCAGTTGGCGGTGACGGTGGATGACCTGGCCATGGGCGTCAATCAGATCGTTCGAGGACGGGACCTCCTAAGGTCCACGGCCATTCAGATGTGGATCCGGAATCACCTTCAGCCGCAGGCTCCTCGTGTTCAGTATGCGCATCTGCCGCTGATCGATGGCGTGGACGGCAGGAGAATGTCCAAACGCTTCGGATCGCCGGACCTGGGGTTGCTTAGGAGAGACGGATGGACGGCCAAGCAGGTGCTGGGGGTCTGCGGCTGGCTCCTGGGAATCTTGGACTGTCCCAGACCTGCAAGTGCGCGGGAGCTGCTGGATGGTTTCACGTGGAACACGCTGGCCGCTGACCGCAAGGACCGGCAACTTGACCTGAGCAAGCTGAACGTTTCTGACGTAAGGCCGGATCTGTGAACTCTTCGATTTTGAATTTCCTTGCTCGTTTCTGGCATCAGCTTTCTCCCGGGCTTGTGAGCTTGCCGGTATGAGCCACTGGCTACCATGGCCTCAGTCAAGGCTTCCGGATTTTAAGGAGGTAGCGGGTCATGGTCGCCTATATGGACCACAAGGATCTGGGCAATCGGCAGATCAGCCGGGAACGGGCGGTGCAGATCACGGATGGGGTCAAGCGTGTGGCTGACAGGATCGCCAAAGCGGAGGACTCCGCCGGCCGAAAAGAAGGCTCGGTGACTCTGCTGGCGGCCACCAAGACCCGCGATGTGGGCGAGATCATGGCAGCCATTGATGCCGGGGTGCGTCGGATCGGCGAGAACCGTCCTCAGGAGGTCACCGCCAAGGCCCAGGGTTTGCTGGAGCTCTGTCGGGACAGGGGACTGGTCCTTGGCGCCGACGCTGCAGACAGTGATTCATCAAGCGCCAGCGTGGGCTTCCGCCTTATTGGGCAGCTCCAATCCAACAAGATCAATAAGATCCTGCCATATGTGGACACGGTCGAGTCGGTCGACGGGTCCTCGCTGGCTCGGAAGCTGGCCACGCGGGCACTGGCGTCGGGCAGAACTGTGGGCATCCTCCTGGAGGTCAACGAGTCCGGCGAGCAGGCCAAGTCGGGATGTGCCCCCGACCAGGCCCTGGATCTGGCCTATGAGCTGGCCAGTATGGAGGGGATTAGGCTCAAGGGTCTGATGACCGTCGGCGCCCATGTGGATGATGAGGCCGTCATCAGGAGCGGATTCGCCCATCTCCGCGGCCTGCGAGACCGCATCAGGGATTCGGGGGAGCCGGGCACGGACACCTGCGCCATGCTGTCCATGGGCATGACCGGAGACATGGAGTATGCGGTGGCCGAGGGGTCGACCGAGGTCCGTGTAGGCACAGCCATCTTCGGCCCTCGGGCTTTTATCTGACCGGCAGCTCTCTGTTCCAGGACCCGAACCTGTCAAGAGGCCCGGCCTGGGGCTAGACTGTGCCCTATGAGAATCGCGCGTTTTTCTTACAAGGACACCCCACGATACGCCTTCGTCCAAACTGACAAGCAGGACGGCAAGGACTACCTGGTCGAGCTGAGCGGCTACCCCCTGACCGGCCAGCAGGTCGAACCCACCGGCCAGCGTTACCCATTGGACGACGAGGATGTGCGGCTGCTGGCTCCGGTCATCCCCTCCAAGATTTACGGGGCAGCCAAGAACTACCGCGCCCACGCCGCCTACATGGCCGAGCATGGCCAGTCCTCGAACCCGGAACCACCGGAGAAGCTCATGCTCTTCATGAAGCCCTCCACCTCGGTCATTGGCCCTGACGACCCCATCGTCAAGCCCTCCTACAGCAAGGACATGAATTACGAGCCCGAGGTGGCCGTCGTCATGGGCAGGATGGCACGGAAGGTGAGCGTCAATGAGGCCATGGACTATGTGCTGGGCTACACATGCGTCAACGATGTGACCCTGCGCGACCTGCAGAAGAATGATCCTATGTGGACCCGCTGCAAGGGCTTTGACACCGCCTGCCCCCTTGGGCCTTGGATCGAGACCGACCTGGACTATCAGGATGCGAAGATCTCCTTCAAGCTCAACGGGGAAGAGGTGCCCGAGGCCAGCGGCACCACCGCAAACCTGATCCACTCCATTCCTGAGCAGATCGCCTTCATCTCCAGCTTCGCCACCCTGCTGCCCGGCGATGTCATCATGACCGGTACCCCTAACGCCACAGGTTCGTTGAAAAACCGGGACGAGGCCACGGTCCAGGTGGAAGGGATCGGTTACCTGCGCAATGTGGTCATCGACGAGTAGCGAATAAGAGGAGCAACAAGCAAGGCAAAAACTTGAGTCGAATGGGCTCAAGTTTGGGAATAGGTGTCCTCCTTCTGCTGTTGTAGAAGACAGATGAACCCGTGACGGGGTCTGGTCGAGTGTTTCGGCAGCCCCCGCCGAAGAATGTTGGAGGATGCTCTATGAACGAAAACTTCACCACCATGGCCCAGCAGGCCATAGGCGATGCTATCCAGTCGGCCTCGGCGGCTGGCAACCCCCAGGTGGATGTGCTCCATCTGTTGGACTCTCTGCTGCGTCAGCAGTCCGGAGTGGTGCCTGGACTGATCCAGGCCGCTGGTGGTGACAGCCAACGAGTCGGAGCAGAGGTCCGTCAGGCCCTGGTGGCTCTGCCGTCGGCCAGCGGGTCCACGGCCTCGCAGCCCGATGCCAGCCGTCAGCTCAGCATAGCCCTGGCCCAGGCGGAGAAGGAAATGCAGGCCATGGGGGACGAGTATGTCTCTACCGAGCATCTGCTCATTGCCATCGCTCAGGGTCCCTCGCAGGCCGCCGATATTCTGAACCGGAATGGTCTGCAGGCCGATACCCTGCGCAAGGCCGTGCCCCAGGTGCGCGGCGGCGCGAAGGTGACCAGCCCGGATGCCGAGGGCACCTACAAGGCCCTGGAGAAGTACTCCACCGATCTGACTGCCCAGGCCAAGGAGGGCAAGCTGGACCCGGTCATCGGCAGGGACCAGGAGATTCGTCGTGTCATGCAGATCCTGTCCCGGCGGACCAAGAACAACCCGGTCCTTATCGGCGAGCCCGGTGTGGGCAAGACCGCTGTGGTCGAGGGTCTGGCCGAGCGCATCGTGGCCGGCGACGTACCCACCACCCTGCAGGGCAAGAGGCTGATCTCCCTGGATCTGAGCTCCATGGTGGCTGGCAGCAAGTACCGCGGCGAATTTGAGGAGCGCCTCAAGGCCGTCCTCAATGAGATCAAGAGCGCCAACGGTCAGGTCATCACCTTCATCGACGAGATCCACACCATCGTCGGAGCTGGTGCAGCCGAAGGATCCATGGACGCAGGCAACATGCTCAAGCCCATGCTGGCCAGGGGTGAACTGCGCCTGATCGGTGCCACCACCCTGGACGAGTACCGTGAGAACATCGAGAAGGACCCGGCTCTGGAGCGCCGCTTCCAGCAGGTCTTCGTGGGCGAGCCCTCCGTGGAGGACACCGTGGCCATCCTGCGTGGCCTCAAGCAGCGTTACGAGGCCCACCACAAGGTGACCATCGGGGATGATGCCCTGGTCGCGGCAGCTACGCTGTCCAACCGGTACATCTCTGGTCGTCAGCTGCCCGATAAGGCCATCGATCTGGTTGACGAGGCCGCTGCCCACCTGAGGATGGAGCTGGACTCCCAGCCTGAGGAGATTGACGAGCTTCAACGCCGCGTCACCCGTCTGGAGATGGAGGAGATGCAGCTGAAGAAGGCCGATGACCCTGCCTCCAAGGACCGCCTGAGCAAGCTGCAGGCCGAGCTGGCGGACTCCCGTGAGAAGCTGGGGGGTCTCAAGGCCCGTTGGGAGAATGAGAAGGCTGGCCATAACAAGGTCGGCGACCTGCGCGCCCAGCTGGATGCCAAGAGGGTCGAAGCTGACAAGGCCACCCGTGAGGGCGACCTGGAGAAGGCTTCCCGCATCCTCTACGGAGAGATCCCCGGCATTCGCAAGCAGCTGGCCCAGGCGGAGAACGCGGCCGAGCAGGCCAAGAACGCCGCCAATGATGCTGGTCCCGACGGAGCTGACATCGCCGGTGGGCCGGCCCAGGAGCCCATGGTTCCCGACCATGTTGATGCGGATTCCGTGGCTGAGATCGTCTCTGACTGGACTGGGATTCCCGTAGGACGGCTCATGGAGGGCGAGAACGAGAAACTCCTGCATATGGAGGACTACCTGGGCAAGCGGGTGGTCGGCCAGCAGGAGGCCATCCATGCGGTATCCGACGCGGTCCGGCGCTCGCGTGCCGGCATCGCCGACCCTGACAGGCCCACCGGATCCTTCATGTTCCTGGGCCCCACCGGCGTGGGCAAGACGGAGCTGGCCAAGGCTCTGGCCGACTTCCTCTTCGACGACGAGAAGGCCATGGTCCGCATCGACATGTCAGAGTACATGGAGAAGGCCTCGGTCTCTCGTCTGATCGGTGCTGCTCCCGGCTACGTAGGCTACGAGGAGGGTGGTCAGCTGACCGAGGCCGTGCGCAGGCGGCCCTACTCGGTGGTCCTCTTCGACGAGGTGGAGAAGGCCAACCCCGAGGTCTTCGACCTGCTCCTGCAGGTTCTGGACGACGGCAGGCTGACCGATGGCCAAGGTAGGACGGTGGACTTCAAGAACACCATCCTGATCATGACCTCAAACCTGGGCTCGCAGTTCCTGGTCCGGGACGACCTGGACGAGGAGGGCAAGCGCAAGGCCGTCATGGATGCCGTACACGCCAACTTCAAGCCCGAGTTCATCAACCGGCTGGACGACCTGGTCATCTTCCACCCGCTGACCCGCGACGAGCTGGGTTCCATCGTGGACATTCAGGTCAAGCAGGTGGCCCAGCGGCTGACTGATCGGCGCATCACCCTGGATGTCACCGACTCTGCCCGGGAGTGGCTGGCCAACATGGGCTATGACCCGGCCTTCGGCGCTCGTCCCCTGCGTAGGCTGGTGCAAACCGAGGTTGGTGATCAGCTGGCCAGGATGCTGCTGGCCGGCAAGGTCCACGACGGCGACACGGTTCTGGTGGACCAGACCGGTGGCGACCACCTGGAGCTGACTGCCTGGCCCACCGAGAATCTGGTCGATGACTCGGTCACGGTCGACGATGTGACAGCTGATGGCGATGCCGATGCTGATGCCGGCGATGGCGGACGTGATGGTGGCCGTGGCCGTCATGCCGCTCGTGGCGACGATCAGGATCAGGCCCAGTCTCACTGAGACCAATGAGGGTCGGCACACGGGGATACTTCCGGGTGCCGACCCTCTCTGTATTACAGACTGTGCCCTATGGATTCAGTGCAGAGCGGCCGCCGGATCCTTGCCCTCTTGCATGGACTCCCACTGGCTGTCGACGATGACCTGGGGGCGTCGTGCCGCGACTGTCGGAAGTTGGTCCGTGTCGATCAGGGCGAGGTGTAGCCAGCGACGGCGCAGGTGCCGCAGCCGGTGTAGACGACGAATGTTGAGCATGGCCAGAATGGTGGACAGGGCCCCTGCTGCTGCCGCGATCATGGGGTTGAGCATCCAGCCAAGGAAAGGCTGGCAAATTCCGGTGGCAACGACCAGGGCGATGATGTTGTAGACAGTGGACCAGATCAGGTTCTGCCTGATGACCTGGGTCGTGGCCCGGCTCAGTTCTATGGCCCTGCCGGTTCCGTCCAGGTCGTCCTGGTGCAGGATTAGATCCGGTTGCATCGGGTCTGTACCCTCCGCATCTGCTTGAAGTTGGGGACCCAGAGCGATGCTTACTCGGGCCTTGTCTGTCAGCTCATGATCAGCGGTTGTAGCAGCTGCCAAAGCCACTAGGCTTGTTCGGCCCCGTTCCCGGGTGGAGGTGGCCTTTTGACCAGTCCGATCCGCCGGAACCCCCCTGCTGGTCCGGGTCAGGTCGTGGTTGAGCCTATCCATGCACTCGCGTTTGCGCTCGGGGGTCAGCTGGGTGATCAACATATCCACGCCCGCCTGACGGGCTGCACGCTCGATCCTGTCGTCCGGCTGGCGGCTCCCGTCCAGGATCAGGCTGCTTACCCGCAGGGCGCGTAGATGGGTGGCGGTTCGGGTCAGGGATTCCGTATGCACTCCTTGGCCCTCCGAGTCATCGGGATCCAGCAGAGAGGAGTCGTCCAGAATCAGGGTACGCACCCGGCCCAGACGGTTCATGGCTCGTGGCGAGGTGAAGAGCAGTCCGTGGGCCAGGCCCGTCTCCAGGCTGGTTCGGAAGGCCATGGGGATGGTCATGGCTGCGACGGCAGGGCAGGCGATGGTCAGTACGCAGACGGCATTGCCTACAGCGTGGGCCAGGTGGGGCTGCGGACCCAGCATGAGCCAGAGCATGAAGGCCCAGACTGCCAGGATCATGATCATGGCGATGGCTGTGTGGACGATCCGATCCATCCTGCGCATGTCGGGGGATCGCTCGACCAGGGCCTGGGGAATGATCTTTGCGAGCCTGGCTGCGTAGGTGTTGTCGCCGACGGCATCAACGCGGATGGACAGTCGGCCCTCCAGAATCTTGCTGGAGGCCAGGATCCGGTCGCCGGGTCCGCATGGCCGGGGTCTGTCGCCGCCTGTCAGCTCGCTGTCGTCCACCAGGGCCGACCCTGATTCCACAACTCCGTCAGCAGCTGGCCGCTCACCTGTGCGTACCAGGAGCAGATCGCCTGGGCGGATCCGGTCGCGTGCAAGGATCTGGGCGGGGACTGTCTGCGGATGCTCGGGATCGGCCACCAGGCCTGAGGCTGGCCGGATCTCCGTCAGGTGGTTCAGGGAGGCCACCAGCGAGGCTTCCATTCTGGTGCCGATGACCCGAGCCAGCAAGAGGAGGGTGATGACCACGCCGATCAGATCGAAGTAGGGGGATCGGGAGCCTTCCGGCAGCTGCGATCCGGCCAGGCAGGTGACCAGGCTGTACAGGTAGGCCAGGCTTGTGGCCAGCATGGCCAGGAGGTCAGGGCTGCAGCGGTGCTCGGTCATGGCCTTCCAGCCGTCCGTGAGTATTCCACGGCCGCAGTAGAAGAAGACTGGGGTTATCAGAATAGCCTGCACCCAGGGGCTGGTCAGCCAAGAGGGTAGCAAATCGGGGCCGAAACGATCGAACAGATCCAGAACCAGGACGGGCGCGGTCAGCAGGGCGCTGACGATGGTCGGTCTGAGCAAACGGTGGCTGCGCGAGTCCAGATCGGCCCCCCACCTGCCCCAATCCTCGGGATCGCGCCAGGGAGGGTTGGCCGGGGAGCCCGTGCCTGCATCCTGGTCACTGGCATGGGCCGACGGCATAAGGAAGTACCAGATGATCAGCCAGGTGACCGCACAGGCCACGACCAGATCGGCTATCGCCAGGAAGATATCGATACCCACGGATCTCCTTCGGTCTTGCTCCAACCCCTTGATATTCTCTATTCTGCCCGTCATCGGGGCCTGGCACTGGTTTCAAGGCCGATTCCTTGCGGAAAAAACGAATTTTCGAACTGCCGTCGGCAGCCTGCCGGGCCGGGGGCCCTGGGGTCCAGCCTTGGGGGTTTACTAGAACATATGTTCGATTCTACGTCATCAGTGGTCATGGTGGTGCTGCTCCTGCTGATCGGTATGGTCCTGGGAGGGTTGGCCGGGTATGCGCTGGGTCGCACCCAGGGCCGCAGGGCCGTCGGCATGGGGTCTGATAGCCAGGTGGATGAGCTGCGCTCGCAGCTGGATCAGGCCCAGGACCGGCTCCATGGATCCGAGGCGGCGTTGGTGGAGGCGCGGACCAAGGTGGATGGCCTGAACCGAGAGCTTTCCTTCGTCAAATCCCAGCTGGCCCAGGCCCAGCAGGCCGAGCAGATCAGAATCGAGCAGGAGCGCCGCCGTGCCCAGGCGCAGGAGGAGGAGAAACGGCGCAGGCAGGCTCAGAATCTGGAGGAGCAGAGCAAGGTGCTCTCGGCCCTGGCTCCCGTGCAGAAGAACCTGGACGCCCTCCAGCACAAGGTGGCCCAGATCGAGGAGGGCCGCAAACAGGAGATGGGCTCCCTGGGACAGCAGCTGAAGAGTCTGGGCGAGCAGCAGGGGAGGCTGGACAAGGAGACCAGCTCCCTGGCTTCGGCCCTGCGCAACAACAAGGTGCGCGGCGCTTGGGGCGAGGCTCAGCTCAGGAATATCGTCGAGTCTGCAGGGCTCTTGGAGCATGTGGACTTTGACACCCAGGTGGTGGTCACTGCCTCGGATGGACGTGTTCTGCGTCCCGACATGGTGGTCCACCTGCCCGGCGGCAAGACCATTCCCATTGATGCCAAGGCCCCCTATTCCGACTACCAGCGGGCCTGCGAGATCCCCGACACCGCTTCGGATGACGAGCTGCGCCGCCGGGACGAACTGCTCAAGGCGCATGCCCGGGCCCTGCGAGAGCACGTCAAGACCCTGGCTGACAAGGAGTACTGGAACGCCTTCGAAACGGCCCCGGACTTCGTGGTGGCCTTCATCCCCAACGATTCCCTTCTGCAGGCCGCCCTGGAGGTGGATCCCACGCTGATGGACGACGCCTTTGCCCAAAAGGTGGCCCTGACATCGCCGGTGACCCTCTGGGCTGTGCTCAAGTCGGTGGCCTACGCCTGGCAGCAGCAGAACCTGTCCGAGGATGCCCGCACCCTCTTCACGCTCACCCACGAGCTCTATGACCGCTTTGTGGTTCTGGGCGATCGTGCCAACAAATTGGGGCGCTCCATCACTGCCACGGTGACCGCCTACAACAAGTTCGCCTCCTCCTTGGAGTCGCGGGTTCTGGTCACTGCCCGCAAGCTGCAGCAGATGGATCCTGCCAAGGTCATCGATTCGGTCGACATGATCGATTCGGACAAGGGCAACATCAGGGAGCTGACTGCTCCGGAGGTTCTTTCCGACCAAGGGCAGTGAGTGCCGCTTAGGGGCCTCCGGCGCTAGTGTGATAAGCATGAACGAGGCAACGAAGAGACAAGAGGGCTCATCCTTCAGGCCCACCGGGTCGCCGGATCTGATTGGGCGCGAATCTGGAACGGACCTGCCTGAGCCGGTCGATCAGCTGCGCGAACTCCTGGCCCAGGAGATCGGCGGGCGTCCCTTCACCGAGCTCAGCGGGGTCACCTTCCACCACCGCGGGGCTGAACTGGCCGGGCATGTTCTTTTGGATACTTTGGAAGATGCGGGCTATTCAGTCGATGATTTCGATGCGGTCGGAGCCCTGACCGCCGCTGCCGTGCCGCTGGCCGATGCCATGCTCCATGCCGCAGCCTCACGCGGTCAGGATCTGGACGCCTTCGTCATGGACTTCGTCTACCCCTCCATCAAGGGCCCATCCATCGAGGGCAGGCGGGTCATCCTGCTGGATGCCTGGCTGGGCAGGAAATCCTACGTGCAGACTTCATCCCTGGTCACCCTGGACAAGAACAACGAGCTCAATCTTGACTGCGGGATCATCCAGCGTCAGGGTGCAAAGACATTGGCCATCGCATCTCTGGTGGGTGGCCGGACCGATGGCAGCATTCAGGTGGTCGATCCGGTGGACGGATCCCGGCAACGGCTGCCTTTCATTTGCGCCTATCAGGAGGATCAGTTCGTCGGCGCGGCCGACGATTCCCCGGAGCGATCATGAGGGAGCCTGATCCAGTGACCCGAGCGGCCATGGCCTCAGATGAGCCGATCTTCCGCCAGGTGGGGGTCGGCCCCTGGCAGGAAGAGCATCCTGAGCAGCCCCTGCCGACGGACCCGCGCTATGACTGCGAACTGCTGGATCAAGGGGATCGCCGCAATGTCCTGGACCGGTACCGCTACTGGAAGGTAGAGGCCATCCGGGACGACTTGGATCGCCGGGGCCGTCATGATTTCGAAGTAGCTGTGGAGAACTGGACCCACGACTTCAATATCGGCTCCATGGTCCGAACCGCAAATGCCTTCGCCGCCCGCCGCGTCCATATAGTCGGTCCGCACAAATGGAACCGCAAGGGCTCGCTGATGACCGAGCTCTACCAGCACGTGGTCCACGACCCCGACGTAGCAACCATGGCGACCACCCTGCGAGAAGAGACAGCCGGGCAGGGGGAGCCCATGCCCCGTATGATCGCCATCGACAATGTCCCCGGGGCCGTCCCCATGGAAACATACCGCTTTCCTCGTCGTTGCCTGCTCATGTTCGGCGCCGAGGGGCCGGGGCTGTCCGAGAAGGCCTTGGAGCTGGCGGACGATGTGGTTTACATCTCCCAGTTCGGATCGGTGCGCTCCATCAACGCCGGGGCTGCGGCTGCTGTAGCCATGCATTCCTGGATCTGTCAGCATGCGGAGGTGGCGGGTTCATGATTGTCGTCGACTCGCTGACCAAGCGCTACGGCTCCCACAAGGCACTGAACCGTGTTTCTTTCACGGCCAGGGACGGTCGGGTGACCGGGCTTGTGGGGCCCAAAGGCGCTGGCAAGTCGACCACCCTGCGCATTGCTCTGGGGCTGGTTCGCCCTGATGCAGGCAGGGTCCTGTTCGATGGCCTTCCTTTCGTCCGGCTCTCATCGCCTATGCGGACGGCGGGGGCGGTATTGAATCCAAGCAAGGTCCACTCTGCCTGCAAGGCCAGGGATCACCTGCTGGCCTTGGCCGCGGTCAATAGCATTGATCACCGTCGGGTGGACCAGGTACTGGAGATGGTCGGCCTGCAATCGGTCGCCGGCAGGCCGATGGGCTCCCTTTCTCTGGGGATGAGTCAGCGGCTGGCCCTGGCTGCAGCCCTTCTGGGCGACCCGCACAACCTGGTTCTGGATTCGGAGGGAACCGGGCGGGTGAGGGGCATCTGGCGCAGTCTTGCCTCACAGGGCAAGGCAGTCCTCCTAAGCTCCCGTAAGATTGACGAGGTGGCTCAAATCGCTGAAGATCTGGTCATCATCGCCAAAGGACGGATCCTAGAGAGAACGACCGTGGCCCAGTTCATCGGCGAGCACTCCCGTGACTCCATTTATGCGGTGACGCCACAGCCTGACCAATTAAAGGCCGCCCTGGCCACGGCTGCCGGAACCAGCATCACCCGTCTGCCCCCAGACAAGAACTGTCCTCCGGATGCCGCCCGCTTCCGCATCCAGGGTGCGCCTCTGGCTTCCACAGCCTCGATTCTGGCCCAGGAGGGTGTGGTGCTCTATGAGTTTCAGCAGGAAGAAGTTTCCCTGGAGCAGGCCTACAAGGACGTCATCCACGGCAGAAAGGATGCGCAGCAGAGTGATCCGGAGGCACGGCCATGAGTGCCGACAACGGTCGCCGAGCCCGTCGGAGCCGGCGAGAGGTACCCGCAGGAACTGATTACGCAACTCCACGGCATGGTTCCGACTTCACTCGGCTGCGTCGAACCTCGGGGCTGCCCTTCCTGGATTCGCGTCGTCCATCCGGTCAGTTGACCCTTTCCGGGGCGGTCCGAGGGGAGCTGCGCAAGATGTTCTCCCTGCGATCGACTTGGGTCCTGCTGCTGATCATCACGTTGCTGCAGCCGTTGAGCACCGGCCTGATGGCTCGTGCGACCAGGGTCTTGGCTGGCCTGGACCGGCAGATCGATGACTTCCCAGCCCATCTTTTGTCTGCTTCCAGTGACGTTTTCTGGCTGGCCGTTGCTTCCGGCCTGTTTCCGGCCATGATCATGGCGGGCATTCTGGGGGTTCTGGTCCTTACGCGCGAGTTTTCTGGCGACACCATTGAGAGCACGCTGACGGCCAACCCTCGTCGAGGCATGGTCCTGATGGCCAAGGGTCTTGCCTTGGCATTGCTGACTTGGCTGGCGGCACAGGTGGGCCTGCTGTTTGGCTGGATCCTGGCAACCCTGCTTCTGCCAGGCAAATCCGGCGCCTTGCCCGCCTGCAAGCCTGGGCTTGCGCTGATTGATCTGCTGGGCGGCCCGCTCCTGCTGGTCCTCTTTGCCTTGATGGGCCTGGGTCTGGGAGCCTTGAGTCGATCCAAGGCCGGCGGGATCGGCTTGTTCTTGGGGCTGACTGTGGTCCTGCCGCTGATTCTGCGCCTTCTGCGGGGTTTGATCCCTCATGCCGGCTGGCTGCAGACCCTCTTCATGCTGACCCCCGCCAGTCTGCTGGGCACCTTCCTCTCAGGTCTGGGCTGGGCGCCAGAAGCAGGCATCGGATGGTGGCCGACCTGGTGGCAGGCGGGCCTGATCATGCTGGTCTGGACGGCCCTATGCTGTGCTCTGGGAACCCTGGTCTTCCGGCGTGCAGACATCGTTTGACCCTGTCTTCTGCGTGTCATAGAGCACCCATATGATAAGTGGTATGCCAACTTTTACACGTGAAGAGATCAAGCACTTGGGCGATCTGGCCCGAATCGCCTTGACCGATCAGGAGGCCGACCGCCTCAAGGGCGAGCTCAATGTGATCGCCGATTCCATCACCAAGGTCCAGGAGGTGGCCGGCGATGATGTGCCCCCCACTGCCAATCCCATTCCTCTGGAAGCCTACCTGCGCCCCGATGAGGCTGAAGAGCCGCTGACCCAGGAGGCTGCCCTTTCGGGTGCTCCGGTCACCGAGTCGGGCATGTTTGTGGCCCCGCGCATTCTGGGGGAGGAGTGAGACGATGAGCGCACAGGAAGAATTGGTCAAGCAATCCGCCTCCGACATGGCCGCGCAGCTGCGGTCTGGGCAGGTCTCCAGCCGTGAACTGGTTCAGGCTCATCTGGATGTGATCGAGGCTGCCGAGCCCAGCATTGATGCATTTCTGCAGGTCAGCGCCGATCGGGCCCTGGAGCAGGCCGATGCCTTCGACCAGCGTCTGGCTCGTGAAGGCGCCGAGGGGTTGCCGGAGCTGGCTGGCGTTCCCATTGCCATCAAGGACATGATCGTCACCGAGGGCATCCCCACTACGGCCGCCTCCAGGATCCTTGAGGGGTGGGTGCCGCCTTACGATGCCACCGTCATCAAGAAGCTCAAGGCCGCGGGGATGCCCATTCTGGGCAAGACCAACCTGGATGAGTTCGCCCAGGGTTCCTCCACTGAGCACTCGGCCTTCAAGACCACACACAACCCCTGGGACACCGAGCGGGTCCCGGGCGGTTCAGGCGGCGGCTCGGCCTCGGCTGTCGGCGCCTTTGAGGCTCCGCTGGCCCTGGGCACCGACACCGGCGGGTCCATCCGCCAGCCCGGATCCCTGACCGGCACCGTAGGTGTCAAACCCACCTACGGCGGGGTCTCCAGGTTCGGGGCCATCGCTATGGCCTCCTCCCTGGATCAGATCGGTCCTGTCTCGAGATCAGTGCTTGACGCGGCCCTGCTGCAGGAGGTCATCGGCGGCTATGACCGCCGAGACTCCACCTCCATTCCCAAGCCGGTTCCCCCTTTGGCACAGGCTGCTCGTCAGGGCCAGAAGCGCGATCTGAAAGGCCTCAAGGTGGGTCTGGTCAAGGAGCTGGGCGGCGAGGGCTATCAGCCCGGCGTCGAGGCCCGCTTCAACGAGGCCGTCTCGCTGCTGGAATCCATGGGCGCCGAGGTGGTCCAGGTCTCTTGCCCGCACTTCCCCTACGCGCTGGCCGCCTACTACATCATTATGCCTTCCGAGGTCTCCTCCAACCTGGCCCGTTACGACGGCATGCGCTACGGCCTGCGGGTCATGCCCCCCGAGGGCGTCCCCCAGACGGCTGCCAACATGATGGCTGCCACCCGTGAAGCCGGGTTCGGCGACGAGGTCAAGCGCAGGATCATCCTGGGCATCTATGCCCTGTCTGCTGGCTACTATGACGCTTGGTACGGCTCGGCCCAGAAGGTCCGCACCCTGGTCATCCGCGACTTTGAGAAAGCCTTCGAGCAGGCCGATGTCCTGGTCTCGCCCACGTCGCCGACCACGGCCTTCCGCTTTGGCGAGAAGATGGACGACCCGTTGGCCATGTATCTGAACGACGTGGCCACCATCCCGGCCAACCTGGCCGGCACTCCGGCCATGTCGATTCCTGCCGGGCTCAGCGACGACGGGCTGCCTGTCGGCTTCCAGTTCTTCGCCCCCCAGATGCGCGACGAGGTCATGTACCGGCCCGCCGCCGCTCTTGAGGCGGCCTTGGAGGAGCAGTGGGGCGGGCCCATCTCCAAGAAGTTGTCCACCCCCTGGCTGGATGGCCTGGCTCAGGATTCGACCAAGTAGGCATCGGAAGGAAACGGAATCATAATGGCTGAAAAACTGATGAAGTACGCCGATGCCGTGGCCAAGTACGACCCGGTGTTCGGCCTGGAGGTCCATGTCGAGCTCTGCACCAACACCAAGCTCTTCTGCCCGGCTCATATCGAGTTCGGCGGCGAGCCCAACACCCAGCTGACCCCGGTCTCCCTAGGCCTGCCTGGCAGTCTGCCTGTGGTCAACAAGACCGCCATCGACTATGCGGTCAAGCTGGGCCTGGCCCTGCACTGCAAGGTCAACGAGTGGAGCCAGTTCGCCAGGAAGAACTATTTCTACCCGGACATGCCCCGCGACTATCAGATCTCCCAGTATGACAAGCCGCTGAACGGCGAGGGCTACCTGGATGTTGAGCTGGACGACGGCAGCATTTTCCGCGTGCCCATCGAGCGGGCCCATGTGGAGGATGACGCCGGCAAGAATACCCACGTAGGCGGCGCAGACGGCCGCATCGAAGGCGCCGACCACTCCCTGGTGGACTACAACCGTGCCGGCGTGCCCTTGGTCGAGATCGTGACCAAGCCTATCGAGGGCGCCGGGGCACGCACCCCAGAGGTGGCCGGGGCCTATGTTCGGGCCATCCGCGACATCGTCCGGGCCCTGGGCATCTCCCACGCCCGGATGGAGCAGGGCAACATGCGCGCTGACGTCAACGTCTCCCTGCACGCCGGGCCGGACGCCCCTCTGGGAACCCGGTCGGAGACCAAGAATGTCAACACTTTCAAGGGCATCGAGAAGACGCTGACCTACGAGATCCGCCGTCAGGCCGCCCTGCTGGAGTCCGGCGGGGAGGTGCTGCAGGAGACCCGCCACTGGGATGAGTCCACGCAGACCACGGCGGGCGGCCGGGTCAAGACCGATGCCAACGATTATCGCTACTTCCCCGATCCTGACCTGGTCATGGTCCATGTGGCCAAGGACCATATCGAGGAGCTCAAGGCCCAGATGCCTGAGATGCCGCGTGAGCGCCGCGCCCGTCTCAAGAAGGAGTGGGACTTCACCGACCGTCAGATGCAGGACGCGGTCAACGCCGACGCTGTGGATCTGATCGAGGACACGGTCAAGGCCGGCGCTACGGCTGCCGGAGCCCGCAAGTGGTGGCTGGGCGAGATCTCCCGCGAGGCCAACACCCGTGGGGTCAGCCTGCAGGAACTGCCCATCTCGGCTCAGGATGTCGCCGATGTTGAGCAGCTGATTGCTGACGGCAAGCTCAACGACAAGCTGGCCAAGCAGACCGTCTCCGGCGTGTTGGCAGGAGAAGGCAAGCCCGCCGAGGTTGTCAAGAAGCACGGGTACCAGGTGGTTTCGGATGACGGGGCTCTGGACGCAGCCGTCGATCAGGCCCTCAAGGACAACCCGGACATCGTGGCCAAGCTCAAGGGCGGCAATATGAAGCCCATGGGCGCTATTATCGGAGCGGTCATGCGGGCCACCAAAGGTCAGGCCGATGCCAAGGCAGTCAGCAAGATCGTCATGGAGCGCATCGCTAAGTCCTGATCAGGCCCGGTCCGCCGACCTGATTCCATCGGGTTCAGACCGGCGGACCTGCCCGGCTTCTCATGGTTTTCCCAGGGGCGAGGGATTACAATTGATTGCCATCGCAAGGTGGCGACCATGGAGGTGACGTGATGTCTATGAGCGGCAGGGACAATAACCGACCGCAGACGCAAGCTGAAAGACCTGACGACGTGGCGAGCCGACAGCTGCCCGACCGGATCGAGATCCCCTATATCCGGGGCGAGATGTTGCACCTGCGTCCGGCGGTCATCGCCGATCTGACGGCAATGGATCAGCTGGAGGCCTTCTACAATTCCACCGGCATCACCGGTAAGGGACCTAGTGCCGAACGAGCTGTGGTCAACGCTTGGGTGCGTCGGTCGGTGGCCTGGTCCAAGGGCCTGGCCGCCCGTGATTCAGGCGTGGGCGATCCCGAGTCCCGTCGCACCCTGGCCTGGGCCATGGTCACTGATGCGGACACCGACCAGGACGGCTCGCCCGATGCCGATGCCACCAAGGGAGTCATCGGCATGATCTTCCTGATCGACGTGGACGGCTGGTCGCGTTCAGCCAGGATCCAGGTGGTTCTGGGCAGGCATTTCCGCGGGCGCGGATACTCCCGCGACGCCATGCCCAGAATCATGACCTATGGGTACGCGGCTGCTCCTACGGGTCTGGGCCTGCACCGGATCTGGGTGGCTGTGCCAGAGAAAAACACACGCTCCATCTCCGTCTATCAGTCCCTGGGATTCATGATTTCGGGCACCTCCCGTGATGCGCTCTGGGATGCCGAGAACGGCAAGTATCAGGATCAGATCGTCATGGATGCCCTGGTCGACGAGTATGATCCCATCCGTTCTTTGAATGCCTTCGGCATGCATGTCATCCGCGAAAATCCTGGCGTGGCCGAGGCCCTTGTTGCACACGGATACGCCGCGGATGAGGATGGCAGCGTAAACGGGTCCGAGGAGTCCACTCCGGCAGCTCAGGATTCGCAGGCATCAGGTGACCGGACCCATCTGACTCCGAAGGGTGGCCCGCATTCAGCGCAATCTGCTCAAGGCCATGCAGGACCCGATAGCAGGAATGATGAGAAGGCGGTCCCTGGTCAGAAGGACGCTGAAGATACGGGGGAGGGGTCCGGTTCCCAAGAATCCGTTGCCGAGCAGCCCGACGAGGAGCACACGGCCTCGGATTGGGCCTATGGGTCGGCTGAGGCCAAACGATCCAAACGCGCCTGGTGGCGTACGCTTGGCCATGGCCGTGATCGCGCGAATGGAGGTAGTCGATGAGTGCTGAGGATCTCGACAACTACGAGACCAACGCCGAACTGGCCTTGTACCGCGAGTACCGGGACGTGATCAAGCTGTTCACCTACGTCGTCGAGACCGAGCGGCGGTTCTACCTGGCCAACAAGGTGGACTTCAACGTCCGATCCGCTGGGCAGGACGTCTATTTCGACGTCCGGTTGACCGATGCCTGGGTCTGGGATGTCTACCGGTCCAGCCGGTTCGTCAAGAACGTCCGCATTGTCACCTTCAAGGATGTCAATGTGGAGGAAGTGCAGAAGACAGACATCGATATCCCCGATTCGTTGGGTTAGGCATCGCGCAAGGGCGAGCATCATCACGTTTGTTCCACGCAATGGCGGGAATTCGTGTGGGAAGTCCTTCGGCAGCCTCTGACTGGAGACGATCCGGGTACAGTGATGATGATTTTATATGGTTTTCAGGAGGTTGGCATGGAGCGCAAACAGTCCGTGATCGTCATCGGCGGAGGGCCCGCCGGCTTGACAGCGGCATGGGAACTGGTCAAGGACGGCGGCGACGAGCGCTATGACGTCACTGTGCTGGAGGCCACCGATGCCTTTGGGGGTATTTCCCGAACAGTCCGGCACAACGGCAACCGCATGGACATCGGCGGCCACCGGTTCTTCTCCAAGGATGACCGGATCATGGACTGGTGGAAGGAGGTCCTCCCCCTGCAGGGCGCGCCCTCCTATGACGATAAAAAACTTGGTCGCCATCACGATCTGGAGCCCGGCGGCCCCGACCCGGAAAAGACCGACCGGGTCATGCTCAAGCGTCATCGCGTCTCCAGGATTTACTGGAACCACCACTTCTTCGACTATCCCATCTCCTTGACGCTCAACACCCTCAAGGCCATGGGCTTCAAGCTGACCATGCAGGCCGGGTTCAGCTACCTGAAGTCCGTCGTCCACAAGCTGCCAGAAGACAACCTGGAGAACTTCTACATCAACCGCTTCGGTCGCAAGCTCTACTCCATGTTCTTCGAGGGCTACACCGAAAAGCTCTGGGGCCGCCATCCCCGTGAGATCAGCGCTGACTGGGGCGCCCAGCGGGTCAAGGGGCTCAGCATCATGGGTGTGCTCAAGAATGCTGTCCAAAAGCTGCTGCCCAAGAAGCGCGATGCCCATCAGGTCGAGACCAGCCTGATCGAGGAGTTCTGGTACCCCAAGCTGGGTCCAGGCCAGCTCTGGGAGACCGTGGAGCGTCGCAACGTGGAGCACGGGGTTCACGTGATCACTGATGCCCGTGTGATCGGACTGACCCAGAGCGAGGGCCGCATGACCGGTGTGGTCTACCGCAACGCTGATGGCAAGGAAGTGACCCTGCAGGCTGATCAGATCATCTCCTCCATGCCCATCAAGGACCTGGTGGAGGCCATCGCCCACGAGGAGCCCTCCACCGACAAGGAAATGGTAAGGGTAGCTCAGGGCCTGCCCTACCGTGACTTCGTGACCGTCGGCCTTCTGGTCCGCCACCTGCGCATCCGCAACACCACCTCCATCAAGACCCTGGGCGATCCGCCCATCGTCCCCGACTGCTGGATCTATGTGCAGGACCCTGGCTACAAGATGGGCCGTATCCAGATCTTCAACAACTGGAGTCCCTACATGGTCAAGAATGTGGACGGCACTGTCTGGATCGGTCTGGAGTACTTCTGCAAGGAGGGCGATGACTTCTGGAGCATGAGCGATCAGGAGACCACTGATTTCGCCATCAAGGAGCTGACCCGGATGGGTATCATCAACGGCCCTGCCGACGTGCTGGACTCGCACCGGGAGCGGGTGGTCAAAGCTTATCCGGCCTACTTCGATACCTACGCTCAGATGCCGGAGCTGGTCAAATGGCTGGATTCCTTCGGCAACCTCTACTGCGTGGGCCGCAACGGCCAGCACCACTACAACAACCAGGACCACTCCATGGCCACATCCATGGAGGCCGTGGCCAACATCAAATCGGGGCGCGCCGACAAGACCAACGTCTGGAATGTCAACACCGAGAAGTCCTACCACGAGGAGAAGTAAGCAAACCTCAGCCTTCGTTTTCTTCCAAGCCTCCGACTGCAGAGTCGGGGGCTTGGTCATTTTATGACAGGGCGATGGCTGGGGGCTTCAGTGGCAGGCCCAGCAGCTGTGAGAAGAAAGCCACGCTCTCGCGGACACGTTGACGGACCACCTCTCTGATCTGCGGGTGGCCGGCGGCTCCTCTGCCATTGCTGACGATGGACGAGAGCCCGTCGGCCATCAGCCAGGCTACAGTGCGGGTGCTGGCTGTTTGGATCAGCTGGGTCTGCGGCAGGTCTCCCCGATCCAGCCAGCGGTCCAGAGCTTTGGTCAAAGGGTCGATGATCTGCTTGACGAAACCTTCCAGCACAGCGCTGTTGGTGCTCAAATAGCTGTACCAGTTGGCCTTGTCTGCGAAGATGACGTCCATCTTCCAAATGGCCCGTATCAGATGCGGGCAGATGTTGTCCAGCGCCTCTTGAACGCTCAGGTCAGCATCCTGCAGAATGTCAACCACATGATCCACGTAGGAGGCCAGGTAGGTGCGCACGCAGGCATCTACCAGGTCGTCCTTGGATGTGAAATAGTAATAGAAAACGCTCATGCCCACGCCCTTGCCGTGGTTCATGGCGTGGATTACGTCGCGCAGGGAGGTGTTTGCAGCACCTTTCCGGTCGAAGACCCGCATGGCGGTGGTTACGAATTCGCTCCGCCGTTGCTCACGCAGAGATGATCGGTCATTCATATGCCCAGTCTAGAGGCTTATCCATGAATTGTTGGACACGCAGGCTGTTCCTTGCACCGGTCGGGCACTCGTTGTAGGCTTATGGAAGTTCGATAAGCCGAGTCGGCATCGAATTTTCATGAGCGGTACCCCCGCACTATTCTCAAGCTATTTGCCTAGCCTAATTAGGCATAGCGAAGGAAAGGCATTACAACAGTGGCAACAAGCCAAGATATTCATTCCATGAAGCTGCCTGAACTCAAGGAATTGGCCAGGCAGCTGGGGTTGCGCGGTATTTCCGGCATGCGCAAGCCTGTCCTGATCGAGACGATCGAGGCGGCACGCTCGGGCGGCAAGGCCCCTGAGGGAGTAACCGTGGGCAAGCCCAAGGCCGCGGCCGCCGTGGCCAAGGGGGGCCAGGCCGACGAACAGCAGCAGCCGACAAAGCAGGAGGCGAAGTCCTCTGCGGAGGGCGGACAGGAATCCACGGAGACCAAGGAATCCAAGGATGATCGTCCTGTCGGAGACCTCTTCGATGTTTTGGGCATTGACGATCATAAGAGCGGCCATACCGAGCACCGGAACCGCTTCCCCCATACTGTGGCCGACGAGGAGAACGTGGTCATATCCCGTCGCCGTCACCGCAGCACGGATTCATCCCGAGGCTCCCACACCAACCGTGGCCGGAGCGAGCGTGAACATGGTGAGGAGCGCGAAGGCTCCGGCTCCGGTTCAGTGCGCAATTTGGACGATATTCTGGCAGCACTGCCCTCACGGAATGACCGTCCTCGTCGGCGCAGCTACGAGGATCGCGGCGATGAAGGGCGCGACTACCGCCACAACGGCTATGATCGCCGAAACCGGGGCGATCGGAACGACCGCAATGATCGCAACGACCGACGCAACCGTAACAACCATCGCAGCAGCGGCCGGGATCGTGACTATGAGCCCAGGGAGAACTTCAAGCCCGAGGATCTGGTCCCCGTGGCCGGCATTGTGGATGTGCTGGACTCCTACGCCTTCGTGCGCACCTCCGGCTACCTGCCTGGCCCCAACGACGTTTACATCTCCATGGGTCAGGTCAAGAAGTACGGTCTGCGCAAGGGCGATGCCGTGCACGGTTCCATCCGTCCCCCCCGCGAGGGCGAGCATCGCAATCAGCGGCAGAAGTTCGTCCCCCTGCAGGCCATTGACACCATCAACGGTATGAGCGTGGAGGATGCAGCAGGACGCCCCCACTTCAACAAGCTGACCCCCCTCTACCCGCAGGAGCGTATGCGGATGGAGACCCAGCCCAAGAACATCACCGGTCGTCTGATCGACATCGTCGCCCCCATCGGCAAGGGTCAGCGCGGTCTGATCGTTTCGCCTCCCAAGGCTGGCAAGACCCTGACCCTGCAGTCCATCGCCAACTCCATCACCGCCAACAACCCTGAGGTGCATCTGATGGTGGTCCTGGTGGACGAGCGGCCCGAGGAGGTCACCGACATGGAGCGCACGGTCCAGGGCGAGGTCATCTCCTCCACCTTTGACCGTCCGGCCAGCGATCACACCACCGTGGCCGAGCTGGCCATCGAACGGGCCAAGCGCCTGGTGGAGCTGGGACAGGATGTGGTGGTCCTTCTGGACTCCATGACCCGTCTGGCCCGAGCCTACAACATTTCGGCTCCCGCCTCCGGCCGCATCCTCTCCGGCGGTGTGGACGCTCAGGCCCTCTATCCGCCCAAGCGCTTCTTCGGCGCCGCCCGTAACATCGAGAACGGCGGCTCCCTGACCATCATCTCTTCGGCTCTAGTGGAAACCGGATCCAAGATGGATGAGGTCATCTTCGAGGAGTTCAAGGGCACCGGCAACATGGAGCTGAGGCTGACCAGGGACCTGGCCGATAAGCGCATGTTCCCAGCTATTGACATCAACGCTTCCGGCACCCGGCGCGAGGAGCTGATCACCGCGCCCGAGGAGCTGGCTGTGGTCTACCGGCTGCGTCGCCTCCTGGGCGGCATGGAGACCGAGCAGGCCTATCAGACCCTGGTGCCCAGGCTGAAGAAGACCGCCACCAACCGCGATTTCCTGGCGGCCATCAACCAGTCCATGCTGGCTCAGAAGTGACTCGGGCCTGACGCCTGACATGTTTATTGGGCCCTATCCGCGATTCAGTTCGTGGATAGGGCCCAATGCATAAGCAGTGGCGAAACAAGACAGCTGTTTAGGGCGATGATCTAGTCGAAGCCTGTCAGCCCATGTTTTTCATAGTATCGTCCCTGCCCTGTCATGCTGCCATTTTGTTCTCCTGCCGATGGAATCTGGCAGCCATGGCGGCTCCCATGCCCAACAGGCCAGCTATGATCAGCAGGATCACGCCCGTGCTGCCGGTCAGGGGCAGGATGGCCAGCTGGTCGTAGGTGTAGGGCAGGGTCTGATCCTTTTGATCCACGCCGACCAGGCTCCAATGAATGACGGTATCCACCTGCCCGGGCCTGTAGCGTGGGGTGACTGCCACCCAGGCGCCATTCTGGTACTGCGGGGTTCCCTCTGCGGACAGTCCGGCGAAGGTGATCGTCTTAACCTGGCTTCTGATCACAACAGCCTGTGGAGTCTTGCTGTTCAGATCCGGTCCGGACTGATCGTCACCCAGCTGGCCGGAATCGTCGGCACCCCATCCGTAGGCCAGGCCGTCGGAGCCTAGGGCCAGTGAGCTCGGGTCGCCCGTGCTGACGGCTGTGAAGCTGAAATCCTCAGACACGTTCTTGGGTTTGGCCAAGAATGCGGGATCTGTGCCTTCTGCGGCATTGCTCCAGGTCAGGATCCGCCCGTCGGAGCCCAGGGCGGAGGATGCTCCGGTGCCAGCACTGATCTGTGTAATGGCAAATCCGGTCGGCAGTCCGTCGGGAAGGGTCAATAGGGCAGGGGTTTTCTTGCTCTCGCCCTTGACCTGTCCCCAGGTCCAGATGCATCCTTGGGAATCCAGGGCTAGAGCCTGGTGGTCTCCGGCGCTGACGGCGCTCATCTCGCCCGTCAGTCCTTGAACGGCAGACGGTGTGGGGTTGGCGCCGTCAGCATTGACCGGCAGGGTGGGATCGCCCAGCTGGCCGGAATCATTACTGCCCCAGGCGTAGACTTGTCCATTCACGGTCATGGCTAGTGAATACCGGCTTCCGGCACTTATTGCCGTTGTGGTAGCCGGGATTCCGGTCACCATGGCAGGGCTGGTTCGTCCGTCTGGCGAGACGGTATCGCCGCCGGCGTTATCCAGGCCCAGCTGCCCGTATTGGTTAGCGCCCCAGGACCAGACTCGTCCCTGGGAATCCAGAGCCAAGGCATGTCCACCACCGGCACTGATGGACCGAATCTTGTCGGGCAGACCAGGTACCGGATGGGGCCGGCCTTGTGCATTCAAGGTGGAGTCGCCCAGCTGGCCAATGTCGTTGTTGCCCCAGGCGTAGACCTTTCCATCGGAACCCAGAGCAAGGCCATAATCCCGGCCCGCGCTGATCTGGGTGAAGACGAAGTCGGACTCCGCCTTCTCGGGCATATCCACTCGAACCGGCATGGTGCTGGTGCTGCCCTTGGAGATGTTCGCGTTGCCCAGCTGGCCGCTGTCGTTCTTGCCCCAGGCGTAGGCCTTCCCGTCGGATCCCAGGGCCAGGGACCAGTGGGAACCGGCACTGACCTGGCTGAAGCGAATGCCTCGCAGAGCCGGCGGTGTCAGGGTGACCTTCGTTCCGCCCATCTCGGTTCCATGGTCTGGTGTCATACTCCAGTTCTGATTCTCAGGGCTCCAGTGGGCTTTGAGCGTCATGGAGCTGGTGACTGGCTTGGAGAAGTCGTAGGCGGTCTTGCCCAGGAACCAGCCGTCGAAGCGGTAGCCGGCCTTGGTCGGATCAGCGCTGGGGCGGACTGCCCGCTCTCCCGCTTCCAGACTCTGGCTGGGTGGCGCCGGTGAATCGCTCTCTGGCTGGAAGGTTACGGTCACCCCGCGCGCCAGGTAGCGGAAGGGCAGGTGGACCTGGGTCTGTTCTTGGTCGTTCAAGGTCCATGTCAGGGTCACATCCACCAGCCCTGGTGCGTGCGGCGGGGTGGTAGCCGTCCAGGTCCCGTTCTTTTGTGCCTTCATTCCGGTGGTGATATCCGTAGTGTCGAATTGGAGTCCGGTCAGCTTCGCCGGCCAGGGGAAGGCGACCGCAGAGGGCCGGTTGTGGGTGCCATCGCCGCTGGTGCCTTGACCCAGCTGGCCCTCGTCGTCACGTCCCCAGCTGTAGGTCTGGCCGTCGTCGCCGATAGCCAGGTTAAAATCTTCGCCAGCGCTGATGCTGATCCAGTGCCGACCGGCAAGCTTTGGATCTTCCAAGCGTTCCGGAGTGGTCTGGGGGCTGTCTGCTGCAGAGGTCTTGCCGTCGCCCATTTGTCCGTAGCTGTTGTCGCCCCAGGTCCAGATATTGCCATCTGAATCCAGAGCTATGGCGTGATTGGAACCGTAATGGTGGCCACCAGCGATGGCGGTAATTCTGGTCCCTTGGGGGAAGCTGACCTGAACGGGGTCTTTGAACACCTCGGTCTTGCTGGCGCTTGACCCGTTGCCGATCTGGCCGTTTTCGTTCATTCCCCAGGTCCAGACCCTTCCCTGGTCATCCAGGGCCAGGGTGTTCTCAAAGCCGTCTGCGATGGCCACCACATGGACCTTGTCAAGGCCGTGGATCTTGATCGGCGTATAGTTTCCTACGACCGCGCCGGCGGATGGATCCAACTGGTGGTAAAGGTTGCTTCCCCATGACCATACCGTGCCAGCGTCGTCCAGAGCTGTTGAGTAGTTCATTCCTGCCTGCACAGCTATGATTTTGTGGTTCTTATCGAATCCCTGGATGAGGCTGGGCGTGGAGTCGCATATGCCGTCGCACTTATGGCGGCCGGTTTCTCCTTCACTGCAGGTTCCCCAGCCATAGACGTTGCCATCCGATCCTATGGCCAGGGTGTGATTGTGACTACCGGTGACGGCCTTGTAGGTGAATCCGGCCGGCACTCCTTCAGGCAGCATCACCTTGACCAGGTATTCCGAATAGTTATGCATGCCGCTGTCAGCCACATTCGGGTTGCCCAAGGTCTTCAGATAGTTGTACCCCCAGGACCAGAGGGTGCCATGGTTGTCCAGGGCCATGCTGAAGAACCGACCAGCGTTGACACTGACAAACCGAAAATCCTTGTCATTGCGGGCTTCTTCGGGCCGGGGCACCCTTATGGGCGTCGACCTGTTGACAATAGTGCCATCACCTAGCTGACCAGCACGGTTAAAGCCCCAGGCGTAGACGTTGCCATCCGATCCCAAAGCCAGCGAGAACCGGGTGCCTGCACTAACCTGGCTGAAACGGACACCGGAGGGCGGGGGCGGGGTAAGTGTCACCCCGGTACCTCCTGATTCGGGTCCCTCTTGCGGCTGCATGGTCCAGGTCTGGTCGGCCCGGGCCCACTTGGCTTTCAGAGTCAGGTTCGCATGCACAGGAGCGGAGAAGTCATAGGCTACCTTGCCTGCGAACCATCCTTCGAGAACGAATCCTCGGCGGGTGGGTTCAGGACTGGGGCGCGCAACTTGGGCGCCATCGGCCACAATCGAAGTTGTCGGAGGCGCGGACTGCATGTTGTAGTCGAATGTGACTGTGTGGCTGGTGGCATTCGATGGGGAAGAGGTGGTTGAGGTCGGCTCCGGGGAACCTGTTGTGCCGGGCGAAGGCGAGGACGGCGAGGTGGGCGATGTGCTGGCGGCAGGCGCTGATTGTCCTGTTGCCACCGCACCAGAGCCATTGGACAGGGTGGGCATGCCCGACGGCGATGATGAAGGACCGGGAGCAACCGAAGGAATCTGTCCGGGAGTATTGGTTCCAGTACCAATTGTTCCATTTCCCTGAGTCGCGACTGCGGTCTCATTGGACTCCGGCGCTGCTTGACCGAATTGCAGACCAAGCATGCTGCAGACAACCAAGACGCAGCAGAGGCTGACGAGCAGTGTGACGCGACGACTACGTACCATCTTCATGTGAAGGCATCCTCCCCCATGCGTCCGGCACTTGTATAGGCAGGTGTAGACGAACGAGACTCTCTCCCCAAGAGTCAATAATCCCATCCACTACAATAACACCAGTGTCACAGTGGTGGCAGGGCTTGTCGTAGTCGCCTAAGGCGCTTGATTAGACTGGTATTTTATGAGCGATGCGAAGATGGAAACAGTGATCGATGACCAGGTGCAGAGCGGGGGTCCACAGGCCCAGGCTGCCCGCCAGGTGGAGGAACTGCGTGCCGATGTGGACACCATCGATGCCGCCGTTGTCGCCATGCTGGCCGAACGGTTCAGGGTGACCCACCGCATCGGGCTGCTCAAGGCTCAGGCAGGATTCGCCTCGGCGGATATGCGCCGGGAGAGCACACAAATAGCTACCTTGCGAAACAAGGCTGATGATTACGGGCTGGACCCGGATCTGGCTGAGGCTTATCTGCATCTGGTGGCCGATGCTGCCAAGCGCGACCACGAACGGCTGGCCGATCAGGCCAACTCACACTGAGGAAATCCATCGTATGGTCATGGCCGACGGCTCGGATCAATTCCTATGCCATCGGCCACAAGGTATCAGCGAGTGCTGGTTAGAGTCTGACGAGCCATTTCCAAGTAATGCTGTCTTGCTGCCAGGACAGTCACCGTTATGAAAAGTCCGACAAGCAGCACGATGAGCAGACCCTGGCTACCGGTCAGAGGCAGAATATCCTTGTATGTAAAGGGCAGATTCTCGGTTTGAGGGTTGCCTTGGCCCACATTCCAGGTGATGTTGACTGTTGTCCGGCCCGCCTTGAAGGCTGGGGTATAGAAGGTCCAGGTGTTCCACGATCCCCATGCGTCGGCTGTGCCGTTCCGGGTCAGTTCAAGAACTGCGGCAGTATCCGGATCCGTGCCGATTGTGACCGAGCTGATGGTCAATTGCGGCGGGCAGACCAAGGTGGCTGCCTTAACGGAAGTGCTGTCCAAATTGGTTCCTAGCTGTCTGCTGCTGTTGTCGCCCCAGCCGCAGGCCATGCCGTCGGAGTCGATGACCAGGACTTGGCGCTCGCCTGCACTGATCTGTGTGGTGCTGCCGTCTTTGCTCACCAGAACGGGGGATGCGCTGATGGATCCCGTGATGGAGACATTGCCTAGGGCGTTTTGACCGTTGTTTCCCCAGGTGTATATCTTCCCTTTGTTGTCGATCCCTGCGCAGAACCATCCTCCAGCGCTGATCTCGGTGGGTTTGAATCCATCGCTGCCTCCGTCGGGATCGGCCACCAGGGTTGGTATTGCGGCATCATTGGTGTCTCCGGTGCCCAGTCGCCCGTCGGTATTCGCACCCCAGGCGTAGGCTTTGCCGTCTCTGCCAATGGCCAGGGAGTGCGAGCCTCCCGCGCTGACCTGGGTGGCGAAGAATCCTATTGATCCGTCCTCGTACTGCACGGGTGACGATACCGACACAGGAGTGGCCTGTGAGGCTTTGGCATTGTTGCCCAGTCTGCCGCTGGCGCCGTATCCCCAGGCGTAGGTTTGCCCGCTTATACCGATGATCAGAGAGTGCTGATATCCAGCGCTGACCTGTCTGGCCTGGAATCCAGGACTGGTGGCGCTTGCGTTGACGGCTACAGGAGCAGGGGCGTTCCCGGTCGTGTTGCCGTCGCCCACCTGCCCGCCGTTGCTCCTGTCTCCCCAGGCATAGACCTGATGATCCTTGCCGATGGCCAGGGAATGATAGCCGCCTGCGCTTACCTGGGTGTAGGCGAAGTCAGTACCTGCACCGGAGGGCTTCTTCACCTGGACCGGCGTCGTGTTGGTGCCGCCTGCGGTGCCCTTGCCGAGCTGCCCCCTGCCGTTGTCTCCCCAAGCGTAGGCATTGCCGTCACTGCCGAGGGCCAACGAGAACCCATATCCTGCGCTTACCTGGGTGTAGGCGAAGTCGGTACCTGCGTCGGATGGTTTCTTCACCTGGACGGGCGTCTTGCTGCTGTCCTTGCTGCCGTTGCCGAGCTGTCCCGTGCTGTTGTTTCCCCAGGCGTAGGCGTTGCCGTCACTGCCGACAGCCAGGGTATGGTTTTTGCCTGTGCTGACCTGGGCGAAGCGGATGCCGCGCTGCGAGGGCGGAGTGATGGTGACCTGGTATCCGCCAGTGGATGGGCTGACGGTTGGGTCGACAGTAGTTGGAGCCGAAGGCGTCCAGTGCGCGACCAGGGTCAACGGGTTCGTGACTGGCTTGCCGAAATCGTAGGCCACATTGGAACTGCCGTCATCCGCTTTGACGAACCACCCGTCAAAGAGGAAGCCCGTCTTGGCCACGGTCTGTCGGGGTACCAATTCGCCTTCCTCGATGTCCTTGCTTGTCCATGCAGCTCCAGTACCTCCCTCAGGGTCAAGCGTTATGCGCTTCTTGGTCCGATCGAAGGTGTAGTCGAATTGCTGTGTCTGCCTTGAGTCTCCGGTATCGTCGGCAATAGTCCATGTGATGGTGAAACTGGAGGGGCCGTACGGGTACGCGGGCGTGACGAAGGTCCAATCCTGGTTTGTATCCCAGGTGTCCTTGCCTGTCTGGGTCAGGTTCGTGGCTGGCTTGGTGCTGCTGGCCATGGTGCCGAAGATGACCTTAATCAGGGTGATCTGCGGCGACTGTGTGGTGCCAGGCACTGAGGTTGCCCCGGTTCGTCCGAGCTGGTTGTAGTAGCTGTATCCCCAGGTGTAGAGCAATCCGTCAGACCCGATGGCTGTCTGGTGATGGCTGGAGGTGGACACTGCGGAAGCCTTTACCGACTGGGCCAGGGTGATGGCTTTCGGATTGGTCTGCCATGCCGTATTATCGTTCACACCGTTGCCCAGCTGGCCGTAGCCCTCCTTGCCCCAGGTATAGATGCCTCCGCTGTCGTCTATGGCTTCCGATCCATCGTCGCCTGCGCTGATAGCGGTGATGTTGACGGGCTCGTCTCCGAAACTGACCGCGGTGGATCCTCTCGTGCTGACGTTGGTATCTGTAGTGGAGCCGATGGCGGTGCCGGAACCCCATCCATAGAGGTCATGATCCGTATCCAGTGCCAACACGTGTTGATAGCCCGCGCTAATGGCGATATAGAACCGGGTATCAGGCTGTCCGGTGCCCAGGTCTTGGACACGTGTCGGAGTCGGACTGTCATTAGGGGCGCCGTTGCCAAGCTGCCCCTTGTCGTTCTGGCCCCAAGTCCAGGCGTGGCCTTGACTGTCCAGGGCTGTGCCTGTGGCGAACCCTGCGCTGATGGCGGTGATGTTGGACAGCGCCGCGACCTTGGTGGGGGAGGAATGGCTTTTCTCGTCTGAGCTGCCGTTGCCGAGCTGGCCTTGAGCGTTGTTGCCCCAAGTGTAGACTGTACCGTCCGAGGCCAGGGCCATGGCGTATGCCCGTCCCGCGCTGATTGCGGTGATTTTGGCATCGCCTGTCTGTGCCTTTACTGGTTCGTTGGAATTATCGGTAGTGCCGTTGCCGAGTTGTCCATTACCGTTGCTGCCCCAGGTGTAGACCGTGCCGTCTGAGGCCAGGGCCATGGAATAAGCGTCGCCGGCGCTGACGGCTATGAAGATTTTTCCTTTTATGGCATCATTTTCGGTGATCCGCACAGGTGTCGTCGCCGTGCCTGAGCTTTTGCTGTTCCCCAGTCCTCCGCTGGCCTGATTCCCCCAGGCGTAGACGTGTCCGTCAGAACCCACAGCCAGGGTGTGGTAGCGCCCGGCGCTGGCCTGGGCAAATCTCACTGCTCTGGGCTTGGGGGGAGTCAGGGTGATTTTGGAGCCCCCGGTGTCGTCGCCATGGAGGGCATCCGAGGTTTTCCATTTCATGTCTGACGAAGACCAATGCGCTTTCAGATTCAGTGGTTCGGTGACCGGGCTGCTGAAGTCGTAGGCCACATTGGAGCTGCCGTCGGCTTCCTTGATGAACCAGCCGTCGAACAGGAAGCCTGCCTTGGTGACGGTGGGAGGTGAGGCCTGTTTGCCTGCGATGACGGACTGGTCTGAGACAGATGAACCCCCGTCCGAATCAAAGGTGACCTTCTTAGCAGTGGGTGTGAAGGTATAGTTGACGATGCTCTGCCCCTGCTGTGCTGCGCCGCCAAGGGACCATTGACCATCGTTGATCCTGATCTCGGTGGTTCCGTAGGTGTGGTGGGGGGTCGCGATCGTCCATGGGGTATTGGCGCTCCAGGTGTCGTCGCCTGCGGAGGTTCGGCTGATTGGGCTGTTGCTGTCGGTCTTGGCTACATCCGTCCTGCCGAAGGTTACCTTGGCCAGATCTATCTGGGGTGGGCTGACCGCTGCAGGCTTGGTCTGTGAGCCGCTTTGAGGTCCGCTGCTGCCCTGTCCCAGCTTGCCGCTTTTCGCTTCCCCCCAGCTGTAGGGTAGCCCGTCCGAGCCGATGGCCAGACTGTGCCGGCAGACATCGAATGCGGCGACTGTGACGCCTGTCAAGCTCACCTTGGTCATAGTTGATTTGGGCTTTGTGGTGCCGTCGCCCAGCTGGCCGCTGGAATTGCTGCCGAACATATACAGGCTGCCCGCAGAGTCGACCACCGCAGAGGAGTAGTCCCCGGCGCTGGCTGAAACAGGCGTCGCCGCTCCCGTGGGCAGGCTTATCTGGCTGGGATAGAAGGAGTGGACGCTGTCGGCATTGGCGTCATTGCCCTTGGTCAGGGGATAGCCCCAGTAGTACACCTTGCCTGTATTGCTCAGTGCCAGGACGTGCAGGTACCCTGCATCGATGTCGGTGTAGACAGTGCTGTCTGGGTTGCCGGTCGAGTCGCCGTAAATGCGCGATGGAGTGTAGACGTTGGAACCACTGCTGGTACCGTCCATGGTGCCGATGCTGAGCTGGCCACCCTGGTTGCGTCCCCAGGCGTAGGCATGTCCTTGGCTGTCCAGCGCCGTTTGAAAATCGTATCCGGCACTGATGGTGGTGAAGGTGACGCCGGATGAAGAGACCGCTGCTGGTGAAGCGTTGACGTTGACGCCCGTGTGCCCGTTGCCAAGCTGGCCGTATTGGTTGTCTCCCCATGTGTAGATCGTCCCGCTGGAGGACAGGGCCATGGCATGCCAGTATCCGGCGCTGATGGCAGTGATGTTGGCGGTGAGATTCGCCTTTACCGGTACTGAGGAATCCTTGGTGGAACCGTTGCCGAGTTCGCCGCGACTGTTGTCGCCCCAGGTGTATACGGTGCCGTCGGAGGCCAGGGCCATGGAGAAAGTGGTCCCTGCGCTGACGGATATGAAGGTTTTTCCCTTGATGGCCTCGTTTTCAGTAATCCGCACTGGCGTGTTTTTGTTGATTGTGGTGCTGTCGCCAAGCTCGCCCTTGCTGTTGTCGCCCCAGGCGTAGACGTGGCCGTCCGAACCTACGGCCAGGGTGTGGTCGTGGCCGGCGCTGACCTGTGCAAATCTCACTCCTCTGGGCTTGGGGGGAGTCAGGGTGATTGCAGAACCCCCGGTGTCGCCACCGCTGACGTCGGCTGTCGTCCACTGGGCGTCCTTGACTGACGACCAACGGGCCGTCAACGACTGCGTGCTGGTGACCGGTTTGCCGAAGTCATAGGCCACATCGGAGCCTTTGAGGAACCATCCGTCAAACAGGTAGCCTGATTTGGTGACGGTAGGAGGGGATGCCAGATGACCTGAGGTTACTGTCTGGCTCAGGGCTGGCGAGCCGGATACCAGCGAGCCCCCGTCAGGCTCGAAAGTGAGGGTATATGAGGATGAATCCCTGGTCTGGGGTGAGCTGTCCCTCGGTGAGCTGTCCCTAAACGGCCTATCCGCCCTTTTGCTGTTGAATGGTTGGATGGACTTGAATGGTGAAGGATTGTTGCTGGCCAACGGTGATGGTGAGGCGGTCGGGGCAACGGCTCCGGCCTGTGCCTCGCTGCCTGCCCGGAGCAATGGACTTGCGCTGCTGTCAGGACTGGGCGAAGGCGATTCTGTGGCCGATGCAGGTGTCATGTCGCCGGTGGTTGCGTATGCGCCTGTTGATGCTCCGATCAGCGCTAGCCCAATCATGGCTGTCAACGTCACCAGTCTGCGGATGCCATGAGCATTCCCCATTCGATTCTTCCTCCCCAAGCGTGCCGATTCCCCAGGTCGTGGCCCCAAAATCTGCGTCGACGCACACTAAAATAAAGTCCCTCTATAATTTTTACTGTAGCATTGCAATCTTTGAGCGGTTCTTGGTGTCGTAATCAGGGTGTTGCAGTGGGCATGCCTTGGATCATGGAAGCTGTACTTTTTGCATGAGCGACGATCGTTCTACTGGGATTGCAGATTCCCTTGTCACCAGTGACGCGGATAGAAAACCGGGGCGGTGCCTATGGCTGAACCGCCCCGGTTGTATTGGGGAATTGTGTGGAGCCTACTTGCGAGGCTTCTTGGCCGGGGGTTCGCCCAGCTGGCTGGCGGTCACTCTGATGCCCGACTCATCCTCGTCGACTCCTGCCGCCTCGGGCTGGGTGGTCTCCTCGACTAGATCCAGATCTCCTGTGACTCTGCCTGCTTCGGCTATGTCGTCCAGGGCAGTCTTGACGGCTTCCAGTCCCTCCGGCGCCACGCTCAAGGAGGCGGAAAGGATGGGGGTCTTCATGGAGACCTTGGCCTCGGACTTGATCCGTCGCAGTGAGGCCAAGGCCGTGCCTGCCCAGGCCAATAGAGCCGGATCCTGGTCCTGGGCAGCCGCTCTATAGTCTTCCGAACGAGGCCAGGAGGCCCGGTGAACCGATCCGTCTCCCTGGTGCATCCACTGCCATGCTTCTTCGGTGGCGAAGGGCAGGAAGGGGGCCAGTAGACGGTCGAGAGCGTCCAGGACCAGGCCCAGGGTTGTGCGGGCGCTCAGCACCTGAGCCTGGTCAGGGGTCCTGCCGGTGGCATCCGCGGTTCCGTAGGCCCGGTTCTTAGCCAGCTCAATGTAGTTGTCGCAGAAGTCCCAGAAGAAGGATTCGGTCACTTCCAAGGCCTTGGAGTGCTCGTAGGATTCCAGGGCCTTGGTGGCCTGGTCGATCACCTGGGCAAGGCCGGCCAGGACCGCGCGATCCAGCGGGACCGTGACGTCAGCGGGGTTCCAGGTGGCTTCCGCTGCCTGGGTGACCTTATGGTTCTCATCCTCCCGCCCGATGGCCAGGGCGAACTTGACGGCGTTGAGGAGCTTGACGGCCAGACGGCGGCCGATCTTCATCTGCCCCTCATCGTAGGTGGCGTCCAGGCCCAACCGGGCGCAGGATGCCCAGTAGCGCACAGCGTCGGCTCCATACTTCTTGATGGGTTCGTCCGGCACCACCACATTGCCCTTGGACTTGCTCATTTTCTTGTGGTCCGGATCCAGGATCCACCCCGACAGAGTGGTGTCACTCCAGGGCAGGCAGCCGTTCTCCAGATGAGCGCGGTCCATAGAGCTGAAGAGCCAGGTGCGGATGATGTCCTGGCCCTGGGGGCGCAGGTCCATGGGGAAGGTGGCCTTGAAGAGGGCCTGGTCATCCTCGCCTGGTTCTGCCCAGTGGGTCACGATTTGAGGGGTCAGTGAGCTGGTGGCCCAGGTGTCCATGATGTCCTTCTCGGCTGTGAAGCCGCCGGGCTGGTCGCGCTGGGATTCCTCGAAGCCCTCGGGCACATCGCTGCTGGGGTCGATGGGAAGCCTGTCCTCGGCCGGGGTGATGGGATGGGCGTAGTCGGTCTCGCCGTTCTCCTTGACCGGGTACCAGAGGGGGAAGGGAACGCCGAAGAAGCGCTGGCGGGAGATCAGCCAGTCGCCGTTCAGGCCTTCGACCCAGTTGTTGTAGCGCACCCGCATGAAGTCCGGGTGGAAGTTGAGCTCCTTGCCGCGCTCCAGCAGCTCCTGGTTGAGTTTCTGGTCGGTGCCGCCGTTGCGCAGGTACCACTGACGGGAGGTGACGATCTCCAGGGGCTTGTCGCCCTTCTCGTAGAAGTTGGTCATGCGCTTGGTGGGCTTGGGCTCGCCGTCCAGGTCGCCGGACTCGCGCAGGGCGTCCACGATGATCTTGCGGGCCGAGAAGGTGGTCTTGCCCTCGGTCTGTTCGAAGATGCGCCGTCCGCCTTCATCGGTGATCCAATCCGGCACATCCATGACGATTCGTCCGTTGCGCTGGATGATGGACCTGGTGGGCAGGTTCAGATCCCGCCACCACTGCACGTCGGTTACGTCGCCGAAGGTGCAGCACATGGCGATGCCGGCGCCCTTGTCCATCTCGGCGGCGGGATGGGCCAGGATGGGCACCTCCACCTTGAACAGGGGGGAGTAGACCTTCTGACCGAAGTACTTCTGGTAGCGCTCGTCATCCGGGTGGGCGATCAGGGCGCCGCAGGCCGCCAACAGCTCAGGCCTGGTGGTCTCGATGTATATCGGCGTGCCGTCCGCAAACCGGAAGGCCACCCGGTGGTAGAAGCCGTCGTACTCGCGCGACTCCAGCTCGGCCTGGGCCACGGCGGTCTGGAAGGTCACGTCCCAGAGCCCGGGGGCCTCCTTCTGGTAGGCCTCGCCCCGGGCCAGATTCCGCAGGAAAGCCTTCTGTGCCACCCGGCGGGGATGCTCGCCGATGGTGTGATAGGTCTGCGACCAGTCCACTGACAGGCCCAGCGACCGCCAGAGCTGCTCGAAGAGCTTCTCGTCCTCGGCGGTCAGTTCCTCGCACAGTTCGATGAAGTTCTGGCGGGAGACGGGCACCTGGTCCTTGGCGCTGATCTTCTTGCCCTTGGTTCCGTGGAAGGGGGGCTTGAAGTCCGGATCGTACTTGAGCGAGGTGTCCACGCGAACCCCGTAGTAGTTCTGGACCCGCCGCTCGGTAGGCAGGCCGTTGTCGTCCCAGCCCATGGGGTAGAAGACGTCGTAGCCCTGCATCCGCTTGAACCGGGCGATCACGTCGGTGTGGGTGTATGAGAAGACGTGCCCCACATGCAAATGCCCCGAGACGGGGGGCGGCGGGGTGTCGATGGAGTAGACGCCGGAGCGCTCGCGGGTGTTGCGGAAGCGGTAGACGCCGGACTCATCCCAGTCGCGGCACCACTTTTCCTCCAGGCCATCCACGCCCACCCTGTCAGGCAGGGGGGTCAGATGGGTATTGACGATTCCTTGGTGTTCAGCAGACATACCAGCATTTTATGGACGAATGATGACAAGGGCCCCGTCTCCTCACCCCTTGATGTGCAGGTTCCACAGGGGCAGGTAGCGATCCGTCAGGTAGCCGGGCATGCCCTGGAGACGGGGAGTGCTCAGGACCAAGGGCGTGCGCTCATAAAGCCAGTCGCTGGGGGAGAGGTCGCTGACCTGTTGGGCGAAGGCTCGCAGCCGCTGGGCATAGGTGTTCTGGTCGGTGCTGGCCTTGACCTGCTTCCAGGATTCCTGGACTTCGGTGTTGTCGAAGAGCATGGTGGAGTTGGGGTCGGCGAAGCGGCCGATGTCGTCATTGTCCATGACCAGCAGGGCCATGTCGTAGTCGTGACGGTTGAGCACCTGGTCGCGGAATGCAGCCTGATCCACCATGGAGACCTGGATGGGGATGCCCACCGCCTTCAGTTGCGTGCTGATCAGATCGCCCACCTGGCTGCCGAATTCCTGGGGATAGACCAGGCGCAGACCACCGTGATAGTAGGACGGGGCGTAGTAGGAGGCTCGACGAGCCGCTTGGACACGGTCGAAGGGGAAGGCCTGCAGACCGGGATCGTAGCCTGGGCTGAGCGGGTTGAGCGGTCCGCCCAAGGCCTTGGCTCCGCCGCCTTCCAGATCGGCCAGTGCCTGGCGGTCCAGGGCATAGCGGACAGCCTCGCGCATATGCTGGTCGGACAGCAGGCTGGATGCCTCGTTGTTGAAGGCCAGGACCACATTGTCTGTACTGGGTGTAGCTGTGGGAGCTTTGCCGGCCTGCTTGGCGGTAGCCGGATCCATGTCCACTACAGCGTCCAGACGCCCCTGGTCCAGATCCTTGACGGTCTGCTCAGGGCTGTCGGCATAGCTGAAGACGACCTTGTGGATGGCGGCCTTGTCCGGGCCTCGGTAGGACTTGTTGGTGGTCAGGGTCAGGCTGGCTCCCGGCTGCCAGTCGTCCACTTGGTATGGGCCTGATCCGGCCGATTGGGTGGAGTAGTTGACGCGGGCCTGGCGATCGTAGACAATACCGGCCCGACCGCTCAGAGCGTTCAGCAAGAGGGCGTTTGGGCTCTTCAGTCCGATCACCAGGGTGGCATCATCCGGGTTGGTGACCTTGGCCAGGCCATCCAGGTCCTGGTGGCCCTGATACCGGTGGTCGATGATTTGGTGCAGGGACCAGAGGGCATCCTCTGAGGTCAGCTGGCGCCCGTCGGCGAAGCGGGCGTCGCTGCGCAGATGAAAGGTGTAGAGCAGACCATCGGCGGAGACCTCCCAGCTCTGGGCCAGTCCAGGAGTCGGCCGACCTTGGGCGTCGGGCCTGGTCAGGGTCTGGTAGACGTTGCCCATCAGTGCCTGGTCAGTGGCCCGACCGGGCTCAGTGCGGATGTCCAGGGAGACCGGAGCCTGCCGGGCCCGGATGCGCACTACCTGGTCCGAACCTCCAAGGTTCCAGGGCAGCCGCCAGCCTCCTCGGCCAGTCAACAATGGCCAGGCCATGTAGGTGCCCGCGGTCAGGACCGCCAGTACCAGGATGAAGATGATTCCGGAGCTGATTCCTCTGTGTCTGCCGCGTGCCATGGTTTTGATTCTATCGAGAGGCCGGTCCGGCCAGGAGTTCGGCGCTGGGACATGTCTCGGCCAGTGGGCAGTGCAGGCAGTCGGGCTTGCGGGCGTGGCAGGTGGCCCGGCCGTGCAGAATCAGCCTGTGCGACAGATTGGTCCAGTCCTCGGGCGGGAAGCAGTCGCAGATTTCGTGCTCGATCTTCACCGGATCGGGGTGGGTGCTGCGCCAGTCGGTCCGCCAGCGCAGGCGGCCGGTGACCCGGGTGACGTGGGTGTCCACCGGGAATCCGGGGATGTTGAAGGCGTTGCCCAGGACCACGTTGGCGGTCTTGCGCCCCACGCCGGGCAGGCTGGTCAGCTCCTCCATGGTCTGGGGGACCTTGCCGCCGTAGTCCTCAGTCAGCATCAGGGAGAGCCCCAAGAGGTGGCGGGCCTTGGCGTGGTAGAAGCCTACCGGGTGGATGATGGCCTCCAGTTCGACCGGCTGGGCCTGGGACATGGCCTCAGGGTCTGGATAGCGCTCGAAGAGTTCGGGGGTCACCGAGTTGACCCGCTTGTCGGTGGTCTGGGCGCTCAGGACCGTGGCTACCAGCAGTTCGAAGGGGTTGCGGAAGTGCAGGGCGCAGACCGCCTCAGGAAAGACCTGGCAGAGGATGCGGTACTCCTCGTGCATGCGGGTCAGGCGCCGGGCCTTGCTCTCTCTGCCTTGGCGGTGCTTTTGATTGGATGATGCATCAGTCACTATGATCGGTTTTCTTCTTCTTGGCATCTTTGGATTGTTCGGACTGGCTGTCATTGTGCCCGGCGGTGTCCGGTCCGCTTCCAGCATCTGTCGTGGCCTTGGGGGCTTGGGCCGTTCGTGCCGATGAGGGCGGGTCGAACCGGTATCCCACATTGCGGACCGTGCCGATCAGATGCTCGTACTCGCTGCCCAGCTTGGCCCTGAGCCGCCGCACGTGTACATCCACTGTCCTGGTGCCGCCGTAGTAGTCATAGCCCCAGACCTCCTGGAGGAGCTGCGCCCTGGTGAAGACCCTGCCTGGATGCTGGACCAGGTATTTGAGCAGCTCGAACTCCTTGTAGGCCAGGTTGATGGGGCGGCCGTGGATTCGGGCCGTATAGCTTTCGGTATCCACAACCAGGTCACCCGAGCGGACCTGGCCGGTAGGCACCTGCTCCTCCGCCTCTTCCGGCTGAGCATCCGGCTTGCGTGCCGGTGTCACGCGCTGACAGACCAAGCGCAGCCTGGCCTCGACCTCGGCGGGCGATGCGGACTGAATGATCACATCAGCCACACCCCAGCTGGCATTGACCACGGTGAAGCCGCCCTCGCTCAGAATCAGGATGATGGGCGTGGACAGGCCCGAGGCCCGGGTCAGGTTGCAGAGGGTCTTGGCCTCGGCCAGGTCGTCGCTGGCGTCGATCAGCAGCACGGTGTCCTCGGGCATTCTTACCAGGGAGGCGGCATCCAGGGGCAGGACGCGCACCCGATGGGAGAGCAGGGCCAAGGCTGGCAGAACCGATGCCGGGTCCTCGGCGCAGGTCATCAAGGTCAGATCCGTCACGGGGGTACCTTCTTCCCTGTCCGTTCGTCCATAGCGGGGTGGATTCGTTGAACAGTCGTCATCATTGTACAATCGGCCCGTCACAGGGGCTCCGAGTTCACAGGATGGCCTTGCCCTAGGATGTGACGTATGGCTCCCCGACGGGGACAGGCAGGAGGACCCATGGCGCAGACCGGAAAAGAAACCCAGGATGGGCGCGCGCCCGCCCTGACGCAGCTGCTGGCCTTGGCGGCCCTGATCCTGCCGGGCCTGGCGACGGACTTGCTGGCCGGGCCCCGGGTCGCTCGATGGGTGCAGATCGTCCTGGTCCTGGTGCTGGCATTGGCCCTGTTGGCCGCTTGGCCTCTGGTGGGCAAAGGCATCCGACCTGGCCCTGACCGAGCCATGTTCGGTCTGTTGACCTTGGTCGCTCTGGTGCCGGCCCTGGTGGTGCAGGGGCCTGGTGCCCTCTGGGCCTGGCTGACGACTGCGGCATTCCTGCTGGCCCTCCTGGCCGTGTTTATGTTTGCTCGGCAGATGCTGCGTCGGGACAGGCGGATGGTCATCCGCGGCATTTCTGCAACCGCCATGGGCGGGATGACCGCCGTCGCCGCCTCGGGGTGGGTCTTCCTGCCGGAGCTGGTCAGAGGCCTGCAACCTGACCTGATGCTGATCCTGGTGGTGCTTGTGGCCTTGCTGCTGCTGGTCGGGCTCATGACCTCGGGCTATCGCTGGGCCCAGGACGCAGCTGATCGGCGTGGGGCCCTTGGTCTGGCGCTGATGTCGGTTCTTCTGGCCGGGTCCATCGTGGTTTTGGCTGTCGTGGTCGTGCAGACGACGTTCTGAGTCAGGCATTCATCAGGTGATCCAGAAGGATTTGGATGCCCATGACGATCAGAATGATGCCGCCGGCGATTCTGGCTGGCTTGCGCCAGCGGGATCCGACGGCGTATCCGATGCGCAGCCCCAGAATGGAGGCAGCGGCCGTCAGCAGCCCGATGACCAGTGCGGACAGCCAGATGTTGATGCCCAGCAGAGCCAGGCCCGCGCCCACGCCGAACGAGTCGATGCTGGTGGCGATGGCCGCAGGAAGCATCTGCCGCCAGGAGAAATTCTCCTCGCCGTCCGCTCCCTCCTCCTTGCCGTAGACACCCTCTCGGATCATGTTGACCCCGATGGCTGAAAGGATGCCGAAGACAATCCAGTGATCCACGGCGGCCAAAGAGTCCTGCAGCATGGAGGCGGCGAAGTACCCTAGCAGGGGCAGCAGAGTCTGGAATCCGCCGAACCACAGTCCAACCAGCCAATGATGGCGCGCCCGCAGTCGGTCCACGGACAGCCCCTTGCTGATGGAGACAGCGAAGGCATCAGAAGATACACCTAAAGCGATAAACAACAATCTCAAAAACACGGCATTCCTTGAAAGGGTTCATCCCTGGTGGGATGGGCCTCGACCAGGTCTCCTCAAACCCGCCTACGCCTCGGGAGCGTCGAGCGCGGAACTGCCGATTGGTGTCGGCTTTGAATTCGTTGAATGCCGTTCACATGCTACGCCATAACAATATGGACATAGATTTTACCTGCCAGCGCTGCAACAATCAAGCATGACAGGCTATCCGATCGGCCCCTTAGTGAGCCATGGTCACAGTCAGACTGCCCCCTGCCGCATGGACGGCGCTGATGACCGTGCTCAGCGCCGGATCACCCTGGTTGCTTAGGGCCTTGTAGATGCCCGACCGGGATCGGTCGGCATCAGAGGCGATGGCGCTCATATGCCTCTGTGCTCGCGCCACTTCTCCGAGTGCATCTGCGATGATTGCAGCCCCATGCCGAGAAGTTTCAGCCTTGTCGGCCTCCTCCATGGCAACCTGTAGGTAGCGAATGGCTGTTTGCTCAGTATGTATATGGTCGCCTGCATGGAATTCCCTGATCTTCAACGTCATCACGACTCTGTCCTTAATATGGTCCGTTTGTTGCCCATCTGGATGCTGTCAGCTCTCCAGATATGACTTCCACAGATGTTTTGCCCGGTCTATGTCCCTCTTCTGGTGAGTCTTGCTGCCGCCGCAAAGCAGCAACACGACCTGTTTGTTCTTCGGTCCGAAATAGGTGCGGTAACCCGGACCATTGTGAAAACGCATTTCAAATATGCCTTCTCCCACAGTCTTCCAGTCGCTTAAAAGGTGTCCGGATCGTTTTACTTGTTCTCATCGGTGTAGGATGCGGGCTGCCGACTGAGTGTCTTTCAATTCATCAATCCGCCGGCTGAATTCCTCAGTCTCCAGTACCTCAATGATGGATAAGGGCATGGTGTCGCTTTCCCCTCTTATTTCGAGAAGATGCGTCCCATTCCCCACAAGAAAGTGTACACTACAGTGTACATTGCAACAATTGCTTATGACACCTGAATGTCGAGTGATTTGCGAATTCTGTAGTCAGTTTTCGAGTATTACTGATCCTGGTAGGTGACGGCATAAAACTCACCGTTCTGGAAGCGCGCCATGTATACATCGCTGACTTTGTCTATGCCCTGCTTGGCCAGTTGCTCGTTGAGCCAGTCCTCGTCCCGTCCCATGGTATCCAGCACGTCGGGATTGACCCGTCCGTCCATGACCACCGGATAGCGCACGTCCTTGTCACCCTCGGAGATGATGGTCAGGCTGCCGTTCTGCTCGACAATACCCCTTTTGACATCGCGGATGTCGTTGATGCCCTTGGTGCGCAGCTTGAAGTCCACCTCCTTGGCCGTCAGGTTGACCTTGAGGCAGTTCTGGACCAGCAGCTTGCCGTTCTTGATGATGGTGACCGGTTCGCCGTCGATGTACTTGCCCACCGCGTGGATGTGGGTCTTGGCATACCGGGTGATGAGGATCAGCGCCGCCCATATCAGCAGAATGACGATGTACTGGGCCATGGAGATGCTGTCGCTGTAGATGACCCCGCCGATGATGCCGCCCAGGACGTAGTTCTGCAGCTGGTCCATGGGCGAGGTGGGCGCCAGGTTCCCCTTGCCGGTCACATTGATGAGCAGGGTGATGAAGAGCAGCCCGACGATCAGCTTCAGGGCCACGTTGACGTAGAAATTGATATCCATGGGTCACTCTCCGATCACGGTGATGTCTGGGTGGTACAGGTCGGCGCGCTGCAGCAGGAACTCAGAGCCGGAGCTGTTGAATACCAGGGTGTAGTAGCCCTTGGGGGTCTTGATGATCATGTCATTGTTGCGCGAGGTGTCGTTGATGCTGATCTGCTCAGGGTTGACCTTGAGCTTGGCGGCGGACTTGTCGATGACCGTGGTCAGCTGTCCGCTCTGCAGGCTGGCCGTGCGCAGATTGGTATAGTCGCTGTACTGGATGGCCGCAGCCAAGAGGAGCAGGGTGGCCAGGATGATGGACAGATCCTTGTACTTGTGGTTCCAGCGATGGCGGGAGTACATGAACAGGAAGAAGAGAAAGGCCAGGGCCAGAACGACGACCACGATGATCCTGATCATGGTCCAGTTGGTCTGCCCGCCCTTGAGGTATTGGTATGTATAGAAAGTCATAGCCGCTCCTGCCCTTGCGCGCACCCGCAATTGGCAATCGTAGACGGCCAGACGTGTTTTGGGAGGATTTAGGCATGCAAAACCCCGGTTCAGGCGCTCGATTGGGCCCTTGCCGGGGTGGTTGTGACCGCTAGTCGGCCCTGAGAAGTCAGTGCTGTTCGGCCAGGCGCTGGCGTGCAGCCTTGATCTGGGTCTCGGCGGCCTCGGCGTTGGTCCAGTAATCGCCGGGCATGACCTCCTTGCCCGGCTCAAGGGCCTTGTACTGCTCGAAGAAGTGCTTGATCTCCTGCTTGTGGAAGTCGGAGACGTCGTCGATGTCCTTGATGGCATCGAAGCGGACGTCGGCGGGCACGCAAAGGACCTTGTCGTCCCCGCCAGCCTCGTCGACCATGTGGTAGAGACCCACGGCGCGGCATTCGACGATGCAGCCCGGGAAGACCGAATCGGGAATCATGACCAGGGCATCCAGGGGATCGCCGTCCTCGCCCAGGGTGCCGTCGATGTACCCGTAGTCATCGGGGTAGCCCATGGAGGTGAAGAGGGTGCGGTCCAGCCTGATGTGGCCGCTGTCGTGGTCCATCTCATACTTGTTGCGGGAGCCCCGGGGGATCTCGACCAACACGTCGAATGTCTCTGCCATTGTCCTGTCTCCTTTTCGGTCTGGACGGCATAGGAATGTCTCATACACAGCATAACCGTCCCGGGGCACATTCGACCACAGTGCTTCGCTGACGTTCACGCCTGCTCGGCGGCCGCTCATACTCGATTCATGGGGTGGGCGAAGAGTGAGGACAAGTATGAACAAGCGCAGATGGACGGGTCTGCTGGCGGCCTTGGCTGCACTGGCGACCCTTGTAGGCCCGGCGGCCCCCGCCATGGCCGGCGGCGGATCAGGGCATTCGGGCGGCGGTGCTGAAGGCAATGGCCGGTTTTGGCAGGGCTGGACCTACAAGGATGACGACCAAGGCTCCTTCGGTGGCTATGAGATAGGCAGCATCGACAGGGCCTTCTCCAAGATGGGGATTGTCGATGGCGGCAATGCCACTACTGCTCGGGTCAAACGCCAGGCTCTGGATGAGGCCAACGGCAACTGCCAGGCACGCTTTAACGAGGCCCATGCCGACGAATCCGGACAAAGCCACTGCCGGGTGACCGGCGTGGGTGTGGTCACGGGCTATCGCGGCTCTCAGCGGGTCTTCGATGGGGTCAGCATGGCCATCCACAGCATATGGATGGACAACTGGCGAAGTCAGGTGGCCAACCGTACCTTCAGCAACCGCGGGGTGACCTATCATACCGGCGAACCTTTTTGGGACCAGCCTGGAGACAGCCTGGACAAGTTCGCCGACATGTATGCCGGCAACGAGCACAGCATCTCCCTGGTGGTCTTCATGCTCAATGACTATGAACCCAAACCGGCCGATCTGCCGCCGAATCCACCCAACAAGAAAGTGGATCCTGGCACCAGCGCGGATGGAATGACCAATCGCACTCGCATCGAGACTGGAACTGGTCGGGGCGGCCGCGAGTTGACCTTCAGCGATGTCTTTAATCCTCAAGGCAAGCAGTACCGTGTCAGCGGGCAGAAAGTCAGAGACCTGACCAGCGGCGAGGATCTGACCAGCAAATTCGCTTTCAACACCGCAGATGGAAGCAGACCGCCCGGCAATAGGGCTACAGCCACCTGGAAGGGCGGGACTCTGCCTGAGGAGCATCAATGGGTATGGCAGCTGGACGTGACTGTCGAGCAGCCGGATATTGGGATCATCCTGGACTGTGGGAAAGTCCGTTGGAAGGGCAGCGTCCGTCAGGTTGATCAATCGACCCATGAACGCCGCACTCCCACCTGGAAGCCCAGACCAGACAAATCCTGGATTCTGCGCGATCCTGCTACCGGGCTCTGGAAAGCAGTCGTCGACCCTCAGTGGACCAACAAAACCGGTGCAGACGGACATGCCTTTCTGGACGGCGACAGGGTGGGGTCAGTGGTCAATGCCACTGTTGAAGCCCATCTGATTGAGGCTCCTCAGGTTTTTGCCCTGACTGACGACTGGAGCGCTGCCGACTATCTGGTTGATCAGGATGGTGCTCGGGCTATCCGCGTCTTCGAGGTCAAGGCGAAGGCGGATGCCGATGGGCACTACCGCCGCAGCAGCATCCAGGACATTGTGGACAAGGGCAGGGATGTGACCGACCGTTTCGAGATCAGCGTGACCGGCACTCGGGCGCGGGCACAGGCCAAAAGCGGATGGCTGAAGGGTCTCAAGGGAATGGAGGATCCTAGGCAGGTCACCATGCTGGTTCCCTTTACGGTTCGCTTTGCCAACGGTGGTGGTGCAGCCAAGGTTCGCAAGGATCTGGGCGGAACGCCTGACCAGGAATTGACCTTTTGCCGAGCCCCGAAAGGCCATGGCAGCCAGGGTGCGGTGCTGACCAACTCGGGCTCCCAGACAGTCAATACGCAGAGCGTACCGACCAATAAGCCGGGCATCTGCGGATACCTGCCTCCGGTGCGCAAGGATGTCATCTCGGAGGCCGGCCAAGGCGGGGAGCAGGCCAGTGTTGACGGCAAGGTGGTCTTTCCTGGTCAGCGGCTGGAGTATCAACTGGATACCCAGCCCAGCCTGCCTGACAACCTGGCCTATCCTGTCAAATCGATCATCCTGACGGATGTCTACGATCGCTGGTTTTTGCCCGACAAGCAGACTCTTGAAGTGACTGATCTGCAGAGCGGCGACGTCATCGCCAAGACCGGATACGCCACAAAGTGGAAGGACAAGGAGCACAGCCTGCGGATGACCATCACCGACCCCACCCGGATCAGCCAGTGGCGTGCCGGGGGCAACCCCAGAATCCGCCTGCGCTTTGAGGGCAGGGTTGATCCCAAGGCCCCAACGGATCATCGGGTGGGCAATCAGTGGGTGCTGACCCTAAACAACTCATTGACTCCCTCCAACCAGGTGAGCAATCCGCCAGCCGACTTCCATCCCTCAAAGAGCGATGTCAGCGCGCATGATCCAGGCGTCAGCATCGATGGCAAGGTGCTCTTCATGGGCGACCAAGGGGCCTACCGGATTAGTCTGGACGCCCGTCACAAAGACACCGCCTATCCTGTCTGGCGGCTGGGCATGACGGATGCCTACGACGCTCGCCACCTGGATATCAATCCCAAGAGCATCGATGTTCTGGGATCCGACGGCCGCGATTACACCAAGGCCTTCAATATTCAGGTAAAAAACGGTGTAGTCCTGGTCTTTGCCAAAACCGTGGATACCTATGTTCCTGCTACTGGCGTCACCCTCAAAGGGGATCCCCAGCCTACCGATCTGGCTGCCTATGCTGCTGCTCGCGGTCATAATCCCCTCAGAGAGCCGGCTATTGACCAAGGGCTGCTGGGGCGCACCTACGATGTGGTCCTGCCTTACACGATCATCCGCGCAGAATCAGGTCACGTAGTGCGTAATCAAGCGACCCAGATCGTCAACGACCTGCATAAAGCGACCAACGTGGTTACCAATCCGGTCAAGTTGCTCAATCCCGCCAAGGATGTGGTGGTCGCCGTGGGCGGGAAAAGCGCACATGGCGGCAGCATCTACCGCGATCGGCTCTTCCTCTATCGCCTGGACTCCAGTCTGCTGCCAGCCGGAAGGGCTTACCCGCAAGTGAAAACCTGGCGGATTGAGGATCGGCTGGATCCTACGGTGGATCAGTTCACTCGCCATTGGGCCGTCTACGCAACCCAGGACCTTTACGAGAATGGAAGCATCCTAATTCATCATGGACAAATCATGGCCGGTTCGGATATGTCTGCAGATATCCATGGCGATCCCTTGTTTACGATGACCGCAGATCCTGCAGGTCTGGTCAAAGTGGAAGCCACACCTCGATATTTGGCCTTGGTCAGCGCTTCAGGCGACCGCCCGGTCGGCTGGAGGGCCTACCTGCAATGCAAACGGCTGAAGAACGTGGAACGCCATGAGAACCGATTCACTGAGTTCTATCAGGACAAGACCCTGGTCTCCAACACAGTCTGGACCAGAACGCCCGATATGACCCCGGCTCTGCATATCGAGAAATTTGATCAGGCAGGCGGCATGCCCAAGGGTGATCGGGATCAGCCGGAACAGGCCCTCCGGACTCATGACGATGTCGCCATTGTCTTCCGAATCACCAATGATTCTCCTCGCGACCCCAGCGATGGGACCGGAGCCATCTTCCCCGCCCGGCAACTCCATTTGGAGGATCATACAGTCGTCGGTCAGGGGCGGGTGACCGGGATCCGCTATCCCGACAACTGGTCGACCCTGATGCTCCGACCTGGCCAGTCTGTAGACGTGCATGCCACAGTGACGGGCATGTCAGGTAGGCACACCGACAGGGCTCGGGTGGTAGGCAGTCCTCTGGTGCCCTGTCCAGTGGAGGATCAGGCCTCCCTGCCTCAACTGGAGAATGGCCAAAAGGCATCTGGGCGAGCGGATTCGCACGGAGTGGCAGTCGATGGTCGTCTGCTCTGTGCTGATCGATCTGTCGAATCCAACAGTGATGATTGGAACGCTCTGAAAGTCGCGCTGCCTAAGACCGGAGCCGCGGTAGTGCTTCCATTAGCGCTCGCTGCTGCGGCGGTCATGACTGGGCTTATTATCTTCCACTCAGTCAAAAAGATGTCCGCCAGCAACCATAGGGCACAGTGATCCTAAACAAATCTGGAGTTCGGTATGTGCATCTTGGCCTGTCGATTCGCCTCATTCGGTCAACCGATAGACCAGGGGCGTCGCGACCCGCCGCAGGGCGGTAGAGCTGTGCGATGCGCATACCGGTCTTCCGGTTCCAAAGTAAGAGGGTGTGGCAAAAAGATTGCTGGGGATCCGCAGCCATTGGAAGCGTTGAATACGCTGACTGATTTTGAAGATGCCGAGACCTTGGATGTTCCGACTGTTCTGGGAGTTGTCGAAAATTCGGATCATTCAGCAGTAAATGCTTAGGTCTAAGCTATCTGCGCTCCTGACTATGGATACCAAGCCATAGGGAGTTGTGTTAATTTTCCTTCGCGTCCAACAGCACCACGCCCTGGGGCGGATTGCTGTCAATGGGTCCCACAGTCTCGTGCGGCAGGTAGGGCTCCTCCATGGAGGAGATCTCCTCAGGCGTGAGCTCCAAATCCAGTGCAGCCACTGCATCATCAAGATGACGGGTCTTGGTGGCGCCGATAATCGGTGAGGCGATGCCTTTGGCCCACTGCCAGGCAATGGCTATCCGGGCCATAGGTACGTTGTGCCGCTCTGCCACGTTTTGTACGCGGTTAATGATGGCCAGGTCGTTGTCTTCGGCCCGGTCGTACTTGCCGCGCGAGACCTTATCGGTGGCGCTACGCAGGGTGTCGGCGGTCCAGGTGGGCCGTGTCAGATGGCCAGCGGCCAGAGGGCTGTAGGGCATGAGCGAGACGTCCGTCTTTTTGCAGAAGGGTTCAGGTCTTTCTCGTCCTCCCGATAGAGCAGGTTATAATGGTTTTCCATGGCACTGAAAGGGGCCCAACCGTTGTCTTGGGCGACTTTCTGCATGTCCTGAAACTGGCGGGTGTACATGGCCGAGGCGCCCAGTGCTCGCACCTTGCCGGCCTGGACCAGATCGTTGAGCGCTTCCATGGTCTCCTCGATTGGCGTTTCATAGTCGAACCTGTGGATGATATAGAGGTCCAGGTAGTCGGTGCCCAGTCGCTTGAGCGTTCCATCGATCTCGCGATGGATGGCCTTGGATGAAAGTCGTCCCTCATTGAAGTAGACCTTGGAGGCGATGATCACCCGGTCGCGGCTTGTATGCTTTCTCAGCGCCTTTCCCAGATATTCCTCACTGGTCCCGTCCGAGTAGCCGTTGGCCGTATCGGAGAAAGTGATGCCCAGATCCAGTGCGTGAGCAACCACCGCGTCAGTTTCTTCCTCATCCAGTGTCCAGTCGTGCATGGTGCCCGGTTTGCCGAAGCTCATGCATCCCGCGCAGATCTTCGATATGTTGATATCAGTTTCGCCCAGTTGCGTGCACTGCATTTAAGCCCCCTTGGCCTTCCTTGGTGCAGATGCAATCATGCTAGCAAGTTCGAGTCTGTGGAAGTCTACTTCTTTGGCTTATGCATCTAACAATAATATTTGTAG
>SKEB01000288.1_pt1 | contig 54297 bp, 44 predicted proteins | sample 4826561 | NCBI WGS metagenome assembly SKEB01 (sample SAMN11008820, study PRJNA524170) | human gut metagenome | biome: Human fecal sample; material: Feces; isolation source: fecal sample from pouch patient p17 | host: Homo sapiens | place: Israel: Tel-Aviv | collected 2016-03-29
CAATAAAGGGCGTCAGGAATGACGCCTTTTTTATTGCAGAAAAGCGAGAGGTAATTATGCGTAAAGTTTGTGCAGCAATTTTGTCCGCAGCCATTTGTCTGGCCGTATCCGGTGCGCCTGCATGGGCATCTGAACATCAGTCCACGCTGAGCGCGGGGTATCTTCATGCCTCGACGAACGTTCCCGGCAGCGATGATCTGAACGGGATTAACGTGAAATACCGTTATGAGTTTACGGACACACTGGGGATGGTGACGTCATTCAGCTATGCAGGAGACAAGAATCGCCAGCTTACCCGTTACAGCGATACCCGCTGGCATGAAGATTCCGTTCGTAACCGCTGGTTCAGCGTGATGGCGGGGCCGTCTGTGCGCGTGAATGAATGGTTCAGCGCGTATGCGATGGCGGGTGTGGCTTACAGCCGTGTGTCGACTTTCTCCGGGGATTATCTCCGCGTAACTGACAACAAGGGGAAAACGCACGACGTGCTGACCGGAAGTGATGACGGTCGCCACAGCAACACGTCTCTGGCGTGGGGAGCTGGCGTGCAGTTTAACCCGACCGAATCCGTGGCCATTGATATTGCTTATGAAGGCTCCGGCAGCGGTGACTGGCGTACCAACAGTTTCATCGTTGGTGTCGGTTATAAATTCTGATTAGCCAGGTAACACAGTGTTATGACAGCCCGCCGGTTCAGGCGGGCTTTTTTGTGGGGGGAATATGGCAGTACGGATTTCAGGTGTACTGAAAGATGGCGCAGGTAAGCCGATACAAAACTGCACCATTCAGCTAAAGGCCAGGCGCAACAGCACCACGGTGGTGGTGAACACAGTGGCCTCAGAAAACCCGGATGAAGCCGGGCGTTACACAATGGACGTCGAGTATGGTCAGTACAGCGTCAGTCTGTTGGTGGAGGGATTCCCGCCATCACATGCCGGGACCATTACCGTGTATGAAGATTCTCAACCCGGTACGCTGAATGATTTTCTCGGTGCCATGACAGAGGATGATGCCCGTCCTGAGGCTCTGCGCCGTTTTGAACTGATGGTGGAAGAGGTGGCGCGTAACGCGTCCGCGGTGGCACAGAACACGGCAGCCGCGAAGAAGTCAGCCAGCGATGCCGGCACATCAGCCCGTGAGGCGGCAACCCATGCGACTGATGCTGCAGGCTCAGCACGCGCAGCCAGCACGTCAGCCGGACAGGCCGCGTCGTCGGCTCAGTCAGCGTCTTCCAGCGCAGGAACGGCATCAACAAAGGCCACTGAAGCGGAAAAAAGTGCTGCCGCTGCAGAGTCCTCAAAAAGCGCGGCGGCCACCAGTGCCGCTGCGGCGAAAACGTCAGAAACGAATGCGGCAGCGTCACAACAATCAGCAGCCACTTCTGCATCCGCCGCGACCACGAAGGCGTCAGAAGCAGCCACCTCAGCCCGGGATGCGGCGGCCTCAAAAGAGGCAGCGAAATCATCAGAAACGAACGCATCATCAAGCGCCAGTAGTGCCGCTTCCTCGGCAACGGCGGCAGGCAATTCCGCGAAGGCGGCAAAGACGTCTGAGACAAACGCCAGGTCTTCTGAAACGGCAGCGGGACAGAGCGCCTCGGCTGCGGCAGGCTCAAAAACAGCGGCTGCGTCGTCTGCCAGTGCCGCGTCAACAAGTGCCGGGCAGGCCTCAGCCAGTGCCACCGCCGCCGGAAAATCGGCAGAAAGTGCCGCATCGTCTGCTTCAACAGCCACAACGAAGGCTGGCGAAGCCACTGAACAGGCCAGCGCAGCAGCGAGGTCTGCTTCCGCAGCGAAGACATCCGAGACGAACGCGAAAGCGTCGGAAATCAGCGCAGAATCCTCAAAAACGGCTGCCGCATCGTCCGCCAGTTCGGCGGCGTCATCGGCATCATCGGCGTCTGCTTCAAAAGATGAGGCGACCAGACAAGCGTCAGCAGCGAAGGGCAGCGCCACGACGGCATCCACGAAGGCAACAGAGGCTGCTGGCAGTGCGACGGCGGCATCTCAGAGCAAAACTACTGCTGAATCCGCTGCGACCCGTGCGGAAGCTGCTGCTGATCGTGCTGAAGAGATTGCCGGTGCAGTTGCGATGGAAGACGCAAGCCTTACAACTAAAGGTGTTGTGAAACTTAGCAGTGCTGTTGATAGCACCAGTGAATCGCTGGCCGCAACGCCAAAAGCAGTTAAAGCAGCCAATGACAATGCGAATAGCAGGGTGCCATCTAACCGAAAAGTTAACGGAAAAGCACTGACTGCGGATATAACATTAACGCCGAAAGATATTGGTACTTTAAATTCAGTAACGATGTCTTTCTCTGGCGGGGCTGGGTGGTTCAAACTGGCTACGGTTACCATGCCACAAGCGAGTTCCATCGTTTACATCGCATTGATTGGTGGCGCTGGTTACAACGTCGGTTCCCCACATCAGGCAGGCATTTCAGAACTGGTTCTACGAGCAGGCAATGGAAACCCCAAAGGAATTACCGGGGCTTTGTGGAAGCGTACAGCCGTCGGATTAACGAATTTCGCCTGGATCAACACATCCGGCGATACATATGATATTTACGTTGAGATTGGCAATTATGCGACTCGTGTAAATATCCATTGGGATTGTACTGCAAATGCGACAGTTTCTATTTATACCTCGCCAACACATTCAGCGAGTAAGCCTTCCAGCGTTACCGATGGTGTTGTTTATAAGATATATAGCTCACATCAGAAACCTACACCATCAGATATTGGAGCACTGCCAACAACCGGAGGAACAGTTTCAGGTCCGTTGTCTGTTACAGGTGGATTAACTGGTTCATTGAATGGTAATGCAAGTACAGCCACGAAATTGCAGACGGCAAGATCTATCGGTGGAGTTGTTTTCGACGGTTCTGCAAATATTAACCTTCCAGGTGTAAACACTACGGGTAATCAGAACACCACTGGTAATGCTGCAACTGCTACAAAACTTCAGACTGCAAGAAAAATATCCGGTGTTCCATTTGATGGTTCTACTGATATCACTTTAACCGCCGCGCATGTGGCTGCTTTTGCCAGAAGGGCAACGGATACATATGCCGATGCGGATGGTGGCGTTCCCTGGAATGCCGAATCAGGCGCTTACAATGTCACCCGCTCTGGCGACACCTATATTCTGGTTAACTTCTATACCGGAGTCGGAAGTTGCCGGACCCTGCAGATGAAGGCGCATTACAGAAATGGAGGTCTGTTCTACCGTTCCTCAAGAGATGGCTATGGTTTTGAGGAAGGCTGGGCAGAAGTTTATACCTCGAAAAATCTTCCACCAGAAAGCTACCCAGTTGGCGCACCAATCCCGTGGCCATCAGATACCGTTCCGTCTGGTTATGCCCTGATGCAGGGGCAGACTTTTGACAAATCTGCCTACCCGAAACTTGCAGCCGCTTATCCGTCAGGCGTGATCCCTGATATGCGTGGCTGGACGATTAAGGGCAAGCCCGCCAGTGGTCGTGCCGTATTGTCTCAGGAACAGGACGGCATAAAATCGCATACCCACAGCGCCAGCGCATCCAGTACTGATTTGGGGACGAAAACCACATCGTCGTTTGATTACGGCACTAAATCCACGAATAACACCGGGGCGCATACCCATAGTATTAGCGGGACCGCAAATAGTGCCGGCGCGCACCAACACAAGAGTTCCGGTGCATTTGGTGGCACGAACACGAGCATTTTCCCTAATGGTTATACCGCGATTTCAAATCCAAGCGCGGGGATTATGAGCACAACAAGCAGTAGTGGCCAGACTCGTAATGCAGGGAAGACATCATCAGATGGTGCTCATACCCACTCGCTGTCCGGCACTGCTGCAAGCGCAGGCGCACATGCACATACTGTCGGTATTGGTGCTCATACGCACTCCGTTGCGATTGGCTCACATGGACACACCATCACCGTTAACGCTGCGGGTAACGCGGAAAACACCGTCAAAAACATCGCATTTAACTATATTGTGAGGCTTGCATAATGGCATTCAGAATGAGTGAACAAGCACGGACCATAAAAATTTATAATCTGCTGGCCGGAACTAATGAATTTATTGGTGAAGGTGACGCATATATTCCGCCTCATACAGGTCTGCCAGCAAACAGTACCGATATTGCACCACCAGATATTCCGGCAGGCTTTGTGGCTGTTTTCAACAGTGATGAGGCATCGTGGCATCTCGTTGAAGATCATCGGGGAAAAACCGTCTATGACGTGGCTTCCGGCGACGCGTTATTTATTTCTGAACTTGGCTCGTTACCGGAAAATGTCACCTGGTTATCGCCGGAAGGGGAATATCAGAAGTGGAACGGCACAGCCTGGGTGAAGGATACGGAAGCAGAAAAACTGTTCCGGATCCGGGAGGCGGAAGAAACAAAAAACAGCCTGATGCAGGTAGCCAGTGAGCATATTGCGCCGCTTCAGGATGCTGCAGATCTGGAAATCGCAACGGAGGAAGAAACCTTGTTGCTGGAAGCCTGGAAAAAGTATCGGGTGTTGCTGAACCGTGTTGATACATCAACTGCACCTGATATTGAGTGGCCTACAGTACCTGTTATGGAATAATCGTTACTGCTGTAGCCATAATAACGTCATATACAAGAGCTTGCTGGATTACGAAGTATGCGCGCTGATTTTGAAGATAAAATCAGTGGTACAAAGTCCGAAAGGCCTGGGCTGAAAAAACTACTCAGAATATTATCGGCAGGTGACACACTGATTGTCTGAAAGCTGGACTGACTGGGGGCGTTTTTTCTTCCATGTTATGGGGCTCAGGCCGAAATGGAACGTGAACTGACTGTTAAGAGAACAATAGTCGGGTTTTGAGGCTGCGAGATTACATAGAGTTAATTGGTTGATTAATAGGGTATAGAGGTTATCCAACTATTCGTTACGACATATATTGTTGTTACCTACAAGTTATGAAAAATATATTATTTTATTGATTTTTTGTATGTACAGATTAATACTTAATACGCATCAATCTGCACATTTGCTTTTGTGAGAGAATTATCGTTGTAAGAGTGATTTAATATTGTTGGCGACTACTTCAGGATTATTATCATAGACCATATAATACTTATCACTAAGTAAAGGTAATGATAGGTTTACGACCTCCTCGTCTTCTTTTTTTAATAAGGTCAAAAGTTTTACGTCGCCACTCGATATTTCGCTGGCTAAAACTGCCCTTAATTCTTTTTGAGGCCATTCCTTATTGACTGAATTAGCAGATAAAATAGCGATGACATATTTTGATTTAACTAGTGCTGCATTTATTTTCTCAATTAAGGAGTCGCCCCATTTTATCTCAACATGATCTATGAAGGCTGAAATTTTAAGTTTAGTTAACTCGTCATATATTGGAATTGCAATGTCTTTTTTGTCTTCGCTTGCATGGCATATAAAAACATCAAAGTTTTCTGTTTCTTTCATTGCTCGCAATCCTTCTTGGGTTTTTAATGGATCGTTATGACTCATGTATGACATCAGTTTTAAATATCCTGGATAGTCTTTCCCTCTAACCATTTTTATAAAGCTAAGCCTTCCATAAATATGATTTCGGAAAATTTGAATTGCGTGGTTATTATCCTTTGCCTGATATCCTTTTTCTGTAGCAAAGAGAAGTGCATACTTTAGCTTATCATCTGTCCATCTATGAATCATTGAACGTGTAATTCTTATATATCTTCTGTTAATGTTAACTTTATCATTAACCACTAAGCCAGTAACACTTTGTCTTGTATTTCTGGTTTGAACTCTAAATTTATCATAATTTATTTTAAAGCCATTTTTTGAAATAATATTGTCTATAGTTTCACTAAGACTATAACTTCCGTCGTCGTTTTTTTTGATTATATCAATATTTCTCTGATTGAAAGAAAAAGTTATGTCGTCAGCATACCTAGAATAAGATATTTTTTTTCTTCCTGCAAATTGGGTGAGCTGTTTGTCTAGAGAAGCTGATGCAATATTTGCTAATATTGGCGATGTACACGCACCTTGAGGTAATTTTCCATTGTGAGTACATAACTGAGCTAAAACAGTAGCTGCTGGATGAGCAAAATTAAAAGGTTTACTTTTAAATATTCCATAAACCCTAGCAAAACTTATTGATTCGAAATAGTTTTCTAGGTCAATGTTTACGACAAAATTTTTTTTAATATGCATCCCAGCATTAGTAATGATGCTCTTTCCTTTTATAAAACCATGAGCAGATTTCTTTGGCCTGTAGAAATATTCAAGAACAGGCTTTAGTCTCGTTTGGAGTATCGATAGACCGCCACAAGGAGCATTAATGACTCTTTTTTTACCATTCTTCTTTTCTATTTCAAAAGTACGATAATTATCTTTTTTATGATATAGTATATAAAGTAATTGGCCAGCAGGAACTCCAAGTAAATTGGCAATATCACTTACTGATGTTATAGCAATTTCCCCTGACTCAATCAATATGCATATTTTAATCAGGTTATCAGGGGGAGTAACTTCAGTGCTAGTAAGTGTGTGGTTTATCCATTTAATTTTATGTCCATTGCTGTATGGTTTAGGTTCAATTTGAGGAAGTTCAGATATGAAGTCAGGGCTTTTTTTATTGGCTAATGCGAAGTTATGCATTAATAATTTATCATGTAGCGACAAAACCAACTCCTATCGGATTGTAAACGTTTCGGCTCTGCCCAATCACTTTGCGCATCACTTAGCGGACCACTAGTTAAGAAGCGTTACCATCGACTGAACGGTGGCGTATGTCCTAACATTAGTTCCTTCGAGGCGAAACAACCTCACAAATTTAAGGCAGAGCCGTAGTTTATGATTATCATATTAATAACTAAAAGTGAAGTAAAAATATGCTACTGGAAATCTATTGTTCACTATACAGCTGGTTTCTCCGTTATGAGTATTTATTCAGTAAGTGCATCTTGTCTGTCTATATAGTAGTAGCGCGTTTCTCGCTCACAATAGTCATTAACTTCATTTATGGTTGGAGTATACAAACCACTCGTCAGCAGACTCCCAGGTATCTTTCAGAGTTTCCTGAACAAAAGTTTTAGCTAAATCTTTATCAGTGGTGCGCGTAACAGAAAGGCCATCATTGCTGGTGGCTTTTACGATCACCTCTACATCGTCATAACGCTTACTGATGCGTCGGGTTAATTCTTCCTTTAACGCATCCACAGCACCGTTTGGCATTTTAGTCATTTTCTCTTTGGCTATGCAGATCTCAATACGCATAAAACTCCCTCTACACTGTGTTTGCATACAGCATTATTTTTAACTGTATAAATAAACAGTGTCAATAGAGCAAAGATTGCTGCATGTACAAATGTTCTTTGGCTACAAATACACCTACTGATCATGTTCTGCTATGCTCTGATACCTCCAAAATGTACAATCAGCGGCATGAATTTTTCTTTGTACATATGATTGTACATAATCAAAGAGACAACAATTATGACAAGCCTTTTGGCCGCAGAGGTAGCGAAAAGAAGAACCTTTGCAATTATTTCTCACCCGGACGCCGGTAAGACTACCATCACCGAGAAGGTGCTGCTGTTCGGACAGGCCATTCAGACCGCCGGTACAGTAAAAGGCCGTGGTTCCAACCAGCACGCTAAGTCGGACTGGATGGAGATGGAAAAGCAGCGTGGGATCTCCATTACTACGTCTGTAATGCAGTTTCCGTATCACGATTGCCTGGTTAACCTGCTCGACACCCCGGGGCACGAAGACTTCTCGGAAGATACCTATCGTACCCTGACGGCGGTGGACTGCTGCCTGATGGTTATCGACGCCGCAAAAGGTGTTGAAGATCGTACCCGTAAGCTGATGGAAGTTACCCGTCTGCGCGACACGCCGATCCTCACCTTTATGAACAAACTTGACCGTGATATCCGCGACCCGATGGAACTGCTCGATGAAGTTGAGAACGAGCTGAAAATCGGCTGCGCACCGATCACCTGGCCGATTGGCTGCGGCAAGCTGTTTAAAGGCGTTTACCACCTTTATAAAGACGAAACCTATCTCTATCAGAGCGGTAAAGGCCACACGATTCAGGAAGTCCGTATTGTTAAAGGGCTGAATAACCCGGATCTCGACGCTGCGGTTGGTGAAGATCTGGCACAGCAGCTACGTGACGAACTGGAACTGGTGAAAGGCGCGTCTAACGAGTTCGACAAAGAATTGTTCCTTGCGGGCGAAATCACTCCGGTATTCTTCGGTACTGCGCTGGGTAACTTCGGCGTTGATCATATGCTGGATGGCCTGGTGGAGTGGGCCCCTGCGCCGATGCCGCGTCAGACTGATACCCGTACCGTAGAGGCGAGCGAAGACAAATTTACCGGCTTCGTATTTAAAATTCAGGCCAACATGGACCCGAAACACCGCGACCGCGTGGCGTTTATGCGCGTAGTATCCGGTAAATATGAAAAAGGCATGAAGCTGCGCCAGGTGCGTACTGCGAAAGATGTGGTTATCTCCGACGCGCTGACCTTTATGGCGGGCGACCGTTCGCACGTTGAAGAAGCGTATCCGGGCGATATCCTCGGCCTGCACAACCACGGCACTATTCAGATCGGCGACACCTTTACCCAGGGTGAGATGATGAAGTTCACCGGTATTCCGAACTTCGCACCAGAACTGTTCCGTCGTATCCGCCTGAAAGATCCGCTGAAGCAAAAACAGCTGCTCAAAGGGCTGGTACAGCTTTCCGAAGAGGGCGCGGTGCAGGTGTTCCGTCCGATCTCCAACAACGATTTGATCGTTGGTGCTGTTGGTGTGCTGCAGTTTGATGTGGTGGTATCGCGCCTGAAGAGCGAATACAACGTTGAAGCAGTATATGAATCAGTCAACGTTGCCACTGCCCGCTGGGTAGAATGTGCGGACGCGAAGAAATTCGAAGAGTTCAAGCGTAAGAACGAAAGCCAACTGGCGCTTGATGGCGGCGATAACCTCGCTTACATCGCTACCAGCATGGTCAACCTGCGCCTGGCGCAGGAACGTTATCCCGACGTTCAGTTCCACCAGACCCGCGAGCATTAATTCTTGCCTCCAGGGCGCGGTAGCCGCTGCGCCCTGTCAATTTCCCTTCCTTATTAGCCGCTTACGGAATGTTCTTAAAACATTCACTTTTGCTTATGTTTTCGCTGATATCCCGAGCGGTTTCAAAATTGTGATCTATATTTAACAAAGTAATGACATTTCTGACGGCGTTAAATACCGTTCAATGCGTAGATATCAGTATCTAAAGCCGTCGATTGTCATTCTACCGATATTAATAACTGATTCAGAGGCTGTAATGGTCGTTATTCATCACCCATCGCTTTTGTGATGGCGACCATTGACTTCTGTAGAGGGTGAAGTCTCTCCCTATTCAGCAATGCAACCTCGTGTTGCCAGGCTCAAATTACGAGCAAACATACAGGAATAAATCGATGACTATGACAAGACTGAAGATTTCGAAAACTCTGCTGGCTGTAATGTTGACCTCTGCCGTCGCGACCGGCTCTGCCTACGCGGAAAACAACGCACAGACTACCAATGAAAGCGCAGGGCAAAAAGTCGATAGCTCTATGAATAAAGTCGGTAATTTCATGGATGACAGCGCCATCACCGCGAAAGTGAAGGCGGCCCTGGTGGATCATGACAACATCAAGAGCACCGATATCTCTGTAAAAACCGATCAAAAAGTCGTGACCCTGAGCGGTTTTGTTGAAAGCCAGGCTCAGGCCGAAGAGGCAGTGAAAGTGGCGAAAGGCGTTGAAGGGGTGACCTCTGTCAGCGACAAACTGCACGTTCGCGACGCTAAAGAAGGCTCGGTGAAGGGCTACGCGGGTGACACCGCCACCACCAGTGAAATCAAAGCCAAACTGCTGGCGGACGATATCGTCCCTTCCCGTCATGTGAAAGTTGAAACCACCGATGGCGTGGTTCAGCTCTCCGGTACCGTAGATTCTCAGGCACAAAGTGACCGTGCTGAAAGTATCGCCAAAGCGGTAGATGGTGTGAAAAGCGTTAAAAATGATCTGAAAACTAAGTAATTCGTCGTAATTCGTCCTCCCGAACTTTGTCGGGAGGCGCGATGTGCACCACACTAAAAATATCGCATTGAGTGATTTTCACGCTCATATCAAGCGGTGACATTAACTATGGTAAAGGAGACGCTTATGTTTCGTTGGGGCATCATATTTCTGGTTATCGCGTTAATCGCCGCCGCACTTGGGTTTGGTGGTCTGGCCGGTACCGCTGCAGGCGCAGCTAAAATTGTCTTTGTCGTCGGGATTATTCTGTTCCTGGTGAGTTTGTTCATGGGCCGAAAACGACCCTAGATTTCAGACCATTAAGAAAATTTTATCCAAAGCCAGTCCAGCGGACTGGCTTTTGCGGTTTTAGCGAATAATAAATTGCGTTACTTTGTCATTCTTTCACAACAAAAACAGGAAGGCAGAGGTGGGGCAGCGAATACCTGTAACGCTTGGTAATATTGCGCCGTTGTCGCTAAGGCCGTTCCAGCCTGGACGAATAGCTCTGGTGTGCGAAGGCGGCGGACAGCGTGGAATTTTCACGGCTGGCGTGCTGGATGAGTTTATGCGCGCGCAGTTTAATCCTTTCGATCTTTATCTCGGCACATCTGCCGGGGCGCAGAACCTCTCGGCGTTTATCTGCAATCAGCCCGGTTACGCGCGCAAAGTCATCATGCGCTATACCACAAAACGCGAATTTTTCGATCCATTGCGCTTTGTCCGTGGAGGAAATCTTATCGATCTCGACTGGCTGGTGGAGGCCACCGCAAGCCAGATGCCGTTGCAAATGGATACCGCCGCGCGGTTGTTTGACAGCGGCAAATCGTTTTATATGTGCGCCTGTCGTCAGGATGACTACGCGCCGAATTACTTTTTACCAACCAAACAAAACTGGCTGGATGTGATTCGCGCCTCCAGTGCGATACCTGGCTTTTATCGTAGCGGAGTGTCGCTGGAAGGCATTAACTACCTGGATGGCGGGATCAGTGATGCGATTCCGGTTAAAGAGGCGGCAAGGCAGGGCGCTAAAACGTTGGTCGTCATCCGCACTGTGCCGTCACAAATGTACTACACGCCGCAGTGGTTCAAACGCATGGAACGCTGGCTGGGTGACAGTAGCCTGCAGCCGCTGGTCAATCTGGTGCAGCATCATGAAACCAGCTATCGTGACATTCAGCAATTTATTGAGAAACCACCGGGCAAGCTGCGGATATTCGAAATTTATCCGCCGAAGCCATTACATAGTATCGCGCTTGGCAGTCGGGTTCCGGCGCTGCGTGAAGACTATAAACTTGGGCGTTTATGCGGTCGTTATTTCCTCGCCACGGTTGGCAAGCTATTAACTGAAAAAGCGCCGCTTACCCGCCATCTGGTGCCAGTGGTGACGCCGGAATCGATCGTTATTCCGCCTGCGCCAGTCGCCAACGATACGCTGGTTGCCGAAGTGAGCGATGCTCCGCAGGCGAACGACCCGACATTTAACAATGAGGATCTGGCTTGATTTGCCGTTTTATCGATACCCACTGCCATTTTGATTTCCCGCCGTTTAGTGGCGATGAAGAGGCCAGCCTGCAACGCGCGGCACAAGCGGGCGTAGGCAAGATCATTGTTCCGGCGACAGAGGCGGAAAATTTTGCCCGCGTGCAGGCGTTAGCGGAAAAATATCAACCGCTGTATGCCGCATTGGGGTTGCATCCGGGGATGTTGGAAAAACATAGCGATGTGTCTCTTGATCAGCTACAGCAGGCGCTGGAAAGGCGTCCGGCGAAGGTGGTGGCGGTGGGGGAGATCGGTCTGGATCTCTTCGGCGACGATCCGCAATTTGAGAGGCAGCAGTGGTTACTCGACGAACAACTGAAACTGGCGAAACGCTACGATCTGCCGGTGATCCTGCATTCACGGCGCACACACGACAAACTGGCGATGCATCTTAAACGCCACGATTTGCCGCGTGCTGGTGTTGTCCACGGATTTTCTGGCAGCCAGCAACAGGCTGAACGGTTTGTACAGCTGGGCTACAAAATCGGCGTAGGCGGTACTATCACCTATCCACGCGCCAGTAAAACCCGCGATGTCATCGCAAAATTACCGCTGGCATCGTTGTTGCTGGAAACCGACGCGCCGGATATGCCGCTCAACGGCTTTCAGGGGCAGCCTAACCGACCGGAACAGGCTGTGCGGGTGTTTGATGTGCTTTGCGAGTTGCGCCCGGAACCAGAAGATGAGATTGCCGAAGTGTTGCTTAATAATACGTATGCGTTGTTTAGCGTTAGTGGGTAGTTTACCCTTCGTAGGCAGCATCCGGCAGTCGGCGCATAATGCCTGATGCGACGCTTGTCGCGTCTTATCATGCCTACAGGTTTGTGCCGAACCGTAGGCCGGATAAGGCGTTCACGCCGCATCCGGCAGTCGGCACACAATGCCTGATGCGACGCTTGACGCGTCTTATCATGCCTACAAATCTGTGCCGAACCGTAGGCCGGATAAGGCGTTTACGCCGCATCCGGCAGTTGGCGCACAATGCCTGATGCGACGCTTGTCGCGTCTTATCATGCCTACAAGTCTGTGCCGAACCGTAGGCCGGATAAGGCGTTCACGCCGCATCCGGCAGTCGGCGCATAATGCCTGATGCGACGCTTGTCGCGTCTTATCAGGCCTACAGGTTTGTGCCGAACCGTAGGCCGGATAAGGCGTTCACGCCGCATCCGGCAGTTGGCGCACAATGCCTGATGCGACGCTGGACGCGTCTTATCATGCCTACAAGTCTGTGCCGAACCGTAGGCCGCATCCGGCATGTCACAAATACAGCGCCGGAAATATCAACCGGCCCACCCCGCGCACCTTTAATGCATCAGCCAACGGCTCAACGTCTTCCGGCGTGGCGCTCGCCCAGCTTTGCGCCTCGCCATACACGCCGTGGGCATGAAACGCGTTCAGGCGTACCGGAACATCGCCAAGTCCCTTGATAAACGCCGCCAGTTCTTCGATGTGTTGCAAATAATCCACCTGGCCAGGGATTACCAGCAAACGCAGTTCCGCCAGCTTGCCGCGCTCTGCCAGCAAACAGATGCTGCGCTTAATCTGCTGATTATCGCGTCCGGTTAATTGTTGATGACATTCGCTACCCCATGCTTTGAGATCGAGCATTGCGCCGTCACACACCGGGAGTAATTTTTCCCAGCCGGTTTCGCTCAACATGCCGTTACTGTCCACCAGACAGGTGAGATGGCGCAGTTGCGGATCGTTTTTGATAGCAGTAAACAGCGCCACTACAAACGGCAGTTGGGTCGTGGCTTCGCCGCCGCTTACCGTTATCCCTTCAATAAACAGCACCGCTTTGCGGACATGGCTAAGCACTTCGTCCACGCTCATGGATTGCGCCATCGGCGTGGCATGTTGCGGACACCTCTTCAGGCAGGTATCACACTGCTCGCAGACCGCAGCGTTCCACACCACTTTGCCGTCAACAATCTGCAACGCCTGATGCGGACACTGTGGCACGCACTCTCCGCAATGATTACAGCGCCCCATCGTCCACGGATTGTGACAGTTTTTGCAGCGCAGATTGCAGCCCTGCAAAAACAGAGCCAGACGACTGCCTGGCCCGTCAACGCAGGAGAAGGGGATAATCTTACTGACTAAAGCGCATCTGCTGTTCATGGCTTATCACGCGCGGCTGGCGTTCCAGAATACGAGTGTTGCGTGCGGCTTCTTCGCCCAGCCAGGTGGTGTTGGTGCGTGAACCTTCGGCGCGATATTTTTCTAAATCCGACAAACGCACCATATAACCGGTAACGCGAACCAGATCGTTACCGCTGACATTGGCGGTAAATTCACGCATTCCGGCTTTAAAGGCACCGAGGCAAAGCTGTACCAGCGCCTGCGGATTACGTTTGATGGTTTCGTCGAGCGTCAGAATGTCGCTGATGCCGGAATAATAATAAGCATGATGCGGGGCGACAGTTTGCAGATGGGTGATCGGATCTGGCTCATCGCCATAGGGTAAACGCGCGCCCGGCGTGGTGCCGATATCGGAACTGATCCCCGACTGTGCGTGTAACATGGCGCGTTTTTGCCATCCATATTTCACGGGGGTATTGGCGACAAACTCCGCCAGTTGCGCGCTGATGCGATAACCCACTTCATTTGCGGCGGCTTCTTTACCGTAACGTGCGGCAATCCCTTCTTTCTCACACAGCAAGTTAACCGCTTCCGCCAGCCCATACATGCCAAACATTGGCACAAAACGTTCAGGGTTAATCAGCCCTTCTTTCACCAGGAAGCTATTCTCAAAGAAGTGTGATTGTTGATAGAGGAATTCACACCGCGCATCGATGATGGCGATCTGCTGCTGGCAATAGTGCGGTAGAGTGCGCGTAAAGAAGTCATCCAGCGATTCGCTGCGCTCGGCAATGGCTTTCAGGTTAAGGCGTACCAGCGTGCTGCCACCACCCGCCAGCGGCAGTGAGTTGTAACAGCTCACAATCCCGTAGCCCCCTTTTGTGAAAATTTTATCATGCACCGGACCGTTGGCGATGTGCGGTTTGCTACATTCACAGATGTTCTTCGCCACTTCCAGCAGCAGGTCATCAGGGGTGATTTCAGGATCGTAGATAAAGGTCAGGTTCGGTGAAACCTGCTTCAACTCTGCGTCTGCACGTAAGATCGCGCGGGTAATGGGCGAATCAGACGGGCCGATATTGGCGTGCATAAAGGCGTCTGGCAGGGTTCTGTCGAGGTAACGCCAGAAACGTTTTATTCGAACATCGATCTCGTCTTGTGTTAGAATTCTAACATACGGTTGCAACAACGCATCCAGTTGCCCCAGGTAGACCGGCATCGATGTGACCGACGGTACGTGGTGGTAAAGAATGGTCAGCAGAGAGAGTGCGTCATCAAGATCTTTCGCGCCTTCCAGCTCCAGCCATTCGGAACCGTTCGCCAGAAAACGGGCGTAATCGGGTAAGACATAGCGCGGTTTGTACGGCGCATGACCTTCAAACATATCGCAGATTACACCCTCATCCAGCGCGCGGCGGGCTTCGGCAGGAAGCTGCGGATAAGGCAGATTGTTTTCTGCTTCCAGAGCCAGAAAATGGCGCTTCTGCTCCGGGCTAAGCACTGGGCTGGTGACAATTTGCTGGCAACGTTGTTGCAGTGCATTTTCATGAGAAGTGGGCATCTTCTTTTCCTTTTATGCCGAAGGTGATGCGCCATTGTAAGAAGTTTCGTGATGTTCACTTTGATCCTGATGCGTTTGCCACCACTGACGCATTCATTTGAAAGTGAATTATTTGAACCAGATCGCATTACAGTGATGCAAACTTGTAAGTAGATTTCCTTAATTGTGATGTATATCGAAGTGTGTTGCGGAGTAGATGTTAGAATACTAACAAACTCGCAAGGTGAATTTTATTGGCAACAAGCCAGGAGAATGAAATGACTGATCTGAAAGCAAGCAGCCTGCGTGCACTGAAATTGATGGACCTGACCACCCTGAATGACGACGACACCGACGAGAAAGTAATTGCTCTGTGTCATCAGGCCAAAACTCCGGTCGGCAATACCGCCGCTATCTGTATCTATCCTCGCTTTATCCCGATTGCTCGCAAAACGCTGAAAGAGCAGGGCACCCCGGAAATCCGAATCGCTACGGTAACCAACTTCCCACACGGTAACGATGACATCGAAATCGCGCTGGCAGAAACCCGTGCGGCAATCGCCTACGGTGCTGATGAAGTTGACGTTGTGTTCCCGTACCGCGCGCTGATGGCGGGTAACGAGCAGGTTGGTTTTGACCTGGTGAAAGCCTGTAAAGAGGCTTGCGCGGCAGCGAATGTACTGCTGAAAGTGATCATCGAAACCGGCGAACTGAAAGACGAAGCGCTGATCCGTAAAGCGTCTGAAATCTCCATCAAAGCGGGTGCGGACTTCATCAAAACCTCTACCGGTAAAGTGGCTGTGAACGCGACGCCGGAAAGCGCGCGCATCATGATGGAAGTGATCCGTGATATGGGCGTAGAAAAAACCGTTGGTTTCAAACCAGCGGGCGGCGTGCGTACTGCGGAAGATGCGCAGAAATATCTCGCCATCGCAGATGAACTGTTCGGTGCTGACTGGGCAGATGCGCGTCACTACCGCTTTGGTGCTTCCAGCCTGCTGGCAAGCCTGTTGAAAGCGCTGGGCCACGGTGACGGTAAGAGCGCCAGCAGCTACTAAGTAAGATGCTTTACGCCTGATGCGCTGCGCTTATCAGGCCTACGAAACGTATCTACCCGTAGGCCGGATAAGGCGTAGACGCATCCGGCAAAAGCCGCCTCATACTCTTTTCCTCGGGAGGTTACCTTGTTTCTCGCACAAGAAATTATTCGTAAAAAACGTGATGGTCATGCGCTGAGCGATGAAGAAATTCGTTTCTTTATCAACGGTATTCGCGACAACACTATCTCCGAAGGGCAGATTGCCGCCCTCGCGATGACCATTTTCTTCCACGATATGACAATGCCTGAGCGTGTCTCGCTGACCATGGCGATGCGAGATTCAGGAACCGTTCTCGACTGGAAAAGCCTGCATCTGAATGGCCCGATTGTTGATAAACACTCCACCGGCGGCGTCGGCGATGTGACTTCGCTGATGTTGGGGCCGATGGTCGCAGCCTGCGGCGGCTATATTCCGATGATCTCCGGTCGCGGCCTCGGTCATACTGGCGGTACGCTCGACAAACTGGAATCCATCCCTGGCTTCGACATTTTCCCGGATGACAACCGTTTCCGCGAAATTATTAAAGACGTCGGCGTAGCGATTATCGGCCAGACCAGCTCACTGGCTCCGGCGGATAAACGTTTCTACGCGACCCGTGATATTACCGCAACCGTGGACTCCATCCCGCTGATCACTGCCTCGATCCTGGCGAAGAAACTGGCGGAAGGTCTGGATGCGCTGGTGATGGACGTGAAAGTGGGTAGCGGCGCGTTTATGCCGACCTACGAACTCTCTGAAGCCCTTGCCGAAGCGATTGTTGGCGTGGCTAACGGCGCTGGCGTGCGCACCACCGCGCTGCTCACCGATATGAATCAGGTACTGGCCTCCAGTGCAGGTAACGCGGTTGAAGTTCGTGAAGCGGTGCAGTTCCTGACGGGTGAATATCGTAACCCGCGTCTGTTTGATGTCACGATGGCGCTGTGCGTGGAGATGCTGATCTCCGGCAAACTGGCGAAAGATGACGCCGAAGCGCGCGCGAAATTGCAGGCGGTGCTGGACAACGGTAAAGCGGCAGAAGTCTTTGGTCGTATGGTAGCGGCACAAAAAGGCCCAACCGACTTCGTTGAGAACTACGCGAAGTATCTGCCGACAGCGATGCTGACGAAAGCAGTCTATGCTGATACCGAAGGTTTTGTCAGTGAAATGGATACCCGCGCGCTGGGGATGGCAGTGGTTGCAATGGGCGGCGGACGCCGTCAGGCATCTGACACCATCGATTACAGCGTCGGCTTTACTGATATGGCACGTCTGGGCGACCAGGTAGACGGTCAGCGTCCGCTGGCGGTTATCCACGCGAAAGACGAAAACAGCTGGCAGGAAGCGGCGAAAGCGGTGAAAGCGGCAATTAAACTTGCCGATAAAGCACCGGAAAGCACACCAACTGTCTATCGCCGTATCAGCGAATAACGGTATACTGATCTGATCATTTAAATTTGAAGCACTGAGTACGGAGAACATATGAAACGTGCATTTATTATGGTGCTGGACTCATTCGGCATCGGCGCTACAGAAGATGCAGAACGCTTTGGTGACGTCGGGGCTGACACCCTGGGTCATATCGCAGAAGCTTGTGCCAAAGGCGAAGCTGATAACGGTCGTAAAGGCCCGCTCAATCTGCCAAATCTGACCCGTCTGGGGCTGGCGAAAGCACACGAAGGTTCTACCGGTTTCATTCCGGCGGGAATGGACGGCAACGCTGAAGTTATCGGCGCGTACGCATGGGCGCACGAAATGTCATCCGGTAAAGATACCCCGTCTGGTCACTGGGAAATCGCCGGTGTCCCGGTTCTGTTTGAGTGGGGATATTTCTCCGATCACGAAAACAGCTTCCCGCAAGAGCTGCTGGATAAACTGGTCGAACGCGCTAATCTGCCGGGTTACCTCGGTAACTGCCACTCTTCCGGTACGGTCATTCTGGATCAACTGGGCGAAGAGCACATGAAAACCGGCAAGCCGATTTTCTATACCTCCGCTGACTCCGTGTTCCAGATTGCCTGCCATGAAGAAACCTTTGGCCTGGATAAACTCTACGAACTGTGCGAAATCGCCCGTGAAGAGCTGACCAACGGCGGCTACAACATCGGACGTGTTATCGCTCGTCCGTTTATCGGTGACAAAGCCGGTAACTTCCAGCGTACCGGTAACCGTCACGACCTGGCTGTTGAGCCGCCAGCACCGACCGTGCTGCAGAAACTGGTTGATGAAAAACACGGCCAGGTGGTTTCTGTCGGTAAAATTGCAGACATCTACGCCAACTGCGGTATCACCAAAAAAGTGAAAGCGACTGGCCTGGACGCGCTGTTTGACGCCACCATCAAAGAGATGAAAGAAGCGGGTGATAACACCATCGTCTTCACCAACTTCGTTGACTTCGACTCTTCCTGGGGCCACCGTCGCGACGTCGCCGGTTATGCCGCGGGTCTGGAACTGTTCGACCGCCGTCTGCCGGAGCTGATGTCTCTGCTGCGCGATGACGACATCCTGATCCTCACCGCTGACCACGGTTGCGATCCGACCTGGACCGGTACTGACCACACGCGTGAACACATTCCGGTACTGGTATACGGCCCGAAAGTAAAACCGGGCTCACTGGGTCATCGTGAAACCTTCGCGGATATCGGCCAGACTCTGGCAAAATATTTTGGTACTTCTGATATGGAATATGGCAAAGCCATGTTCTGATAATGGGTGCGGCTTGATGCCCTCACCCCGGCCCTCTCCCTCAGGGAGAGGGTGAAAACATGTTGATAAGGATAAAACAATGGCTACCCCACACATTAATGCAGAAATGGGCGATTTCGCTGACGTAGTTTTGATGCCAGGCGACCCGCTGCGTGCGAAGTATATTGCTGAAACTTTCCTTGAAGATGCCCGTGAAGTGAACAACGTTCGCGGTATGCTGGGCTTCACCGGTACTTACAAAGGCCGCAAAATTTCCGTAATGGGTCACGGTATGGGTATCCCGTCCTGCTCCATCTACACCAAAGAACTGATCACCGATTTCGGCGTGAAGAAAATTATCCGCGTGGGTTCCTGTGGCGCAGTTCTGCCGCACGTAAAACTGCGCGACGTCGTTATCGGTATGGGTGCCTGCACCGATTCCAAAGTTAACCGCATCCGTTTTAAAGATCATGACTTTGCCGCTATCGCTGACTTTGACATGGTGCGTAACGCGGTAGACGCGGCTAAAGCACTGGGCATTGATGCTCGCGTTGGTAACCTGTTCTCCGCTGACCTGTTCTACTCTCCGGACGGCGAAATGTTCGACGTGATGGAAAAATACGGCATCCTCGGCGTGGAAATGGAAGCGGCTGGTATCTACGGCGTCGCTGCAGAATTTGGCGCGAAAGCCCTGACCATCTGTACCGTGTCTGACCACATCCGCACTCACGAGCAGACCACTGCCGCTGAGCGTCAGACCACCTTCAACGACATGATCAAAATCGCACTGGAATCCGTTCTGCTGGGCGATAAAGAGTAATTGTGTTTCGCTGAAAGGCGATTGTCGTGTGAAGCCGGAGTGGGAGACTGCTCCGGCTTTTTAGTATCTATTCATCAATAGCAACTGATTTATAGATTTACTATTATTTTTCATATGGATAGAAAATAAAATCTATTCAAGTATCTATTCACGAATCTATTCATTTATGTTCAGCCGTCATCCAGGAAGGGCATATCAGCAACTCTGGTGGACAACCATAAATTTCTGCCATTTTGCTTTTGATGTTTGAGCTAAACCGTTCCGTCTTTTCGATCTATTTTAGAGAATTAATCGAGATACCTAACATTTTACTTACTTCAGCAAGCGATAATTTATGCCTGATACGCACGGCGGCTAGCCAGGAAATACGCTGGCTTAACATTAAATTGATAATCTCCCGCTCCTGGTTTTCCAGATCGATCATATTCCCTTCCTTTGGTATTTTAATCAGCGAGTTACCTTACCGCCCCCGCTATCCACGTCGACAACTCCCGTAGCTCTTTTTCCTGGTCCGGGAAGTCAACCAACAGCGCTTCGCACTCTTGTTGCAGCATATCCGCGCGGTACAGGCAGCCTTGCAGTCGCCCGGCGAGGGCTTCCAGCGGCGCGGGGTTGAGGCTGTCGGTAAACACCTGGGCGCGGGTGATATGGCCTTTTTCAACGTCGAAATGCAGTTCCACGCCGCCCCAGGTAAAGCGTTCATCCAGCAGATGCGAGAATGCCGGAGCCTGACCGAAGTTCCATTCCCAGCTACTCTGGCGGGCAAAGGTTTCGGCGAAGTTCGGCAAGTCTGGCGTTTTGTCCGGGGAGATGATTTCCGCTTCTACACGCTCGCCATAATGAGCGAAAAAGGCCTCGGTTATGGCCTCGCAAACCTGCTCATGGGTGATCCCCGGCAACAGCTCGGTGAGGTTGGTCACGCGGGAACGTACCGACGTAATGCCTTTCGCCGCCAGTTTCTTTTTATCCGGATTGAGATAGTTTGCCAGGCGGCTAAGGTCGGCATTGAGCAGCAAGGTGCCGTGGTGGAAGCCACGATCTTTGGTTTCGCGATAGGCCGATCCTGAGACTTTGCGGTCGCCTTCGGCGGTTTTCACCACCAGATCGTTACGCCCGGACGCTTCGGCGCTGACGCCAAGCGCGTTCAGCGCATTGAGCACAATCGACGTGGAGATGGTTTTATCGTACTCCGGCTTGCCAGCCATAAAGGTAAAGCAGGTATTGCCGAGATCGTGGAACACCGCGCCGCCACCGCTACTGCGCCGTGCCAGGCGGACGTTATCTTCTTCCATCCGCCGGGTATTACACTCTTTCCACGGGTTCTGCGCGCGACCAATCACTACCGTGTCGGCATTGCGCCAGAGAAACAGAACGCGCTGCGTGGCGGGCATCTGGCGAAAAATACACTCCTCCACCGCCAGGTTAAACCACGGGTCGTAAGAGTCAGAGATGAGCAGGCGTAATGTGGACATAACGATTTCCTTTCTTGTAGTAATGGGTCACTCTTTTTTCTCGCTTTCTTCCTCTTCCGGCACCGGTTTGCTGGCGGTTAACAGGAAGGGCGATTGCTGCCAGCGGGTACGTTTACCCTGTAGCAGCGTGCGGGTCAGCACTACGCCGATTGCCAGTGAAAGCAGCAACATCAGGCGTAAAATGTTAGTGGTGTTATCCACCTGTTGGGCTTCGGTGGCGAGCGTATGGGTGTCGAGCGTCAGGCGCAGATAGCCGAGCGGTCCGTTTTTCCCGGCAATTGGTTCGACAATCTGCTGGTTAAAATAGCCGCCCGCTTTTTTACCGTCGAGCGCCAGCCGGTCGCGCACTTCGACGCTTTCGCCAGAACGGGCGATAAGATCGCCTTGTTCGTCATACACGCCCGCGTCGAGGATACGGCTTTCATCCGTTAACTGATCGAGGATCGCCTGAATGCGTTTTTCATCCGGCGAGTCGGTACGCATCAGCGGTGCAACGTTCAGCGTTACCTGACGCGCCAGGGTGCGGGCCAGTTCTTCCAGCTGTGGATTACGTTGTCGCTGGTGGTTTTGACTAAACCATGACGCTCCCTGCATCAGCGCCACTAACAAGGCAAGACAGAACAGGACAATCACTGCCCGATGCAGCCGGAATTTCAGTTTTGTGCGAGCCATCTTCCACCCTTTGAAAATTTGAGACTTAATGTTGCCAGAAGCAATGGATACAAGGTAGCCTCATGCGTTATTTTCCCTGCTTCGAACGATTTTACAGGAGCCTTAATGCCTAACATTACCTGGTGCGACCTGCCTGAAGATGTCTCTTTATGGCCGGGTCTGCCTCTTTCATTAAGTGGTGATGAAGTGATGCCACTGGATTACCACGCAGGTCGTAGCGGCTGGCTGCTGTATGGTCGTGGGCTGGATAAACAACGCCTGACCCAATACCAGAGCAAACTGGGCGCGGCGATGGTGATTGTTGCCGCCTGGTGCGTGGAAGATTATCAGGTGATTCGTCTGGCAGGTTCACTCACCGCGCGCGCTACGCGCCTGGCCCATGAAGCGCAACTGGATGTCGCGCCGCTGGGGAAAATCCCGCACCTGCGCACGCCGGGTTTGCTGGTGATGGACATGGATTCCACCGCCATCCAGATTGAATGTATTGATGAAATTGCCAAACTGGCCGGAACGGGCGAGATGGTGGCGGAGGTAACCGAACGGGCGATGCGCGGCGAACTCGATTTTACCGCCAGCCTGCGCAGCCGCGTGGCGACGCTGAAAGGCGCTGATGCCAATATTCTGCAACAGGTGCGTGAAAATCTGCCGCTGATGCCAGGCTTAACGCAGCTGGTGCTCAAGCTGGAAACGCTGGGCTGGAAAGTGGCGATTGCCTCCGGCGGCTTTACTTTCTTTGCTGAATACCTGCGCGACAAGCTGCGCCTGACCGCCGTGGTAGCCAATGAACTGGAGATCATGGACGGTAAATTTACCGGCAATGTGATCGGCGACATCGTTGACGCGCAGTACAAAGCGAAAACTCTGACCCGCCTCGCGCAGGAGTATGAAATCCCGCTGGCGCAGACCGTGGCGATTGGCGATGGAGCCAATGACCTGCCGATGATCAAAGCGGCAGGGCTGGGGATTGCCTACCATGCCAAGCCAAAAGTGAATGAAAAGACGGAAGTCACCATCCGTCACGCTGACCTGATGGGGGTATTCTGCATCCTCTCTGGCAGCCTGAATCAGAAGTAATTGCCTGCCCGTCATCCTGCGGGCGGCACAGCATTAACGAGGTACACCGTGGCAAAAGCTCCAAAACGCGCCTTTGTTTGTAATGAATGCGGGGCCGATTATCCGCGCTGGCAGGGGCAGTGCAGTGCCTGTCATGCCTGGAACACCATCACCGAGGTGCGTCTTGCTGCGTCGCCAACGGTGGCGCGTAACGAGCGTCTCAGTGGCTATGCCGGTAGCGCCGGGGTGGCAAAAGTCCAGAAACTCTCCGACATCAGCCTTGAAGAGCTGCCGCGTTTTTCCACCGGATTTAAAGAGTTCGACCGCGTATTAGGCGGCGGCGTGGTACCGGGAAGTGCCATTCTGATTGGCGGTAACCCAGGCGCGGGGAAATCCACGCTGTTGCTGCAAACGCTGTGCAAACTGGCCCAGCAGATGAAAACGCTGTATGTCACCGGCGAAGAGTCGCTGCAACAGGTGGCAATGCGCGCTCATCGCCTTGGCCTGCCGACTGACAATCTCAATATGTTGTCGGAAACCAGCATCGAGCAGATCTGCCTGATTGCCGAAGAAGAGCAACCGAAGCTGATGGTAATTGACTCCATCCAGGTGATGCATATGGCGGATGTACAGTCATCGCCTGGTAGCGTGGCGCAGGTGCGTGAAACGGCGGCTTATTTGACACGCTTCGCCAAAACGCGCGGTGTGGCGATTGTCATGGTGGGGCACGTAACCAAAGATGGCTCGCTGGCTGGCCCGAAAGTGCTGGAACACTGTATCGACTGTTCGGTGCTTCTGGATGGCGATGCCGACTCCCGTTTTCGCACCTTACGCAGCCATAAAAACCGCTTCGGCGCGGTGAATGAGCTGGGCGTCTTCGCGATGACCGAACAGGGGCTGCGTGAAGTCAGCAACCCTTCCGCCATCTTTTTAAGCCGTGGCGATGAAGTGACCTCTGGTAGTTCAGTGATGGTGGTATGGGAAGGAACACGTCCGTTGCTGGTGGAGATCCAGGCGCTGGTCGATCACTCGATGATGGCGAATCCGCGCCGCGTGGCGGTAGGTCTGGAGCAAAACCGTCTGGCGATCCTGCTGGCTGTCTTGCACCGTCACGGTGGTCTGCAAATGGCCGATCAGGATGTGTTTGTGAACGTGGTCGGCGGCGTGAAGGTAACGGAAACCAGCGCCGACTTAGCGTTACTGCTGGCGATGGTTTCCAGCCTGCGTGACAGACCGCTGCCACAGGATCTGGTGGTGTTTGGTGAAGTCGGGCTGGCAGGGGAGATCCGCCCGGTGCCCAGCGGTCAGGAACGAATCTCTGAAGCGGCGAAACACGGTTTTCGCCGGGCGATTGTTCCGGCGGCTAACGTACCGAAAAAAGCGCCGGAAGGGATGCAGATTTTTGGCGTTAAAAAACTCTCCGACGCGCTTAGCGTGTTCGACGACTTATAATGAGAGATACGGAGGGAGATATGTCGTCATTTGATTACCTGAAAACTGCCATCAAGCAACAGGGCTGCACGCTACAGCAGGTAGCTGATGCCAGCGGTATGACCAAAGGGTATTTAAGCCAGTTACTGAATGCCAAAATTAAAAGCCCCAGCGCGCAAAAGCTGGAGGCGTTGCACCGTTTTTTGGGGCTTGAATTTCCCCGACAGAAGAAAACCATTGGTGTCGTATTCGGTAAGTTCTACCCGCTGCATACCGGACATATCTACCTTATCCAGCGCGCCTGTAGCCAGGTTGACGAGCTGCATATCATTATGGGTTTTGACGATACCCGCGACCGCGCGTTGTTTGAAGACAGCGCCATGTCGCAGCAGCCCACGGTGCCGGATCGTCTGCGCTGGTTATTACAAACTTTTAAATATCAGAAAAATATTCGCATTCATGCTTTCAACGAAGAGGGCATGGAGCCGTATCCGCACGGCTGGGATGTGTGGAGCAACGGCATCAAAAAGTTTATGGCTGAAAAGGGGATTCAGCCGGACCTGATCTACACCTCGGAAGAAGCCGATGCGCCACAGTATATGGAACATCTGGGGATCGATACGGTGCTGGTCGATCCGAAACGTACCTTTATGAGTATCAGCGGTGCGCAGATCCGCGAAAACCCGTTCCGCTACTGGGAATATATTCCTACGGAAGTGAAGCCGTTCTTTGTACGTACCGTGGCGATCCTTGGTGGCGAGTCGAGCGGTAAATCCACCCTGGTAAACAAACTTGCCAATATCTTCAATACCACCAGTGCGTGGGAATATGGTCGCGATTATGTCTTTTCACACCTCGGCGGTGATGAGATCGCATTGCAGTATTCCGATTACGATAAAATCGCGCTGGGCCACGCACAATACATTGATTTTGCAGTGAAATATGCCAATAAAGTGGCGTTTATTGACACTGATTTTGTCACTACCCAGGCGTTCTGCAAAAAGTACGAAGGGCGTGAGCATCCGTTCGTACAGGCGTTGATTGATGAATACCGTTTCGATCTGGTGATCCTGCTGGAGAACAACACGCCGTGGGTGGCGGATGGTTTACGCAGCCTCGGCAGTTCGGTGGATCGCAAAGAGTTCCAGAACTTGCTGGTGGAGATGCTGGAAGAGAACAATATCGAATTCGTGCGGGTTGAAGAGGACGATTATGACAGCCGTTTCCTTCGCTGCGTGGAGCTGGTGCGGGAGATGATGGGGGAGCAGGGATAACCGCGATGAAACGGCTCAAAGGCGAGGTATAAAATGAGTTTTTTTGATGAGTTGAAAACCTCTCTGGAAGAGGCTGTCGAGATTAAACAAGGTTTGAAAGAACCAGCACGGATGACCCGCTACGAAATTGCGGATGCTAAGGCTGTTGTAGACCGGAAAAGGTGTTCACGCCGCATCCGGCATTCGGTGCTCAATGCCTGATGCGACGCTTACCGCGTCTTATCAGGCCTGGAGATTCACAACGTATTGAAATTTCTTGGTTTGTAGGCCGGATAAGGCGTTCACGCCGCATCCGGCATTTTACGCATTACTTCGCAATACGCTTGTACTTGATACGCTTCGGCTCCAGTGCGTCTGCGCCCAGCGTGCGTTTCTTGTACTCTTCGTACTCAGTAAAGTTACCTTCGAAGAACTCAACTTTACCTTCATCCTGGTAGTCCAGGATGTGCGTGGCGATACGGTCGAGGAACCAACGGTCGTGCGAGATAACCATCGCACAGCCCGGGAACTCCAGCAGGGCGTTTTCCAGCGCGCGCAGGGTTTCGATATCCAGGTCGTTGGTTGGTTCGTCGAGCAGCAGCATGTTGCCGCCAACCTGCAGCAGCTTCGCCAGATGCAGACGACCGCGCTCACCACCGGAAAGTTCACCAACGCGTTTACCCTGATCAACCCCTTTAAAGTTAAAGCGGCCAACGTAGGCGCGGCTTGGCATCTCGGTGTTGCCGATCTTCATAATATCCAGCCCGCCGGAAACTTCTTCCCAAACGGTTTTGCTGTTATCCATTGAGTCACGGAACTGATCAACCGATGCCAGTTTCACCGTTTCACCTAAAGTGATGGTGCCGCTGTCCGGCTGTTCCTGACCAGAGATCATACGGAACAGGGTCGATTTACCCGCGCCGTTCGGACCGATGATCCCGACGATTGCCCCTTTTGGGATCGAGAAGCTCAGGTCATCAATCAGCAGGCGATCACCGTAGGATTTACGCAGGTTGCTGACTTCCAGCACTTTATCGCCCAGACGCGGTCCAGGTGGAATAAACAGTTCGTTGGTTTCGTTACGTTTCTGATATTCGGTGCTGTTCAGCTCTTCAAAGCGTGCCAGACGTGCTTTACCTTTCGACTGGCGGCCTTTAGTTCCCTGACGTACCCACTCCAGCTCTTTCTCGATCGACTTACGACGCGCCGCTTCTTGTGAAGCTTCCTGCGCCAGGCGCTGATCTTTCTGCTCCAGCCAGGAGGAGTAGTTGCCTTCCCACGGAATACCTTCACCGCGGTCAAGTTCGAGGATCCAGCCTGCAACGTTATCGAGGAAGTAACGGTCGTGAGTAATCGCCACAACGGTGCCTTCGAAGTCGTGCAGGAAGCGTTCCAGCCAGGCCACGGATTCGGCATCCAGGTGGTTGGTCGGTTCGTCGAGCAGCAGCATGTCTGGTTTTTCCAGAAGCAGGCGGCACAACGCCACGCGACGACGCTCACCACCGGAGAGGTTAGCGATTTTCGCGTCCCAGTCCGGCAGACGCAGCGCATCCGCCGCACGCTCCAGCTGTACGTTCAGGTTATGACCGTCGTGAGCCTGAATGATCTCTTCCAGACGGCCTTGTTCAGCGGCCAGCTTGTCAAAATCGGCATCCGGATCGGCGTACAGCGCATACACTTCATCCAGGCGTTTCAGGGCGTTAACCACTTCAGAAACCGCTTCTTCAATGGACTCACGCACGGTGTGTTCCGGGTTCAGCTGCGGTTCCTGCGGCAGATAACCAATCTTGATGTCTGGCTGCGGACGTGCTTCACCTTCGATGTCTTTATCAATGCCCGCCATAATGCGCAGCAGGGTAGACTTACCCGCGCCGTTCAGACCCAGGACACCAATTTTTGCCCCAGGGAAGAAACTCAGAGAGATGTTTTTCAAAATATGACGTTTCGGCGGAACAACTTTGCCGACACGATGCATGGTATAAACGAATTGAGCCACGTTGGACTTCGCCTCTATGTTTATCGTGATGATGAGTTTTCAAAGGCGAAGTGTAGCCTTTTTCCCCGCCTAATCCCAGTTGGTCGATCACCTTCGCAGTAAAAGTAAAAAAGTGTCCGTAACGTGGCGTAAACGGCAATGACTGGTTAGCATAAATCTATTACGCGGCATGACGCTGCATTGATGTATTTACACTTAGAGGATGCGCTTGTGGAAAAAGCCAAACAAGTTACCTGGCGGCTGTTGGCTGCCGGTGTCTGTCTGCTGACGGTCAGCAGCGTGGCGCGAGCCGACTCACTGGATGAGCAGCGTAGCCGTTACGCGCAAATCAAGCAGGCCTGGGATAATCGACAGATGGATGTGGTCGAACAAATGATGCCTGGACTGAAGGATTATCCGCTTTATCCCTACCTGGAATACCGCCAGATCACCGATGATCTGATGAATCAACCGGCGGTGACGGTCACTAACTTTGTTCGCGCTAACCCCACGCTTCCTCCCGCTCGCACGCTGCAATCTCGTTTCGTCAATGAACTGGCGCGGCGTGAAGACTGGCGTGGCTTGTTAGCCTTTAGCCCGGAAAAGCCCGGAACTACCGAAGCGCAATGTAATTACTACTATGCGAAATGGAACACCGGGCAGAGTGAAGAAGCCTGGCAAGGGGCGAAAGAGCTGTGGCTAACCGGCAAGAGCCAGCCTAATGCCTGTGACAAGTTATTTAGCGTCTGGCGTGCGTCAGGTAAACAAGATCCGCTGGCGTATTTAGAGCGTATCCGTCTGGCGATGAAAGCGGGTAACACTGGCCTGGTAACAGTGCTGGCAGGGCAGATGCCTGCCGATTACCAGACTATCGCCTCGGCAATCATTTCACTGGCGAATAACCCTAATACGGTACTGACCTTCGCGCGTACAACCGGAGCGACCGATTTTACCCGTCAAATGGCAGCGGTGGCGTTTGCCAGTGTGGCGCGGCAGGATGCTGAAAATGCACGGCTGATGATCCCGTCGCTTGCCCAGGCGCAGCAGCTTAATGAAGATCAGATTCAGGAGCTGCGCGATATCGTCGCCTGGCGTTTGATGGGCAACGATGTCACCGACGAGCAGGCGAAATGGCGCGATGACGCCATTATGCGCTCGCAATCCACGTCGTTGATTGAACGCCGTGTGCGAATGGCACTTGGCACCGGCGATCGTCGCGGCCTGAATACCTGGCTGGCGCGTCTGCCGATGGAAGCAAAAGAGAAAGATGAATGGCGTTACTGGCAGGCGGATTTATTGCTGGAACGCGGACGTGAAGCTGAAGCGAAAGAGATTTTGCATCAACTCATGCAACAGCGTGGTTTCTACCCGATGGTTGCAGCACAACGCATCGGAGAAGAGTATGAGCTGAAGATTGATAAAGCGCCGCAGAATGTTGACAGCGCCCTGACTCAGGGGCCGGAGATGGCGCGCGTGCGCGAGTTGATGTACTGGAATCTCGATAACACCGCGCGTAGCGAGTGGGCCAATCTGGTGAAGAGCAAGTCAAAAACAGAGCAGGCTCAACTGGCTCGGTATGCTTTCAATAACCAATGGTGGGATCTTAGCGTTCAGGCAACGATCGCCGGGAAGCTTTGGGATCATCTGGAAGAGCGATTCCCGCTGGCTTACAACGATCTTTTCAAACGTTACACCAGTGGGAAAGAGATCCCGCAAAGCTATGCGATGGCGATTGCCCGTCAGGAGAGCGCCTGGAATCCGAAAGTGAAATCACCGGTAGGGGCCAGCGGCCTGATGCAGATTATGCCTGGTACAGCGACCCATACGGTGAAGATGTTCTCTATTCCTGGTTATAGCAGCCCTGGGCAATTGCTGGATCCGGAAACGAATATCAACATTGGCACCAGTTACCTGCAATATGTTTATCAGCAGTTTGGCAATAACCGTATTTTCTCCTCAGCAGCTTATAACGCCGGACCTGGACGGGTGCGAACCTGGCTTGGCAACAGCGCCGGGCGTATCGACGCTGTGGCATTTGTCGAGAGTATTCCGTTCTCCGAGACGCGCGGTTATGTGAAGAACGTGCTGGCTTATGACGCTTACTACCGTTATTTCATGGGGGATAAACCGACGTTGATGAGCGCCACGGAATGGGGACGTCGTTACTGATCCGCACGTTTATGATATGCTATCGTACTCTTTAGCGAGTACAACCGGGGGAGGCATTTTGCTTCCCCCGCTAACAATGGCGACATATTATGGCCCAACAATCACCCTATTCAGCAGCGATGGCAGAACAGCGTCACCAGGAGTGGTTACGTTTTGTCGACCTGCTTAAGAATGCCTACCAAAACGATCTCCATTTACCGTTGTTAAACCTGATGCTGACGCCAGATGAGCGCGAAGCGTTGGGGACTCGCGTGCGTATTGTCGAAGAGCTGTTGCGCGGCGAAATGAGCCAGCGTGAGTTAAAAAATGAACTCGGCGCGGGCATCGCGACGATTACGCGTGGATCTAACAGCCTGAAAGCCGCGCCCGTTGAGCTGCGCCAGTGGCTGGAAGAGGTGTTGCTGAAAAGCGATTGATTTTGTTGGCCTGATAAGACGTGGCGCATCAGGCATCGTGCACCGAATGCCGGATGCGGCGTGAACGCCTTATCCGTCCTACAAATACCCGTAATTTCAATATGTTTGGTAGGCATGATAAGACGCGGCAGCGTCGCATCAGGCGCTTAATACACCGCATTATGAAACGGACTCAGCGCCAGGATCACCGCCTGGTGATAGACGCTGGCGCGAGTGAGTTTCCCGGCGGTAAACACGCCGATCGCCCCTTCCTTACGACCAATCTCATCAATACCGGTATAACGCGACATCACGGGACCAAGCGCCTCACCTTCACGTACTTTTTCCAATATCACCGCAGGCAACGGCAAAGTTGCCGAACGCGCCTCGCCGCGCTGGCTGGTGTTTTCAATCACCACCCAACTGAAAGTGCTGTCGCCATCAATGCCAGCTTCAATCGCCACCCAAAAATCAGCCTCTGGAAGTAAACGGCGGGCATTTGCTACCCGATTTCGTGCGCCAGCGCGCGTTTCCTCACTGCCAAAGGGCTGTTCCGGTACACCGCTCTCGACGGCAACGGATGCAATATGGCAGGATCCTTCGCCGAAGATCTCGTGAAATGCCTGCAGAATGGCCTGAATTTTAGCGGGATTGGTGGTCGCACAGACAACTTGGTGCATAATCAGCATTACTCAGAAAATTAACGTTACAGCAGTATACGGAAAAAAAGCATGTTACAGGTATACCTAGTCCGCCACGGTGAAACGCAGTGGAACGCCGAGCGACGTATTCAGGGCCAGTCTAACAGCCCGCTGACCGCCAAAGGTGAGCAACAGGCGATGCAGGTGGCGACGCGTGCCAAAGAGCTTGGCATTACGCATATCATCAGTAGCGATTTAGGGCGCACCCGGCGTACGGCGGAAATCATCGCCCAGGCCTGCGGCTGTGACATCATCTTTGATTCTCGCCTGCGTGAATTAAACATGGGTGTGCTGGAAAAAAGACATATCGATTCTCTGACCGAAGAAGAAGAGAACTGGCGTCGGCAGCTGGTCAATGGCACCGTTGACGGGCGTATTCCTGAAGGCGAGTCAATGCAGGAGCTCAGCGATCGCGTCAATGCGGCACTGGAATCTTGCCGGGACTTACCGCAGGGAAGCCGACCGCTGCTGGTGAGTCATGGTATTGCACTGGGATGCCTGGTGAGTACGATTCTCGGATTACCAGCATGGGCAGAGCGCCGCTTACGTCTGCGTAACTGTTCTATTTCGCGCGTGGATTATCAGGAAAGCCTGTGGCTGGCGTCTGGCTGGGTCGTTGAAACCGCAGGGGACATCTCGCATCTGGACGCCCCTGCATTAGATGAGCTGCAGCGTTAACGGCGGATAGGAATCAGCAGTTCACAGCGCAGATTAATTGGGCGATCTCCCGCTTTGGCGTCTTCTGCCGGGTAGTATCGCTCAATATCCTGACCTTTACGGCGCGTCAGGTTGAGCATTGGCATGCACGTTCCGTATACCGTCAGGATAAACTCCTGCACGCCGGTTCCCAGACCTTCATAGGTAAACATCACATATTCGCCGCCCTGCAGCATCACCGGATGCCCCGTCAGTACATAGCCATCTGCCTGATCCTGGGCTAACGCGGTGGTATAGAATACCTCTTGTTCGTCGTCTTTATCCTGACTCGGACGCGTTTCATTCAGGCCGTAGAGCACTGGCGGAATGGTCGGCGCGTTGCCGAGAAAATCGTGCCAGAACTGATAACGCATTTCATGGCGGAAATCAGAGATTTGCTCCAGCGAACAGGAGTAGCTCTGGGTAACACCAATCAGCGGCGTATCTTCCAGGGTGACAAATTTATGCTCTGGCATAGTGAATTCACCCAGACGCAGCGGCGGGCGAATACCAAAGGCGCTCCATTCAGGAGAACGGCGGTAAAGTGCAGGAGTCTGGGCAAACTGCTTCTTGAATGCGCGGGTAAATGTCTGTTGAGAGTCGAAGCGGTATTGCAGCGCGATGTCCAGAATCGGACGCGCAGTCAGGCGTAGTGCGACCGCCGATTTCGACAAACGACGAGCACGAATATACGCGCCAATAGCATGGCCAGTGACATCTTTAAACATTCTCTGTAAGTGCCACTTGGAATAACCTGCTTTCGCCGCTACATTGTCGAGCGACAGGGGCTGATCCAGATGACCTTCCAGCCAGATTAAAAGGTCGCGAATAATGCCGGCCTGATCCATAAAATATCCTCATCCTTTCAACAACGAGCACCTGACATCAGGTAATTGGATAATAGCATTTTTTGCTGTTTTAGCATTCAGTGTTTTTTTCTTAGTAGAGTATGTTTTAGGTCTTGACGGAAATAAAAGTATTGAGATTTTGTTCTTAATCAATATGTTATTTACCGTGACGAACTAATTGCTCGTGTAATAGATAAAAATGGTAACAATATGAAATACAAGCATTTGATCCTGTCTTTAAGCCTGATAATGCTGGGGCCATTGGCTCATGCAGAAGAGATTGGTTCGGTCGACACCGTATTTAAAATGATCGGCCCGGATCACAAAATTGTTGTGGAAGCCTTTGACGATCCCGATGTGAAAAATGTCACCTGTTATGTGAGCCGGGCGAAAACAGGTGGTATTAAAGGGGGATTGGGTCTGGCGGAAGATACCTCCGATGCGGCTATTTCTTGTCAGCAAGTCGGGCCGATTGAACTGTCGGATCGTATTAAAAACGGCAAAGCTCAGGGCGAGGTAGTATTCAAAAAACGCACGTCCCTGGTCTTTAAGTCGTTACAGGTCGTGCGCTTTTATGACGCCAAACGCAACGCGCTCGCTTATCTGGCTTACTCCGACAAAGTTGTAGAAGGTTCGCCGAAAAACGCGATTAGCGCGGTTCCTGTCATGCCGTGGCGGCAATAACAGAGGCGATTTATGCAACGGGAAACGGTCTGGTTAGTGGAAGATGAGCAAGGGATAGCCGACACGCTGGTCTACATGTTGCAGCAGGAAGGTTTTGCCGTCGAGGTCTTTGAGCGAGGCTTGCCGGTGCTGGATAAAGCTCGCCAGCAGGCTCCCGACGTCATGATTCTCGATGTTGGTTTGCCTGATATCAGCGGCTTTGAATTATGCCGCCAGTTACTGGCGCTCCATCCGGCGTTACCTGTACTGTTCCTGACGGCCCGAAGTGAAGAGGTCGATCGCCTGCTTGGGCTGGAAATTGGCGCTGACGACTATGTGGCTAAACCGTTTTCACCCCGCGAAGTGTGCGCCAGGGTGCGCACCTTACTGCGTCGGGTGAAGAAGTTCTCGTCGCCGTCTCCCGTCATCCGTATTGGTCATTTTGAATTGAATGAACCCGCGGCGCAGATCAGCTGGTTTGACACGCCATTAACGCTGACGCGGTATGAGTTTTTATTGCTGAAGACGTTACTCAAGTCGCCAGGCCGCGTCTGGTCCCGCCAGCAACTAATGGATAGCGTGTGGGAAGATGCGCAGGACACCTACGATCGCACCGTTGATACCCACATTAAAACGTTGCGTGCCAAGCTGCGCGCCATCAACCCCGATCTTTCACCGATTAATACTCATCGCGGCATGGGATATAGCCTGAGGGGCCTGTAATGCGTATCGGCATGCGGTTGCTGCTGGGCTATTTTTTACTGGTGGCGGTGGCGGCCTGGTTCGTACTGGCTATTTTTGTCAAAGAAGTTAAACCGGGCGTGCGAAGAGCAACGGAGGGGACGTTGATCGACACCGCAACGTTGCTGGCGGAGCTGGCGCGTCCCGATTTGCTCTCTGGGGACCCAACGCATGGGCAACTGGCGCAGGCGTTTAATCAGCTACAACATCGCCCGTTTCGCGCCAATATCGGTGGCATTAACAAAGTGCGCAATGAATATCATGTCTATATGACCGATTCGCAGGGTAAAGTATTGTTCGATTCGGCAAATAAAGCCGTTGGGCAGGATTATTCGCGCTGGAATGACGTCTGGCTAACGTTGCGTGGTCAGTATGGTGCGCGCAGCACGTTGCAAAATCCTGCCGATCCCGAAAGTTCGGTGATGTATGTTGCCGCGCCGATTATGGACGGCTCGCGGCTTATTGGCGTTTTGAGCGTAGGCAAACCGAACGCGGCGATGGCTCCGGTCATTAAGCGTAGCGAGCGGCGAATTTTATGGGCCAGCGCCATTTTGCTGGGGATTGCACTGGTGATTGGCGCAGGCATGGTTTGGTGGATCAACCGCTCCATTGCCCGGCTCACTCGCTATGCCGATTCCGTCACTGACAATAAGCCCGTTCCTCTTCCTGAACTCGGCAGTAGCGAGTTGCGTAAGCTTGCGCAGGCGCTGGAAAGTATGCGCGTGAAGCTGGAAGGGAAAAACTATATTGAGCAGTATGTTTATGCGTTAACTCATGAGCTAAAAAGCCCACTGGCGGCGATTCGTGGCGCGGCGGAAATTTTACGCGAAGGTCCGCCACCGGAAGTGGTGGCTCGTTTTACCGACAACATTCTGACGCAAAATGCGCGAATGCAGGCACTGGTGGAAACGTTACTACGCCAGGCAAGACTGGAGAATCGTCAGGAAGTCGTTTTGACTGTTGTTGATGTGGCGGCATTATTTCGCCGCGTCAGCGAAGCGCGCACCGTGCAGTTGGCAGAAAAAAACATCACTCTACATGTTATGCCCACTGAGGTTAATGTTGCTGCTGAACCGGCGTTACTGGAGCAGGCGCTGGGGAATTTACTGGATAACGCCATCGATTTTACCCCCGAGAGCGGTCGCATAACGCTAAGCGCCGAAGTGGATCAGGAACACGTCGCCCTTAAGGTGCTGGATACCGGTAGTGGTATTCCTGACTACGCGCTGTCACGTATTTTTGAACGCTTTTACTCTTTGCCGCGTGCAAATGGGCAAAAAAGCAGCGGTCTGGGGTTGGCGTTCGTCAGTGAGGTCGCCCGTTTGTTTAACGGCGAAGTCACGCTGCGCAACGTGCAGGAAGGTGGCGTGCTGGCCTCGCTTCGACTTCACCGTCACTTCACATAGCTTCAAATTCTTCCCACATAGCCTTCGTAACCTGCTGCCATTGCAAAGGAGAAGACTATGTTGAAATCCCCCCTGTTCTGGAAAATGACCACCTTGTTTGGTGCAGTATTGCTGTTGTTGATTCCGATAATGCTGATTCGGCAAGTGATTGTCGAACGTGCCGATTACCGTAGCGATGTGGAAGATGCGATTCGCCAAAGTACCAGCGGGCCGCAAAAACTCGTTGGGCCGCTTATCGCTATTCCTGTGACCGAGCTTTATACGGTGCAGGAAGAGGATAAAACCGTGGAGCGGAAACGAAGTTTTATCCATTTTTGGTTACCTGAGTCATTGATGGTTGATGGCAATCAGAACGTGGAAGAACGCAAGATAGGGATTTATACCGGTCAGGTCTGGCACAGTGATTTAACGCTAAAAGCCGATTTCGATGTTTCGCGTCTTAGCGAACTCGACGCGCCAAATATCACCTTTGGCAAGCCATTTATTGTGATTAGCGTCGGGGATGCGCGTGGTATTGGTGTGGTGAAAGCGCCTGAAGTTAACGGAACGGCGCTGACCATTGAACCCGGCACCGGGTTAGAGCAAGGCGGGCAGGGCGTGCATATCCCTTTACCCGAAGGGGACTGGCGGAAGCAGAACCTGAAGCTGAATATGGCCCTGAATTTAAGCGGTACCGGCGATCTTTCTGTGGTGCCTGCCGGGCGTAATAGCGAAATGACCTTAACCAGCAACTGGCCGCATCCCAGTTTTTTAGGTGATTTTTTGCCAGCCAAACGGGAAGTTAGCGAGTCAGGTTTTCAGGCGCAATGGCAAAGCAGCTGGTTTGCAAATAATCTCGGTGAGCGTTTTGCTTCAGGCAATGATACCGGCTGGGAAAACTTCCCCGCGTTTAGCGTCGCAGTGACGACGCCAGCCGATCAATACCAATTAACTGACCGGGCGACTAAGTATGCCATTCTGCTGATTGCGCTGACTTTTATGGCGTTCTTTGTTTTTGAAACGCTCACCGCGCAACGCTTACACCCAATGCAATATTTGCTGGTGGGGCTTTCATTGGTGATGTTTTATTTGCTTTTGCTGGCGCTTTCTGAACATACCGGTTTTACCGTGGCATGGATAATCGCCAGTCTGATTGGGGCGTTAATGAACGGTATTTATTTGCAGGCGGTATTGAAAGGCTGGCGCAACAGCATGTTGTTTACCCTCGCGCTGTTGTTGCTGGATGGTGTGATGTGGGGACTGCTCAACTCTGCCGATAGCGCGCTGTTGTTGGGAACCAGTGTGCTGGTGGTGGCGCTGGCCGGCATGATGTTTGTGACCCGTAATATCGACTGGTATGCGTTTTCACTGCCGAAAATGAAAGCCAGTAAAGAAGTTACAACGGACGATGAATTACGTATCTGGAAATAAGGTTGAAAAATAAAAACGGCGCTAAAAAGCGCCGTTTTTTTGACGGTGGTAAAGCCGATTAATCTTCCAGATCACCGCAGAAGCGATAACCTTCACCGTGAATGGTGGCGATGATTTCCGGCGTATCCGGCGTAGATTCGAAATGTTTACGAATACGGCGGATCGTCACGTCTACAGTACGGTCGTGCGGTTTCAGCTCACGGCCGGTCATTTTCTTCAGCAGTTCAGCACGGGACTGAATTTTGCCTGGGTTTTCACAGAAGTGAAGCATGGCGCGGAACTCGCTGCGCGGCAGCTTGTACTGCTCGCCATCAGGGCCGATCAACGAACGGCTGTTGATGTCCAGTTCCCAACCATTGAACTTGTAGCTTTCAACGCTACGACGTTCTTCGCTGACAGTACCCAGATTCATGGTACGGGACAGCAGGTTGCGTGCACGAATAGTCAGTTCACGCGGGTTGAACGGTTTGGTGATGTAGTCATCTGCACCGATTTCGAGGCCGAGAATTTTATCGACTTCGTTGTCACGGCCAGTCAGGAACATCAACGCAACATTCGCCTGCTCGCGCAGTTCACGCGCTAACAGAAGACCGTTCTTACCCGGCAGATTGATATCCATGATCACCAGGTTGATGTCATATTCAGAGAGGATCTGATGCATTTCCGCGCCATCTGTCGCTTCGAAAACATCATAGCCTTCCGCTTCGAAAATACTTTTCAACGTGTTGCGTGTTACCAACTCGTCTTCAACGATAAGAATGTGCGGGGTCTGCATGTTTGCTACCTAAATTGCCAACTAAATCGAAACAGGAAGTACAAAAGTCCCTGACCTGCCTGATGCATGCTGCAAATTAACATGATCGGCGTAACATGACTAAAGTACGTAATTGCGTTCTTGATGCACTTTCCATCAACGTCAACAACATCATTAGCTTGGTCGTGGGTACTTTCCCTCAGGACCCGACAGTGTCAAAAACGGCTGACATCCTAACCATTTTAACAGCAACATAACAGGCTAAGAGGGGCCGGACACCCAATAAAACTACGCTTCGTTGACATATATCAAGTTCAATTGTAGCACGTTAACAGTTTGATGAAATCATCGTATCTAAATGCTAGCTTTCGTCACATTATTTTAATAATCCAACTAGTTGCATCATACAACTAATAAACGTGGTGAATCCAATTGTCGAGATTTATTTTTTATAAAATTATCCTAAGTAAACAGAAGGATATGTAGCATTTTTTAACAATTCAACCGTTAGTACAGTTAGGAAATAGTTTAGCCTTTTTTAAGCTAAGTAAAGGGCTTTTTCTGCGACTTACGTTAAGGATTTGTAAATTCGCACCGCGTAATAAGTTGACAGTGATCACCCTGTTCGCGGTCATTTGGTCAAGAAGAGTGGCAATATGCGTATAACGATTATTCTGGTCGCACCCGCCAGAGCAGAAAATATTGGGGCAGCGGCGCGGGCAATGAAAACGATGGGGTTTAGCGAACTGCGGATTGTCGATAGTCAGGCACACCTGGAGCCAGCCACCCGCTGGGTTGCACATGGATCTGGTGATATTATTGATAATATTAAAGTTTTCCCGACACTGGCTGAATCGTTACACGATGTCGATTTCACTGTCGCCACCACTGCGCGCAGTCGGGCGAAATATCATTACTACGCTACGCCAGTAGAACTGGTACCGCTGTTAGAGGAAAAATCTTCATGGATGAGCCATGCCGCGCTGGTGTTTGGTCGCGAAGATTCCGGGCTGACTAACGAAGAGTTAGCGTTGGCTGACGTTCTTACTGGTGTGCCGATGGTGGCAGATTATCCTTCGCTCAATCTGGGGCAGGCGGTGATGGTCTATTGCTATCAATTAGCAACATTAATACAACAACCGGCGAAAAGTGACACAACGGCAGACCAACATCAACTGCAAGCTTTACGCGAACGAGCCATGGCATTGCTGACGACTCTGGCAGTGGCAGATGACATAAAACTGGTCGACTGGTTACAACAACGCCTGGGGCTTTTAGAGCAACGAGACACGGCAATGTTGCACCGTTTGCTGCATGATATTGAAAAAAATATCACCAAATAAAAAACGCCTTAGTAAGTATTTTTCAGCTTTTCATTCTGACTGCAACGGGCAATATGTCTCTGTGTGGATTAAAAAAAGAGTGTCTGATAGCAGCTTCTGAACTGGTTACCTGCCGTGAGTAAATTAAAATTTTATTGACTTAGGTCACTAAATACTTTAACCAATATAGGCATAGCGCACAGACAGATAAAAATTACAGAGTACACAACATCCATGAAACGCATTAGCACCACCATTACCACCACCATCACCATTACCACAGGTAACGGTGCGGGCTGACGCGTACAGGAAACACAGAAAAAAGCCCGCACCTGACAGTGCGGGCTTTTTTTTCGACCAAAGGTAACGAGGTAACAACCATGCGAGTGTTGAAGTTCGGCGGTACATCAGTGGCAAATGCAGAACGTTTTCTGCGGGTTGCCGATATTCTGGAAAGCAATGCCAGGCAGGGGCAGGTGGCCACCGTCCTCTCTGCCCCCGCCAAAATCACCAACCACCTGGTGGCGATGATTGAAAAAACCATTAGCGGCCAGGATGCTTTACCCAATATCAGCGATGCCGAACGTATTTTTGCCGAACTTCTGACGGGACTCACCGCCGCCCAGCCGGGATTCCCGCTGGCGCAACTGAAAACTTTCGTCGACCAGGAATTTGCCCAAATAAAACATGTCCTGCATGGCATTAGTTTGTTGGGGCAGTGCCCGGATAGCATCAACGCTGCGCTGATTTGCCGTGGCGAGAAAATGTCGATCGCCATTATGGCCGGCGTGTTAGAAGCGCGTGGTCACAACGTTACCGTTATCGATCCGGTCGAAAAACTGCTGGCAGTGGGGCATTACCTCGAATCTACCGTCGATATTGCTGAGTCCACCCGCCGTATTGCGGCAAGTCGTATTCCGGCTGATCACATGGTGCTGATGGCAGGTTTCACCGCCGGTAATGAAAAAGGCGAACTGGTGGTGCTTGGACGCAACGGTTCCGACTACTCCGCGGCGGTGCTGGCTGCCTGTTTACGCGCCGATTGTTGCGAGATTTGGACGGACGTTGACGGGGTCTATACCTGCGACCCGCGTCAGGTGCCCGATGCGAGGTTGTTGAAGTCGATGTCCTACCAGGAAGCGATGGAGCTTTCCTACTTCGGCGCTAAAGTTCTTCACCCCCGCACCATTACCCCCATCGCCCAGTTCCAGATCCCTTGCCTGATTAAAAATACCGGAAATCCTCAAGCACCAGGTACGCTCATTGGTGCCAGCCGTGATGAAGACGAATTACCGGTCAAGGGCATTTCCAATCTGAATAACATGGCAATGTTCAGCGTTTCCGGCCCGGGGATGAAAGGAATGGTCGGCATGGCGGCGCGCGTGTTTGCAGCGATGTCACGCGCCCGTATTTCCGTGGTGCTGATTACGCAATCATCTTCCGAATACAGTATCAGTTTCTGCGTTCCGCAAAGCGACTGTGTGCGAGCTGAACGGGCAATGCAGGAAGAGTTCTACCTGGAACTGAAAGAAGGCTTACTGGAGCCGCTGGCGGTGACGGAACGGCTGGCCATTATCTCGGTGGTAGGTGATGGTATGCGCACCTTGCGTGGGATCTCGGCGAAATTCTTTGCCGCGCTGGCCCGCGCCAATATCAACATTGTCGCCATTGCTCAGGGATCTTCTGAACGCTCAATCTCTGTCGTGGTAAATAACGATGATGCGACCACTGGCGTGCGCGTTACTCATCAGATGCTGTTCAATACCGATCAGGTTATCGAAGTATTTGTGATTGGCGTCGGTGGCGTTGGCGGTGCGCTGCTGGAGCAACTGAAGCGTCAACAAAGCTGGCTGAAGAATAAACATATCGACTTACGTGTCTGCGGCGTTGCCAACTCGAAGGCTCTGCTTACCAATGTGCATGGCCTAAACCTGGAAAACTGGCAGGAAGAACTGGCGCAAGCCAAAGAGCCGTTTAATCTCGGGCGCTTAATTCGCCTCGTGAAAGAATATCATCTGCTGAACCCGGTCATTGTTGACTGCACTTCCAGCCAGGCAGTGGCGGATCAATATGCCGACTTCTTGCGCGAAGGTTTCCACGTTGTCACGCCGAACAAAAAGGCCAACACCTCGTCGATGGATTACTACCATCTGTTGCGTCATGCGGCGGAAAAATCGCGGCGTAAATTCCTCTATGACACCAACGTTGGGGCTGGATTACCGGTTATTGAGAACCTGCAAAATCTGCTCAATGCTGGTGATGAATTGATGAAGTTCTCCGGCATTCTTTCAGGTTCGCTTTCTTATATCTTCGGCAAGTTAGACGAAGGCATGAGTTTCTCCGAGGCGACTACTCTGGCGCGGGAAATGGGTTATACCGAACCGGATCCGCGAGATGATCTTTCTGGTATGGATGTAGCGCGTAAGCTATTGATTCTCGCTCGTGAAACGGGACGTGAACTGGAGCTGGCGGATATTGAAATTGAACCTGTGCTGCCCGCAGAGTTTAACGCTGAGGGTGATGTTGCCGCTTTTATGGCGAATCTGTCACAGCTCGACGATCTCTTTGCCGCGCGCGTGGCGAAGGCCCGTGATGAAGGAAAAGTTTTGCGCTATGTTGGCAATATTGATGAAGATGGTGCCTGCCGCGTGAAGATTGCCGAAGTGGATGGTAATGATCCGCTGTTCAAAGTGAAAAATGGCGAAAACGCCCTGGCCTTTTATAGCCACTATTATCAGCCGCTGCCGTTGGTGCTGCGCGGATATGGTGCGGGCAATGACGTTACAGCTGCCGGTGTCTTTGCCGATCTGCTACGTACCCTCTCATGGAAGTTAGGAGTCTGACATGGTTAAAGTTTATGCCCCGGCTTCCAGTGCCAATATGAGCGTCGGGTTTGATGTGCTCGGGGCGGCGGTGACACCTGTTGATGGTGCATTGCTCGGAGATGTAGTCACGGTTGAGGCGGCAGAGACATTCAGTCTCAACAACCTCGGACGCTTTGCCGATAAGCTGCCGTCAGAACCACGGGAAAATATCGTTTATCAGTGCTGGGAGCGTTTTTGCCAGGAGCTTGGCAAGCAAATTCCAGTGGCGATGACTCTGGAAAAGAATATGCCGATCGGCTCGGGCTTAGGCTCCAGCGCCTGTTCGGTGGTCGCGGCGCTGATGGCGATGAATGAACACTGTGGCAAGCCGCTTAATGACACTCGTTTGCTGGCTTTGATGGGCGAGCTGGAAGGACGAATCTCCGGCAGCATTCATTACGACAACGTGGCACCGTGTTTTCTTGGTGGTATGCAGTTGATGATCGAAGAAAACGACATCATCAGCCAGCAAGTGCCAGGGTTTGATGAGTGGCTGTGGGTGCTGGCGTATCCGGGGATTAAAGTCTCGACGGCAGAAGCCCGGGCTATTTTACCGGCGCAGTATCGCCGCCAGGATTGCATTGCGCACGGGCGACATCTGGCAGGCTTCATTCACGCCTGCTATTCCCGTCAGCCTGAGCTTGCCGCGAAGCTGATGAAAGATGTTATCGCAGAACCCTACCGTGAACGGTTACTGCCTGGCTTCCGGCAGGCGCGGCAGGCGGTCGCGGAAATCGGCGCGGTAGCGAGCGGTATCTCCGGCTCCGGCCCGACCTTGTTCGCTCTGTGTGACAAGCCGGATACCGCCCAGCGCGTTGCCGACTGGTTGGGTAAGAACTACCTGCAAAATCAGGAAGGTTTTGTTCATATTTGCCGGCTGGATACGGCGGGCGCACGAGTACTGGAAAACTAAATGAAACTCTACAATCTGAAAGATCACAGCGAGCAGGTCAGCTTTGCGCAAGCCGTAACCCAGGGGTTGGGCAAAAATCAGGGGCTGTTTTTTCCGCATGACCTGCCGGAATTCAGCCTGACTGAAATTGATGAGATGCTGAAGCTGGATTTTGTCACCCGCAGTGCGAAGATCCTCTCGGCGTTTATTGGTGATGAAATCCCGCAGGAAATCCTGGAAGAGCGCGTGCGCGCGGCGTTTGCCTTCCCGGCTCCGGTCGCCAATGTTGAAAGCGATGTCGGTTGTCTGGAATTGTTCCACGGGCCAACGCTGGCATTTAAAGATTTCGGCGGTCGCTTTATGGCACAAATGCTGACCCATATTGCGGGCGATAAGCCAGTGACCATTCTGACCGCGACCTCCGGTGATACCGGAGCGGCAGTGGCTCATGCTTTCTACGGTTTACCGAATGTGAAAGTGGTTATCCTCTATCCACGAGGCAAAATCAGTCCACTGCAAGAAAAACTGTTCTGTACATTGGGCGGCAATATCGAAACTGTTGCCATCGACGGCGATTTCGATGCCTGTCAGGCGCTGGTGAAGCAGGCGTTTGATGATGAAGAGCTGAAAGTGGCGCTGGGGTTAAACTCAGCTAACTCGATTAACATCAGCCGGTTGCTGGCGCAGATTTGCTACTACTTTGAAGCTGTTGCGCAGCTGCCGCAGGAAGCGCGCAACCAGCTGGTTGTCTCGGTGCCAAGCGGAAACTTCGGCGATTTGACGGCGGGTCTGCTGGCGAAGTCACTCGGTCTGCCGGTGAAACGTTTTATTGCTGCGACCAACGTGAACGATACCGTGCCACGTTTCCTGCACGATGGTCAGTGGTCACCCAAAGCGACTCAGGCGACGTTATCCAACGCGATGGACGTGAGTCAGCCAAACAACTGGCCGCGTGTTGAAGAGTTGTTCCGCCGCAAAATCTGGCAACTGAAAGAGCTGGGTTATGCAGCCGTGGATGATGAAACCACGCAACAGACAATGCGTGAGTTAAAAGAACTGGGCTACACCTCGGAGCCGCACGCTGCCGTAGCGTATCGTGCGCTGCGTGACCAGTTGAATCCAGGCGAATATGGCTTGTTCCTCGGCACCGCGCATCCGGCGAAATTTAAAGAGAGCGTGGAAGCGATTCTCGGTGAAACGTTGGATCTGCCAAAAGAGCTGGCAGAACGTGCTGATTTACCCTTGCTTTCACATAATCTGCCCGCCGATTTTGCTGCGTTGCGTAAATTGATGATGAATCATCAGTAATATCTTTTCATTATCTCAATCAGGCCGGGTTTGCTTTTATGCAGCCCGGCTTTTTTGTGAAGAAAATATGGAGAGAAACGACAGGGAAAAAGGAGAAATTCTCAATAAATGCGGTAACTTAGATATTAGGATTGCGGAGAATAACAACCGCCGTTCTCATCGCGTAATCTCCGGATATCGACCCATAACGGGCAATGATAAAAGGAGTAACCTGTGAAAAAGATGCAATCTATCGTACTCGCACTTTCCCTGGTTCTGGTCGCTCCCATGGCAGCGCAGGCTGCGGAAATTACGTTAGTCCCGTCAGTAAAATTACAGATAGGCGATCGTGATAATCGTGGCTATTACTGGGATGGCGGTCACTGGCGCGACCACGGCTGGTGGAAACAACATTATGAATGGCGAGGCAATCGCTGGCACCCACACGGACCGCCGCCACCGCCGCGTCACCATAAGAAAGCTCCTCATGATCATCACGGCGGTCATGGTCCAGGCAAACATCACCGCTAAATGACAAATGCCGGGTAACAATCCGGCATTCAGCGCCTGATGCGACGCTGGCGCGTCTTATCAGGCCTACGTGAATTCTGCAATATATTGAATCTGCATGCTTTTGTAGGCCGGATAAGGCGTTCACGCCGCATCCGGCATTGACTGCAAACTTAACGCTGCTCGTAGCGTTTAAACACCAGTTCTCCATTGCTGGAGGAAGCTTCATCAAAGAAGTAACCTTCGCTATTAAAACCAGTCAGTTGCTCTGGTTTGGTCAGCCGATTTTCAATAATAAAACGACTCATCAGACCGCGTGCTTTCTTAGCGTAGAAGCTGATGATCTTAAATTTGCCGTTCTTCTCATCGAGGAACACCGGCTTGATAATCTCGGCATTCAATTTCTTCGGCTTCACCGATTTAAAATACTCATCTGACGCCAGATTAATCACCACATTATCGCCTTGTGCTGCGAGCGCCTCGTTCAGCTTGTTGGTGATGATATCTCCCCAGAATTGATACAGATCTTTCCCTCGGGCATTCTCAAGACGGATCCCCATTTCCAGACGATAAGGCTGCATTAAATCGAGCGGGCGCAGTACGCCATACAAGCCGGAAAGCATTCGCAAATGCTGTTGGGCAAAATCGAAATTGTCTTCGCTGAAAGTTTCGGCCTGCAAGCCGGTGTAGACATCACCTTTAAACGCCAGAATCGCCTGGCGGGCATTCTCCGGCGTGAAATCTGGCTGCCAGTCATGAAAGCGAGCGGCGTTGATACTCGCCAGTTTGTCGCTGATGCGCATCAGCGTGCTAATCTGCGGAGGCGTCAGTTTCCGCGCTTCATGGATCAACTGCTGGGAATTGTCTAACAGCTCCGGCAGCGTATAGCGCGTGGTGGTCAACGGGCTTTGGTAATCAAGCGTTTTCGCAGGTGAAATAAGAATCAGCATATCCAGTCCTTGCAGGAAATTTATGCCGACTTTAGCAAAAAAAGAGAATGAGTTGATCGATAGTTGTGATTACTCCTGCGAAACATCATCCCACGCGTCCGGAGAAAGCTGGCGGCCGATATCCGGATAACGCAACGGATCAAACACCGGGCGCACGCCGAGTTTACGCTGGCGTAGATAATCACTGGCAATGGTATGAACCACAGGCGAGAGCAGTAAAATGGCGGTCAAATTGGTAATAGCCATGCAGGCCATTATGATATCTGCCAGTTGCCACATCAGCGGAAGACTTAGCAAGGTGCCGCCGATGACCGTTGCGAAGGTGCAGATCCGCAAACACCAGATCGCTTTAGGGTTGTTCAGGCGTAAAAAGAAGAGATTGTTTTCGGCGTAAATGTAGTTGGCAACGATGGAGCTGAAGGCAAACAGAATAACCACGAGGGTAACAAACTCAGCACCCCAGGAACCCATTAGCACCCGCATCGCCTTCTGGATAAGCTGAATACCTTCCAGCGGCATGTAGGTTGTGCCGTTACCCGCCAGTAATATCAGCATGGCGCTTGCCGTACAGATGACCAGGGTGTCGATAAAAATGCCAATCATCTGGACAATCCCTTGCGCTGCCGGATGCGGAGGCCAGGACGCCGCTGCCGCTGCCGCGTTTGGCGTCGACCCCATTCCCGCCTCATTGGAAAACATACTGCGCTGAAAACCGTTAGTAATCGCCTGGCTTAAGGTATATCCCGCCGCGCCGCCTGCCGCTTCCTGCCAGCCAAAAGCACTCTCAAAAATAGACCAAATGACGTGGGGAAGTTGCCCGATATTCATTACGCAAATCACCAGGCTGGTCAGTACCCAGATTATCGCCATCAACGGGACAAACCCCTGCATGAGCCGGGCGACGCCATGAAGACCGCGAGTGATCGCCAGCAGAGCAAAGACAGCGAGAATAATACCTGTCACCAGCGGGGGAAAATCAAAAGAAAAACTCAGGGCTCGCGCAACGGCGTTCGCCTGAATTCCGCTGAAAATTATGCCGTAGGCGATGAGCAAAAAGACGGCGAACAGAACGCCCATCCAGCGCATCCCCAGCCCGCGCGCCATATACCATGCCGGTCCGCCACGAAACTGCCCATTGGCATCACGTTCTTTATAAAGCTGTGCGAGGGAACATTCGGCAAACGAGGTCGCCATGCCGATAAACGCGGCAACCCACATCCAGAAGACGGCTCCAGGTCCACCGGCGGTAATTGCCAGCGCAACGCCGGCCAGGTTGCCGCTACCCACGCGCGCCGCAAGACTGGTACACAATGACTGAAATGAGGTTAAACCGCCTGGCTGTGGATGAATGCTATTTTTAAGACTTTTGCCAAACTGGCGGATGTAGCGAAACTGCACAAATCCGGTGCGAAAAGTGAACCAACAACCTGCGCCGAAGAGCAGGTAAATCATTACCGATCCCCAAAGGACGCTGTTAATAAAGGAGAAAAAATCTGGCATGCATATCCCTCTTATTGCCGGTCGCGATGACTTTCCTGTGTAAACGTTACCAATTGTTTAAGAAGTATATACGCTACGAGGTACTTGATAACTTCTGCGTAGCATACATGAGGTTTTGTATAAAAATGGCGGGCGATATCAACGCAGTGTCAGAAATCCGAAACAGTCTCGCCTGGCGATAACCGTCTTGTCGGCGGTTGCGCTGACGTTGCGTCGTGATATCATCAGGGCAGACCGGTTACATCCCCCTAACAAGCTGTTTAAAGAGAAATACTATCATGACGGACAAATTGACCTCCCTTCGTCAGTACACCACCGTAGTGGCCGACACTGGGGACATCGCGGCAATGAAGCTGTATCAACCGCAGGATGCCACAACCAACCCTTCTCTCATTCTTAACGCAGCGCAGATTCCGGAATACCGTAAGTTGATTGATGATGCTGTCGCCTGGGCGAAACAGCAGAGCAACGATCGCGCGCAGCAGATCGTGGACGCGACCGACAAACTGGCAGTAAATATTGGTCTGGAAATCCTGAAACTGGTTCCGGGCCGTATCTCAACTGAAGTTGATGCGCGTCTTTCCTATGACACCGAAGCGTCAATTGCGAAAGCAAAACGCCTGATCAAACTCTACAACGATGCAGGTATTAGCAACGATCGTATTCTGATCAAACTGGCTTCTACCTGGCAGGGTATTCGTGCTGCAGAACAGCTGGAAAAAGAAGGTATCAACTGTAACCTGACCCTGCTGTTCTCCTTCGCTCAGGCTCGTGCTTGTGCGGAAGCGGGCGTGTTCCTGATCTCGCCGTTTGTTGGCCGTATTCTTGACTGGTACAAAGCGAATACCGATAAGAAAGAGTACGCTCCGGCAGAAGATCCGGGTGTGGTTTCTGTATCTGAAATCTACCAGTACTACAAAGAGCACGGTTATGAAACCGTGGTTATGGGCGCAAGCTTCCGTAACATCGGCGAAATTCTGGAACTGGCAGGCTGCGACCGTCTGACCATCGCACCGGCACTGCTGAAAGAGCTGGCTGAGAGCGAAGGGGCTATTGAACGTAAACTGTCTTACACCGGCGAAGTGAAAGCGCGTCCGGCGCGTATCACTGAGTCCGAGTTCCTGTGGCAGCACAACCAGGATCCAATGGCAGTAGATAAACTGGCGGAAGGTATCCGTAAGTTTGCTATTGACCAGGAAAAACTGGAAAAAATGATCGGCGATCTGCTGTAATCATTCTTAGCGTGACCGGGAAGTCGGTCACGCTACCTCTTCTGAAGCCTGTCTGTCACTCCCTTCGCAGTGTATCATTCTGTTTAACGAGACTGTTTAAACGGAAAAATCTTGATGAATACTTTACGTATTGGCTTAGTTTCCATCTCTGATCGCGCATCCAGCGGCGTTTATCAGGATAAAGGTATCCCTGCACTGGAAGAATGGCTGACATCGGCGCTAACCACGCCGTTTGAACTGGAAACCCGCTTAATCCCCGATGAGCAGGCGATCATCGAGCAAACGTTGTGTGAGCTGGTGGATGAAATGAGTTGCCATCTGGTGCTCACCACGGGCGGAACTGGCCCGGCGCGTCGTGACGTAACGCCCGATGCGACGCTGGCAGTAGCGGACCGCGAGATGCCTGGCTTTGGTGAACAGATGCGCCAGATCAGCCTGCATTTTGTACCAACTGCTATCCTTTCGCGTCTGGTGGGCGTGATTCGCAAACAGGCGCTGATCCTTAACTTACCCGGTCAGCCGAAGTCTATTAAAGAGACGCTGGAAGGTGTGAAGGACGCTGCGGGTAACGTTGTGGTACACGGTATTTTTGCCAGCGTACCGTACTGCATTCAGTTGCTGGAAGGGCCATACGTTGAAACGGCACCAGAAGTGGTTGCTGCATTCAGACCGAAGAGTGCAAGACGCGACGTTAGCGAATAAAAAAATCCCCCCGAGCGGGGGGATCTCAAAACAATTAGTGGGATTCACCAATCGGCAGAACGGTGCGACCAAACTGCTCGTTCAGTACTTCACCCATCGCCAGATAGATTGCGCTGGCACCGCAAATCAGCCCAATCCAGCCGGCAAAGTGGATGATTGCGGCGTTACCGGCAATGTTACCGATCGCCAGCAGGGCAAACAGCACGGTCAGGCTAAAGAAAACGAATTGCAGAACGCGTGCGCCTTTCAGCGTGCCGAAGAACATAAACAGCGTAAATACGCCCCACAGACCCAGGTAGACACCAAGGAACTGTGCATTTGGCGCATCGGTCAGACCCAGTTTCGGCATCAGCAGAATCGCAACCAGCGTCAGCCAGAAAGAACCGTAAGAGGTGAATGCGGTTAAACCGAAAGTGTTGCCTTTTTTGTACTCCAGCAGACCAGCAAAAATTTGCGCGATGCCGCCGTAGAAAATGCCCATGGCAAGAATAATACCGTCCAGAGCGAAATAACCCACGTTGTGCAGGTTAAGCAGAATGGTGGTCATGCCGAAGCCCATCAGGCCCAGCGGTGCCGGATTAGCCAACTTAGTGTTGCCCATAATTCCTCAAAAATCATCATCGAATGAATGGTGAAATAATTTCCCTGAATAACTATAGTGTTTTCAGGGCGCGGCATAATAATCAGCCAGTGGGGCAGTGTCTACGATCTTTTGAGGGGAAAATGAAAATTTTCCCCGGTTTCCGGTATCAGACCTGAGTGGCGCTAACCATCCGGCGCAGGCAGGCGATTTGCAGTACGGCTGGAATCGTCACGCGATAGGCGCTGCCGCTGACCGCTTTAACCCCATTTAGTGCCGCACCTACAGGGCCTCCCAGCCCCGCGCCGCGCAGCAAACCATGCCCAAGTACGCTCATTGCTGCGTGGGTGCGTAAAATGCGGGTCAGTTGGCTGGAAAGCAAATGCGACACGCCTTTTGCCAATAATTTGTCTTTCATCAGCAGCGGCAGCAGCTCTTCCAGCTCATTCACCCTCGCATCGACCGCGTGCAGAAACTCCTGTTTATGTTCCTCGTCCATATTCTTCCAGGTGTTACGCAGAAATTGTTCCAGTAACTGTTGCTCAATCTCAAACGTAGACATCTCTTTGTCGGCTTTCAGCTTCAATCGTTTTGAAACATCGAGCAAAATGGCCCGATACAATTTACCGTGTCCGCGCAGTTTGTTGGCGATACTATCGCCACCAAAATGCTGTAATTCTCCAGCAATCAGCTGCCAGTTGCGGCGATGTTGCTCGGGATGCCCTTCCATCGATTTAAACAGTTCGTTGCGCATCAGTACGCTGGAGAGGCGAGTTTTGCCTTTTTCATTATGGGTGAGCAATCGGGCGAAATTTGCCAACTGTTCCTCACTGCAATGCTGGAGAAAATCCAGATCTGAATCATTCAGGTAATTAACATTCATTTTTTGTGGCTTCTATATTCTGGCGTTAGTCGTCGCCGATAATTTTCAGCGTGGCCATATCCGATGAGTTCACCGTATGACCGGAAAAGGTGATTTTTGAGACGCAGCGTTTATTGTCGTTATCGCTGTTAATGTTGATCCAGTCAGTGGTTTGCCCTTCTTTTATTTCTGAAGGAATATTCAGGCTCTGACTGGCGCTACGGGCGGCTTTGAAATAAACCGATGCACCGCTTAACTGTAAATCGCCATGGTCGGCAGAGAGTTGTATGCGTTTAACAATTCGGCAAACAGGAAGTTTCAGCGCCAGATCGTTGGTTTCGTTACGTGGCATCGCAATGACGCCGAGGATTTTATGGTCGTTTGCCTGCGCCGTGCAGCACAGCATCAGACTAATCGCCAGGCTGGCGGAAATCGTAAAAACGGATTTCATAAGGATTCTCTTAGTGGGGAGAGGTAGGGGGATGGATACCCACTAGTTTACTGCTGATAAAGAGAAGATTCAGGTGCGTAATGTTTTCTTTTTATTACAATTTTTTGATGAATGTCTTGGCTGCGATTCATTCTTTATATGAATAAAATTGCTGTCAGTTTCACGTCTTGTCCTGCTATATCGCGAAATTTCTGCGCAAAAGCACAAAAAATTTTTGCATCTCCCCCTTGATGACGTGGGTTACGACCCCATTTAGTAGTCAACCGCAGTGAGTGAGTCTGCAAAAAAATGAAATTGGGCAGTTGAAACCAGACGTTTCGCCCCTATTACAGACTCACAACCACATGATGACCGAATATATAGTGGAGACGTTTAGATGGGTAAAATAATTGGTATCGACCTGGGTACTACCAACTCTTGTGTAGCGATTATGGATGGCACCACTCCTCGTGTGCTGGAGAACGCCGAAGGCGATCGCACCACGCCTTCTATCATTGCCTATACCCAGGATGGTGAAACTCTGGTTGGTCAGCCGGCTAAACGTCAGGCAGTGACGAACCCGCAAAACACCCTGTTTGCGATTAAACGCCTGATTGGTCGCCGCTTCCAGGACGAAGAAGTACAGCGTGATGTTTCCATCATGCCGTTCAAAATTATTGCTGCTGATAACGGCGACGCATGGGTCGAAGTTAAAGGCCAGAAAATGGCACCGCCGCAGATCTCTGCTGAAGTGCTGAAAAAAATGAAGAAAACCGCTGAAGATTACTTGGGTGAACCGGTAACTGAAGCTGTTATCACCGTACCGGCATACTTTAACGATGCTCAGCGTCAGGCAACCAAAGACGCAGGCCGTATCGCTGGTCTGGAAGTAAAACGTATCATCAACGAACCGACCGCAGCTGCGCTGGCTTACGGTCTGGACAAAGGTACTGGCAACCGTACTATCGCGGTTTATGACCTGGGTGGTGGTACTTTCGATATTTCTATTATCGAAATCGACGAAGTTGACGGCGAAAAAACCTTCGAAGTTCTGGCTACCAACGGTGATACCCACCTGGGTGGTGAAGACTTCGACAGCCGTCTGATCAACTACCTGGTTGAAGAATTCAAGAAAGATCAGGGCATTGACCTGCGCAACGATCCGCTGGCAATGCAGCGCCTGAAAGAAGCGGCAGAAAAAGCGAAAATCGAACTGTCTTCCGCTCAGCAGACCGACGTTAACCTGCCGTACATCACTGCAGATGCGACCGGTCCGAAACACATGAACATCAAAGTGACTCGTGCGAAACTGGAAAGCCTGGTTGAAGATCTGGTAAACCGTTCCATTGAGCCGCTGAAAGTTGCACTGCAGGACGCTGGCCTGTCCGTATCTGATATCGACGACGTTATCCTCGTTGGTGGTCAGACTCGTATGCCAATGGTTCAGAAGAAAGTTGCTGAGTTCTTTGGTAAAGAGCCGCGTAAAGACGTTAACCCGGACGAAGCTGTAGCAATCGGTGCTGCTGTTCAGGGTGGTGTTCTGACTGGTGACGTGAAAGACGTACTGCTGCTGGACGTTACCCCGCTGTCTCTGGGTATCGAAACCATGGGCGGTGTGATGACGACGCTGATCGCGAAAAACACCACTATCCCGACCAAGCACAGCCAGGTGTTCTCTACCGCTGAAGACAACCAGTCTGCGGTAACCATCCATGTGCTGCAGGGTGAACGTAAACGTGCGGCTGATAACAAATCTCTGGGTCAGTTCAACCTGGATGGTATCAACCCGGCACCGCGCGGCATGCCGCAGATCGAAGTTACCTTCGATATCGATGCTGACGGTATCCTGCACGTTTCCGCGAAAGATAAAAACAGCGGTAAAGAGCAGAAGATCACCATCAAGGCTTCTTCTGGTCTGAACGAAGATGAAATCCAGAAAATGGTACGCGACGCAGAAGCTAACGCCGAAGCTGACCGTAAGTTTGAAGAGCTGGTACAGACTCGCAACCAGGGCGACCATCTGCTGCACAGCACCCGTAAGCAGGTTGAAGAAGCAGGCGACAAACTGCCGGCTGACGACAAAACTGCTATCGAGTCTGCACTGACTGCACTGGAAACTGCTCTGAAAGGTGAAGACAAAGCCGCTATCGAAGCGAAAATGCAGGAGCTGGCACAGGTTTCCCAGAAACTGATGGAAATCGCCCAGCAGCAACATGCCCAGCAGCAGACTGCCGGTGCTGATGCTTCTGCAAACAACGCGAAAGATGACGATGTTGTCGACGCTGAATTTGAAGAAGTCAAAGACAAAAAATAATCGCCCTATAAACGGGTAATTATACTGACACGGGCGAAGGGGAATTTCCTCTCCGCCCGTGCATTCATCTAGGGGCAATTTAAAAAAGATGGCTAAGCAAGATTATTACGAGATTTTAGGCGTTTCCAAAACAGCGGAAGAGCGTGAAATCAAAAAGGCCTACAAACGCCTGGCCATGAAATACCACCCGGACCGTAACCAGGGTGACCAAGAGGCCGAGGCGAAATTTAAAGAGATCAAGGAAGCTTATGAAGTTCTGACCGACTCGCAAAAACGTGCGGCATACGATCAGTATGGTCATGCTGCGTTTGAGCAAGGTGGTATGGGCGGCGGCGGTTTTGGCGGCGGCGCAGACTTCAGCGATATTTTTGGTGACGTTTTCGGCGATATTTTTGGCGGCGGACGTGGTCGTCAACGTGCGGCGCGCGGTGCTGATTTACGCTATAACATGGAGCTCACCCTCGAAGAAGCTGTACGTGGCGTGACCAAAGAGATCCGCATTCCGACTCTGGAAGAGTGTGACGTTTGCCACGGTAGCGGTGCAAAACCAGGTACACAGCCGCAGACCTGTCCGACCTGTCATGGTTCTGGTCAGGTGCAGATGCGTCAGGGTTTCTTTGCCGTGCAGCAGACCTGTCCACACTGTCAGGGCCGCGGTACGCTGATCAAAGATCCGTGCAACAAATGTCATGGTCATGGTCGTGTTGAGCGCAGCAAAACGCTGTCCGTTAAAATCCCGGCAGGGGTGGACACTGGAGACCGCATCCGTCTTGCGGGCGAAGGTGAAGCGGGCGAGCATGGCGCACCGGCAGGCGATCTGTACGTTCAGGTTCAGGTTAAACAGCACCCGATTTTCGAGCGTGAAGGCAACAACCTGTATTGCGAAGTCCCGATCAACTTCGCTATGGCGGCGCTGGGTGGCGAAATCGAAGTACCGACCCTTGATGGTCGCGTCAAACTGAAAGTGCCTGGCGAAACCCAGACCGGTAAGCTTTTCCGTATGCGCGGTAAAGGCGTCAAGTCTGTCCGCGGTGGCGCACAGGGTGATTTGCTGTGCCGCGTTGTCGTCGAAACACCGGTAGGCCTGAACGAGAAGCAGAAACAGCTGCTGCAAGAGCTGCAAGAAAGCTTCGGTGGCCCAACCGGCGAGCACAACAGCCCGCGCTCAAAGAGCTTCTTTGATGGTGTGAAGAAGTTTTTTGACGACCTGACCCGCTAACCACCCCAAAAGCCTGCCCGTGGGCAGGCTTGGGTAAAAATAGGGTGCGTTGAAGATATGCGAGCACCTGTAAAGTGGCGGGGATCACTCCCATAAGCGCTAACTTAAGGGTTGAACCATCTGAAGAATGCGACGCCTCGGTGCCTCGTTAAGACGATGCCTCGCGTTCTTCAATTGCGTTTTGTAGGCTGTCAGGGATACTGTCCCACGAATGGC
>SKEB01000290.1_pt1 | contig 53768 bp, 45 predicted proteins | sample 4826561 | NCBI WGS metagenome assembly SKEB01 (sample SAMN11008820, study PRJNA524170) | human gut metagenome | biome: Human fecal sample; material: Feces; isolation source: fecal sample from pouch patient p17 | host: Homo sapiens | place: Israel: Tel-Aviv | collected 2016-03-29
TTATCGAGGCCAGGGCGGTTTTGCTTTAGGCCTCTCCCATGCGACAGAAAATAAATCCTGGGTATTTAAGGGAGCCGCAACGGCGGATACACGAGGAAACTTCGGAGCAACAATCGGAGCTGGTTATCAGTTCTAACCTGAAGGCCAAAAGGGACGGGAGTCTCTCTCGTCCCAGCCCTCTAAACAGCTGTCAACTTAAAGAGCGAATCACTTCATTGATGCCGGAAATTGTTGTTTGCTTTAAAAGCCCGAGAACGGGGTAAAAGACGCCCTCATTGAAGAGGTTAACCAAAAGAAAGACTTATGAAAAAAATCATAATGGCCTTAGCATTGACTGCCGCCTTTCCTGTATTGGCGCAAACGGCAGCAAAAGTAAATGGCGATGCTATTTCAATGGCTGAATTTAAAAAACTTCAGTCTTTGCTGCAAAGCCAAGGTGTGCAGGAAAAACAGGCCGAGCAGACTGCGTTGAACCTTCTGATAACTGAGAAGATTATGGGTCAGGAAGCCTGGAGAGAAAAAGTAGCGCAGGATCAGTCAGTGCAAAGAGAGTTGACAGACCAAAGAACGAAACTCTACCGCAGAAAGTTAATCGAAAAGTATCTGCAGAAGAATCCTGTCACGCCGGAAGAAGTTCAGCAAGCCTATGAGCAGTTAAAGAGCCGGTACGACCCTAATGAACTGAAGGTCAGACATATTTTGGTTAGATCGGGGAAAGAGGCCGAGGATCTTTTGCGCCGGATAGAGGGCGGAGAAGATATGGGAAAGCTGGCCGAAATATACAGTTTGGATAATGGTACTGCTGGAAATGGAGGCGTGATTCCTTTTACCAATGTCGCCAAGTTTACTTTGACGAACTTTGCTTCAGAGGCGATGAAACTGAAAATAGGAGAAATTAGAAAAGAGCCCTTCAAGAGTGAAGTGGGCTACCACATTATGAAGTTGGAAGACGCGAGAGTAGTTCCATTTCCGGAACTCTCAGAGATTAAATCCGAGATAGAAAGTCAAGCGGCATATGCCAGAGCCAGAGACTACATTCTAGGGTTGTATCGAAAGTCCAAAGTAGTAGGGGTAGGAGTGCCGGTAGAAAGAAATAATGCTTCTTCTCAAAAATAGGAAAAATTTTTAGCAAATCCTCACTTGAACTGATTGTTGTATTTGTAGTACTTAGGTTGCCAAAATTTGCTTGGAATTATCTCAGCGTTACAAGCAAAAACCGGAACCGGTTCCACTCGTATTCTTGTGGCCGGTTCATTTTTTTTGAAAAAATTGACTGTTGCTCGAAATAATTCCAAATCAAAATGAGAGGTCGATTGCATCGGGCCTCACAAAATATTTTCTCCCTCCCGAAGACAAGCCGTCCTCTCCGAAAAGTTCGACTTGAAGCGGGAAGGGTTAGTATTCTCCCACGTTCTCCCAGATATCTGGAGTTGATGGTCTCTTTCCCAGTTATTACAGTGCGTTCCACATATTGCACCGAATCTCAGAATTGGCTTTGCTTCCTAGAAACGCCAGGCTACGGTGGCGATAGAAAGTTGTCTTATCGAGGCATTACTGAAGACGTAGGAGACTGCATTTGTGAGGAACCCAGTTTCCCTTTTTAAGTAAAGGAAAATACTAATCACGGAAGAGAAAAAGATTTGGAAAAAGTGTAATACACTCTACTCAACGAGGGGGATTTTTATAAATATGAAGTACACTCAATCAAAAATATCCTGTTACCCCCCCCCATTGGGGTAATGATTTCCGGTTTAATTCCGGAGTAAGTTTTCAAGACGAAGCGTTCGTCAGAAACCATCTTTTTAGGCCTGAGCAAAAATCATTTATCGGCCTTTCCAATATTTTCCAAATCTTCTGCACAAAATCCGCAGCTCGATTGCTATTGGATTTCATAAAGAGAATTTTGTCCTGTTTTTTCTCTCTGGCAGAAGGTCTGTCTCAAAAACGAAGTCTAGTTCCTAGCAATCTGTTCTAGTTCGGAATGAATTGAACTTTATTCCTTTTTTTAATTATTAAACAATAGGTTATGAGCAGACTTGCGCTTAATGAGAAGAGTCCAGCTTTATGCCTGCAAATTCCATGGAGAAGAAGAATGAAAAAAACTTTAATTTCTCTGAGTGTAGTTTCATTTTTTACTTTAGGGAGCCTCCCAGTTTTCGCTTACGATATTGTTCCCGGAACAACCAACAATAATGATGCTGTTGTAATAGGCCCGGGGAGTTTTAACAGTGGAGGAGGACCCGGAGCCCCATACAAAGCAGGTGTTGCAATAGGAAACTTAGCCAATAGTAGTGGAGCTTCTGTTGCGTTAGGAGAAAAAAGCGTTGCTCGTGATTACGGTGTCGCTATTGGTCCAGGGTCAAGAGGGGGGGGCGTATGGAGTTGCAATAGGAAAAGAAAGTCTGGCAGATTTGGGTAGTATTGCAATGGGAAATGAGACAAAAGCAGGCGAGAATGCGGTTGCCGTGGGAGGAAGTAGTGTTGCATCAGAGTGGGGATCTACTGCGCTTGGACCTGCCGCTCAGGCTACTGTTGAAGGAGGAACAGCAATTGGTCGCTCGTCTATAGCAGACAGGGAAGGAGGCCAAAAATGGACGACGCCTTTTACAGAGACTGATGGCCCAGTTGAAGCATGGCAGTCCGCTAAAGGTTACGGAGCTGTTTCGGTAGGGGGAAATAAAAGTGTGTATGAGTCAAATAGACCAATTACTCGACAAATTATTAATGTGGCCGCAGGAACCGAGGACACAGATGTTGTCAACGTAGCTCAGTTAAAAAATCTAAAAAAATATGGCGATGAGACGTATGCCACCAAAAAAGATTTTAAAGTAATGGACGAAAGAGTCGGAGTTTTAGAAAACGGCATGGAAGCCTTGAAAGATGGTTTCACAATCAGACCTAAAAACGGTTATCAAGAAATTCGTGTCCGACAGGGCGATGTCACTATGGGCGGCAACCGCATCCAAGGTGTGGGAGATGCTGTAGCAGCTACCGACGCTGTTAACAAACGTCAATTGGATAATACAGCCCGCAGTCTTCATAAAAAAATCAACGATGTGGATAAAGATATGAAAGCCGGTGTTGCAATGGCATTGGCTGTCGCAGGATTGCCTCAGGCATATATCCCGGGTAAGAGCATGCTGGCGATGTCTGCCGGCACTTATCAGGGCCAGAGTGGTTTTGCTTTAGGCCTGTCTCATGCCACAGAAAACAGAGCTTGGATAGTTAAAGGATCTGCAACAGTTGATACACGCGGCAACTTCGGAGGAAATGTCGGGGCAGGTTATCAGTTCTAACTTAAACCATCAGGCAAAGGGACGAGAGGTATCTCGTCCTTACCGGCAACTCAGCAAAAGTGCTGACAACTTAAAGAATTAATCGCTTCATTACGGCCGAAGGTTTTGCTCTCTTTTAAGAGAGCGATGATGGGTCGAGAAACTTCTCCTTGAAGAGATTAACCAAAAGGGAAACTCATGAAAAAAGCCGTAATGGCCTTGGCACTGACTATCGCATTTCCAGTATTTGCACAAATGGCAGTAAAAGTAAATGGTGATCCTATTCCAATGGCCGAATTTAAGAAAGTTCAGTCTTTACTGAAGAACAAAGGTCTAGAGGAAAAACAGGCTGAGGAGACTGCACTGAATATTCTGATCACTGAGAAGGTCATCGGTCAGGAGGCTTGGAGACAAAGAGTCGCTCAAAGTCCGTCAATGCAAAGGGAGCTTTCAGAACAAAGAACGAAACTTTATCGCAGAGGGATAATCGAAAAGTATCTGCAGAAGAATCCTGTCACGCCGGAAGAAGTGCAGCAAACCTATGAGCAGTTGAAAGGCCAGTACAACCCAACTGAAATTAAGGTCAGACATATTTGGGTTAAAACAGAAAAAGAAGCCGAGGATCTTTTACGCCGGATAGAGAACGGAGAAGATATGGCCGAGCTGGCTGAAAAATACAGCTTGGATGAAGTCACAGCTAAAAACGGCGGAGTCATTCCTTTTGCAAACCCGGCTAAGTTTACTTTGACGAACTTTGCTTCAGAGGCGATGAAACTGAAAAAAGGAGAAATTAGAAAACAGCCCTTCAAAACTGAGGTCGGTTATCACGTTATGAAGCTGGAAGATTCCAGAGAAGTTCCATTTCCGGAACTTGCACAGATTAAATCTGAGGTAGAGAGTCAGGCAGCACAGGCCAAAGCCAGAGACTACATTCTGGGGTTGTATCGAAAAGCTAAAGTAGTAGGGGTAGGAGTCCCGATAGAACGGAAAAGCACTCCTCCCCAAAAATAAAGAAAGATTTTTAGCAAAACCTCATTTGAACTGATTGTTTCATTTGTAGTACTTAGGTTGCCAAAATTTGCTTGGAATTATCTCAGCGTTACAAGCAAAAACCGGAACCGGTTCCACTCGTAATCTTGTGGCCGGTTCATTTTTTTGTTTGTAGATTATTAGCAAAAAGTGAATGTTGAATGGCAAAGAATTCTGAATACCACTTAACAATAAACCTCAAGGAATTGGCATCCTTCTCTTTGTTCGAGAAAATGTAGAAATGTCTGTTCCTTATCGAATAGACAAAAATTGGGCCAACAAAAAGAGGCCTCAAAAATGAGACCTCTGAGGTTTCAAGAATAATTATTTGATTTTCTTGTTTACACTGCCGATATTGCTGCTGAGTTGAAGAAGAATATCGCTGTGCTCGCCTTTTTCATAAATTGTATTAGCGCGCCCTAGGATCAACGGATCGATTGGACCGATGGCTGCGGTATCTTTCCCTGTGTATGGCAAAGAGTGCAAAACATATCTCATCGCATTTAACCGGGCTCTCTTCTTGTCATCGCTCTTGATAACTGTCCATGGAGCAGCAACTGTATCGGTGCTGAGGAACATGTCTTCCTTGGCACGGGTGTAATCGTCCCATTTGTCTAATGAGGCCATATCAACAGGAGACAATTTCCATCTCTTTAACGGATGGACCTGACGTTCCTTAAAGCGTCTGCGCTGTTCTTTGCGGCTGACGGAGAACCAAAATTTAATTAGGTAGATGCCGCTACGTGTCAGAAATCTTTCGAATTCCGGACATTCTTGCATGAATTCAATGTACTGTTCGTTGGTGCAGAATCCCATAACTCTTTCCACCCCCGCACGGTTGTACCAAGAGCGGTCAAAGAGAACAATTTCACCTTTAGTAGGAAGATGAGGGATGTAGCGTTGGAAGTACCATTGCCCGAGTTCACGATCAGTGGGCTTTTCAAGAGCCACCACACGTGCGCCGCGAGGATTTAAATGTTCCATGAAACGGCGGATCGTGCCTCCCTTTCCTGCAGCATCGCGTCCTTCGAAGAGAATGACAAGTTTTTGACCGGTTTCTTTAACCCAGGATTGGAGCTTGAGCAATTCAACCTGCAAAAGATATTTTTCTTTTTCGTAGAGTTTGCGGCTCATACGGTTTTTGTACGGATAGCCGCCTTTTCTCCAATCCTCGTTTAATTCATCTTCAGAAGCGTCCTTTTTATCTTTTAAGTTTGCTGGAGCTTCTTTTAGTTTTTCTCTGCGGACGAGAGCTTTCAAGATGGATTTGCGATCGGTCGGAGATTCGCCATCCAGAATAGCAATTAAAGCTTGCAGTTCATGCTCAGTTGCTGCGGAGAAGGTCTGATCAGTGACATACTCCTGAGCCTCGCTCTCAGATGTGACTGGAGAGGAGCTTATGCTCTCAATTTGACTCCCAATTTTGTCGCTTTCAGATGGTTCTTCTGCAGCGATTTTTTCCATTTCTGCGTTAGTTTCTTTACTTATCATTTCAGCCTCTTGAGCTTTATTTTTGCTTTTATTGTTTGTAGACAAAATTAACTCCTTAGTCGAAAATTCGGTTCTGACTAAATAATAAAGCCAGTCACCCCGTCAACTCAAATAGTTATATTGAATCTTTGCTTTTTTCTTTGAGCTGAAGAAGAACCTCATAAATCTGTTTTTTGGGCACTCCTGTTATTTCATGTGCCATAAGGCTTAGTTCATTCGTTGGGAGAACGGGACAGAGGTGCTCGAGCCACTTCATGGTAGGACCGTCAAGCTCTTGCTCTTTTTTTGAGATGTCCGCATTGACGATAACAACAAATTCCCCTGCAGGTTTCTTAGCTGCAAACCATTCGACAATACTCTCGGAGTTGAACTCTTTAATTTCTTCAAATTTTTTGGTGAGCTCCCTTGCTACGACGATCTTTCTCTCTGCCGGAACGGCCTGTGCCAATTCTTTCGCAAGTTTTTCCATTCTGTGAGGGGCTTCATACAGGACGAAGGTTCTGCCGGTTTCAACAAGTTCTTTAATCGTTTTTAACCTTTCTTTAGATCCGCTCTCTAGGAAGCCATGAAAGATAAACCCTTCAGGAGCCATGCCGGCAGCCGACAGAGCAGTCACTACGGCACTAGGTCCCGGGATTGGTATTACCGGAAAACCGGCCTTTTTTACAGCATCTACGACCTTGCATCCCGGATCTGAGATGGCCGGCGTTCCTGCATCCGTTACAAGCGCAATTCTTAATCCTTCCTCAAGGTATCCAATGATTTTGACGGCTCCGTTCTGCTCATTATGTTGATGAACCGAGAATAATTCTTTAGATAGACTAAACTTCTGAAGCAGTTTGTTTGTCTCTCTGGTATCTTCAGCAGCGACTTTGTCGCACAAACTTAAGGTCCAAAGGGAACGGAGTGAAATGTCAGCAAAGTTGCCGATTGGCAGGCCTACAACGTATAAAGCCGGCGCTGGAAAATCTTGACTTGCTAATCTTGTTTCACTAAATAAAATATTGTTTTCGAATTGGTTGGGTACGGAGTCCATTGTGTCCTCTACACTTTTGAACAAAGTTTGTATTGTTGCGTTAAGCCTACTCTCATTAGCGAGTCAGAATACAGTAAGTGCTCAAGAAGCGGCAGTTTCAACTTCAGAGCCGGTAAATAAAATAAGGGTCGGATTAATGGTTCCGCCCCAGAATAGCACGGTTGCGGCTGCAACTGCTCCTCTGATTAAAGGTGTTGAAGCGGCTTTCAAAGAAGATGAAGATCGTTATGAACTCATAAAGTATGAAGTTGGTGAGTCTGGCGACGTCCTTAGTGTTCTTAACCAGGCCGCAGACACGAAAGCTATGTTGATGATTGGCCCTGTTCTCAAAACTTCAGTAGATAAAATTGCTAGCCTCCCATATCTTCCTCTTCCTGTGGTTGCAATTAATAAAACAGATTCTGCAGTACAGCCGGAACTATTTATGAGTATCGACGTAGCAATTGAAAGTGAAGTTGAACAATTAGTGAAAGTCGCTCTTGAGAACACCGTGCAGAGGCCTGGTACTGACTTTGTGGTTTTTGCGACGCCTAATAGTTACGATGAAAGAGTTGCAAGGGCTATTGTGCAGGAGCTCAGAAAGAATGGGGCAGAGGGCGAAATTCGCCATATCAGTACCGAACAAATTGCTTATATTAGAACTGAGATGCGCGGGAAAAGCTTTAGAGGCGGCTTCTTTGCCATGGATCCGCATCAGGCTAGTTTAATTAGACCTTATTTGCCGCCCGAGTTGCCGGTTTTTGGGACTAGTTATACAAATCCTTATCGCAGTAATGACTTGATGACCTCTCAGACTCAGGCAAATGATCTGACAGGGATGGTCACATTAGAAATTCCTGCAATTACACAGCTCAGTCATCAAAACTATTTGAAGTACAGACCGATTTTGCTAAAACTCAATAGCGATGACCGTCATCTTTTTGCGGTTGGCGTGGATGCATGGAGGCTAGGAAAGAGCTGGTTGGAATGGCAGGATCAAATCGATATTGAAGACGGTTTGAGCGGCAAAATTCATTTTGATAAGAAGGTCAGCAGCCGGGCTTCTAGAACTTTAGATAAGACAGTGGTAAAGCCTAAACGTGACTTAGAAGATGATGTAGCCTTTGAGGAAAGCGCTGAAGAGGCAGGTTTATGATTCTTCAGACTTTACAAGACGCCCACTTAGCGTGGGGAGACGCGCCGCTCCTGGATAAAGTGAATTTAACGATAGAAGAAGGCCAAAGATTTGGACTTATAGGCCGAAATGGAACAGGCAAAAGTTCTTTGCTGAAAGTGCTTGCCGGGGTAGAGAGGTTAGATGGCGGAAAAAGGAATGTTGCAAAAGGACTGCGCGCAATTTACGTCGAACAAGATCCAATCTATCCTCAGGCTTCTACTGTTTATGAGGCTTTGCTCAAGAGAGGACAGCTTGAGGCCATTTCCGACGAGGTTCATCGCTGGGAAGTAATTTCTAAGTTAAATGAATATATCCACCTTTTTGGTTTGAATGCTGATGCTTCTCCTGAAAGCATTTCAGGCGGCGAAAAGAAGAAAGGAGCCTTGGCTCTTGCTTTTGCCTTGGAACCGCAGCTTCTTCTTTTGGACGAGCCGACCAACCACCTCGATATCGACGCTATTTTCAAACTGGAAGAGTTAATTCTGACTAATTTTAGGAAGAATCGGACATTAGTCACTATTACTCACGATCGTTCTTTTTTAAACAAAGTTGCACAGCAGATTCTTGAACTGGATCGTGGTGAATTGAGGACTTATCCGGGCAACTTTGAAGCTTACGAAAAAAGAAAGAGCGATGAGCTGGAGGCAGAGGAAAAAGCCCGCAGTCAGTTTGATAAGTTCTGGGCGCAAGAAGAGGTTTGGATTCGGAAAGGGATAGAAGCTCGTAGAACCAGAAATGAGGGAAGGGTTCGCAGACTCGAACAGATTCGCCGAGAACGTGAAGCTAGAAGGGATCGCATAGGAACGGCAAAGCTTGCCTTAGATGCAGGTGAAAAGAGCGGGAAGTTGGTTGCCGAATTAGAAGATGTATGTCTGAGTTTTGGGGAGCGAACCTTAATCAAAAATCTTAACTTGCGGTTAATGAGAGGTGACAAACTCGGCTTAATCGGCCCCAACGGTGTAGGAAAAAGTTCTTTGATTAAGGTGATCCTTGGTCAGTTAAAGCCTACAAGCGGAAAGGTTCGATTAGGTACCAATTTGGAAGTTGCTTATTTTGATCAGCTTCGGGCAGAACTTAATCCAGAGAAAACTTTAGTAGAGACGGTTTCTCCCGGATCGGATTGGGTCGAGGTCAATGGCCAGAGAAAGCATGTTATCGGATATTTGGGAGATTTCTTATTTCCCCCGCATCGTGCCAACGTTAAGGTTTCAAGTTTGTCCGGGGGAGAGAAAAACCGCTTGCTTTTAGCAAAACTCTTCGCTAAACCGGCAAATCTGCTTGTAATGGACGAACCCACTAATGATCTGGACATTGAGTCTTTGGAAATGCTGGAGGACACGCTTAGCAATTATCAAGGAACGATTATTTTGGTTTCCCATGATCAAACCTTTATGGACAATGTTGCTTCCTTTGTCATTGCCCCGGATAGTCAAGGAATATGGACTGCGTACGTGGGAGGTTACGATGAGTGGCTGCGCTATCGTGAAGTAAAAAGTGCAGAAGAAAAGAAATCCGTTTCAAAACCTGTTCAGATAAGAGAAAAGTCAAAACCGACAAAGCTTTCTTACAAAGAAAACTTAGAGCTAGAAAAACTTCCTTCCGAGATTGAAGCCTTAGAAGAGGAACAAGAACAGTTAATTGCTTCTATGAGCGCAGAAGGCTCAGATAAAAAGACCCCTGATTTCTTTGAAACTACCAACAAGAGAATGGCTGAAGTTTCTGATTTGTTGGAAAGGAAGTACGCGCGTTGGGAAGAGCTCGATCAGAAGAAGGCCTCGTTTGCAAAAACTAATTCGTAACTATGTTTTATTTGAGCTGAAATCGCCTCTAAGAAAGAATGAACAAGTGCACAATTGGAGTTAATTATTTAACTTCTGAGGTGCAAGGATGAACACTAAAACAGCAGTGCAGCTGGCTTTTGTAGCTTGCTGTGCCTTTACTCTCTGTACCGATGGTTTAGCTAGGCCCCCTGGACCTCCTCCGGGAGGGCCGGGATTTCGACCAGGACCCTGGGGCCCTGGCCCAGGACCAGGATTCCGTCCGGGACCTCCTCCGGGACCCAGACATCATCATTGGGGCCGAGATGTACTAGGCGGTGCCTTAGCTATTGGTTTAGGTTTGGGTGTGGCAGGAGCGATTGCCAATTCTATTAATACTCCGCCTCCTCCTGTATATGTTCCGCCGACGCCAACATATGTGCCTCCCAACTATTATGTGCCGGCATCTCCTGTGGTTGTAGCACCTCCGGTTGTGGTCGCACCGCCGGTCGTCGTGGCGCCTCCCGTGGCGGTTGCTCCTTCGGTGACTTCCGGTAATGTCATGTATTGGTGCCAAGCTTCAAAGAACTTCTATCCCTATGTGACGGAATGTCCGTCTGGATGGCAAGCAACTACAGTGCCTTAGTCTGGTAAACGATTTTGAGACGGCCGTTCTTCATATAGTAAGGACGGCATTTTTTTGGGAGAATTTGCTGAAAAAGCATTCTTTAATTACTTAGTGCACAAAATACTGATAATATAAAGATAAGTAAAAACCCTTAAAATTTGGCCCGTTTTTAACAATATTTTTCTCTTAACCTTAGAGACAAAATAGGAGAAGTGTAGGAGAAGGTCTTGACTGACACCAAAGAAGAACGAGCTCGGGCTTTGGACTCGTTGCATACGTTATGTGAATTTTTTCAGAATCGAGTTGAGAAAGGACCTCAGGATGAGGCTCTGCGTGAGTTCGATAAATCTAAAAGAAAATGGATTTCATACACATATCAGGAAGTTGCCAATAAAGTTAAAGATTGGCAGCACGCCTTCGCTGCAAGTCAAATTGAACCCGGTTCAAGGGTTGCTATGCTTCTTCCTAACGGAGTAGATGCTGTTTGTTTCGACCAAGCTGCAATGGCAAACGGCTTGATTCCTGTTCCTTTACATGCCATCGATACTCCCGCATCCAGTGCTTATATTCTTCAAGACAGCGGCGCCTCTTACTTGATTACCAATAAATTAGAGAAGTGGCATCAAATTAAGCAGGCCGGTTTTGACTTGACTGCTCTGAAAAAAATCATCATTACTCAAGAGGATTCTTTTGAGACAGAAGATGATGTTCAATTGCTCGGAGAATGGCTGGGCAGCGCCACCGGAAAAGAAATCCTTCCTCCGCTCCCAACCGAACATGATCTCGCTTGTATCGTGTATACGTCCGGCACTACTGGAAAGCCCAAAGGCGTAATGCTTTCTCACAAGAATATTGCGAGTAATGTCCGATCCACGCTGGCTCATGTCAGCCCTGAAATCGGAGCGAAGTTCTTATCTTTCCTTCCTCTCTCGCATATGTTCGAAAGAACGGCGGGATACTATTTGGCGCTCGCTACTGGAAGCACCATTATTTTCAATAGATCTTTGCAGTACTTGGCCGAGGATTTCAAGATTGCAAAACCTGATGTTCTTATTTCCGTTCCTCGTGTTTATGAGAGGATCTACGGAAAGCTTCAAGAGACATTGAAGAAAAAAGGGGTTGTAGCCGAGAAACTCTTTAATTGGGGCGTTAATGTCGGCTGGAGAGATTTTTGCAGAAAGAACAAAATTCCCTATGAGGGCACAATTTCCGCGCTCTTTGATAAAAACTTAGGGAAAATTTTTCAGAAAAAGATTTCTTCAACGCTGCAGGAGCAGTTCGGAGGACAACTTAAAGTTGCGATCAGCGGCGGAGCCTCTCTAAACGAAAAAGTTGCAAAAGTATTCTGTGGACTTGGCTTGCCTGTCATTCAAGGCTATGGCATGACAGAGACCAGCCCTATCATCTGCGGCAATAAAGTTGAGGATAACGATCCGAGTACCGTCGGAAGGCTTCTCAAAGACGTCCATGTCAAGATTGGAGAAAAGGACGAAATACTGGTGAAAGGCGACCTTGTGATGCAGGGGTACTGGAACCGTGCAAAAGATACAAAAATGGCTCTCACCGAAGATGGATGGCTGCACACCGGGGATCAAGGAGAGTTTAATTCTGAGGGGCGCTTGAGAATCAAGGGGCGCATAAAAGAGATTCTTGTGACCTCAACAGGAGAAAAGATCTCTCCGGTTGATATTGAGAGCGCTATAGAGTGCGATCCTCTAATCAGTCAGTGTTTTGCCGTTGGCGACGGACGTCCCTATATTGCAACCTTGTTGTCTCTGGATAAAGATAAGTGGATTGAATTGGCTAAAAAGTTGGGCGTTGACCCGACCAACAATGAGGTTTTGCAGTCTCACGATGTCAAGTCCTATGTTTTAAAACAGGTTAAAAAACTCTGCAAAATGTTCCCTGCTTATGCGGTCCCGAAAAATATCTCTCTTACATTGGAGCCATGGACAATTGAGAAAGGGCTCCTTACTCCAACGCTTAAGTTAAAGCGCAAACAAATGATGGCTAAATACGGCGCTGTCATTGAAAGTATGTACAAAGGAGCCCGTAGGTAGACGCTTTAGCATTTTGATTCTGGATTTCTAAAGTCTATGAGTGTTGCTCATAGCTTTGGAAACCTTTTTCTTTTTTGATCCTGAAACCGGTTTTTGAATTGGAAAAAGCCGGGTGATTTTTGCCTCTGAAAGAGTACAAAATCTATAATCTGTCCAAATTTCTAGTAATATTTTATGAAAGCTGCTACCGATACAATTAAGTCTGCCTATAAAGGCAGCCAGAAGAAACTGCATTCCGAAGCGATGGCTCCTCAGTGGATGATCTATGGAACGGAAAAAGTGATGCAGTACCAGTTGGACAAGAATCTGATTCTCGACCCTTGCATTTTGAAGGAGTTCCCGAGACCACAGCCGGGTCATAAATACATGCTTTATGCCCATGTCCCTTTCTGTAATACCTTATGCACTTACTGTACATTCCATCGTTTTCTCTTCAAAGAATATAAGGCTCGAGAATACTTTGTGAATCTCCGCAAGGAAATGCAGATGGTGCATGACCTTGGCTATGATTTCACATCTATGTACGTTGGAGGAGGCACCACCACGATTTTGATGGATGAACTTGTGAAGACCATCGAACTCGCACGTAAGCTTTTTCCATCTATGGGAGAAGTTTCTTGTGAAACCGATCCACAGGTAATGGCAAATCCAGATATCCGCCTTCTTAAAGGCTTGGTAGACAGAATGTCTGTTGGAGTCCAAAGCTTCAACGATGATATTTTGAAAATGATTGAGCGGGACAAATTCGGAACTGGCGAACAAGTCTATGAGAATATTCAAAAAGCTCAGGAACTTTTTCCGATTTGTAATGTGGATATGATTTTCGGTTTTCGTGGGCAAACCGATGAGATTGTGCACTCGGATATGGAAAAAGTTGTGTCTCTCTCTCCTAGACAGATCACCACATATCCTTTGATGGTTACAAGTCAGACAAAACGAAGCGTGAAGGATTCGCTGGCTTCTCCTCCGGAAGTAATGGCACAACAGTACCGCATCATTTTGGATACGGTTGCTCCTCACTATACTCAGCTCTCCTCATGGGCCTTTGGAAAGGCCAACAATGAAGGCTTTGACGAGTATGTGATCGACAACGATGAATACTTAGGTATTGGGTCGGGGGCATTCAGCTTCCTAGGTGACTCTCTGTACGTCAATACCTTCTCTTTGAGACGGTACAACGAACGTATTGGTTCAGGCCGAGACGGGGTTGAGCGCAAAAGAACTTTTCACAAGCACGAAATTTTGCAATACCGCCTTTTATTGGGTTTATTCGCAGGACGTTTATCCAGGAAATACTTCCGAGAAGTTCACGGCGTGCGATTGGATACTGCATTAATGAAAGAGGTGCTTGCTCTTAAACTGGCTGGAGCCATTAAAGAAAATCCTGAGGATAAAGATCAGTTTATAGTCACAGATCGAGGCAAACTTCTAGGCTTGGTCATGATGAAAGACTTCTATACCGCAATGGACAATGTTCGCGCTGAGTTAAGAAGGCCCTTGAAAGAAGAAGACATGTAGCTTCTTCTGCATAGATGGTTCATGCCGCATTGAAGGCCGACAAGCTTGCAATTTTATCGTGTTAGCTGTCGGCTTTTTCTTTGATCATAATGCACTGTTTTTTACGGACAAAAGTCACTTACTCCTCTAGTAAATGTAAAAAATGACGCTTGCAAAACCAAGGATTCTCATAATCCAAATAGCTTAATTGCGGGGGAGGGTACAGGGTTGTAAATTCGTATGCTGCCCAAGAGGTAATTTTTATACTTCTGCTTTTTAAGTCCTGAGTATTAGGGGGTAACCATGAGATACCTATACCAAATACCAAGCGGGATTTTACGCATATTTTTCTTAAACAGACTAAAAAATCAGGGTTTACCTTTAGGATAATCGTTTTAGGCAGATTGTATGGGTCCCGATCTTTTTTTACAATTCGGACTGAGATCGGCCGACTTTAAACCACTAGGGATCTTTTCAATATAACAGCCTAGAGATGCCGGCTTTTTATTTCTCACCCATTTCACGCCTATGGAGCAAACAATGACAACTATGGAAGTAGTCACTTTTAGGCCGCCTCAGGGTTGCCGCGGAGAAGATGGTCCGGAGTACCAAGGAAATTTCCGCAAAGGTGAATTAAGAGGAATTATCAAGATCAACAAAGACAACTGCGTTGGCTGTGACACTTGCAGAAAGTTCTGCCCAGTCGATGCTATCGATGGTGGTCTCGGTTCTATTCATAAGATTCGCGATAACGCATGCGTCAGCTGCGGACAGTGCTTGGTTGCCTGCCCGTTCGGTGCTATTGAGCAGATGAGCTTTGTTGATGACGTCATTAAAGCTTTGGATGATCCAAAGAAATTCGTCGTTGCTCATCCCTCTCCAGCCGTTAGAGTTGCCTTAGCAGAGGAGTTTGGCGGCCAGCCAGGCGATCTCTGCACAGATCAGATGCTTAACGCTCTTGAAAAAGCAGGTTTCGTTAACTATGACGTCAACCAGACTGCTGACCAAACAATTCTTGAGGAAGGTACAGAATTCATTAAGAAAATAAGATACTGGGCTCTCGGAGAAAGAGGTCCGGAAGTAGATATGATGGCTCATCATCCGCTTCCTCACTTCACAAGCTGCTGCCCGGGCTGGGTCAGAAATATGGAAATCAATTTCGCCAGCGCAATTCCTCATGTTTCTACAACCAAGAGCCCGATTCAAATGGGCGGCGCTTTGGCAAAGAGCTGGGGTGCTAAGCACATTTGGAAGAAAGACCCGAGAGACATGGTGTTGGTTTCTATCACTCCTTGTACAGCTAAGATTTATGAAGCAAGCCGTCCGGAATTCGTTGATGCTTGGAAGTGGAATGTCGCTCATGGTGAAATTCCAAAAGACACACCTGCATTTCCGGACATCGACTACAGCTTGACCACTCGCGATATCGCTGAAGTCCTCCGCCGCAAAGGCATCAATCCATTGACAATGCCGACTTCTCATGAAGTCAAACCAATGGAAAAATACACTGGCGCAGGTACTATTTTCGGTGCTTCCGGCGGTGTTATGGAAGCTGCTCTTCGTACAGCCTACTTCATCCTCTCCGGCAAAGAATTGACTGACCCGGATATCATCAGCGTCCGCGGCTATGACTCCTCTCTTGTAGAAGCCACAATTCCAATTCCTTTGAAGGCTAAGAACGGAGAAATTTTTGAACTTCGCGTCGCTGTTGTTAACGGAGCTCTTCAAGATCTTAAGAAAGTCATGAAGATTATCAACGAAGATAAAGATCGTTGGCACTTCATCGAAGTTATGAACTGTCCTGGCGGCTGTGTAAACGGTGGCGGACAGCCATTGCAGGGCGCTGGTTCTGCATGGCTTGCACCCACACTCCCGCTTCCTGTAAAACTCTAATAGGTTGGAAAAATGAGTAAATATCAATATACAGAAAGAGATACAGATGCACTGCTGGGCAGACGCGGCTTCCTCAAGGTTGTTGGTCTTTGCGCTGTAGTTGTTGCAGCTGCCGGTGCTGTTATCACTAAAATCGTTACTGGCCGCAATAAAGTCATTCTTGATCGTCAGCAAGGCTTGTATGCAGATGACAAACGTTTGCAGAAGGTAAAACTTACATCTTCCCACGAAAACGATGTTTGCTGGAAAGTCTATGAAGACATGAAAGGTAAACCTGTTGAAGGTGAAATGTACAAGTTGAATCACACACACTACTTCCCACGTTCTCAATTAGCCATGAAGGAGGAACAACATGTCTAATGCTGCAAGCGGTGCACGTATTTTGCGCTTCCACACTTCCGACAAAGTATTCCACTCCATCAATGCTATTTGCTGGTATGCACTTTTCTTTACCGGAGTGATTGTTTATTTCGGCAATATGATGGGAGCTATTTCCGACGAAACTGCCAACCTCTTAATGGTTTGGCACATCTGGCTCGGTGCTCTTTTCACTCTTAATTTTGTCGGTTATATCCTTTTCGCCCCTGATCGTTTCGCTGTTACCATGAAGAATCTCATGGAGTGGGACAAGAACACAATCATGTGGTTCAGAAATTTCGGCGGATATCCGCGCCGTTTCTTCAAGATCCCATTCGGACCTGAAGAAGTTCCTCCGCAGGGCAGATACAACGGCGGCCAGAAGATGAGCTATCTCATTTTCATCGCAGCTATCGCTTATTTGATCGTTACCGGCTGGCTGCTTTGGGCAGGTGCTCCCTTACTTGGCAAGACACTCTTCTACTGGCTGTTTATTACCCATGTTTGGGGCAGCATCGTAGTCACAGCTATGGTTACTTGCGCTCATATTCCTTTGGCTCTCCTCTCTATGGAGCACTTCAAGGGTATTTGGAGAGTCGGTCCTGGCGACATCTCTTACGAAGCAGCTGAACATCACTCTCCAACATGGTTGAAGAGAGACGTTGTCAAGGTTGTCGAAAAGTAATCTTCAGACAATAGTTTTAAAATGAAAAAGGGAGCTTCGGCTCCTTTTTTCATGGACAATTATCGATATTCGAAAAACAAGGAGTCTCTATGTCCGGCCTTAATCAAACTCCAAAAGGCAATAGAATTTTTATTGGAATTTTTGGTAAAAGAAATGCTGGGAAGTCTAGTTTTATCAACCGGCTTACTAAACAAGATATTGCTCTAGTCAGCAATATCGCCGGGACCACCACAGATCCGGTTTATAAAGCCATGGAAATTCTTCCTTTAGGGCCAGTGATGATCATCGATACGGCCGGTATTGATGACGAAGGAGACTTGGGAAAACTGAGGATCGGAAAAACCAAAGAAGTCATGTCTAAAACCGACGTTGCAGTCATATTGTTGGAGGCCGGACAACCGTTTTCCGAATTTGAACGTTCTCTTTGGAAAGAACTTAAGGAGTTGGGGACCGAGGTTATTTTTGCCGTCAATAAAATCGATGAAAAACCGTTCGATCCTGCACTAGTTACTGAAATAACTCAAAACCTGAATCACTCCGTTTTCCCAATTAGTACAAAAACCGGCGAGGGTTTCGATGAGCTGAGAGGTGAACTTATCAAGATTGCGCCTCGGGCATTTGAAGAAGCTCCCTTCCTGAGAGATCTGGTTGAACCGGGAGAAGTTGTTTTATTCTGCGTTCCAATCGACACCGCTGCGCCGAAGGGACGGCTAATACTTCCTCAAGTCCAAGCTGTCCGAGATTGTTTGGATGCAAATGCAGTGGCTATGGTCGCAAAGGTCGACGAAATAAAAAATCAGCTGAACAATCTCAAAAATCCGCCTGCTCTAGTAGTGACTGACAGTCAGGTCTTCAAAGAAGTCAACGCAATTGTTCCGGATTCGATTCCTCTTACTTCTTTTTCTATCTTGATGGCTCGTCAAAAAGGAAAATTGGAAGAGCTTGTCTGCGGTGCAGAAGCAATTGAGAGCTTAAAGCCCGGAGATAAAGTATTAATTGCCGAAGCTTGTACTCACCAGTGCCAAGCAGATGATATCGGGAGGGTTAAAATCCCTCGCTGGCTGAAGCAGAAAGTCGGAGGAGACCTTGACATCGAGTGGTATACAGGAGATTCTTTTCCCTCCGATTTATCAGGGTATAAGCTGGTAATACACTGCGGTGCATGCATGATTAACCGCAGAGCAATGCTTTACCGTCAAAAGATCTGCAAAGAATTTGGTGTGCCAATGGTTAACTATGGAGTTGCAATCGCTTATATTCATGGGATTTTAAAACGCGTGTTATCTCCATTTCGCTAGTACAATCGGTAGAGTTAATTTCCTCTATGCGAACTTTGAGTCCACATTATGAAAATTTTACTGTTTACAGCGACCACCTTATCTTTAGTTCTTAGTTCTTCAGTATTAGCTGCCGATTTAAATCTGTATGTGACGATGCCTGAGAAATACGCTGCTCAGGTCTTAAATCAGTTCACGAAAGATACCGGCATAAAGGTTAACCATCTGCGTCTTTCCGCTGGCGAGGTCTTAGCTCGGGTACAGGCAGAGAAAAGCAATCCTCAAGTGGATGCAATATTGGGAGGTCCTGCAGACATTTATGAAGCAGGCAAGAAAGAGAATCTTCTAGAGCCTTATTTACCTAAGAATGCTTCTGCGATTCCCTCTCAGTTTATTGATCCGGATCGTTGCTGGACCGGCATCGGCATTATGCCGTTAGCCTTCATTTCAAATTCTGAGTTTCTTAAGAGAAACAATCTTAAAGCGCCGGAGTCGTGGAAGGACTTGCTTGATCCTAAATATAAGAATTCTCTAATTCTTGCAGATGCCCGTACTTCCGGAACGGCAACTGAACGGTTATTTTCGATTCGTGGAGCCTTTGGAAAAGAAGCCGGACTTGATTATCAGAAAAAGCTGCATAAAAATGTTCAGATGTATACCAAGAGCGGCGCTTGGCCGGCATTGAGAGTAGGTCAAGATTTAGCAGCAGTGGCCATTGTCTATTTACCCGATGCTTTGGATATAAAGCAGCTCGGGCATCCGGTAGAAATCACTTATCCGAAAGAAGGGGTAACTTTCGGAATTGAAGCAGTTGGGCTTATCAAAGGCGCAAAGCATCCAGAGGAAGCTAAAAAATTTATGGAGTGGGCCTCTAGTCCGAAATTTGCTGACTTTATCTTAAAGAACAATATCAAGTATGTTCCAACCAGGATGGATGCTGTAATCACAGATCCAGTACTGAATTTGCAAAACATTAAGGCTCTTGATGTCCCTTTGAGCTGGAAAGGTAAGATGAGAAAAGAGCTAACCGATGAGTGGATTAATGAGGTTTTGCCTTCAAACTGACCTCAGTGAGGCATCTTAAGCAGCCTAAATCGTCATCGGTTTAAAACAAGAGCGTTCGAATTTTGTTGTTTCGAACGCTCGTTTGCTAACTGCTACACAATGTCAACGTCGCTGTGTTTTAGCTTTTGACCATGCTCTCGTGTTGTGTGGAAGCCAACCTCTGGCCAATGTTTCTGTGTGGTCTGCAGGTTATAAATGCTGGTGGCTAAATATACTGGATTGCCATCGGCATCTTTTGCCAAACGCAGTGTCTGTTCGTTTTCAAACTCTTTCTTAGTTTTTTCATCCGGGTAAGTGAGCCAACGCGCTGTGGAAACCGGAGTATTTTCATAGATTGCATCAACTTTGTATTCAGTCGCCAGCCTCTGTGCCACAATTTCAAACTGCAAAGGTCCTACGGCACCAAGATAGAGATTGCCTAACTCATCCTCAAAGACCTGAATAGCGCCTTCTTCTCCGAGCTCTTTGAGCCCTTTATGAAGCTGCTTGGCTTTGAAAGGATCCTTTGATCGCGCAGCACGGAACAATTCAGGCGCAAAGTATGGAATGCCGGTAAAACCAAGCCGTTCCCCTTCGCTGAGAGTATCTCCGATGTGGAGCTGACCATGGTTGTATATGCCGATTATGTCGCCGGCAACGGCTTTCTCCATCTTGACTCTGTCATTGGCCATAAAAGTCAGAGCATTAGGTATTTTCATTTCCTTGCCGTCTCTGACATGGAAAACTTTCATTCCTGGTTCATAACAGCCTGAACACACTCGGAAGAATGCGATCCGGTCACGATGCTTCGGATCCATATTGGCTTGAATCTTGAACACAAATCCTGTGAATTTAGATTCGTCAGGTTCTACCTCACGGGATCCGCCGTCACGAGGCTGCGGTATCGGGGCCCAGTTAACGAGAGCTTGAAGTACGTCTTCAACACCGAAGTTGTTTACACCGGAACCAAAAAAGACAGGAGTTTGATCGCCGCTTAAGAATTTTTCTAGTGAAAATGGTTCGCTTGCTCCTTCGATGAGCTCAATACTTTCTCGCACGTAAGGCATTTCAAGAGGGAATAGCTCATCTAAACGAGGATTGTCTAATCCTTCAATGACCTCGACATCTTTTGTTAACTTCTCGCCGCCCGGAGTAAAACGATTCAGCTTATTTCCAAGAAGAGAGAAGACACCACGGAATGTTTTACCCATTCCAATCGGCCACGTGATTGGGGCACAGTCAATTTTCAAAACGCTTTCAATTTCACCTAAAAGTTCGATTGGGTCTTTTACTTCTCGGTCGAGCTTGTTGATGAAAGTAATAATCGGCGTCTTTCTAAGGCGGCATACTTCCAGTAATTTAATGGTTTGTGCTTCAACGCCTTTTGCAGCATCGATAACCATAACTGCACAGTCTACGGCGGTAAGCACACGGTAAGTATCTTCGGAGAAGTCTTCGTGACCCGGGGTATCAAGCAGATTGATTACATGATCTTGATATTGAAACTGCATGACCGAGCTGGTAACAGAAATACCACGCTGCTTTTCAACTTCCATCCAGTCACTTGTTGCATGCTTGGCGGCTTTTCTGCCTTTGACGGTTCCAGCCATTTGAATAGCTCCGCCGAAAAGGAGCAGCTTTTCAGTCAATGTGGTCTTACCAGCATCAGGGTGAGAAATGATGGCAAAAGTGCGCCTTGTCTCAACCTCTTTTCTTAATTGAAGACTCGTTTGAGCCATTTCGATCCTGTCTGTAAAAAATTACAAAAAGAAGAATTGTAAAACAAGCGTTTGGCTTAGAAGATTTTGCGGCTAACAACAAGTTTCAAAAAGAAAAATGACAGGCTCCGACCAAATCCATAATCAGAGGAAAACAAAAGAAAAGCATAAATAAAACATCTAAAATTAGTCAATTATTGCCATTGACTAAGCTCCATCATGTTCAAAAACTATTTTCCCGCTTGGAATCTTAAAAAAGAGGGCGTTATCGCTCCGGATGAACGTCTTCCTCTTTCTCAAACAATAGCTATGGGCCTTCAGCATGTGGTGATCATGTTCGGTTCAACCGTGCTGGCTCCTTTGCTTATGGGTCTTAGCCCCAATATTGCAGTACTAATGAGCGGTATAGGCACCCTTGTTTTCTTCTTTATTGTTGGAGGTCATGTTCCTAGTTACCTAGGTTCCAGTTTTGCCTTTATCGGCGTAGTGATTGCTGCTACCGGATATTCCGGATCCGGACCTAATCCAAATATCGGCATAGCAATGAGCGGTGTTGTCGCTTGCGGTGTGGTCTATGCGCTTATCGGTTTAATTGTTATGAAGACCGGTGTCAGATGGATTGAAAAACTTATGCCTCCGGTTGTTACGGGCGCCGTTGTGATGGTCATCGGTCTTAACTTGGCTCCCGTCGCCGTAAAAGGCATGGGTTCGACAACATTTGAACACTGGTATGCAACAGCGGCGCTGCTCATCATTGGATTTGCTGCGGTCTATTTGAGAGGTTTCCTTCAGAAGCTTTTGATGATCGTCGGTATTGTCATTTCTTATGTTGTGTACTGGATGCTGACCAATGTCTTAGAAATGGGTAAGCCTATTGATTTTTCGGTTATCCAAAATGCTGCATGGCTTGGGGTTCCTGAATTTACTCCACCGGTTTTCGATATAGATGCCATCGTATTGATTGTGCCGGTAGTTGTAATTTTGGTCGCTGAAAATCTTGGTCATATCAAGGCGGTCAATGTCATGACTCATCGCAATTTAGACCCCTTCATCGGCAGAGCATTCTTCGGCGATGGTATCGCTACGATTTTAGCGGGCTTTGCCGGAGGTCCCGGTGTTACGACATATGGCGAAAATATCGGTGTGATGGCTGCAACAAGGGTCTATTCAACCTTGATATTCCCGGTGGCCGCTTGCTTTGCTATTCTTCTTGGTTTTTCTCCGAAGTTTGGTGCTGTTATTCAGAGTATCCCCGGACCTCTGCTTGGAGCAGTCTCCGTGGTTGTATTCGGCTTTATCGCTGCTGCCGGTGCCAGAATTTGGGTGGAAAGCAAGGTCGATTTGTCCACCACCCGCAACTTACTAGTGGTGGCGATCACTTTAATTGTGGGAACAGGTGATTTCTCATTAACGATTGCTGGCTTTAATTTGGGTGGTATCGGAACCGCAACATTAGCTGCAATTGGTCTTAATCTCCTCTTTGCTATAAAAGAGAACTACTAAACAATATAAATAACGTTCAAATGCCAGAATTGCCAGAGGTTGAAGTTACCCGGTTGGGATTATTAAAAAAATTAAAGAATAAAAAATGTACCGGAGCAATTGTCCGCGAAACTCGATTTCGTAAACCTCTTAGAGAAGATTTGGAGGAGCTTCTTATCGGACAGACTCTTCTAGATATTCGCAGGCGAGGGAAGTATCTCATCTGGCTTTTTGAGCGTTCCGCTTTAGTAACGCATCTGGGGATGTCTGGTTCTATGCGAGTTTATCCCCAAGCTGACGTCGAAGTCCAAAAACATGACCATTTGGATTTGGTTTTCGGCGATTGGATAATGAGGTATCACGATCCAAGGCGCTTCGGTTTTGTTGCTTATTTTTCAGATAAAGAATCTGCATGGCAGATGCCGGAACTTCAAAGGCTTGGAGTTGAACCTCTTAGTGAAGATTTTAATTCTGAGTATTTTTATAAAGCGCTTAGGAAAACTGCTGTCCCGATTAAAACAGCTCTAATAAGAGGCGAGATTGTTGTGGGAGTAGGCAATATTTATTGTTCTGAATCTCTATTCTTGGCTGGCATTAATCCGAATATAAAGGCCAACAGAATATCCAGAAAAAGAGTTGAAGCATTGACTTTGGCGATTAAAGAAGTTCTTCAAGCTTCTATTGAACTTGGAGGATCAACCCTAAAAGATTTCGTCTCTGCTGAAGGAAAAAGCGGCTATTACACGTTAAATAACAATGTATACGGTAGGGACGGTCAGCCTTGTAAGAAGTGTGGAAAATTAATTAAGAAGGTGCAGATAGACGGCCGATCTACTTTTTATTGTCCTCATTGCCAGCATTAATAATGAATTCTGTTTATTCTCACAAATTCCCATGTGAAAAGTTGATCAAGTGGCAAAAAAGAGAAGGAAGAAATTCTTTGCCCTGGCAGCGGACTCATGATCCTTATCAGCGCTGGCTGGCAGAAATTATGCTGCAGCAGACCCAAGTAACGGCGGTAATACCTTACTTCTTAAAGTTTTTAGAGAAGTTTCCCACCATCGAGAAGCTTGCGGAGGCAAGCGAGGACGAGGTGATGGCTCAATGGGCTGGCTTGGGATATTACAGCCGAGCCAGAAACTTGCATTCTTGTGCCAAAAAAGTTGTTGAAGAATATAAAAGCAGCTTTCCTCTAGATCTGCAGCATCTTCTTGAGCTTCCGGGGATTGGTAGGAGTACAGCAGGAGCAATTATCAGTGCAGTAACCGACAAGCCGGCTCCTATGTTGGACGGAAATGTAAAAAGAGTATTTGCCAGGTTCTTCGGGATTAATGCAGTTTATGGGAGCCCGAGCTTTGAGAAATTTTTATGGGAGTTGACAGAAAAGAATCTCCCTGCTTCAGAAGGGCGAGCCTTTTCTCAAGGTCTTATGGATCTTGGTTCGATGATTTGCACTCGGTCAAATCCAAAATGTATGCTTTGCCCTGTATTTAATTCGTGTTTAGCCGGACAAAGAGGATGCGCTGCTGAGTATCCTGTCAAGGCTAAGACCAAAACAAAGCCTGAGAAACATAAATATTGGTACGTCTTTATGAAGGACGGCCGAGTGTGGCTGGAAAAAAGAACCGGAGGAGGGGTCTGGAAGCATCTTTGGAGTCTTCCAGAAAGCGACAGCTTAATCTTTGAGGGGACCCCGCTCCCGCAGGTAGTCCACGAGTTTACGCATTACAAGCTCACTGCTTTTCCTGTGTTGGCCGCTCAGATAGATCAGAGTGAGACTGAAAACAGTGGCTGGTTCTCGAAGGAGGATTTGGAGGCAATAGGGATCCCCTCACCCGTAAAAAAATTCCTTCTAAGGCATGTTTTTGAGTCGGTTTTACTTTCCCAAAGCATCTAACGTTCTGTGACGCAGAACAATCCCATCGTATCTTTTTTTGAATCTTTTTGCCAAGGTCTCGGCAATATAAACAGAACGATGTTGACCGCCAGTACATCCAATAGATACAGTCAGATAATGACGGTTTTGAGCACGATACTTAGGCAGCCATTTAGTCACAAACGCATCAATATCATTAACCATTTCTTCGACTTCAGGATACTTGTTCAGATAATCGATAATTGGCTTATCCTTACCGGTATAGGGGCGCAGGTTTTCTTCCCAATAAGGATTAGGGAGGCACCGAACATCAAAGACCAAATCACTGGCTAAAGGAATTCCTCTTTTAAAACCGAAGGACTCAAAAGTCAAAATTAACGAATCTTCCTTGGCATCGGCAAATTTTCTGACCCAGTATCGAAGGGTATTTGGCAGAAGTCCTGTGGTGTCTATCAAATGGCAGAAAGGTAGGAAAGGATCCAATAATTCCCGCTCTTTTTCTATGGCTTCCACAAGAGTACCCGGAGTTGCATCCGGCTTCTGTGATAAAGGATGCTGACGGCGAGTTTCTGAATAACGCTGTATAAGTGCATCATTAGAGGCAGTTAGACAGAGAGCTCGCATATCGACCCCCTTTTCTTTGAGGGCAGCGAAACAGTTGTGGAGATCCTCAAGGGATAAATCGCTTCGCGAGTCTAGGGCTACAGCGATTCTATCTCGTCCGATGTTTTTAAGATGAGTTACAACTTGCTCTAGAAAAGGGGCTGGAAGATTATCGATGCAATAAAAGCCGCTGTCTTCAAGCTGTTTAAGAGCGATGGACTTTCCGCTTCCTGATAAGCCGGTAACCACGATTAGCTGCATAGAGTCTCCGAAAAAATACGCTTCGACAAAATATATTAGTAAGAAAAAACGTCGTTAGAAAGCTTTTAGGTTGTTTCTCTAGTTCACAAAAAAATCACGATTAAGTCTGAGAGATCCAGGTCGATGACATTGTGCTCATTTTCCATTGTCTTGAAAAGAAGCCCACGAGAACGGCAGGAAATGTAAGGGTTTGTAGGTAAGGGAAATTGTTAAATGAATTAAAAATTGTAACTAGTTAAACTTACACCCATGAGAGGGACTACTCTCAATAAGAAGAATACACAGGGAATAATAACAACCTGATCCCAAGTAAAAAGGGGGGCTCCTCTAAGGTGGCCCCCCAAACTCTATGTGCAACCCTCTCAATAAATTTGTTTTTTCTTGAACAAAGTTCTCCAAAGCTCTGCTAATTCGGATTGCCGATGTATTTTTAGCTTCTTATAGGCAGATTGTGCGTGAGCTTCTACTGTTTTTTCGCTAATCGACAACCTAGTTCCCACATCTTTTTTACTTAACGCTTGAGCAAGCAGATTGCATACTTCTCTTTCTCTTCCCGTAAGACTATGAACTAATTGGAGGGTTTCGAGATCCCTAGGGCGCCCTTCATATCTTTGTTTGTTTATCCCTTCAATTACGCTGAAGAATTTAATTTCATCTAATGGTTTTTGTAAAAAATCTATAGCCCCGTTTTTAAAAGCCCGTACAGCATTCTGAAAATCTGCTTTAGCGGAAAGAAAAATGATAGGTAACGTAATTTTTCTTTGAAGGAGTAATTCTTGAAACTGCAAACCATCCATGTTGGGCATATCTATGTCAAGAATTATCACTCCGTAAATTGAATTATCGTCTCTATCCAAGAATTCTTTTGCTGATGAATAGTATTTGGTTAGGTATCCGTTGCATTCAAGCATGAACTTTATAGACTTCCCTAAGGCAATATCATCATCAATGATTCGGATTAGGAGTGTGCTTTTATTAGGGCGGTAGTTCATTTATTTTTACACGAAGGAATGATAACCAAAACTTTGAGACCTCCGAGGGAAGACCGATCAAACCGAATAGAGCCAAAGAATCCTCTAATAATTCCTTTGACTATTGAAAGTCCCAATCCAAGTCCTGAAACTTTGTCTGAAACGGTCGAAGCTAAGGAATTTAATTCCATAATCTTCTCATCTGTAAGTCCTACCCCGTTATCTTCGCATATAAAAAATATTTTCTCATCTGAGAATCTCAAACTCAACTTGATGATTCCGTTTCCTTTTCCATGTGTAGCTTCCCCAGCATTTCTTAGGAGGTTAAGAAATACGAGCTCCATTTCAAGAGGGTCAACCATAGCAAAGATCGCCGCCTCACAAAATAATTTTATTTCCACAGAACAATCCACTGAAGAGATGTATTGATTGACAGTCGATGATAAAAGTTGAGAAATGTCACAAAGACTCACTTGAGAGGACTCTTCCTTGGCGATGGCTCTCACGTGTTCAATTAGTTGAGAGGAACGTTTAGCTAAGGCTGAGATCTCATCAATGCCGTTTTTTAGATTAAGATCGCCCTCTTCGCCAATAAGTGTTTTTAGTCCATTGGTGTAGCAACATATTGCTGTTAATGGTTGTTTTAACTCATGAGCGATGATGGTTGATAGGAAAGAAACTTTGCCCAATCGCTCAATTGCAGTTAACTTCATCCTCGTTTCTTTGGCAATATTTAAGTTATTTTGGGATGAGCAAATTGCTTTTCGCAATTGTTCGGTGCGTTTTTTCACGAGTTGATTTACTCTTAAGTAATGCAGCAGAAGACATCCTAGAAGAATAAACACAATTGCAAAAAAGAACCAATATTCTTTCAGGAAAGCTTTGACCGATTTGTCCCGGAGATAGTAGTAGGGACCTTCCTTGAGGTCCTTAAGAAGCTGGTCTATTCGTTGAAATTGGGTAGCTATACTCCAAGATATTCCATTTTTATCGGGGTTAGCAGAAAGAAGAGCTGTAGAAATAATTTTGGAAAGTTCAGGGGAAATTTTAGGAGTGGCTACTACCGTCCAATTGGGATACAAATCAGTTGACCGAACACAGCCAAAATTTTTATCAGGCTCTATTCTATTCAGAACTCTTAATTTTTCTGCATCTTCTGGATGGCGATCTAAATAACCTTCTAAAAAACAACTCGGAAGTGTTCCAGCGTCAGTTTTGCCAGTTAAGACGTTTGTAACTATTTCGTCAACATTTGGTCCGACGAAAGATATTTTTGAAAAAAATTTTTTTGGATTAAAGCCCATCTGAAAAATTGCTTCTAAAGGAACCAGCCAACCAGCGAAACCCTCTTCAACTTTTGCGGATATACTTTTCCCACGAAGGTCGGAGATGGACAAAATGGACGGGTTGTTTTTAAGAACGATAAAAGACGCAGCTGCCCCAAGATTTGGGTTAGGTTCCTTCACTGAAACCGCTGTTGCAAGATCTCTTATTCCCTCTCCGGACAACCTTCTGTAAAATCCAGACGAGGCTAGAAAACAGTCAATTTCTCCTTCTTTGACGGCTTGAGATAACTTTTCTAAATCTAAATATTTTTCTTCTATGCGATACCCCAGAGGTTCCAGTGTCTTTTTTATTGTATGGAGAAAGGAAGCTATTACCTCTGGGTGACTGAGAGGCTCCGAACAAGAATTGATCCCGACTGTAAGAGTGTTGCCCATTGCATGACAGTGCAAAATGAAACTCAATAGGACAGCACACAGGATTTTCTTATTCATCGCCATATCCATTAAAGTTTGCCTGCAATGCTTTTACCAGCCAGTCTTCCAAAGGTCATACAAGAGCCTACTGAGTCGCCCCCTATGTAGGAGTTCCCATGCAATCCTCCTACGATTTCGCCTGCTGCATACAGTCCTAAAATAGGGTTTTCGTACACATCTAAAACTTGAAGTTTGGGATTTACTCTTAATCCTCCGATAGAAGCTAATGCAACAGGTTGCCCAACTAAACCTGCAAAGGGTCCCTTCTCAATTTTTCCGTTCATAGCTGTGCGGTTAAAATCCGTATCTTTCCCAGCATCGACGAATTTATTGTAATGTTCGATTGTTTGCTTTAAGGTTTTTGGGTCTAGTTCCAACTTCGTTGCTAGTTCTTCAATAGAATTGGCAACACGTATGTGATAGGCATCAGTTTCCAATCCTCTCTTCAAAATCTCCCGAGATAATCCTGTCACTGGGGACGGTCCATCGATATATTTCATTAATTGTTCTTTTGTTCCGATGGAGAAGACTTTCTTGAAGCCCCTTCTAGCCATTTCTTGAGCAATAGGAGTCGGCAAAGCTTCATCCCGGATAAATCTCTTTCCATCAGGGCCAACAATGATCCCGCCGGCCAAGGCCATATTCAAGCCACGGAAGTTTAATCCTCTGCGTTTTTCTTTGTTGGTCATGAGGCCGTATGCGAAAACAGCTCCGTAATTAAGATGAGTTGTTAAAGCTCCTAGTTTCGCAGCCATCAACAGGCCATCGCCAGTGCAGAGTGGAGAGCCACAAGATATAGCGCCGGTGAAAGAGGTTAAGTAGCGATCAATGAGTCTGGGATTGCCGAGGAATCCACCAGTGCAGAGAATTACTCCCTTTTTAGCACCTATGTTACGCTTTTCTCCTTTTTCGATAACAGTAACTCCAATAACTCGTCCCGAATTGTCCGTAAGTAAATTCAAGGCTCGAGTATTCATTTTCAGCGGAATACCTAATCTTTGTCTTTCTTTTTGGAGCATATCTACTAATTCTGAGCCTTTACCGGTTGGGCATGCATGTTGTCTCATCACAGAAAAGGCGGTATTTTTCCGAAACGAGAACTTCATTCCTCGATCGTAGAACCAATCAAGAGTGTCGGCTGCGTTTTGGCAATAGAGATGAACTAGTTCACGGATGTTCTCTCCATTGCCACCTCTCATTACCTCCTCCTCGAAAAGTGCTTTATCATCTTTGTAACCTGCGTCTCTTTGAGCCTTTGTCCCAGCCGCATTAGCTGAACCACCACAAATTCCAGATGCTCCAAGATAAGGAGAAGCGCCCTTTTCAAGAATGAGAACATTATCTATGCCCTCATTTTTAGCAGAAATAGCTGCCCATAAGCCAGCAAAGCCCGCACCAACCACCACAACGTCATGCACTTCTTCAAAACTTTGATCTTGAGCCAAAGCTATACCAGAGGTTAGAACAGCCCCGCCGATGCTTGTAAATTTGATAAAACTTCTGCGATCCATCTTTTTCTCCTTTCGTCATTTGACAGGAACGATGTTATTGGTCTTATTCCCTAGGGACCGTCTAGAGGAAACCCTTGAGTGGGTAATTCAAGACGAGAAATAACCAAGTAAGATGGATTTAGAAGAGTTCTCTTTAGAATTATTCCTATATTTTTAAAATGGAAACTTCTTCTTAAAAAAAGAAGATCAACAGATCTATCTCTCATTAGAAAGATAGAAGATCGTATAAGAGGAAGCTAAAGGAAAAATCTTTGTCAGCGATCTGAAAATACAGACCTTTCCAGGATTTCTAGTAATTACCTTTTTATTCTCAATAATGAGGAATTTTTAGTTGGCGTCTCAAACTTAGTCTTCTTTTTCCATTAGTTCTCTTTGGCGGTTAAAGAATTCTTGAATGGTATTAATGCCTCGCTTCTGAAGAATTGCGCTTCTAACGGCAGCCTCAATCAAAACAGCTAGGTTTCTTCCCCCGCCAACAGGAATAATCATAGTTCTGATTTGCTGCCCTAAAATCTCCGTATAGAGCTCTGTTTCCGGCAATCGGTCCATTAACTCACCTTGTTCGAACTGTTTTAGTTCAGCAACCAGGTCAAGTTTCATCTTTCTTCGAACGGACGTCTCTCCAAAAATTGTCTTTACGTCTAAAAGACCGATTCCACGGACTTCCAGCAAGTTAGCTAAAAGGGCTGGCGCAGAGCCTTCAATTTGATTGGGACCTCTTTGAATAAAATCAACGACATCATCTGCAACGAGCCCATGACCGCGGGTAACGAGTTCTAGTCCCAATTCGCTCTTACCAATCCCGCTTTGGCCTGTCATTAGAACCCCGATTCCGAAGACATCCATAAACACACCGTGCATTGAACAAGACGGAGCTGCAAGCCGGACCATGTTGGACCGGATGTTGGTCAAAGTATCTTCGGCTGAGGCGTCTGAAGAGAAAAAGGGAATATTTTCTTCTATTACTGCTTTAATAAAGTCTTCCGGAAGGTCGAAGCCCTCGCAGATCACAAATCCTAGAGTATTCAACTTTCTAAATTGTTGAACCAATCGGGTTCGATCTTCTTGAGGAAGACTCTTTAAGAAGGCTACTTCGGGAGCGCCGATGATGTGCAGACGTTCCGGATGAATGGCATTAAGGAACCCAACATATAGAGAAGGGTAATGCGAGCTTTGGGCATCGGAGAGAAAATTTCTGCCGTTTTGATTTTTTCCATAGAGCCACTGGAGAGTAAATTTTTTGCTGCACAGTTTGATTAATTCTTCGTATGTAGCCATCGCGATATATCGCTCCTATTCTTGTGGATGGGATTCACACCATTGATCGAGTAGCTCAGCAAATTCCGCTCCGCTGGCGGCTTCTTTAAGTTTTTGTCTTTCCTTTTCGTCTGAAAACAGCTCTGAGACTTGGGCAAGGATTTGCAAGTGTTCTTCCGTGGCTTCTTCTGGAACTAACAAGAAAAAGAAAGCCTCCGTGGGCTCACTGTCAGGCCCATTTTCTAAGGGCCCATTCAACCGAATAAAGAGAACACGGGGCTGATCTATTTCTTTCATCCTGCAGTGAGGAATTGATAGGCCATAGCCCAGATATGTGGAACCTAAACGTTCGCGTGCGTTTAATCCGTCAAAAATAGCTTTTTTGTCTAGGTTGTACAACAAGCTCAAGGTCTGAGCGCCTAACTCAAGAATTCTTTTTTTACTTGAAGCAGTAATTCCCAGCAGAATATTTTCAGGTTTTAATAGTGCACAAAGTTTAATCATTTTCGCGGACTCAACGTAGTCAAGCTTTATTCTAATTCATTACGAGCGTTTTCTTAGAGAGGCCGCTGGCAAGCCGAGCGCTTCTCTATACTTAGCGACAGTTCTTCGTGCAACTGTAAATCCTTTCTGTTCCAAGACTTGAGAGAGTTTTGCGTCGGAAAATGGTTTAAAAGGATTTTCCTCAAGAATAATTTTTTTCAATTCTGCTTTAATGGCTGAAGCAGAAACTTCTTCTTCGGAGTTCCCGGCTGCAAAATGAGAAGAAGAGAAAAAGAACTTCAATTCATAGGTTCCGCGGGGACATAATAAATATTTCCCCGTTGTGATTCTTGAGACCGTAGATTCATGGATTCCGATTTCTTCTGCGATCTCGCGGAGAACTAATGGTTTGAGCTTTTCTGGCCCCGTTTCAAAAAAATCTCTTTGCCGGGCTACTATTAGTTCGGAAACACTAAGAAGAGTGTTTTGCCGTTGTTCGACACTTTTAATGAAATGACGTGCTTCTTCTAATCGTGCTTGCCATATCCTATTATCTCTTTCTGTCTGTGTTTGAGAAAAAGCTTCTGCATAAACGCGATTTAAAGAAATTTTGGGAGCGTTTCTAATGAGCCTCGGTTTCCACTCCCCTTTGATTTTTTCTACTTTGATTTCCGGCAGAATAAAATTAATTTCGGGATTGGAAAACCGGGAGGTTGGCCGGGGATCAAGATGAGAAATAATAAAAAGAGCTTCTTCCAGTTCGCTTTCGCTGCAATTTAAAACCCTTTTCAGCTTCTCTAACTGACGGCGCGCTACTTGTTCAAGATGGTTTTCAACAATTTGAAGGGCCAGTCGAGCAGGGGCTTCTTCTATCTCTTTTCTTAGCAAAAGATTGTGAATTTGGAGAGATAAAACATCTAAGCAATTTCTTGCAGCTACTCCGCAAGGATCAAATGTTTGAAGAAGGTGCAGAGAGTTTTCCCAGTCTTCCTTGGAAAAATTAGTCTCAACAGGGAAAGAGTTGCCAATTTCCTCAATCGATTCCGTTAGCAAACCTTGAGAATCAAGCGCTCCAATTATCCATTGCACTCTAAGACGCTCTTCTAAACTCACTTTCAAACAGGAAAGCTGCTCAAGCAGATAGGCAGAGAGTGACTGCGGAGCTTCTTCCCAGTCCCACTCCTCTTCGTCAACATCGGTTTTAAAACCTTGCTCCCAAAGGAGTTCGCCTTTTTCTTCAATGTCAGAGTCTGATTCTTCCGAACGGCTTTCATCTGCGCTAAGAAATGGATTTTCCTGGAGCTGTGCAGAGATTTCTTGCACAAGTTCCTGAGTCGGCAACTGAAGAATCCTCAAAGCTTGCTGTAACTGTGGCGTTAAGGCAAGCTTTTGAGTCTGCTTTAAAGAAAGGCCGAGCTGCATAGCTTACATGCGGAAGTTCTTGCCTAAGTATGCTTTACGGACAAGTTCGTTTTCAATAATAGCTTCCGGCTTTCCTGCAGCTAAGACAGTGCCGTCACTGATAATGTACGCATGGTCGCAAATACCCAAAGTTTCACGTACATTGTGGTCGGTAATCAGAACTCCAATTCCTCTTTCTTTAAGGAAGTGAACAATTCTTTGGATTTCAATAACCGCAATTGGGTCTACGCCTGCGAACGGTTCGTCCAAAAGGATAAATCTCGGTCTTGCGGCTAAGGCTCTAGCAATTTCAGTTCTTCTTCTTTCTCCGCCGGAAACAGTGGAGGCTATGCTTTTACGGATATTGACGATTTGCAGCTCGTTTAAAAGTTTTTCTAATTCTTTTTTAATCTCTTGGGAACTCAGCTTTGAGCCGTCCGGATTAACTTGAAGTTCTAGGATTGCCTGAATATTTTCTTCGACCGTTAAAGATCGGAACACGCTGTTTTCTTGGGGGAGGTAAGTCACGCCAAGTCGAGAGCGTTTGTAAATAGGTAAATGCTGAATTGAGTTGCCGTTTAGAAGAATGGAGCCGCCGTTAGTCGAGACCAAGCCGACTATCATATAGAAGGTTGTGGTCTTTCCTGCTCCGTTTGGCCCTAACAGACCAACAACTTCTCCGCTCTTTACGCTAATGGATACGTCTTTAACAACAGTGCGGTTGCCGTAAATCTTTTTTAAATTAACAGCCTCTAAAACACTGTGGCTGCTGTCATGTCTTAGTTCTTCCGTCATTGAGAAATTCTCGTGTTGCGTTCAAGTCCAACTCCCTTGGAACTAGCTGGGCTTGCAGAAGAATCTCTCGGAGCAATCACTGTGCTCACCCGGCCGGCAGAACCACGCGTCTTGTCACCGGTAATATCGGCGGTGGAGTTTGTCATGTTGTAGACAATCTTGACGCCGCGGCTGCGATCCTTGAGAACCCCATTTTCTGTTCTAAAGACTTCTGCGTTATTGGTGAGAATCAGCTGGTTTGACTTTTCGTTATAGGTTAGTTTATTCCCCTCTCCATGCATCCACTCCTCAACCCCGGGGGTCTGTTGATCGCGTTTTTGTTTAAAACGGACTAATTTGCCGTTGGCAGGAGTCATAACAGCATGTCTAAAGCCTTGAGGGTCGATAGACAATACGAGTTTATCGCCGTGAATTTCTAAGGTGCCCTGATGAACTGCCACATTGCCGGTGTAAATAGCCACTTGTTTGACGTCGTCTCCATCAAATTTATCAGAAAAGATCTGAACGGGCTTATCAGAATCTCCCGATTCTGCAAAACTTATGCTAGGAAGGAGAAGAGTTAGTGCTACGGCAAAACTAATATGTTGGAAATTCATTTTGGGGCTTTCTTCAGTTGTCCAATTCTCGTAAATCTTGTCTATTTTAATTTCTTTTTCAAAAATTGGGATAAAAGACCTCTTCGTGAGAAATAGTTCGGTGAACAAATTTCAAGCTGTCTATGGGACATTATCCGCTGAACCACTTTCTTTGTTATTAAGACCTGACTGCACCGATCTCGGCATGAACTCGCTTTGTACTCGGGAACGAAGCTTAAAGGTGCGCTCAACATTGTCATAGTCCATGCCGATACCTTTTGAGACATCACTCCCGCGGGTCAGAGTAACCGGTTTATCCGAAGAGTAAACGTCATCGTCGGGATAAGCGTCGAGCTGACTGGTTTCCAACCTGCTGGCTGGTTTATCATCATGGGCTTGCTGACGAATGTCAACATTGTTGTAGAAGTGAAGGATCTCGCCTCCCGAGACCATCTCGCCGGAGTCGGAGCGGGCGGTAACTTGCGGCTCAGCTGGGTTAAGAGAGTAATACTCGGGAAGCTCGGCGGTTGCATGGCCGTCGGAATAGTGGTCAATTCTTTTAGCAAAAACTTTATATTGCGCCCCTCCGGCATTATCAAATTTTGTCACCGTGATGTCATGGGCAATAAAGTCGGGAGAATTTAAATCGGAAAGATGCCCTTGGCCTTCCATATCTGCTTTAACGGAATACCAATAGCTCATGCCTACTAAGGTAAGCAGAAGCACAATCGCAATGATGGAAGTCAGACGGTCTTTCATTCAGAAATTTCTATTCCAAAGCGTTTTTGAACAACAAAGCTGAACTTATCTTGTGAGTTTAAAATAAATTCGGCTAGTTCGCGAACTGCCCCGCGGCCTCCGGGGAACTTTGACACCCAGGCCGCTTTTGACAAAGCAATCGGGGCGGCATCACTAGGAGCGCAGGCTAGTCCGACCAGGGGAAAGAGGCAGAGGTCAGGGATATCGTCTCCCATGTAAGCGACATTCTGCGGTTCAACATCGGCTTTGATGCAGATATTTGTAAAGCCGACGCGTTTGTCTTTTTCACCTTGCATTACGAGCTCAATGCCAAGTTCTTTTGCTCTTTCAGAAACAATATCTGATGTGCGGCCCGTACAGATAGCAACTTGAATTCCAGCATCCTGAAGAAATTTGATGCCTAAACCGTCTCTGACATAGAAAGATTTGTACATCTCGCCGTCGCCGCTGATGTTGATGCATCCGTCGCTTAGTACACCGTCAACGTCAAGAATGACAAGTTTGATTTGCTTTGCTATTTCTTGGAGTGTCATTAGATCACCTTTGCTGACATCAGATCATGGATATGCAGCGCGCCGATTAGTTTGTTGTCTTTATCAACGACGAGAAGCTGATTGCGCAATGTTGTTTCAAGAACTTTGGCAGCTTCCATAGCGAGAGCGTCCGCTGTGGTCGTGGAAGGATTCCTGGTCATTACGGAAGCGATGGAGATCGGCCGGATGTCGCCGACTCTCTCGATAAGTCTTCTCAAGTCACCTTCGGTGAAGATTCCCACTACTTCATTTGCATCATTAGTAATGGCAGTCATGCCGATCTTCTTACGGGTGATTTCTTGGACAGCATCTAGCACGGAGGCATTATCTTTGACGACCGGGAGGGCTTCTCCTGTTCTCATGACATCTTTAACATGGGTTAGAAGCCGTCGACCTAATGCGCCGCCCGGATGAGAACGGGCAAAATCTTCAGGTCCGAATCCTTTGGCATCTAGGCAAGCTACTGCAAGGGCATCTCCGAGAGCAAGAGTAACTGTAGTCGAAGAAGTAGGAGCTAAATTCAACGGACATGCTTCACGCTCAACATGGATATTTAAATTAACAGTTGAGTGGTTAGCAAGCGGATTGGAATCGGAGCCTGTGATGGCGATGATGGGTGTGCCTTCCCTAACGATGGTTGGAACAATAGCCAAAAGCTCAGAACTAGAACCAGAGTAAGAAATCGCAATGACGACATCATCCTTGGTGATCATTCCTAAATCGCCGTGAGCAGCTTCAGCGGCATGAACAAAAAAAGCCGGAGTCCCGGTTGATGCTAAAGTTGCTGCGATTTTGCGTGCAATATGACCGCTTTTGCCAACCCCGCTGACGACTACGCGCCCCTTACAGGCCAAAAGAATTTGGACTGCTTTGATAAAGTTATCGTTAAGCGTGTCAGAAAGATGACAGATGGCTTGAGCTTCTGCTTGAAGAACTGCTTTACCGAGTTCAAAGATGCCTTTAGTCGATGAGGTGTCGTTCATTTTATTTCCCAAAAAATAGGATTGGGCTGATTATAGCCGTGGTAATACGAAGTCTGATTTCAGATAACTAAACTTGAAAAAAAATGTATTACTAGGTTTTGCATTTCATCCGAGCATCCGGATACGGCCACTCAGTTAAAGAGCCCGCTGGGCACTTAATGGTTAAGAATCTTAGCTAAGAAAGCCTGAGCACGTTCACTTCTCGGAGTGGAGAAAAACTCCTCTTTGGGCGCTTCCTCAACGATTTCACCGGCGTCCATGAACACGACTTTATCCGCGACCTTGCGAGCAAAGCCCATTTCATGGGTAACCACCATCATCGTCATTCCTTCCTTTGCAAGTTCAACCATGACGTCCAGAACTTCATTAATCATTTCCGGATCAAGGGCAGAGGTTGGTTCATCAAAAAGCATGCAGATTGGATCCATTGCGAGGGCTCTAGCGATGGCAACACGCTGCTGCTGGCCGCCTGAAAGCTGCATAGGGAATTTGTGGGCGTGCTTTGCCAGACCCACACGATCCAGCAGCTTCAGTCCTCTCTCGACAGCCTCGTCACGAGTTCTCTTGAGAACTTTCATTTGGGCGAGCGTAAGGTTGTCACAGATCGTGAGGTGAGGGAAGAGTTCAAAATGTTGAAAGACCATGCCGACATGAGACCTCAGCTTGGGAAGATTGATGTTGGGTGCACCGATGTCAATCCCGTTAACGGAAATGCTTCCGCTTTGAAAAGGTTCGAGGGCATTGACGGTCTTAATCAAAGTAGATTTACCGGATCCGGATGGCCCGCAGATTACAACGACTTCCCCTTTTTCGACCGATGTAGAGCAATTACGCAGGACCTGAAAGTCACCGTACCATTTGCTGACATTGTTAATTTCGATCATGGGCATAGTCGCGTTTTCCGTCAAAATTGAATCTTGGCCTAAAGTATACATTTTGACTATCAACCGAGGCTAAAATCCTAACCTAATTTTTGGAGAAGTTATGACAGAAAACTCGAATAAAAAAGACAATCAAGTCCTGGCGCTGCCGGACTGTGACGTAACTTTCAGAGTGATGCCGATGCCGCCCGATACTAACCAATACGGTGATGTTTTCGGCGGATGGATTATGAGTCAGGTTGACTTGGCAGGGGCCTCGATTGCTGCCCGCAGAGCACGCTGCAGATGTACAACCGTAGCCGTAACCAACTTCGTTTTTAAAGAGCCGGTTTGGGTTGGAGACGTAGTTTCTTTCTACGGTCGAATTCTGAAAGTAGGAAGAACCTCTATTACGGTAGATGTGGAAGTTTTTGCAGAAAGACTTCACAAAGATAATCACAAGATTGTAAAAGTGACTGAAGCCCAACTTGTATATGTTGCAATTGGTCCGGATGGCAGACCTCAGCCGGTGGATCGGCCGGAGGAAGAGAATACTGCGGTTCCGAATCGGGACGTCCTTCCGCATGTTCGTCAGCCGGTACCCGGCAAGAGTTAAATAATCAAGGAGGCTGCAATCTCAAAAGGAATGCGGCCTTCCATTCAGACCTCTTCGCTCGCTATTCGAAGTTCGGTTTTCTTTTTTCTATAAAAGCGTTGAACGCTTCTTTCATTTCAGGACCATCTGCTAGCTGTTCAAACGTTTCCTGTTCAAGCTCCTTTTGTTCTTTAGTGCCTGAGAGATAAGCAGCTTTCAATAGCCGTTTGGTCGCACACAGAGCCTTAGGCGGCAGATTTGCTAAACGGGTTGCTGCTAGGAATGTCTGCGTGAGAACTTTGTCATCTTCTGTGACGTGATTGATGATTCCCATCGCTATAGCTTCCGAAGGACTAATCGGCTCGGAAAGAAGAATCTTTTGGGCAGCAAGTTTGTAGCCCGCACTTTTCACGGATAGGAGGCTCACACCGTATAACGGTGTTTTTCCGAGAGCAATATTAGGCAAAGCAAATAAGGAATGCTCGCCGCAGAACACTAAATCGCAGTGATAGAGAAGAGCCACTCCTTCAGCAACGGCAGGTCCGGTCACAGCAGCTAATATGGGTTTTTCAACATAATCCATTGCATCGATGACCTCTTGGAAAGCTTTAAGGATTTCTTGAGGCTTGTTGAGCATTTCATCGATGTCTAAGCCGGCACAAAAGACGTTAGTCTCGCCGGTAATGACAATCGAGCGAATAGCATTGTCCTCATTGCATTCTAGAAGCTGTTTTTTTAACTCCGTGCACATCTCTATATCAAGAGTGTTTCGCTTAGCAGGCCGTTGGATAGAGAGCCGAGCGGTTTTGTCTTCAATTGTTGTTACTACAGGCATTTAAAACTCCACATAATTCTTTTTATTTTGAAGGTGTTTTCCTGGATTTAGTTGGCATAAGTCACCATTCTGGACCTTACAAGTTATTGCTGAGAGAGGAGCACACTTCTTTAGCCGTCGGCTGCATTCATTAGATCCAAAGAGAAGAGATTTACGTGGGGATCGGACTCGTCCTCGGTTTGTTTATATCCTCTTTTCTTCATCATCTTGGACATGCCTCCATTATCTTTGAGAACATAGCCCACCAGCTCGGTCAAACCTCTGGAAAGAGCTTCTTCTTCTAATGCCGTCATCAAAAACTGTGACAACCCTTTCCTTTGATAATTATCGGCAACCGAAATGCCGAATTCTGCCGATTTTCCATTGGGTAATAATGAAAAAGTAGCTTCAGCCACAATGGCGCCTCGATTTTTTTGAGGTTCTGTAAGAATGACAGTAAAAGACCGATCAGGATCATTGGTCAGCGCTCGGGACGCTATCTCTTCCGCGCCCATACTTATACCGTGGAACCGCAGACGCATTGAACCTTCAGATAGATCCTGGATGTAGCTTGTAAAGGCCTCGATATCGGATGGTTGAGCTTGTCTGATTAAGAGATCTCCAAATTCGCCCGAGATTTTTTTAGCGGGCTTTGACAACACCGTAGGAAAAGCTAAGTGTTCTGCATTTGCAGATGGCCGAACAGGTTTGTCCCAAATGGCGGCATGGGCATCCAGCACAATGGCAGTATCAGATCCAGCAAGAAGCGGATCTATTTCAATGGATTTAAGGGCTGGAATCGAAACAGCTGCTTGGGAAAGACGCAAAAGACAAGTACATAAAATTTCTTTGTCGACGGGAGGCAGTCCTTTATATTCAGAAAGCAGCTTATTGATAGAAGCAGAGTTCAGAATTTCTAGCGCATCAGCCTTGGATATAGGAGCAAAATTAAACTCCTCCTTGAACCCAAGATCCCCGTAAAGTCCGCCAATGCCCAGGTAGACAATCGGACCAAATTGTTTCGTGTTTCTCATGCCGATCTTAAACTCACGGGCATTGTAGTCGCTCAACGTCTTTTGAATGGTGACGGCGAAATCTTCCTCTGAAATGTGATGTTCTTCAGCTTTCTCTTTGATCACTTTATAGGCGTTTCTTAATTCTTTTTCATTACGGATGCCGAGCACCACTCCGCCAATATCGCTTTTTGAAAGAATGCCGTCAGTCCGGATTTTCAACGCCACTGGGAAACCCAGAGCTTTTGAAGCTTCGATGGTTTCGCCTAAAGACCCAGCATACATGGCTGCGGTCGTTTCAAAACCAATACTAGCTAGAAGACGTTTTGCTTCTTCGTCGTATAGAAGGTTCCTATCTTCCTTCTTAGCCTGTTGGATGATTTTCCTGGCACCGGCAAAGGCTCGATCCGATAGAGATTGTGGGGGCACAGACAGGGTGCTCTGTTTTTTTCTGAAATTAAAGAACTTTTCTGTCAATGAGACGGAAAGACAAGCATTTCTTACGCCATCCAGCGCTAGAACACCGTTGTTTAACAAGAATTTGATAGCGGGCTCAATTTCATGTGCGCCGAGCCATGCGGTGATAACCGGTTTCTGACTCTGTTGGATGATCGGAGCGATGGCTTTAGCAATCTCCACAGGAGCCACTAAGGGATTGGAGACAAACGCCAACAAGACTCCTGAGCAGTTCTCTTGGTTCAAAGAAAACTCAAGGATCTGAGAAATAGTTTTTGGGGAGGCATCCATCCCGACATTGATAGGATTAGCAAATGGATAGAGGACTTTAAACTTTGAACTTAAGACTTCAGCGGCTAAAGGCGGAATGACTGCCGGAGTGAGGCAGTAACGAGCCATTTCATCTGCGACTAAGGTATCTAATCCTTTACTGTTGACAATACTGTAAAGCTCTCCCTCAAAGAAGGCCTTTTTCAGCGAGAAAGTCTGAATGGCATAGGAGAGATCGTAAATAGAGTCAAGCAGCAGCGCACCCGAACGCTTCAATGCCTTCTCGATTACATCGTTATGATCCTGAGGGCGTCCGTGGTTGTTAATCACAATGTCGCCTGAAAAAGAGGACTTACCGCCTTTAAGAAGAATGACAGGCTTGTTTTTGGCAGCCAAGCGAATGGCTGAGAGCATTCTTCTGGGGTCCTTGAAATTTTCGACGTAAAGGACAATACATTGGGTTTGGTTATCCTGGGCTAACAGGTCTATATAGTCAGCAGTGGTCAAAGAGTATTCCAAACCCGGGTCAATGACATAGGAGAAACCTCCTCGGGAGCTCGAAGCAATATTGATAATCGTGGTGACAAGCCCCGGAGACTGACTGATAAGGCCAATATTTCCTGCGGCCGGCATCATGGGAAGGAAGGATATATTCAGGCCGCCAGGAGGATAAAGGTATCCTAACGACTGCGGACCGACAATATAAATGCCCGCTTTTTTGCACTCCTCAAGTTTTTGATAGAACTCTTCGCTCAATTCAGTTTTGGGAAATCCTCCGCAAAGGAGTACGGCCTTGACTTTCTTCTCCAAGGCTGCTGTAAGAATCTTCACGTAGTGTTCGGGAGGACACACAATCACGACTAGGTCGATGGGCTCTTTAATAGCGGTTAATGATGGAAAGCATTTTCGGTCATCAAGTTTTTTATATTTTGGATTGACTGGAAATAGTTCAGCAGGAATGCGTCCCGTTGTGATCTGAGTCCACATTGTCTTTCCTAAACTTCCGTCTTTTTCGCTGGCTCCCACGACAGCTATGCTTTTAGGATTGAATAGAACGTCCAAATAATGTCTAAAGTCCATTTTTGTTTGCCTTCACATCTTCCAACCTTGTCTAGTGTAAACGAGAGGCAGAAAAGTTTTTTGTCTTGTCACGAGTCTCACCGAGATAGTGATACAACTCAGAAATCTTTGGCTTGGAACGATTAAGATTTCAAAAGCGAAAAACAAAGAATGACAAAATGACAGAACGTAAAGAGAAATATTGGAAGAAGCCCGATGGCTCGCTAGTCTCCTGCACAGAAAAAGTAAAAGTTCTCAATGAGAACTATGAAGAGATTAAAAATCTTCTGCAGGATGCCTTTGATGACGCTGTTCTTATGGGATGTTCCGAAGAAAATGTAAAAAAGATTTATTTAGAACTTCTCAATTCCACAAAAGCGGCTTATCCGGAAATCAAATAGGAGAGAAAAATGTCTAGATATCTTAAGTGGCTAAAAGCCTTGTTCGCAGCCTTAATGATTAGCTTGTTGACTGCCTGTGCCCATCCCGACTCTTTCTCTTTAGGCAGCTCCTACGACACCGTAATGGATAAACTTGGTGCGCCAGACTCAAGAACCGTGCTTCCTGACGGGAATATTCGCCTGGTTTATTCCATGCAGCCGATGGGTCAAACTTCTTATGTCATGATTTTTAATAAAGAAGGACACCTGATCTTCAAAGATAATTTGCTGCAGCAAAAATACTATAAGGAAATTAAGCCCAAGGTGATGAATGAGCAGGATATCTACAATATGTTTGGACATCCATGCGAAAAATGGTCATATGCTCTTTCGGGTGAGCATACTTACATGTATCGATTTCAAGAAGGCGGTCTCGATTGGGCGCTGTGGGTTGATTTCGACAATAAAACAAACGAAGTTCTGAGATATGTGATTAGTATCGATCCTTGGACACAACGGGACGGAGACGAAAAACAAAATTAAAATACGTGGCCTATTATTGCGGGTAATTTTGTTTTTAGGCTAGTACATGTCAGCTCCACAACGGCATAAATTCGGTTTTAAAGCTTGGCTTCCAACGATCGGGCTTGCTTTTGCCGCTTTTGTATTCAATACTTCGGAATTCCTTCCAGTCGGGCTTTTGCCCAATATCGCAGAAAGTCTCCATGAGTCTACTTCTCAAACGGGTTTAATTATTACCGTGTATGCATGGGTGGTGGCATTAATGTCTCTTCCCTTGACGGTGCTGACGGCAAAATTGGAGAGAAGGAAATTACTTCTCGGCCTTCTAGTTCTGTTTGCTGGCAGTCACTTTATTGTTTTATGGGCTGATACTTTTATGAAGCTGATGGGCGCAAGAATCTGCGTTGCGTTTACTCACTCCATTTTTTGGTCCATTATGACGCCTTTAGCGGCGAGAACTGCACCTTTCGGAAAACAAGCTTTAGGTTTGGCCGCAGTTATGGGCGGAAGTATTGTTGCTACAGTGCTTGGTGTTCCAATTGGGACGCGGCTCGGACAAGAAGTTGGATGGCAAGGAGCGTTCTTCATAGTGGGTATAGCTGCTCTTGTTGTTCTGGTTCTGATTTACTTTGTGCTGCCTGTTTGCAAGAGTGATCGTGCCGGTTCTCTGAAGAGCTTGCCGGTACTTTTCAGACGCCCTCCCATTGTGCAGCTCTACCTTCTTACTGCTGTGGTTATTCTTGGACAGTTCACTGCGTATTCATTTATAACTCCAATTCTGATGAATGTTGGAGGAGTCGCAGAGGCTTCTACTGTTATCGCGCTATTTGTATATGGTATTTCAGGCATATTCGGCACCGTCATAGGATCCAAATTTGTGGATAAACATACCTCACCGGCTTTGGTGATCCCTTTGTTTGTTCTGACAACTTCGCTGGCCTTAATTACCGTTCTTGCTCCTCATTGGGATTCCTTCTTAGTTATGTCTGTTTTCTGGGGTGCGAGCACCACAGCAGTTTCCTTAGCGTTCCAGACTATCCTTTTGCGTTACGCAAAAGATGCAGCAGACGTGGCAACATCTCTTTTCTCAGGCATTTTCAATATCGGAATTGGAGGAGGGGCGTTCCTAGGCAGTCATCTGTCAGTGGCCTTCGGTTTCTCATCGCTGGGCTATGCTGGGGCTGCCTTGGTGGGAGTGTGTTTGCTCGGGTGTACCTTCCTGTGGGTTACTAAAGGAAGTGCAATTTTAGGCTCGGCGGAGAAGATCTAAGACTGAGTTTTATTGGTTATGTACAAACAAAAACGCGGCAGAGGCCGCGTTTTTGTCCATGAGTCAGCTAAAGATTAGTCGTGCTTATGTTCGTTGCGAAGACGAATATGAAGCTCTCTGAGCTGTTTTTCATCAACAGGAGATGGAGCTTGCGTCAGTAAGCACTGAGCACGCTGTGTCTTCGGGAACGCGATAACGTCGCGGATGGAGTCTGCGCCAGTCATCATGGTGACGATGCGGTCAAGTCCAAATGCGATGCCGCCGTGCGGAGGAGCACCGAACTGGAGAGCGTCGAGCAGGAAGCCAAACTTCTGTCTTGCTTCTTCCGGACCAATCTTTAATGCGTTGAATACCTTGCTCTGAACGTCAGCCTTATGGATACGGATAGAGCCGCCGCCGATTTCCCAGCCGTTGAGAACCATATCGTAGGCCTTAGCTAAGCAGTTTTCAGGATCGGTGACCAACTCATCTTCATGGCCGTCTTTCGGACTAGTAAACGGATGGTGGCAGGCGACCCAACGTTCTTCTTCTTCATCGTATTCAAACATCGGGAAGTCGATAACCCAAAGAGGTTTCCAGCCTTCTTCAAATAAACCGTGAGACTTGCCGAATTCGCTGTGGCCAATCTTGAGGCGAAGCGCTCCGAGAGAATCAAATACAATCTTCTTGCGGTCGGCGCCAAAGAAAATAACATCGCCGTCTTCGGCATCTGTTCTATTCAGAATCTCTGTAAGAACTTCGTCGCTCAAGTTCTTAACAATTGGACTCTGGAGACCTTCGCGGCCTTTGGCTTTTTCATTTACTTTAATGTAGGCCAGACCTTTTGCACCGTAAATCTTGACAAAGTCAGTGTATGAGTCGATTTCACTGCGTGGCATTTGAGCACCTTGAGGAACTCTTAATGCCATGACGCGGCCGTCAGACAATTCGGTTGCAGATTTGAAAACTTTGAAGTCAACATTGGCCATCAAGTCGGTCAATTCTGTGAGCTCAAGCTTGACTCTCAAGTCAGGCTTGTCGGAACCGTACTTGTTCATGGCGTCTGAGTAGACCATGATTGGGAACGGATCTGCTAAATCAACATTGATGGTTTCTTTGAAAACATGACGAACCAGATTTTCCATAATGTTGCGGATTTCCTCTTCATTAAGGAAGCTGGTTTCAATATCAACCTGTGTAAATTCCGGCTGTCTGTCAGCACGCAAATCTTCGTCGCGGAAGCACTTGACGATTTGATAGTATCTGTCAAAGCCGGCGCACATCAGCATCTGCTTGAAGAGCTGAGGAGACTGCGGCAAGGCATAGAAGTGGCCGTCATGAACGCGGGAAGGAACCAGATAGTCGCGGGCACCTTCAGGAGTACTCTTAGTAAGCATCGGAGTTTCGATATCAATGAAGCCGAGCTCGTCTAAGTGACGGCGGAATGCCATAGCGGCTTTGTAACGCAGCTTCATGTTGCGCTGCATTGGAAGACGTCTCAAATCCAAAACACGATATGTTAAACGGGTAGTTTCGGAGAGATTTTCGTCATCTAAGAGGAAAGGAGGTGTTGCTGAAGGGTTCAGAATCTTCATTTCCTGTGCAAGCACTTCTACGCCGCCGGAAATCAGATTGTCATTACGAGTGCCTTCAGGACGCGGTCTGACAAGACCTTTTACTTCGATAACATATTCATTACGGACTTTGTCTGCAGTTTCAAAAACATCAGGACGATCCGGATCACAAACGACTTGGACAAGACCTTCTCTATCACGAAGGTCAATGAAGATTACGCCGCCGTGGTCACGGCGACGGTGGGCCCAACCATACAAAGTGACGGTTTTACCGATGAACTTGTCATCAATAAGGCCAGCATATTCTGTGCGCATGAAGAACTCCGCAAAAATTTGACCCCGCTTAGGGAGTCTTTATAGTGTCAATTCGATATATTCTAAATTAACTGATAGTTAACTTCAAAATTCGACTCAGGTTATTTTGTCCGAGAAGGCTTGGAGGCTAACTATTTGCTTTCAGAGGATTTATTCTCACCGGCATGTGAGGCAGGAAGGGCTGCGGAGGAGCCTCCTTTAAAGTCGGTGGCATACCAACCCTTTCCTTTTAATTCAAACCCAGGAGCGGAAAGCTGCTTGACTAATGTCTCTTTACCGCAATGAGGGCAATGAGTCAGCGGAGCGTCAGACATTTTTTGGAGTGCGTCTTTTGTATATCCGCAGTTAGAACACTTGTAAGCGTAAATTGGCATTTCAAAAAAACAATTAAGTTCCAAAGGAAAAACATTATAGTTTTTTGAATGCGTTGCTATTCAAAATACCAAGACGTTTTGAGTAAAAAGAAGAGCTGCTCAGAAAGCAGCTCTTCGACACACAGTTTAAGGTTTATGAAGAACTAATCATCCTCGTCCTTACGCTGGAAGTTTGCAGCAAGTTCCATCTGTTTTTGAACTGGAACGGGAGCGTAGCCGGAAAGTTCCATTGAGTAGCTGCCCGCACCTTGGGTGATGGCATTGAGGCGAGCTGCATAACCGTCGAGTTCGGCTAAAGGAACAACGCCGGAAATAATCATCATGCCACCGGCCATGTTGGCTGTGCCAGTTACTTGACCGCGTCTGCTGGCTAAGTCTCCGGTGATATCGCCGATAGCAGAATCAGGAGCAACAATTTCAATGTCAACGATTGGTTCGAGAAGAGTCGGTTTAGCTTTAGCAATAGCGTCAAGCATAGCTTTGCGCCCGGCAGAGACGAAGGCTACCTCCTTAGAGTCGACAGGATGGCTCTTACCGTCGTAAACAACGACGCGGACGTCATGAACCGGATAGCCTGCTACGTAACCGGAGGTTAGGGCCTCACGTACACCTTTTTCAACGGCAGGAATAAAGTTGTAAGGAATGGCTCCGCCTTTGACTTCATCAACGAATTCAAAGCCTGTTCCTCTTTCTTTTGGTTCGATGCGAAGATAAACTTCACCGAACTGTCCTGCGCCGCCGGTCTGTTTTTTATGACGGGCATGGCCTTCTGCTCCTTGGCCAATTGTTTCGCGATAAGGAATGCGTGGAGTGCGGGTATTAACTTCGAGTTTGAACTGAGCAGCCATTCTTTCTAGAACGCTCTTTAAGTGTTGAGCGCTCAAACCGCGAAGAACGGTTTCATTCAGAGTCGTGTCGTGTTCAAGTTCTAAAGTTGGATCTTCGGAAAGCATCTTGTTCAAAATGTCGGACAGTCTGCCTTCATCTCCGCGGCGGGCCGGAGAAATCGCCAAACCAAACATTGGTTTCGGGAAGTTAAGCGGCTTCATGCGGATTTGGTCATGTTCATGCGAAGCATGGATTACGCTGTCAAAGACTAATTCGTCGATTTTCGAAATAACGCCGATATCCCCAGGTACCAACTCACGTACTTCTGTGGTTTCTTTTCCCTGCAGAATCATTGGGTGCGAAATTTTGATTGCCTTTTTGTTGTCGCCGACAAAAATGAGATCGTCACGGCGCAAAGTGCCCTGATGTATTCTGAAGACTCCAACTTTTCCAATGTACGGGTCGTTCACAACTTTAAATACGTGAGCAACCAAAGGAAGTTCAGGGTCAGGAATCAACTTAACATCGTTGCCTTCTGCATCAGTGAAGAGAGGATCGTTGCTTTCTGCCGGATTCGGAAGATGTCTGACCATCACATTAATGAGATCGTCCACGCCGGCGCCGGTTTTACCGGAAACAAAACAGATCGGTACGATATGGCCTTCGCGGAGAGCTTGAGCCAGGGGAGCGTGAAGAGTTGACGGATCGGTGGAGTCTTCTTCTTCAAGGTATTTTTCCATGACGGCATCATCGACTTCGACAACTTGTTCGATAAAGCGGCGGTGAACCTCTTTGACGCTCATGAAGTCAGCTTCACCAAAGTCTTTTGCAAAACAGTCAATAACACGGGCGCCGTTATTTGCCGGAAGGTTAATCGGCATGACTTCCGGACCGAAAGCTTCTTGAAGTTCTTCAATGAGTTTTGGCAGATCAACGTGCTCAGCATCAATCTTATTGACGATGATAATGCGGTTAAGGTTGCGTTCCTTGGCCCAGTCCATCATTCTGCGGGTCATGAGCTGGATGCCGGCTGTCGCATCGACAACAATAGCTGCGGTCTTGACCGCATCCAAGGAGCCAAGGGCTTGACCTACGAAATCAGGATATCCCGGAGTGTCGATCAAGTGAACGCGGACTTCTGTCCCATCTTCTTTATCAGCTTCGAAGTGAGTGCACGCAGCTCTTAAGGAATGCTGAACAGCTTTTTCGAGAGGATCCGAATCGCAAACGGTAGTTCCTCTTTCAACGGAGCCGCATGTAATAATCATGCCGCTTTTAGCAAGAATGCCTTCTGCTAAAGTGGTCTTACCTGCGCCGCCATGACCAAGTAATGCAACGGTCCGAAGATTTTCAGTTGAGAAGATGGGCATATTGACTCCCTATTATTTATAAAAATGCTAAAAATTATCTTTGGATTGTGTACCATGACTCAACGTTTGTCGAGAGGTATTTTCAAAATTTTTGAAATACTTCTCTCTAGGAGTCAGAAGCAATGCAAAAAAACTCATACTGCGGAGATTGTTCTGCTGAAGAATTTCAACAATTTGAACCAAGTTTCAGACAGCTGATTACATTGGCTAACACAGAGATACTCCCGCGATTCTTATGCGGAGTTGCCGTTCTTGAGAAAAGTGATCACACACCGGTGACCGCTGCTGATCGAGGCGCAGAAAAGGTGATGAGGGAGTGGATTGAGCAAAATTATCCGCATCACGGAATTTATGGGGAAGAATTCGGAATTAAAGAACCCACCGGAGAATACCCTCACTATCGCTGGATTTTAGACCCGATTGACGGAACCAAAAATTTTATTACCAACGCTTTTCAGTTCGGAACATTAATTGCATTGGAGAAAGACGACGGAAAAGGTTTTAAGCCGTTAATGGGCGTAATTTCACACCCGCAAGTTGGAGCTTGGTTGATCGGGGATGGTAAAAAAACAATACTGCATCTATCCGACAATCAAGAAATACCATGTGAAGTTAGAAATACCACCGAACTTAATCAGGCAACGCTTCTCACGAGCTCTCACTGGACAACGCCTGAACAGCATGGCGGTAAAGAAATGCAGGACCTGATTGATTCTGTAAAACTCTATAGAACCTGGGGTGACTGTTTTGGCTACTTTGCGGTTGCAACCGGGGGCGCCGATATTATGATTGATACCGAACTTAATTATTGGGACGTGGCCGCAGTAGTTCCGGTTATCAAAGGGGCAAAAGGAGTCATCGTCAGTAAGACCGGAGGAAATCCTCTCAAAGAGCTGTCTGCAGTTGCCGCTTGTCCGGCTCTGATCGATAAAGTGCTTGCTGTACTCAATAAGACAGATAGTTAATTTGCGACAAAAGTAAAAGAGATGTTATCTGCTTCTTATTGTTACTGGATGGGAAGCAGATTTTTTTTTACTATTCGTAAGAATGCGTTGCATAGGAAACGTCTTTTTTCAATATTCAAAATTTGGTTTCTGGACGAGCCTGATTAAATTGAGAAAATTTTGGTCAGATACAAGAAAAGTAGAAACCTATGAAGCCCAGGATACAAATACTTGCAGCTGCATGCTCGGCCGTTTTACTAGCAGGATGTGTAACGACTCCTGATTTTGAAATGAGCCCTGAGCAGAAATCGGTGATTCCAGCTCGCTGGAATGCACCCGCTTTGCATTCAAAACTTTCACGGGATACGAGTGATTGGTGGCAAACTTGGGAAGAGGCCGAACTATCTTCCTTGATTGAGCGCGCCATGAACGTTAATACTTCCGTCAAGGAGGCTCAAGCAAATCTTCGCTATGCAATGGCTGCATTAACAGTGAGCGGCTCTAATTTGGTGCCGAAAATTAATGGAACAGGTTCCGGCGGCCGATCACATGCAAACCGAACAGGCTCCAATAACTTTTCCATCGGCGTTAACGGCAGTTGGACCATTGATGCCGGCGGCCGCTATGCGGACTACTTAGCCAGTAAGGCTGACCTCATGGCTGCGGATGCCTCTCTAGGGGATGTTCAAACTGCTATTGCAGCACAGGTGGCTGCCGCCTATGTAAATCTGCGTCTTGCTCAAAGACAAGTTTCTGTTGCGGAGCAAAACCTTAAGACCCAAAAAGAGGCGCTGGATATTGCTGATTGGAGGTATCGTTCCGGTTTAGTTGATTCAACAGACGTAGATCAGGCGCGTACATCTTTGGAACAGACGCGCGCCAGTATTCCTACGCACAAAGCAAACGTTGTAAGGAACCGAAATCTTCTGGCTAAACTGACCAGTCAGAAACCCGAAAACATCGGAGTTCTTCCGGTGAAAGAAATTCCGGTGCCTCCCAATAATCTAGGCTTGGAGATTCCGGCTGACACATTAAGACAGCGTCCGGATGTGAGGGCTGCTGAGGCTGATGTAATGGCAGCGATGGCGCGTCATACTTCCGCACGGTCAGCTCTTTTTCCTAGCTTAACTATCAATGGAAGTTTGGGTTTGGCCGGGGTGACGATTGGGATGCTTGGAGAAGCGGGTACTCACAATTCTTCTTTATTAGGCTCCATTAATTTGCCAATCTTTAATGCCGGTGCTTTGCGTGCACAGGTTGAGCAAAGAGATGCGCAGGTACAGGCCGCCAATGCAAGATATGAAGCGGCTCTTTTGACAGGAATTCAGGAAATAGAAGATGCATTAAATGATATCTGGGCAGTTCAGCAAAGAATTAAATCGCTGCAGCTTGCAGTAGAGTCAGCAAAGCGTGCCGCGACTAACGCCAGGCAGAATTATCAAGCCGGACTGCAGGATTTCACAGTAGTGTTAACTACGCAGAGAACCTTGTTGACCGTTGAAGAGCAGTTGGCCCAGACTGAAGCAAATTTATCTCTGTCTTATATTGATCTTTATAACGCTCTTGGAGGCGGGTGGAAGAGCTCGATGAACCAGAAGGAAGAAAACCATGGCAGCAAATAAAAACGATAAGAAAGATACAGCAGCTCTTCTTGGAGATACCGTTAAAAAACCGGTTTACAAGAGATTATCGACGTGGATTTGTATAGCAGTGCTCGCCGGAGCTGCTTATGGAGGATGGACTTGGTACGAGGGTTCCAAGACAAATAAGATCTCTTATGTCACAGCCAAAGCCGAGAGGGGGAATCTTTCGGTAGAGGTGTCGGCAAACGGAACTATTCAGCCGGTTAGAACAGTAAGCATTGGCAGCGAACTCTCCGGGATTGTGAGAAACGTCGCAGTAGACGTAAACGATCACGTCAAGGCTGGTGAAGTATTGATCGAGCTTGACGACACAAAGCTTAAGGCCTCCGTGGAGCGTGCCAAGGCAACCCTAGCTCTCTCTAAAGCAGCCTTGGCGGAAGCACAAGCCACTTACAAAGAGGCACAAGCCAAACTGGCTCGATTAAATGAAGTTAGAAGACTTTCTGGCGGAAAAAGTCCTAGTAAGACAGAAATTGATAGTCAGGTTGCCTTAGTGGCACGGGCTGAGGCATCAGTAGAGAGTGCCGAAGCAAAAATTATCGACAGCGAAGAAGCTTTGAAATCAGCACAATCTGACCTGTCTAAAACGAAAATCAAATCTCCTATTGACGGGATTGTATTAACCCGAAAGGTTGAAAATGGGTATGCTGTTGCTGCAAGTCTTCAGGCTGTAGAACTTCTTACCATTGCTACAGACATGAAAGATCTGGAACTTCAGGTGAATGTAGATGAAGCCGATGTGGGGGCTGTTAAGCCGGGCCAGAAGGCATATTTTACGGTCAGCGCTTACCCAGATAAAAAATTCCCTGCAGATATAACAAAGGTCGCGTTTGGCTCGACAAAGACGGATAACGTCGTGACTTACGTTACTTATCTTGCTGTTAAAAATCCTGATTTAGCCTTAAGACCGGGGATGACTGCCACTGCAAATATTCAAACGGTTGCGATCAAGGATGGATTGCTCGTACCGAATACTGCCTTGCGTTTTAAACCGGTAAATAAAACCGAACAGAAAGCTCCTTCGATGAGTATGTTCGGACCTCCTATGCATAACAGAAAACAAAAAACCGCAGGCACTGTTTCCAGCTCATCTATGAGCAGTAAGCCCGGCACAGTCTTTATTGTTAAAGATGGAGAGCCGACGGAAATTCCTTTAGTAATTGGAGTAAGCGACGGCAAGGTTACGCAAGTGCTTGAGGGAGATTTGAAACCGGGGCAAGAAGTCATTATTGACCAGCGCAGAGGTGCCTGATGTCTCAAAACGAACTTCCTCTAGTCGAACTTAGAGGCATAGGGAAGCGCTATGGTTCAGGAGAAACTGCGTTTAATGCCTTGCAAGATGTTAATTTAAAAATATACGACGGCGAATTTGTCGCCATTATGGGGCCGAGCGGTTCCGGCAAATCCACCTGCATGAATTTGATCGGAGCGTTGGATACTCCAACATACGGAGAGTATCTGTTTAATGGTTACCACGTTGAACATTTTTCTCGAGATGAAAGAGCTCTTCTGAGAAGAAAGTACCTGGGGTTTGTTTTTCAAGGATTCAATCTGCTCGCGAGAACCAGTGCGCTGGAAAACGTAGAGCTTCCACTTCTTTATCGAGGGGAAACAGCGAAAGTCCGTCGCGAGCTGGCACTTGCTGCTTTAGACAAAGTTGGCCTGACCCCTTGGAAAGACCATACCCCTGCTGAGCTTTCCGGAGGTCAACAGCAGCGCGTGGCAATCGCGAGGGCCATTGTGTCTCGGCCGAAGCTTCTTTTAGCTGATGAGCCCACTGGAAGTCTGGACTCCCATCGAAGCGTTGAGATTATGGAGCTTCTCCAGCAGCTCAATGAGGAAGAGAAAATTACAGTTGCGTTGGTGACACACGAGCCAGATATGGCTGAGTACGCCAGAAGAAAGGTTCACTTCCGAGACGGACGTTTAGCCTCGGATTCTGCAGGAGAAGTCTCATGATCGGTAATGCGCTGCTCCTAGCAATTCGACAGATTTTCCGCAATCCTCTCCGCTCTATTTTGACGGTCTTAGGTATCGTAATCGGGGTGGCCGCGGTTATTACAATGGTTACGGTGGGTAACGGTGCCACTCAACAAGTTCGAGACCAGATTGCATCTCTGGGCTCAGATTCTTTGATGATTCGGCCTGGACAAAGGATGGGGCCGGGGCAATCTATTGGGGCTCCTTCTTTTAAAGAGGCAGATGCCGAAGCCATTGAACAACAAATTGCAGGTATTCGTGCAGTGGCCCCTTCACGGACTTCCTCTACTGTGGTAGTTGCTAACGGTAAAAATTGGCTGACTACTGTAGTTGGTTCGACAAATTCATATTTTGATGTGAATAATCTTACTTTGAAAGAAGGGAGATTCTTCGAGCCGGCAGAGGTCAGAGCCGGAAGCGCTGTTTGTGTAATTGGCCAGACCTTACAGAAAGAGCTTTTTGATAATCAGCCGGTACTTGGCAAGCTTCTTCGTATCAAAGGGTTCTCATGTCAGATAATTGGTTTGCTTGATGCCAAAGGACAAAGCGGATTCGGACAGGACAAAGACGATATTGTTGTGATCCCCTTGAATACATTTCAAAGACGTTTGAGCGGGAATGTCCGTGTTCCTTTAATCACGGTAGCTATTGAGCCCCATAGTGACATTGAACGCGTCAAAGAAGGCGTACGCCTCCTTTTAAGAGAGAGAAGGTCATTGTCAGCCGGAGAGGCAGATAACTTTAACGTTTTAGACACTTCAGAACTCATTGAGACCATTTCTAAAACGAGTCAAGTGATGACTATGCTTCTTGGGGCAGTAGCAGCTGTCAGCCTTCTAGTAGGCGGTATCGGGATTATGAATATCATGCTGGTAAGTGTGACGGAGAGAACCCGCGAGATCGGGGTCCGTCTAGCAATCGGTGCTATGGAGAGAGAGGTTCTTCTTCAGTTCTTGATTGAGTCTATTATGCTGGCTTGTCTAGGCGGTTTAATTGGAGTCATTTTAGCTTTCGGCGCCTCGATTGCTTTGACTTCCTACATGCAGGTTCCGTTTGTATTTAGTCCGTCAATTAATTTATTAGCTTTTGGATTTGCAGCTTTTATCGGAATTATTTTCGGTTACTTTCCCGCAAGAAGGGCAGCTAAACTCGATCCGATTGAAGCGGTTCGTCACGAATAAACCGAACGTTTTAGATTTCAGGCAAGACATCAGCGAATTCAATAAGTTCGCTGATGTTCGTTATGTGCGCACGGCATGTGCGATATCTAGCGGGTGTAAGTCCCGTGGTCGAGCTGGTAGGGCTAAGACCTAGCTTAAGGCAAGCCGGATGGGGCGACCTGTCGGGTGAAGGAAGCCGGCGGCAAACT
>SKEB01000292.1_pt1 | contig 53381 bp, 40 predicted proteins | sample 4826561 | NCBI WGS metagenome assembly SKEB01 (sample SAMN11008820, study PRJNA524170) | human gut metagenome | biome: Human fecal sample; material: Feces; isolation source: fecal sample from pouch patient p17 | host: Homo sapiens | place: Israel: Tel-Aviv | collected 2016-03-29
GTTGGGCGGGGCGGGGGGGCGGTTGCACCCGCCAATGCCCCTCGACATCCATTCATATCACTTCCATGACATCCAATTTCGCTTATTACGCCTTTGCCCTCGTCGCTCTGATTGTGGGCTTTTTCATCATCAAGAAAGTCACCACCTGTCTCTTCAAGACCCTTGTGGCCCTCATCGTGCTGGCCGTTCTCGCCGCCGTCTACTGGCTGTATTTCACGTGACAACCCCGTTTTTACCCCATTCAGATGATAAAAACGGGCGAGAACGTGCGATTGTCGAATATTTTTCGTATGTTTGTAGCCGGATAGCTTGGCGGCAGACATGCCTGCAAGCTGTCGCCATGTATAAATGGATAATGTATCACATAGAATGGAGAAGGAAAACGACATACAGCAGCCGCAGCAGCCGGCAGAGGCCGCCGCTTCCCGATACAGCGACTACACCGTGCTCACTTCGCGCGGCATCCACCGTTTTGTGAAGTGCCGCAAGGGCGACCGGTGGGTGGTGCTCAAGGGGCTGAAGCCCGAATACAGGGAGAAACCGCAGTGCGTCGCCCTGTTGAAGAAGGAATACAAGACAGCCCACGCGCTCGACCACGCGGGGATGGTGAAATATCAGGCACTGGTAGACGACGACCGCTACGGGCCGTGTATCGAACTCGAATGCGTCGATGGGCGTTCGCTGGCCGACTATCTGCGCGAGGCCCATACCACCGAAGAGAAGTTGGCCGTGGTGCAGGAGCTGGCCGATGTGCTCTCCTACGTGCATGGCCGCGGTGTGGTACACCTCGGTCTGAAACCCTCCAACATCTATATCACCAAGCAGGGCAACCACGTCAAGCTCAGCGACTTTCGGATTGTTGCCGCCGACAGCTTGAAAGAACCCGTCGGTGTGTTGAAATACATGGCACCCGAGGTGAAAGACGGCACGATGACCGTGGATGCCCGGGCCGACATCTATTCGCTCGGCATGTTGCTGCGCGACTTCGCCCTACCTGCCGACTATGCCCCCGTGGCCGACAAGTGTTGCAGCTTCGGGCGCAACGAACGCTACATGGATGCCGCTTCCGTGATGGAAGCCCTTTACAGCGACCGGAGCCACGGCGGTTCGAAAAAGACCGTGGGCATCGTCGCAGCCATCGCGGTGGTCATCGGCCTGCTGGTTTTCGTGTTTTTCACCGGCCGCGGCAGTCACAGCGACAGTGCCAATCCGGCATCCGTGACGAGCGTGGCCGACAGTGCGCAATCTCCCTCCGAGTCCCCCGCCGGTCCCTCCACAGCCTCTGCCGAGGCTCCTGCCCGGACGGAAAATGCCGCCCCCGTGGCCGTCGCCGACAAGTTCGGATTCCTCGAACAGTTGAAACCGGCCCTCTACCGCGACCTCGACAAGCTGTTCCAACCCTGCCTCGACCGCAAGGCCGAAGGGGCCGATGAAGCCGAGATGCAGCAGGCCAAGGCCCGGTTGCAGGGCAGGATAAAGCGTTACTACAAAGGACTGGTGGGTACGCTCGGCCGTCTCGACAGCGAGCAGCGGGCAGCCTTCGACAAGACTTTCGCCGACTACGTGGCCCGGAAGAAAGCCGAACTTTAGCGGCTTGCCGACACCACTCACCCCGACAACACAGCGGGCGGACACCGATGCAAGGTGTCCGCCCGCTTTTTTTGACCATTTATTTTGTCTTTCGAGCTATTTATTGTACTTTTGCAGCTAAAGACTAAGCACTTATATAATTATGTACAGAACAAAGACATGCGGAGAGCTGCGCCTCTCCGACGCCGGCACGGAAGTGACCTTGGCCGGCTGGGTTCAGCGTTCGCGCAAGATGGGCGGCATGACGTTCGTCGACCTGCGCGACCGTTACGGCATCACACAGCTCGTGTTCAACGAAGCCGACAACCGGGCACTCTGTGAAGAGGCCAACAAGTTGGGCCGCGAATACTGCGTTCAGGTCAAGGGCCGTGTGGGCGAGCGGCAGAGCAAAAACCCGAATATGGACACGGGCGACATCGAGATAATCGTCTCCGCGCTCACGGTGCTCTCGCCGAGTCTCACCCCCCCGTTCACCATCGAAGACAATACCGACGGCGGAGACGACATCCGCATGAAATACCGCTACCTTGACATTCGCCGCGCCGCCGTGCGCAAGAATCTCGAGCTGCGCCACCGCATGACCATCCTCATACGCAACTTCCTCGACTCGCGCCAGTTCATGGAGGTGGAGACCCCCATCCTCATCGGCAGCACGCCCGAAGGGGCCCGCGATTTCGTGGTGCCTTCGCGCATGAATCCCGGCCAGTTCTATGCCCTGCCGCAGAGTCCGCAGACCCTCAAGCAGCTCCTCATGGTGGCCGGCGTGGACCGTTACTTCCAGATAGCCAAGTGTTTCCGCGACGAAGACCTGCGGGCTGACCGCCAGCCCGAGTTCACACAGATAGACTGCGAAATGTCGTTTGTGGAGCAGGAAGACGTGCTCAATATCTTCGAAGACATGGCCCGCCATCTCTTCAAGGAGATTCGCGGTGTGGAATTGCCCCCGTTGGAGCGCATGAAGTGGCACGATGCCATGCGCCGCTACGGTTCTGACAAACCCGATGTGCGCTTCGGCATGGAGTTTGTCGAGTTGAAGGAGGCTTTTGCCGGCAAGGGAGCGTTCTCCGTGTTCGACGAGGCAGCCTACATCGGCGGCATCTGCGTGCCCGGTTGTGCCGATTACAGCCGCAAGCAGCTCAACGAGCTCACCGACTTCGTGAAGCGTCCGCAGGTGGGTGCCAAGGGACTGGTGTTCATCAAGTATCAGGCCGACGGCACGGTGAAGAGCTCCATCGACAAGTTCTATTCGCCCGAGGTGCTGGCCGAAATCAAACAGACCATGGGAGCCAAAGACGGCGATCTCGTGCTCATCCTCTCCGGCGACAATGCCAACAAGACCCGTGTGCAGCTCTGCTCGCTCCGCTTGGAGATGGGCGACCGCTTGGGGTTGCGTGACAAGAATGTGTTCAAGTGTCTGTGGATAGTCGACTTCCCCCTCTTCGAGTGGAGCGACGAGGAGCAGCGCCTCATGGCCACGCACCATCCGTTCACCATGCCCAACCCCGACGACCTGCCGTTGCTCGACGAGCATCCCGAGCAGGTGCGCGCCGTGGCCTACGACTTTGTGTGCAACGGCATCGAGGTGGGCGGCGGTTCGCTCCGTATCCACGACACCCGCTTGCAGGAGAAGATGTTTGAGGTGCTCGGTTTCACGCCGGAGCGTGCCGAGGCCCAGTTCGGCTTCCTGATGAATGCCTTCAAGTATGGTGCTCCGCCCCATGCCGGCCTGGCCTTCGGTCTCGACCGCTTTGTGAGCATCTTGGCCGGTCTCGACTCCATTCGCGACTGCATCGCCTTCCCGAAAAACAACTCCGGCCGCGACGTGATGCTCGATGCCCCCGGCACCATCGACCAGAAGCAGCTCGACGAGTTGCAGCTGAAGCTGGTGGAAAGCCCCCTAAGTTAGGGGGGTGGGGGTCTGAACAATCATTCCATGCCCATCTCCCCCAAGCTTTCCAAGCGCGAAATATCGGAGTGAGGAGGAAACCTATATCCTACAATAGGGACAGTGCCTTGATGCACTGTCCCTATTTTTATTTTGCCGAGGAATAGAATATAAACATGTTCACATTCTGTATCTTTTTCGAAATAGGGTGGAGGCCCTCTTTTGTGGTGGACTTCTAATTCCTTCCGATTAGTAAATAGCTAATATATGATATGCTCTTTGGGGATATTTTGCAATCGTTCCTCGGCGAGCCGCTCTTTCTTGCCGAGAACAATTCTCATATACCACGGTTCGGGAAGTTCGAGAAATCCGGTTTCGTCTTGTTGGTCGGCTGGATTGAAAACGATTTCCGCCTCAGAGGAATCGAGCTTATGTCCGCCACGCTTTACCTTTTTCCATTCTGCAAGGATATATGCTTTATACCTGTAAATGGAAGGATAATAAGTGCCATCGACCGCATGGTATTTTGCTTCTTGGCTCACGATCCACTTTGAATACTTCCAACCCGTCAGTAAATTTATGGTAGCACGGGTAACCCCATTCGTGTTGTGAGCAACGTTATAGCCAAGGCCTGTATTTCTACTCACCGAAAGAATAGCACACTTAGCCGTGTCTATCTCGATATAACCTTTATCCTCATGGCCATATTTCAAGGATTTGAAATAAAGTTGGACGATGTTTTTGTTTTCATTCAAGAATGCATCGTTAACCCGAAAAGTGTGGTGCTTGACAAACTTCCTGTCAAGTTCGGCAACGAAATCATGGTATACCATTCTTTTCATATTGGCAAAATCGCAGCCGGCCGTTTCATCCTTGAAATGAATATAACCTTTTGAGGGCTTTATTCTATAAATGGTCTTTTCCGATGAAGCGGGAAATCTCATTCGGCCCGAGTTCTCAAACCAATAACCGCTGCTGTCGCTTACATTCCGGGTCTGGTAACTGTAATCAAAAGTCTTTGCCACAGAGCGGTACACCTTATCTTTCTTTGCGATAAACTTTTGCAGGAAAGGGCGAATCCAGAGGGGCTCTACGTCTTTGACAACAACTTCTGTTAGCACGTTCTCTTTGGGTGTAAGAAAGATGGTGTCGGGCAGTTCTGTGAGCACTTTTTGCCGGTAATTTACATGACTGACATGGAGTTTCTGAAAAGGGAAGTCGATAGTGGCAACTCCATTTTCATCGCTTGTCGTCCCTTTAAACGAACCTTTTTCTGCCTTGAAGACATTGGCGTATGGAATCGGTGTTTTTTGCACCTCATCAAAAACGAATATCTGTGACTGTGCTTTTACGCCTTCTGCGCAAAAGAATAGTATGCTCCACAAGAAGCATTTGTTTAATCCTTTCATCGGTCAAGTGGGTCTCCAATAATTATATCGAACGTGCAGATCCATGTTTGCCTCTTTTTTCTTGTGCCTTTTCGGATATGCTGAGAGTGGCAAACCGCGAGAAGCCACAAAAGGCTCGTGGCTTCCCTGTCCCAGCTGTCAGTTGGCCCACGTGACGGAGGTGTAGGGCGACAGGTCGGGAAGGTCGGGGAGGGTGCTCCAAGTTTTGTCGGCCCCGTTGTATTCGGCGACAGAGGCTTTCCCGTTTGTGATGGTGAGCACGGTGAAACGACCGGGACGGTCGGTGCGGCAGGTGATGGAAACCACCTTGCCGGGCTGGGTGGCAAACGGCTCCTGCAGGTGTGGAGACTCCTTGTCGAGCAGGCAGAAGCGACTGCCACCTTTGGCCGACGGGGAAGAAATCACATAGCCTGCCAGCCTTTGTTGCGACTTGCCACCGGGCACGCTGAAGGAGAACGGGATGAGGGCTTCGCCCTCGATTTCGTCAAGCACGCGGAATCCTTTGCGGATGTGGAACAGTACGGGCACCCATTTCCCCGCGCCTTTGTCGGCAGAGAGGAAGACGGTCCCGCTTTCGGGGTCGAACACGCCGGTGTAGGTGCCGAACTGTCGTGCGGATAGCCCGGCCGGCAACTCAAAGGCCCGCAGCTTTTCCACAACCGACGTGCGTGTGGCGTAATTGCTCTGCTCCGGTTGTCTGAGAGAAGTGCTCAAATTATATTTGCCCGGTGCTTTCTCCTGAATGGAGACGAAGTATCCTGTGTTGGTCACCGCCAATGATAGCGTATTAAAGGAGGGATTGAGAGGACTCCATTCACCGGTGCAGAAGTCGAAGAAGAACGGCTGTTGCACGCCATCGGCCTTGGCCAGACCGCACAGCCCGTAAGTTTTTTCGAGGTTGACGATGGAGTGGAAGTCCGGATGCGCGCTCATGTCCCATTTCGTCGCGGCATTCCCCTTGCCCTGCGTCCATACCGTCTCTATCGTGTTGCGACCGGGATTGACGCCATACAGTCTGAAGTCTTTGGGTGTTTGTCCGTCGGCCACCGGCAGTTCGCCCAAGGTCATTCTGTCGGCTGCTCTCTGCAAGATGATTCTGACGCGGGACTCCGGCTTGCGGTAGGGCATCAGGAAGCTGATGCCATTCGGCTTTGCTTCGATGATTTTTGCATAGTTGTTCATGCCGGAACCTTCGGGAAACGACGGGTCGCCCGTATCCCAACGGAAGTCAAGCGTCACGTAATCGCCGGTTTGGAATCCCTCGCCATAGAGGTGTATCGTGTCTCCCGGGTTCACTTTCCGGCCCGCTTCCCTCACTCCGGCGTTGGTCACCAGTTGCTTCTCTGCCGGCTCGTACTCTTCCTTGTGGCTGCAAGCGTTCAAGGCAAGAAGAAGCGGTGTCGCGATTAGAAAAAACAGTCTATTCTTCATCATATCAGGTATATATATAAAGAGGTGAAAGGGTAAAGGGGTGAGATGTCTGCAAAGATAGTGAAATGGGCTGGAAAAAGCAAGCGTTTTCGCGGAAAAATGCAAGGGAAATGGTAAAATATGGGGATGGTTTCGGCGGAATCTTAGCCGTCGGCGAGGAAAACTTCTCCGTGTGGGAATCCTTTCCGCACCCGCCACTTGGGGGCGTTTCGCTTCGCGGGGTCGGCCCGATTGTCGGCCGTCGTGCCGTGTGAGGTTTTGTGCGGGATGTCTGCACCACCCGTGCAGAGGCTTTGCACGCCGCGTGCAACAGCCATGCAAGGCCGGTGCAGCGGCCATGCACCGGTCCGTCGGCAAAGGGGTGGGAGGGCGGTCGGGCCGACAAGCCATACCGCCTTCGGCCATCGGAGCAGGAGAAAATTAAATTCCACTTTGTTGATAAATAATTTTGCAGTTCGCCCGAATAATGCTAACTTTGCCCATATTTTATATAAAATAGACTAATAATGGAATATCAAGAGACGGAAATCAAGGGTGTCTGGATCATGACGCCCAAGGTATTCGAGGATCGGCGCGGTTACTTCTTCGAGGCATGGAAGAAGGCCGAGTTTGAAGAACATGTGGGCAAGGTGGATTTCATTCAGGACAACGAGTCGAAGTCGAGCTTCGGCGTGTTGCGCGGCCTTCACTATCAGACGGGCGACTACGCGCAGGCCAAGCTTGTGCGGGTGATCAAAGGTCGGGTGCTCGATGTGGCCGTGGATCTGCGCAAGAGCAGTCCCACGTTTGGCCGTCATGTGGCTGTGGAGCTCTCCGAGGAAAACAAGCGTCAATTTTTCATTCCCCGCGGTTTCGCCCACGGTTTCTTGGTGCTCAGCGAGGAGGCCGTCTTCACTTACAAGGTGGACAATGCCTATGCTCCGCAGCACGAAGCCGGCATACGTTGGGACGACGAGCAGGTGGCCATCAAGTGGCCCATCGACCCGGGCGATGTGGTGACGAGCGATAAAGACCTCAAGGCCCCGGCCCTCAAAGATGCCGAGGTGTTTGAATAAAGAGCGTGTTTGAACGACGAGAGTGTTTTTTGAAAATAATCCTAACTGAACTTTCGCGTGTTTAGTAGGAGTTGAAGAAACGAGGGGAAACCTCGTGACAGACAGAGAAAAAGAATCGGACTTGGGGCATGATGTCCCAATACCTTTAGGCAATGAAGCCGCTGTCTCTACCTCCTAACGAGCGGAGCGAGTGCTAACTCTTTTTTTTCGCCATCGCTCAAGGAAACTTCTCCCTTAACTCCTAAAATATCATTCTTGCGAAACTTAAACATTATAATAAGATGAATATAGCAGTAGTAGGCACCGGATATGTGGGCCTCGTGTCGGGCACATGTTTTGCCGACACCGGTGTCAACGTGACATGCGTCGATGTAGACAGTAAGAAAATCGAGCGGCTCGAACAGGGTGACATCCCCATCTACGAGCCCGGACTCGACGAACTGGTGATGAAAAACGTGAAGGCCGGCCGCCTGAAGTTCACCACTTCGCTGGCCGACATCATCAACGAACAAGACATCGTGTTCTCAGCCGTGGGCACGCCTCCCGACGAAGACGGCAGCGCCGACCTGCGCTACGTGTTGCAGGTGGCCAAGACGATAGGCGAAAACCTCAACAAATATCTCGTGGTGGTCACCAAGAGCACCGTGCCCGTGGGCACGGCCCGCAAGGTGAAGGCGGCCATACAGGCCGAACTCGACCGCCGCGGAGTCGACGTGAAGTTCGATGTGGCCAGCAATCCCGAGTTTCTCAAGGAGGGCAACGCCATCAAAGACTTCATGAGCCCCGACCGCGTGGTGGTGGGCGTGGAGAGCGAGCGGGCGCAGAAGATGCTCACAAGGCTCTACAAACCCTTCCTGCTCAACAACTTCCGGGTGATTTTCATGGACATTCCTTCGGCCGAGATGACCAAGTATGCCGCCAACTCGATGCTGGCCACACGCATCTCGTTCATGAACGACATAGCCAATCTCTGCGAGCGCGTGGGCGCCGATGTGAGCATGGTGCGCGCGGGCATAGGCAGCGACACACGCATAGGGCGCAAGTTCCTCTATGCCGGTTGCGGCTATGGCGGCAGCTGTTTCCCGAAAGACGTGAAGGCCCTCATCAAGACAGCCGACGACAGCGGCTACTCCATGGAGGTGCTCAAGGCCGTGGAGCGCGTCAACGAGCGGCAGAAGAGCGTCCTCTTCGACAAACTCGTGAAGGCTCTCGGCGGCCTGCAGGCCCTTGAAGGCAAGCACATCGCCCTGTGGGGCCTCTCCTTCAAGCCCGAGACCGACGACATGCGCGAGTCCACCGCTCTGGTGATGATCGACCGGCTCCTCACCGCCGGCTGCCGGCTGCGCGTCTACGACCCCGTGGCCATGGACGAGTGCCGCCGGCGCATGGCCCTCAAGGCTGCCGCGGGTGAGGAGGAACGCCGGCGCGTGGAGCGCATCGTCTATGCCAAGGACATGTATGATGCCACGCTCGACGCCGACGCCCTGCTGCTCCTCACCGAGTGGAAAGAGTTCAGACTGCCCAGTTGGGATGTCATTGGCAAGGCCATGGCCGGCCGGCTGGTGATAGATGGTCGCAACATCTTCGATGCCGACGAACTTGAAGAAGCCGGTTTCGAATATCACTGCATAGGGCGATGACACGTTTCAGACTCGGTTTCGTCCTCTTGTCCGTCCTCCTCGTGGCAGTCCTTGTGGGGTGCCGCCGGACGGCTGGCGGTAAGGCCTCCTTGCCGCAAGAGGATCTCAGGGCCAAGCAGATGCTGCAAGGCATCTGGCTGAACGATGCCGAGGGCGATGTCTCCTTTATGGCCAAGGGCGACACCATCTTCTATCCCGACTCCACCAGCCAGCCGGTGCGCTTTGCCATCTATGGCGACACGCTGGTGCTGAGCGCGGCCGGCGAGTCGAAATACCCCATCGTGAAGCAGGCTCCCCACCTGTTTGTGTTCAAAAACCAAAATGGCGATGTGGTGAAACTCGTCAAGAGCGAAGACCCCGACGACCGTTATGCCTTTGAGGAGCGGCGGCCCGTGGCCCTCAACCAGAACCGGCTCATCAAGCGCGACACCGTGGTCACGCTCGGCGGCGAGAAATATCACAGCTACACGCAGGTGAACCCGACAACCTATAAGGTGGTCAAGTCGTCTTACAACGACGATGGCGTGGCCGTGGACAATGTTTATCACGACAACATCGTGCACGTGAGCGTGTTCAACGGTGCGCGCAAGGTCTATTCCGGCGACTTCCGCAAGCAGGCTTTCGTCCGCCTTGTGCCTGCCGACTATCTTTCGCAAAGCGTGTTGAGCGACATCACCTTCACCCGCATCGATGCCTCCGGCCTCCACTATGCGGCCACGCTCTGCATCCCCGACAGTCCCAGCAGCTTCGTCGTCGAACTGCTCATCTCGCCCGCCGGCCGGCTCACCATGCGCGTGGCCGACAACTGAAACCGGGCGGGCGGCAAGTCGGGGTTGTGGCCGGTGCCCGATGGCTGAGCGGCCACACTCCCATAAACGAAAGCGTGCATCAAGATCTGAGTCCTGATGCACGCTTGTTTCTGTGGCGTGTGCCTGCGTTCTTAAGTCCGGAATTTCCGCTTTCTTGCGTTCGGCGGAAATGTGCACACACCTTGTTTAAGAAGTTATCTGTTCGCGCAGAGGTCTGCGCTGTTTGTTGTTGGGGTTTCCCCGTGGGGGGATTTCCTGTCCGGCAGCTTACTTGCCGCTGAACATGTTGTTGTTCACATTGATGGCCTGAGCGGCTACTGCTACAACTACTGCCAATACAATCATCATCGTTACCATAATCTTTTTACCTTTTGTGAGGGCTCAATCCCTCGTTACTTCATCTGTTATCCTTTGTTTTACGATGCAAAGACACTGTTGTTTGCGCACACGGGCAAATCTTTTCCCCTCTTTTGTTCATTCTCTGCGTTTTCCTTGTCCTATATCAAGAATGCAGGAGTAGAGCGGGGGCGGATATGAAGTTCCTGCGATCCGGCAAGCCGAAATAGCGTTTCGGCCCTTCCCCTCTGTCTTTACTCTTTACCTTCCCCTCTGTCAAAAAACATGCGATATTTTTTGCAAGTAAGAAATATTTATGTATCTTTGCACATAAATAAGTGGCAGAAGGGTATTTCTCTTTGTCCACAATGATATTACGACCATCAGAAAGCACTGCGAGCATCACGGAGGCTAATGAGAAATTAAAAGGATTATTGCCGGCTTCGGCTACCGGCATTGCCACGTAAACATGTTGATCGTTGACCTTTGTCATCCATCGCGGCAGTGTCGTTTCATCCCATCTTTTTTCTCTTGCATCGTGCTCAGAAGCGGAGGCTATCCGTTGTCGGTCACACCGCTGAAAGCGCATCAGCTTGCAGCGGAGGGCGAGTTGTCTCCCCTTGTCTTGTGTGGAAACCGACTGGCGGAAAAGTCCCCCCTTGTCATTTTTTTTTCAGTAACTGCAAGTGGAAGGGTGAGTGATTATAAAAAGCATTGTCATTTTATGTTTCTAATATAAATGTTTTTTAATGAATATCGATTTAAAGTTTGTTGGACCTAAAAGTAAAGTGAAATTATTAGATAGCTTGAAAGAATCTTTTTATTTGGAGAGAGAGTTACAGGTTCATTGCTATGATGAGGCATGTGTTTTTCCTCAAGAAAAAGGTATAATGGAGGGGGGGGTCGTTGATTCTAAGGGATATATTGTCAATAACTCTCGGATGACAGAAATAGAAAATAATAGACAGAAATGTGATATACATGAGAGTTCCTATGAAAATAAAAATGCAATTTTTATAGGTATGTTTATGTTTTGTTTTGGGCATGTTATTACTGATGATTTGAAAAAACTATGGTTTTTGCAATCGGAAGAGGGTAAAAGGCTGATAGAAAGTGGAGCAGAACTTGTTTATTTGTCACGGTTTGGAGTGGAACTGAAGCCATATTTGTACCACATCTTAGAATTGGCCGGTATTGATTGGACTAAAGCAAAATTGATTAGCCGTGCTACTAAATATAAGCGGATTTATGTTCCGGAGAACTCCATGATTCGCAAGAAAATTGGGAATATGGATAAATTGTTTTACACCAATGAGTTTATACGAACAGTGAATCTGGTTAAGTCAAAGATTCCCATAGGGAAAGTGTCGTATGAAAAGATATATCTTTCTCGGACAGCCTTGAGAGATCCGCGCGATCATGGAGAGAAAAATGTTGAGAAGTTATTTGCGAGCAAAGGGTATTTGGTAATTCGCCCGGAAAGAATCCCTTTTGAACAGCAGGTTCAACTCTATGGTTCTTGCAAAGAGATCGTCACTACCGAAGGTTCCATATCCCATGCATTAATGTTTTGTAATTCCAATACAAAGATCGTTATTCTTAGGAAAGGTAACTATATCAATGAATACCAAATGATGATCAATGATATGGCGAGACTTAATGTTATATATTTAGATGCCAATCACACGCTAAATGATAATGTCTCTTGGGATGGTCCTTTTTATATGTACCCAACTACTTTTATATGCAAATATCTGGACATCCATGAACACTTTTTCTATATTTTTGATTTCGATTTTTATAAATATTTATATTTAGAATTACGTAAGCGACTTAAAAAGAAAGTAAGAACAATTATATGTAGATTCTTTTTTATTGACACTGAGAAAAGTTTAAATTATATTTTAAAAAATAAGATGTTGTGGTATAGTTAAGTATGCCGGATCAAGATAAAAATAAACAAATAGTAAAAAATACGGCATTCCTGTATATCAGAATGCTGTTTATTTTATTTATTGGGCTTTATACCTCACGAGTTATCTTAAGCTCTTTGGGGATAGTCGATTATGGTATCAATGCTGTTGTTGGTGGTGTTGTCTCTATGTTTTCTATTGTTGGAGGGGCACTTTCCGGGGCAATAAGTAGATTTATTACTTATGAACTTGGCCGGAAAAATTCGGACAAGTTAAAAGTGGTGTTTTCTACTAGTGTCACCATTCAGATAATAATGTCAGTGATCGCGTTTGTTTTATTAGAAGTCTTTGGCTTATGGTTTCTTAATAATAAAATGAACATTCCTGAGCTTAGACTTGAAGCTGCAAACTGGGTCTTTCAAAGTGCTGTAATTTCATTTATTTTAAACTTGTTGAGTGTCCCTTATAACGCTGAAATCATTGCACATGAAAAGATGAACGCTTTTGCCTACATTAGTATTAGTGAGGCCATCTTGAAACTTATAATAGTATTGGTTTTATTCATTTCTCCATTCGATCGTTTAAAACTTTATTCTATACTTTTGTTGGGTGTATCCCTTTTTATAAGATTCTTATATGGTTTTTATTGTAGTAAAAATTTTGAAGAGTGCCATTTTCATTTCATCTTTGATAAGCAACTTGTGAAGCAAATGGGGAGTTTTGCTGGTTGGACTTTTTTTAGTGGAGCAGGCTCAATGTTGTGTACAGAGGGGGTGAGTGTTTTAATAAATATTTATTTTGGTGTTATTGTGAATTCCGCACGAGGGATTGTTGTACAAGTCGATGCTGTTGTAAAGTCCTTCATCAATAATTTTACGACAGCCGTATCTCCTCAAATAATGAAGTCTTATGCACAAGGAGAATTAGATTACATGTTGAAACTTGCGTATAGTAGTTCTAAAATAACATCATATTTAATGATTTTGGTTGCTGTTCCCATTATAATAGAGGCTCCAATTATATTGAATTTATGGTTAGGTAAAGTACCGGAATTCAGTGTTGTTTTTCTGCGTTGGACACTGTTAACCTCGTTCTTTGATACTGCATTGATAATTTCTTTCAGAGATTGTATTAATGCAACTGGCAAAATTAAAATTTATCAGTTAGCTACTACTTTGTTATTATGGACCATGTTTCCTATTATTTGGATTACTTATAAACTGGGATCTGGACCGGTTGCTGGTTATATTGTAAATTTTATTACGGCTTTAATCTTAATGTTTGTTAGGTTGATAATTGTGGTAAGAACATTAAGGTTTCCTATAGTTTTGTATTTAAAGACCGTTTTATCAAGAGTTGTGTTCATATTCCTTGTAAGTTATTCATTTTCATTCTTCTTATCCCATTTGATGCAAGAAGGAATTCTGAGATTATTGCTCGTATTATTCTCTAACACATGTATTACATTATGGATAATTTATTTGTGGGGATTAACAGAAACGGAAAAAAATATTTTAAGGAGTAAAATCGTGAGATTATTTGCAAAAGCTTCTCATTAGTCTTAATACATTCAACTAAATTTTATGAGAGTAGGTATTATTACTTTTCATGCTTCACATAATTATGGCTCGAATTTACAAGCTTGGGCATTACAAACCTATCTGGAGAGAAAAGGTCATCAAGTTGAGATAATCAATTATCGCTCTCCATATCAGAAATCTATGTACTTTAAGACATTTGATTTTTCAGAAAGGTTTTGGTATAGATATTCTTTGCCTGTAAGTTTTAAGAGGTTGTTGTTATATCCTTCAAGTATTATTCCTGCAAGGAAAAAATGGGACTTGTTTGAAGATTTTATCAATAATGAACTTCATTTGACTAAAGAATACCATTCAGAAGTGCAATTGAAGAACGCAGGTTTTGATTTTGATTTAGCAATAACAGGGAGTGATCAAGTTTGGATAACAACTAAAGAGGCTGGAGATATGTTTTTTCTTGATTTCTTGGATAAAAGAATTACTAAAATCTCTTATGCTCCGTCACTTGGACCTTATCCAGAAAAGATAAGTGTTAACTATTTGAAGTCTAATCTGGTAGAATTTACCGGGGTTTCCGTCAGAGAGGAAAAAGCCAAAGAATACTTGATAAAAAATGGAATTGTTGATGATTGTAAGGTAGTATGTGATCCGACTCTTCTTTTGGATACAGAAGACTATCTGTCTTTAGTGGATGCAGAGCCTCTTATTAAAGAGCCTTATGTCTTCTTCTATTCACCCAGTAGCATTACCGATACGCATTTTAAAATTGCACATCATTTGGGAAAGAAATATGGACTAAAAGTAATTACAAGTGATGTATATTATCCCAAAGACATTAAAAAATATGGGAATATTTCTAATAAGATTGATGTTGGACCTAAAGAATTCCTTAATTTAGTAAAGAATGCTCAATACACTGTGGGTGCATCTTTTCATTTACTACTTTTTTCAATTCTTTTCGAAAAGCAATTTTATTGTATTAATGGAGATGTGGATAGCAGGATGAAGAATATCTTACATAAGTTAAATTTGCAAGGTAGAGCCATAAGCTGTTCTGCACCTTCTGTTTTTGATGATACACCCATATCCAACTATGAACATATTGCTGATAAATTGAGAGAATTGCGTAAAGATTCTATTGATTATTTAAGTGAATATATACAATGATAATATTACTTAAACTATTGTAAAGAAGAACTCTTGTGATATTAAAACTTATGAATATTCTTTTTTATAATACATCAGACGTATCTGAGATAAAGGGAGGAACCGAGCGTATAACAGCCCGTATCAGTAAAGGATTTCAATTGCGTGGACATAATTGTTATTTGGCTTATGAAACAGAAATCGATAGAAGTTTTCCTCTCACAGAGTTTACGAAAAAGATCAATGTGAATAAGGCTAGCTTGGAAAAATTTATAAGAGCTAATCATATCGATATTATTATCATACAGAAAATGACCCGTTTGGTTATTTCGCTATATAAGATGCGAATGAAGTATGGTCTTACTTTTAAGATATATTCGGTGTTACACTTTATGCCAGGGTATGAACTCTTTCAGATGAACTTTGATAAATCATGGCAGTTACTCTTCCATGAGAGTACTTCTATTCGTTCCTTGGTTAAGAATATAATTCGTACCGTAGGGTATCCTTTATATCAACTTTATTATCCTAAGCGTGATCAAGATTTATACAGGAAGGTATATGCTTACTCTGATAAGGTCATTCTACTTTCCAAGGGATTTATTGATGAGTATGCAAATTATTGTGGATTAAAAGAAATCCGAAAATTTAGGGTTATTCCCAATGCACTTTCTTATGATGATTTTTTTCCTGTAGAAAAACTTAAAGAAAAACAAAAACAGGTTTTAATTGTTTCTCGACTTGAGGAAAAGCAGAAGAGAATTAGTAAAGCTTTACAAATATGGTCTATGGTTGAGCAGAACAGTGAGTTAGATGATTGGAAATTATGCATTGTAGGTACAGGGCCGGATGAGGAAAAATATAAACAGCTCTCTAATACGCTTCAACTTAAAAGGGTTGCTTTCTATGGGCGACAGGCTCCACGTCCTTATTATGAACAGAGTAGTATCTTTATGATGACATCTTCTCATGAGGGATGGGGGCTGACTTTGACAGAAGCTCAACAAATGGGGTGTGTGCCTATCGCTTTTGGCACATTTGCTGCAGTACAAGATATTATTGGTAATGATGAATATGGATATATCATACCTAACAATGATTTAAGTTCCTATTATGAACGTTTAAGAACTTTAATGCTCAATTCTGAATTACGTATCCAACAAGCGATTTCTTCAATTAATTATAGTAAAAAATTTGAATTGAATCAGATCGTACAACTTTGGGAACAAGTTGTTGTCATTTAATAATCTAACTACTTTTGATAAAAGGTAATGACATTTAATATATCAATAGTATTTTTCACATCGCTATTTATTATATCTACTATTACAGATGGCTATAAGAATCGGTTTAACAAGGCGTTTCTAATATGTTTATTTCTTGTTTGTATTTGTATAATTGGTTTTCGTAATCCAAAATATTGGATAGATACATACGCTTATTATCGTTCATTTATAGAGACAACAAATACGCTTAGTACGTTCTCATTTAAAGATACTCCTTATGGATATAGTGAACAGGGATATTATCTACTATGTGTTATTATTAAAAGTTTTTTGGATAGTACTACATTTTATTTTTTTGTGGTAGGTTCCCTTTCTTTATTTTTTATTTATAAACTCTCAAGATATAGTCCTTTTCCAATATTGACTTTAGCTATTTATATAGCAAGATTCATGTTATCTCGAGATATGAATCAGATGCGAGCTGGCTTGGCTATTAGTATGGTAGTATCTGCTATTTATTATGTGAGTTATTATAAAGATAGGAAAAATATTTTAATTTACATTCTTGTTTGTCTTTTAGCATCAGAGATTCATACAAGTGTATTTTTAGCACTTCCATTAGTAATCTTAAATAGGATAAAGATTCAAAGGAAAACGATTTATATTGGGATTATACTTTCTTTTTTCATTGCTGCCTATATGGAGAATTCCATTGCTAATCTTATATCGAGATCAGAGTTTATACAAGACTTGGCAAAAGATTATGTGGAAGAAGGAAATGAAAAGGCATGGAGTAATGACTTGTTTAATCCAATGATTTATTTTCAAGTTCTACTTCTTTTTCTATATACAGCTTTAGAAAAAAATATATCTCAGATTAGTCCATTCTATTATAGTATAAGAAATGCTTATTTTTTTAGTACGATTTTGTTGATAATTCTCTGCCAATATGGTATCGTTGCAGGAAGAACATCTACGATATTTGCAACTTATGAAATTCTTATTATCCCATTACTTTTTAAAGTTTCCCCCAAAAAGTTTAGGGCTATACCATATTTCCTAACATATTTGTTAATGTTATTCTTCTTTATCCACAATATACCTAATACCTTAAAATAGAATTGCTGCAATATTTATCCTGTTTGGCGATTTATATAAATTGAGCAACCGACCATCATTGTGATGGTGATATATGTCTTTGTTTTTATGTTCTACTATCAATTAAATTGTTAAGTAAGTAATCAAAATTAAACGGCATGTTTTATGTATTTAATACACAGCCCATTACCGATGTCAGAAAACGCCCTGTTAGTAGCATAGAAGAGTACGTCAGTACTTACATAGTCTTGCAGCCTTATCCATTTCCCCTTAAGAACTCTCCAAAGCGTCTCGGCAATGTTCAAATGCGGAGAGTGTGGAGGGAGAAAGAAGATGAAGAGACCTCTCTTTTCCCAAACAGGCCTGAGTTCCTTAATCCATCTGTTGCGATGGACGGTTGCATTGTCAAACACCACAAAGGTGTCTTGGGGGATGCGGAAAGAAAAATCGTCAAGGAAACCGACAATCCTGTCTGCCGTCATTGGCTCTGCGGTGGTGAACCCTTCATATTGGTTGTCACGGGTTATTATCCCGAAGATGTTGAGCCTTGCGACCCTTTGGGAAGGAACGAACATGTCCTCCCCTCTCAGTTGCCACCCGTATGGCACATAGCCTTCCGTACAGGTATGGCTCTCATCGGCCTAGTAGAGCGTGATGAGACCGTCTTCTGCTTGATGTTCAAGTTCTTGCAACTTCTCAACCTTGTACTGGTAGAGTTGCGGCGAGGGTGCTCCCCTTGGGCGTTTCCTTATACGCTTATATTTTGTGCCAATGCTGATAAAAAACGTTTGAAAGTTATATCGCTCGCTTCCTTGCCTGTTGCCTGTTCCCATGCAGCCCTGGCCTTGCTCACGCATTGCCTGTCCTGCTCGATGGCACGACGGACGGCTTCCTCGTCCGAAGAGTCCATAATGGGCTTTCTGCCGCGCCCCGGACGTGTTTTGAGACCGTCTATGCCATCTGCTGTGTACCGCTTCACCGATGCACTTACCGACACGGGACTCATCTCCGTTTGTACTCCTGCCTTCGCAGCCGAAAGGCCATCGGCTTTCAAAAGAACTGCGCGGAACGCATACGGAAGCAATGTTTCTCGCCCAAGCGAAATCCCCTCTCGAGTTCGAGATGTTGCGTTCCGGTTAACTCTAACACTTTTGGTTTTCTCATAACTAATAATAGAACGGGGATTCCATATACTTATTTCATATAAACTATTTTGTTCACTTACTTATTATGAAAATAATGTGTAATTTGTATTATAAGTTAAAAAACCTGCAGTATAGGTTGAGGATGCTTATTCCACGGAATATCTATGCACAAGTAACCTATTATATAAAATGCCGGAAGTTTCTGAATTTAAAAAATCCAGAGACATTTGATGAAAAAATTTGGTGGTTGAAGTTTCACTATTTTAATCCATTAATGGGTAAGTGTTGTGATAAATGGGAGGTTAGAAAATATGTTGAAGACTGTGGGCTTGCAGATATTCTTACGACTGTTTATGGACATTGGTATGATTTTGACTCTTTGGATATTTCTCAAATACCAGTTGAAGAGTTTTATTTAAAAGTGAATAATACATCTGGAGGAAATCTTCATTGTTTCAAAAGTACATTTGATAAAGAAGCTATACGGGCACAATTTAGTCACTTGCTGAAGGATAATTATTATTGGCATGGTCGTGAATACAACTATAAACACGTTAAGCCATGTATTATTGCAGAACAAATGTTGCGTAATAAAGATAACAGCGTATTGATTGACTATAAGTTTCTTTGCTTTGACGGTGAGCCAAAATTACTTTTTATGGATATTGGGGTAGCCAATACGGATGGAACTCATGCTGAAGAATATTATAGAAATATCTATGATATGGACTTTAAGCCAGTACCAAATATGAAGGAAACAAGGGAATCTTATAAGATCGATGAAATTGGGCGACCGGCAGAATGGAATTTTATGTTAGAATGTTGTAGACGATTATCAAAGCCGTTCCCTCATTGTCGAGTGGATCTTTACGATGTAGACGGACATGTTTATTTTGGAGAGATCACCTTTTTTCATGGATCCGGATATAATGAGTTTTCACCTAAAGAGGCAGACTTAATGGTAGGAAGTTGGATTAGAATGGATTTATCTTATCCACATAAATACTAACGAACAATGAAAATATTTATAGTTCAATCGAATCTTGGGAATGGGGGAGCCGAAAGGGTAGGCATTGTTCTTGCAGAGGGATTAACAAGTTTTGGACATGATGTTACCATATTAACCGATCTAAACTCTAACAATCTGTATCATATAGATGAGAGAGTTGAAGTGAAAGATATGGTAAAGAATTGTAAGAATAAAATAACTAAATGGATAAGGGCAATACAGTATATCCGACGACAAGCAGAAATTGATAAGCCTGATGTAATTATTGGGATTATGCAGTTGTGTGCATTTATTAGCAAAATAGCAACAGTAGGAATCAAAATCCCAATTATCATGTCTGAACATGATTCTTTTGTTCGTCCACAATCTGATCCTTTAACAATATGGGAAAAGTTTTCAAAATATATTTTGGACCGGATTTATGAATCTGTAACAGTATTGACGGATGCCGATAAAAAATATGCCTCATGGTTACATAATACAGTCGTAATTCCCAATCCTGTAACTTTTTCGGCTTATACTGGTGTAATTGAAAAGAAGAAGAAAATAGTTGCTGCAGGTAGATTGGAGAGCTGGAATACAAAAGGCTTTGACATTTTGATTAGGGCATGGGGCAAAATTTCCAAAAAATATCCGGAATGGAGAGTTGAAATCGTTGGAAAAACCACCCCCGACAGTCTATTATTCTTAAAAAAAATATCTATAGATTATGGTTGTAGTGATTCGATTTCTTTTTTGGGGTTCCGAACAGATATTGAATATATTTATAGAGAAGCTGCTATTTTTATATTGAGTAGTAGAAGAGAGGGATTGCCAATGGTTCTGCTTGAAGCAATGAGTCAGGGTTGTGCATGTATTGCAACAGATAATTTGGGGCGGACGGCTGAGATTATTCAGAATCCTTCCCAAGGATTAATTTGTAGATCTGAGGATATTGAGGACATGGCAAGTTCTTTATCTAAGATGATTGAAGATGAAAATTATAGGAGGATGGTTTCTAAAGGAGGGATGGAGAGAATTGCTTACTACAGTATACCTAGGATTGTTACATTATGGATAGATTTAATCCAAAAAATAAGACTTTAAGTAATGAGAATTTTTATTGCATGCAATTATTTAGGAGGCGGTGGAGCAGAACGTGTTGCGGTAATTTTAGCCAATGGATTTGTGGCTCGCGGTCATGAAGTTTTCATAATTGCAGATCTTGAAAGATACCGTTCTTATCAATTGGATTCAAGGGTTAAAGAATTGTCGCTCCATACGACTGGAATTGGAATTAAAAGACGCTTGATTCAAGGTGTAAAGAATATGCGGAGATATGCTAAATTATATCATCCGGATGTAATTATTGGCAACATGCATATCTGTTCACTAATTTCGCGGATTGGTACGATAGGGATGAAGATACCGGTTATTCTTACAATCCATCATGCTTTGGAGAGTGATACATATCATTTTTCAAGGAAAATAAGATTCTTGGACAGATATACCCTTTGGATGTATCCGGCTTTTACGGTGCTAACACATCCCGATAAAGATTGTTTGAAAAAACGTGAAAAATACGCATGCGTTATGCCTAATCCTCTCACCTTTGTTCCTGTAGAGGAAATGCCTCGAAAGGAAAATATCATCATGGCTTCGGGGAGACTTGATGATTGGAAATATAAAGGGTGGGACATTTTAATAAAAACTTGGAGTAAGATAGCTTCTAAATATCCGGACTGGAAAGTGTTAATAGTAGGAACAGGTAGTGAAAGTTCATTGAATTTTTTGAAAAACATGGCAACAGAACACCATGTAGCTAATCGTATCGAGTTCTTGGGATTTAGAAATGATATTGAACTTTTATACAAAAAGAGTTCTATATTTTTATTGAGTAGCCGTTCTGAAGGGTTACCCATGGTTCTTATTGAAGCCATGAGTCAAGGCTGCGCTCCTGTAGCAACAGATTTTAAAGGTAGAACCCGAGAGATAATCACAACTGATTCCGAAGGTTTGCTTGCCAATCCGGAAGATGTGGATTTATTATCTGAGCATATTTCAAGATTGATAGACGATCCTGAGCTCTTAAGAAAGATTCAGCGTGGAGCCGTGGAGCGTTCTAAATATTATCTTACAGATCATATTTTAGATTTCTGGGAGGAATATTTAAATGCAGTAGTATCATGATGACGATATCCGTTTTAATGTCTGTATATAAGGCTGAGAAAAGTGAATATCTATCCTTAGCTTTACGTAGTATATGGGATGAACAATCTGTTAGGCCCACGCAGATCATAATAGTCGAAGATGGGGATTTAGGAAGTGAACTACAAGAGGTTATTATTGCGTTTGAAGAAAAAGTAACAAAAGAGGGTGCCGTATTTACAAGATTAAAAAATGAGACAAATTTGGGGTTGACAAAGTCTCTTAACAAGGGAATTACCGCAGTCACTTCAGATTTAATAGCTCGTATGGATTCTGATGACAGAGCAACTCCACGCCGCTTTGAGTTGCAAATGAGATATCTACAAGAACATCCTGAAGTGGATGTATGTGGTGGCAGTTTGCAAGAATTTGATGCAGCGCATGACAACTTGAATGTCCGCCACTATCCCCTGACACATGAGGAATGTGCAAAATATATAGTGAAGGCATCGCCATTTGCTCATCCGGCAGTAATGATGCGAACCAAAATGTTTAAAGAGGGATTGAAATATGACGAACGGTATCGCACCAGTCAAGATATAAAACTTTGGTTTGACGCTCTGCTCCATGGTTGTCGATTTGGTAATATCGATGACGTGTGTCTATATTTCCGAAGAGAAGGCGATGTGTTTAAGCGTAGGAGCCGTGCCAAGGCCAAGAATGAATTTAAGATATACATGAGCGGTATTTATAGGCTAAAAGGTATATTCTGTTTGGATTATTTTTATCCTATTGCAAGATTTATTTTCCGAAATCTTCCTGTTCCTGTTGTTAAAATGATTTATGGTAGTAAACTCCGTAATGGCATTCTGCAGAAATAGTATTAGCTAATCTTCCATACATGTTTTTATTTTATAATGCGTCTCGGAAAAGAGACTAAATGAAGTTAATGCAGCAACAGATCATTGAGCTAATACGTTGCGGTCTTTGGAATTTTACATCTGATTCCCAACTCTTTAAGGATAATGTGGATTGGAACCGCATTGTGGATTTGGCCCGTCAACAGACGATGGTAGGTGTCATGACCGAGGCAATGGTTAAGTTGCCCCCTGCTTTGCGCCCGCCGAAGCCCATCTATTTCAATGCCATAGCAACCACTTCGGAGATAGAGAAGGAGAACAAGCGGATGAATGCGTTTGCCTCGTTGCTCATGGGGGAGTTGCGGAAGAAAGGGGTTGACTCTTTGTTGCTGAAAGGGCAGGGAGTGGGACAATGCTATCCCAATCCGCTCCATCGCCAGTCGGGCGATATAGATTTGCTGATTACCGATTACGAACAGTATCGGCAGGCAAAGCAGCTCATGGCAAAGGTGGCCGAAGACGGCGGCGAGGCGGCAACGAGGTTGCACTCGGTGTACACGACAAATGGGATGGTGATAGAGTTGCATGGCAACTTCCGTTTTTCTATCTGTCCGCGCTGTTCCCGTCATCTGCAAGCTTGGACAGATGAACGGCTTAGCCGGCCCGGCCGACCTCTGTCGATAGGGGATGGTGAAACGATACAGGTGCCCCCCGTACAATTCGATGCTGTCTTCATTTTTGGTCACATGCTGCAACACTATATGACCGGTGGGGTGGGGCTGCGTCAAATCGCAGACTGGATGCTCTTCGTGTCAAGTCATGTTTCGGATACAGGGAAAGGAGATGAAGGTCTTCTTATTGATGTAGAAGTGCTGAAAAGCGATCTTGAGTTTCTCGGTCTGATGAAATTCTGGAAATACTTTGCCGCCTTGGCTGTAGACTTCTTAGGGTGTCCGAAAGAGCGTATGCCGTTTTATGAGGATAATCTCAGGAAGAAAGGCGAACTGCTGCTGGACAGTATTTTCAAGACCGGAAATTTCGGAACATTGCAGAAGGAAAAGCAAATGTCTATGGGCTCCAACAAATGGGTTAAGAAAATCGACACGGCCATGGGGCAGCTGCCGGTTTATTGGAGAACTGGAAAGCTGTTTCCCAAAGAGTCTGTGTATTGTTTCCTTCGCTATGCGAGAGATACGTTAAAAGGTGGATAAACAAAAACTCGGATATGGACGAACTACAAAAAACTTTCTGTCAGTTGTTTGGCGAAACGGGAAAAACCTTTCGCGTTTTTGCCCCTTACCGTGTGTGTCCCCTTGGTGCCCATGTCGACCACCAACACGGATTGGTGAGCGGATTTGCCATCAATTCGGGGATAGATTTCCTCCTTGCCCCCACCGATACGGGCAGAATAGAAATGGCCTCGCTCTCTTTTTCCGGTTTGATGACGTTTGCCGCCGATCGGCCGATCGGTTTGGACGACCGGCAAGGCAACTGGGGAGACTATCTGCGGGGGGCTGTCTATGCCCTTCAGGCAGATTTCACCTTGAGGCGAGGGCTCCGCGGTGTCATCAAGGGTTCGATGCCCATAGGCGGTGTGTCAAGTTCGGCCGCCCTGCTTTGCGGCATGGTGATGGCTTTGGCCGAGGTTAATGAGCTCTCGCTCAGCAAGATGCAGGTCATCAACTATGCCTCTGTTGCAGAGAGAATGTTTGTCGGCCTGAACAATGGCATTCTGGATCAAGCCTGTGTCGTGTTGTGTGAAAAAGACAAACTGTTGTTTTTAGATACCGAGACTTCCGACTACAAGCTGATTCCATATACCGGCTGTCGACAGTTTAAAGTGGCTGTCATCTTTTCCGGTGTGACCCGAAAGCTGACGGGAACGGACTATAATCTTCGGGTATCGGAATGCAGAACGGCGGCATGGATAGCCCAAGCCTATAATGGAGACCGGCTAAAAGAGCTGCAAGACACCCGGTTGCGCGACTTGCCTCAAGCGATATTCCACCAATATGACGGGAATATGCCCGAGCGTTTTGCCCGCCGGGCAAGACATTTTTACTCGGAATGTGAGCGTGTGGAGCGAGGAGTTGAAGCGTGGAAACGGGGTGATATCGAAAGTTTCGGGCAGCTGATGTTCGAGTCATGCGACAGTTCGCGCTATCAGTATGAGTGTGGCTCCGAAGAGTTGTGCGCATTGGAAGATATTGCCCGGGAGACAGACGGCATCTATGGCGGCCGGTTTTCCGGTGCCGGTTTCAAGGGAGCCTTCATTGCATTGGCAGACCCGGCCAAGACCGAGTCGATACGCGGGCATGTTGCCGAGAAATATCTGGCTCGTTTCCCGCAATATAGGGATTCGTTTGCGATGTTCTTCTGCGACACATGCGATGGAGTGTCTGTTGCCGAGATGGCTCCAAACAATCAATAGCAACTTAAATAACTTATTATCATCAGATGAAGATATTAGTAACGGGAGCCGCAGGATTTATCGGCTCCAAAACAGCAATGATGCTGGCCGAAAGAGGCGATGAAGTGATTGGCATTGACAATGTCAATGAGTATTATGATGTGCGGCTTAAATATGGCCGACTGAGCCACCTGTTGGGCATCTGCCATGACACGGGCGAACCCTACACCGACCTTCCCTTCGGTGTGTATTACCACAGCAGGCGCTTTCCCAATTTCAAATTCTTGCGAATGGGCATCGACGACCGCACGGCGATGGAAAACCTCTTCAATGAGGAGAAATTCGACAAGGTGATGAATCTGGCTGCCCAGGCCGGCGTCAGATATTCCATACAGAATCCTTACAGTTATATGAATTCCAACATGGTGGGATTTATGAACGTCTTGGAGTGTTGCCGCAATTACCATGTAAGATACTTGGTCTTTGCGTCTTCCAGTTCGGTGTATGGCCTGAACACCAAAGTCCCCTTCTCCGAAACCGACAGTGTGGGTACTCCTGTGAGTCTCTATGCCGCCAGCAAGCGGGCCAATGAATTGATGGCCCATGCCTATTGCAAACTCTACGGACTGAAGGCGACAGGACTTCGCTACTTCACTGTCTATGGCCCATGGGGACGGCCGGACATGGCTCCCATCAAGTTTACCAAACTCATCATGAGCGGCTCTTCCATCGATGTGTATAACAACGGCAATCTGAGCCGTGATTTCACCTATATCGATGACATCGTGAACGGAACGCTTCAAGTGATAGACAAAGAGCCCGTGGCCGAAGCGTGCCCGAACGGGATTCCTTTCACCTTATATAATATTGGGTGCTCCCATCCCGTGAAGCTCATGGATTTCATCAACGAAATAGAGCAGGCCATCGGCATCGAGGCACGCAAAAACTTCTTGCCCATGCAGCCCGGTGACGTGTATCAGACATACGCCGACACCACACGCCTCGAAACGGAAGTGGGCTACAAACCTTCCGTGTCGCTTCACAAGGGCATCGGACTGTTGGCAGAGTGGTACATGAGTGACCTCAATCCGCTTAAATAAACACTTTAATCAATCTGATGAAGACCATCATTGTTGCGGCCGGATATGCCACGCGTCTCTATCCGCTCACAGAGAATTTTCCTAAACCGCTGCTCAAGATAGGCGACAATACCATCCTTGGCAGACTTCTTGACGATGTGGACCGCATTGACGGTCTGTCCGGACATGTCATCGTGACCAATCATAAGTTTGCCGTAGCCTTTGAGGAGTGGCGGGCCACAACCCATTACAGGAAACCTATCACCATTGTAGACGACGGCACGCTGACCAACGATACCCGCCTTGGAGCGGTGAACGACCTGTTATTGGCCATCGACCGGTGCGGCATAGACGAAGATATCATGGTGCTGGCAGCTGACAACATCTTGGAATTCAGCCTTCAGGGATTCGTGGATTTCTTTAAGGAGAAAGATTCGTCGGTCATCATGTGCCATTATGAGCCCAGTATCGAGCGCCTGCAACGCACGGGTGTCATCGCTGTAGATGCCGACATGCGCGTGATTGAGATGCAGGAGAAGCCGCAAGTGCCCGTCAGCCATTGGGCAGTCCCGCCATTCTACATTTATAGAAAAGAAGACTTGCCGCTTATCCGTGACAGCATCAACTGCGGTTGCGGATGTGACGCTCCCGGCAATCTTGCCCATTATCTCGTAGACAAGACCACTGTCCACGCATGGCAGATGCCCGGCCGGCGCGTGGACATCGGCTCGCTCGACTCGTTGCAGGAAGCCCGAGAGCGGTATGAAGTCCAAAAGAAGGGGTGATATATCCTCGGAGTCATCTCTTTTCGCCCGCCACATAGCCCACGATGCCGGCCACGATGAGCAGCAGTGAGAGGGCGAGCAGCCAGTTGTGGCCATCGAGACTGAAGGCCACGTATGCCACTTCCAGTGCCACCCCCAGATATACAAGTGGGAGACCGGCGCGGCCCAAGAGTCTTTTCATATTGACTTTCATGACAGGTGAAAACGCTTTGTTGCAGGCAAAAGTAGGAAAAATATTTGGCTGAACCAAAAAAAAGTGGTACTTTTGCACCGCATTTGTCGGAAGAGGCTTCAGGCCGTCGACCGCCGATGCAACGAATTTTTTAATTATCATTATTTATTAGTAGTATGAATCAATACGAAACCGTTTTCATTTTGACTCCCGTTTTGTCTGATGAACAGATGAAGGAAACGGTCGCTAAGTTCAAGAAGCTGCTCACCGACAATGGTGCTGAGCTCGTGAGCGAGGAGACCTGGGGGCTGAAGAAGTTGGCCTACAACATTCAGAAGAAGACTTCGGGCTTCTACTGCCTGTTCGAGTTCAAGGCCGAACCCTCCGTCATCGAGAAACTCGAGACCGGCTTCCGCCGCGAAGAGAAAGTGATCCGTTACATGACAGTTAAACTTGACAAGTATTCAGTTGCGTATGCCGAGAAGCGCCGCGCTAAGTACGCTAAACTACAGGAGGCTTAATCATGGCAGAGCAGAAGAAACCGGAAGTTCGTTATCTCAACGCACCTTCCATCGACACCAAGAAGAAGAAGTATTGCCGTTTCAAGAAGAGCGGCATCAAGTATATCGACTATAAGGATCCCGAGTTCCTCAAGAAGTTCTTGAACGAGCAGGGCAAGATCCTTCCCCGTCGTATCACCGGAACATCTCTGAAGTATCAGCGTCGTGTGGCACAGGCCGTTAAGCGTGCCCGCCAGATAGCACTGCTTCCTTATGTAGCCGATTTGATGAAATAATTAAAGAGGAGGATACACAATGGAATTAATACTGAAAGAAGATATCATCGGTCTTGGATACAAGAACGATATTGTGAATGTCAAGAGCGGCTACGGTCGTAACTATCTCATCCCCCAAGGCAAGGCTATCATCGCCTCTGCAAGCAACAAGAAAGTGCTTGCTGAGAACCTGAAGCAGCAGGCCCACAAGTTGGCCGCCCTCAAGGCTGCCGCCGAAGAGCGTGGCAAGGCCCTTGAAAATGTTGCTCTTGAGATTGAGGCTAAGGTGAGTGCCACCGGCCAGCTCTATGGCTCTGTGAATGCAGCTACTGTTGCTGCCGAACTCGCCAAGAAGGGCATTGAGGTGGATCGCAAGATCATCACCATGCACGACATCAAGAAGGTGGGCGACTTCGAGGCTGTGGTTCACTTCCACAAGGAGGTTGAGGTGAGAATTCCCGTTCGGGTCGTTGCCGAAAATGTTCCCGTGGCTGCCCCCGTTGAGGAGGCTCCGGTAGAAGCTCCCGCTGCCGCAGAGGTGGTAGAGGAAGAGGCTCCCGCCGCAGAGTAAATCTACAAAAGACAAGATTTTCGCACTGTAAAGCAAATCTATGATAAAGTCCCGGATGCCGGAAACGGTGTCCGGGCTTTATGTTTTTGGCCCCACCATCTAAAGGGAGCCGTCTTCCTGTTGTGGGAGGTCAATGTGCTTTGATAGTGCGGATAGTAAGTGGGGGAGACATTTAAAAATAGCCATGGAAACAATAAAGGTAGATGCAGATAGCCACCACCAAGACACTGATGATGGTAAGTATAGCCATCAACATGCTTTTGCCCTTTTTGATTAGTCTCTTTTTTCTCTGCACTCTGTGAAAATATTTTCTTGCGTCATCCATTGTGTTTTCGTAAAATCTCCTTTTACGGAGTTATCGGGTATTGGAGTGATGGTATTACTCTTTCGAGTCTGCAAATATCCTGACAAAGCCATGAAGCTGTTGTCTTTATATTCTGATGTCTCCTCTAACTCCCGATGACTTGTTTTAGCTCTATGGCATGTTCAAAAAACTCCCCGTAAGGGAGAGGCGGCCATAACAGCAGTCTGCTCTTTGTATCTTTTTACTTTTATTCGGCTGCTTCTCCTTTTCTCTTTCAGCCACATAGCCCGCTATGCGCTTTCAAGGAGAAAGCCAAACATGCCCGTTAGATGTCATTGGCAAAATTACGAAAAAAGTTTGGAAGTCTCCAAATGTTTTCTGTTTAAATTTTTAATTTATGGGAATCTGTTCTCTGATTTATCTTCAACCATATAGGCCATTGGCATGGTTGGGCATATTGAGCTCTTGTTCGGGGATGCCGGCTTTGTCGTTTATTGGCATTGGAGGGAGGATGGACACCCTTCTGCAATGAAGATGGGGCGGGAAGCCATGGTGAAGAGATAGGCAACCGTCAGCAGCCGATTCGTGGCAAGGGGCGGGCCGCATGAGCCTTCGATGGGGTGTTGGAGGGCCGCCTCATAAGTGTAAAACTATTTGCCCGGTTTCGCGCCTTGTGCTTGCGATATTTTCCGGCAATGATTCTGCGGCTGCCTGTACACGAATTTCAGCGAAGCACCTAATCCCCTGTCGTTCAGTGGTTTGAGTTTTCTTGACATCCCGATGAGGCTTGATGAGGATGCCAAACGGGCCGTTCGGGCCGTTGAAAGGGGCTGTTCGGCCGACTTGTTCGGGCTCTGTGGCATTCTTGTTTGGCCTATTTGGGCGTGTGACTGTAGCCCTTTTGCACGCTTGAAGAGCCCAAACTATAAAACCGGTAGGTTTTTTCGGTGGTCTGGAGTCGACTTGCCACTTTGGTTGGAGCTTTTCGGCAGATGCGTTTTTGTTGATATTATTCGCAACGATGCAACATTTTGCGGAGCCCCCTTTCCCCTATTTCATATAAGCATGTGACCAAATGCATGTATTCATTTCCCTGTCAAATACCGACAGTCCCATAAAGGCACTCCTTCCGCTGGAGGGCCGTGAGACTTCCTCTCCCCCTCCCACACCATCTTCAAGAATAAAAAAAGAAAAAATATACCAACGTATCAGTATTTTTGTGTATATTTGTAGCCATAGTATTTATTGTTTCATTATCTATTTTTTTATTCGTATGAGAAAATCTATACTCTTGGCCTTTGCCACATTCCTGACGCTTGCAGTGCAAGCTCAAACGGCAGAAATTATCAGCCTCACGGCTGAAGTAGACGGCAAGACACGCACGCTTGGTTTCGGCAGCGGTTCGATAGCTCCCAACACCGTGTCCATCGACTGGGGAGACGGAACCGTTGTGGAGGGGAAAACCATCATGGCCACCTACGACGGTTATAACGCTACCGAGATCACCGGTACGCCCACGGGCGGCGGACATATCAAGGTGTATGCCACAGGGCCCATCGTCTTCTTCGACTGCATTTCGAGAATCGATGCTGCGGGTGTCACAGAACTTGATGTGACCCGGGCCACTGACTTGGAGGAGCTGAATGCCAACGGCAATAAGTTGACCACGCTTGACTTGTCGAAGAACACCAAGATGACCAAAGCCCTGCTCAACAACAATGCGTTGACAAGTGTCGTTTTGCAGCCGGCACTGACCAATCTTAATCTGCAGAACAACAAGCTCACAAGTTTTGACGGTACACAGGTGCCCAATCTCAAAACGCTCTATTTGAGCAATAACAGCATCAGTACGCTCGACTTGTCTCACAACACATCTCTTGCCAGCGTTTATCTGCTCAACATGGGATTGACAAGTATCAACCTCGGGGCCAACAAGACATCGAAATTGTATTTGAGTGTGAACAACAATAAACTGACCACGCTCGACTTGACCGAACTCACCGGTTTGGAGCAGGGCCGACTTTTTGCCATGAACAATGAGTTGACGGAAGTGAAATACACCGCCATCGGTACGGCCAATCTGAGTAAAAACCGACTGACACTGGCCACCATCCCCACGGAGAATATCAAAACCCTTACCTACGCTCCACAGAAGGAGATGGAAATAAGCGACATCGACAAGACCATTGATCTCTCTGCGCAGAACAATATCAAGGGATTGGCCGCCACCCCTCAGACCACTACCTATACGTGGATGAGCGAGGAGGGCAACCGGCTCACGGCAGGCACCGACTATACCGAAGAGGACGGCAAATTCACGTTTGTCAAAGAGCAGGCCACGCCGGTGTATTGCATTATGACTTCGCAGGCTTTTCCCAAGTTTACGGGGACTAATGTGTTCAGGACCAAGGCTGTGAAGGTATTGGCTACCACGGGCATCAGTGCCGCCCATGCAGCCGCCCATGCAGCCAAGTCCGATGTCTACGCCCTTGACGGCCGGCTTCTCGAGAAGAATGCCGATGTCAACTCGTTGACCCAAGGCACCTATATCGTGCGGCAAGGCGACAAGGTGATGAAAATCGTAGTGAAATAGTTTTTAGGAACAGTTTGGGGAGTTAAGGGGGGAATACTCTCCCCTTAACTTCTAAAATAAAGAGACTTAAATTGACTTCAATGAAGATAAGAAGCTTTGCCCTCTCGGCTTTTCTGCTGTTGGGCATGGGCACGGTGAGCGCACAGCTCATAGCCCCCGATGCAGCCAAATATAAAACCAGTGTGGAACCCATGCTGAAAACCACTTGGGGGCAGGGCGCACCCTATAACAGCCTGTGTCCCACCAAGGTGAACAAAATCACGAAAAAGGAGCAGCATTGCCCCGTAGGTTGCGTGGCTTTGGCTTTGGGGCAAATCATGTATTATCATGCCTATCCCAAGATGGGCAAGGGCCGGAATGCCTACAAGTCGTTTTTCGACAAAGACAGTGTCATCGCCGAATTTGGAAAGACGGAATATAAATGGGAGAAAATGTTGACCGCCTATCCTTTCAACTACACCGGTGAGAGCGTGAAAGCTGTAGCCACCTTGCTCTTTCACTGCGGTGTGGCTGTGGGCATGATCTATCAGCTCGGCGGGAGTTCGGCTTTTGCCTACAGCAATATTCCCCGCGACATGATCGATTATTTCCGTTACGAGCCTGACGGAATACGCTATCTGAGCCGCCAAAACTACACCAAGGCGGAATGGATGGAGCTTATCTACAATGAACTTTCCAACGGCCGCCCCATTTTCTATTCCGGCAACAGCGACTCGCAGGGTGGGCACGCTTGGGTGCTTGACGGATATAATGAGAAGGGCGAGGTACACATCAACTGGGGATGGAAGGGAAAAGACAACGGCTATTTCGATCCCGATCTCGATGTGGATGACAAGACGCTTGACTTCAAGCATCATCAGGCGATGATCATTGGCATCAAACCGCCGTCTGCCACTGCCATCACTGCTCCCACTGTCCAAAAGTCTGCTTCCTCCGGTGAGGGTGAAATCATCGGCATTTACGGCATTGACGGGACGCGCCGGCCACAACTCGGCAAGGGTGTTAATATCATCAGGTATGCTGACGGAAGTGTTAGGAAGGTGAGAAAGTAGAGAAAAGCCTCACCCCCGGCCCCTCTCTGAGGGGGAAGGGAGTGATGTGCCCATAAACGGTGACCGTGTCGTATGGAAGGTTTATGGGGAATGGACTTGTTTTTGTTTCTATGTTGCTTTTTATTGGGGCAACATAGAAATATAAAGTATAGGAAAAAGCAGAAAAGAGTAGGGGCAGTGCTTTATGCCTGCCCGCACATTTCATGGAAACGTTCCCAGTTCTCATGCCTTTGCCGGAATCATGGTTTGGGATACGATTTTTCAAATCGTGCGGACAGGCATGAAGCACTGCCCCTGTATTTTTCTTTTGTGTTGTTTCTTACCTTTTTATGACTTTGCGCGTCTTGTCTCCTTCTTTCACGATGTAGACTCCTTTGGGCAGACGGCTTGTAGCCTTGTTGTTGCCCAGTAATTGCCCATTTACACTGTAGACCTCGGTCTTTATGCCGGCTTTGTTGGTCGCGGGGGCGGTGATGCCCGTTGTCTCCTGCTTGGGAGTCGTCACCTTGATGCCGTGGATATAGATGGTGTCGCGGGTGCCCGACTGGAACCAGATGTAGATGGGTTTGTCCGACTGGATGGTCGTGGCGTCGCTGCCATTGTTCAGTTTCTCGATGCCCGTCCACTGCTGATGGCCTTTGGGCAAGCGTTTGAATACGCTCATATACTTTGCTGAGATCACTTTCCAACCGTCGGCAGATGATAAGTCATAAGAGGCGGCTACTTTATTCATGTCTGCCAGTGGATTGGTGGTGGCCACGATGCGAGCCATCATCTTGCTGCTGCAGGAATAGTCTATGGACAGTGTGGAGCACGAAGGCAGGCATATCACGAAGCCACCGCCATTGGGTACGGAGTTTGCACTGGAGGGCTGCAGCACAATGGCTCCCTTGCGGAAACCGGCAGAGCCTGTCTCACCGTCAGTTCCTACACCCACAATGTCGGCATCAACTACCGTTGGGGGATAGTCCGGTGTTTGATCGGCATAGACCATCTGCACCAATTTGGCTTCTTGCCCCTGCATCACTTTATAAGGTGTCTCGTCGATTAGGCCCACAAAGCGTGCGTTGCTGTCTTGATTGTCAAACCACAACCATCCGTCTGCTGTCGGGAAAAGGTTGTATTCTGCGGCGTATGCTCCTGTGAAAGAGGCCAATGCCAGTACGAAAGTAAAAATCTTCTTCATTGTTGATATGGTTATTGTTTAATGGAGTTAAAAGAGTTGTCGGAAATTGGGGGAAGGAGTTGAAGGCAACAACACGATGGCTTGAACCTTTGGGGAGTTAAAGGGAAAATCCCTTTAACTCCTAAAGTCTTTACACCTCTTTCCATCCCGGATTCTGATCAATCCCCTGATATTTGATTTCGCTCCAAGGAATGGGGAAGTAATATTCCTTCGCATCAAACACTCTGATACGTCCGGGGAAGCGATTGAGATTGCTGATGGTGTATTTCGTCACACCCTTGTTCACGTCGATGCGCATAGCCTTCAGCGGATTCTTGGAACCGTTGAGCTTGATTTCTGCGTTGCCCCAGCGGAAGTGGTCCCAGTAGCTCGTTTCCTCGAAAGCCAACTCCACCCTGCGCTCGTTCACAATCTGCTCCCACGTGATGCCGGTGTAAGCGTCCATGTGTACGCGCATTCTCACTTGGTTGACCAACTGTAGGGCCTTCTGCTCATCGCCCAAGCGGAAAGCCACCTCGGCTCTGTCGAGCAAGGCCTCGGCATAACGCCAGATGATGTAATTCTGCTTGCTGGCGTAGGTTCCGTTGTCATCGATGGACTGCGTCTCGTCCACGAACTTACCCAGATAGTAGCCCGTGCGGCTGTAGGCGGCTGAGGTGGATGTGCCGTAAGGTTTCAGGTCTGCTCCCGCCACCTTGTCGGTATAATGCAAGTCCATGACATGCTTGTGGTAAGTGCAACCGTCGTAGAGAATATTGGCATAGAAGCGGTAGTCGCGGTTTTCGTAGGGCTTGGTTGCGTCGTAGGTGGCCCCGTCTCTCATGCCATATTCGTCCACGTGGTTTTGAGTGGGCGTATAGGCAGCCGTCGTGCCGGTGAACGAAGGAGCTGCCGCATCGCGGTCGAGTTTGTGGCCGAACTTGTTGGCGTAGTCGCCATCGTTGGAGTGCTGCACTTCGAGGATAGATTCTTGGCTGTTCTTCGTCAGGAAAATCTTCCGGTACTCGTCCTTGATGTCGTCCTGAGTGGTTGCCGCGATGGGAATGAGTGAATAGGCGTTCAGTGCGAAAAGCGCATCATAGGCCGCTTGGGCTTTCTGCAACATCTCCTTGCTTGCGTCGCCGGTGAACCCCAGATAGCCTTTGTCCTTGTTTTGGAACACTTCGCTTGAGGCCCAAAGATAGGTCTTGGCTTTCAGCATGAGGGCAGCGCCTTTGGTGATGCGCCCGCTTTCACTCAAGGCGTATGTCGTGGGAAGCAGCTCGGCCGCCTTGTCGGCGTCGGCCACGATGAAGTCCACCATCTGCTCATACGATGCCCGGGGGAATACCTCTTTCTGCTGAAGCGGGTCGTAGGGGTGGTCTATGAGCAACACGCCCCCGAATCGTCGCCAAAGCATGTAGTAATAATAGGCTCTGAAGAAATGAGCCTCGCCCTCCAGTCGCTGTTTCTGCGCGGCATCGGGCACTTTATCCTTGTTGACCAGAAAGGTGTTGATGTACTGCAACTGTGTGTAGTAGGCTGCCCATCGGTTGGCGGCATACCGCGTGATGCTTTCCTCGTTGCCTTTCAAAATGTCTCCGTAGCCGGCATTGAACCAATCGGATTTGCCCACCGTCAGTTGGTCGCCAAACCATGGGAGGTAGTAGCGTGAGACACTTTTGAGCAGTGTCGAACTGGGCACGTAGATGCTGAAACCACTGCTCATCTCCCGATACCAAGTGTTGGCATACTCGTCGACCAGCTGGCTGTTGGTCCAAGTCGCCTCGTCGGAAATCTTGTCCAGGGGTGCATCGTCAAACAGACTGTTGCAAGCCGTCAGTGAGAGCGAGGCCACGGCCCCCAATATCCATATTTTAATCTTCATCATGGGTAGTCTTGATTTAGAATCCTAAGTTTAGTGTTACGCCGTATGACCGTTGGATGGGATAGCCGCGAAGCGATTCGGGATCCATATCCTCCAGATTGCTGATGGTAAAGAGGTTGCTGGCCTGCACGGCTATGCTGGCTGTTGAGAGGCCTATGTGTTTCAGCATGGCAGCCGGGAAAGCATAGCCCACGTTGAGCATCTTCAGGCGCATGAAGTTGCAATCCTGTATCCAGAAGGTGGAAGCCTTGCGGTTGTTGTCATTGGTGGTGGCAAACTTGATGCGTGGATAGCGGGCGTTGGGGTTGTCTTCTGTCCATGTCTCCGTGAGGTGATATTGCTGGAATTTCTGCAACGTGCCATTGTCGAGCGTGTAATACTCATTGATGTTCTGCTTATAGCCGAACTCGCCCTGAAACAGCACGTTGAGGAAAAAGCCCTTGTAGGAGGTTCCGAGCCTGAGTGCGAAGTCCATGTCGGGATACGATGAGTTTTTCACATAGATGCGGTCTTTGGAGTCGAGCACGTGGTCGCCGTTTTGGTCTACATATTTAATGTCGCCCGGGGCCAGCGTGGCGTTGCCCTGTCCGTCTTGGTCCACATCGTGGTGGTCTATTTCTTCCTGGCTCTTGAAGATGCCGGCTGCCTGATACATCGTCCACACCATGCTACTGGTACCCTTGCGGCGCAGGTTGGGCAACTGTTTGCTCTCGTCTCCGAAGTCCAGATACTTGTCGGCCGACTTGCTCAGTGTGATGCCCACATTATATTTCAGTTTGCCCACAGTGTTCTTGTGGTTCACCGTGAGGTCCCATCCCCAGGCCTTGAGCTTGGCGAAGTTGACACTGGGCACATTGCCTTCCACACCCGTAGAAGGGGGATAGAGGTAGTTGGGAGCCGACGTAATCTTGTCGGTCTCATAGCGGAGGAAGGTTTCGAACGTGATGCCTATCCTGCCGTCCCACAGTCCGATGTCGGTGCCGACGTTCCAGTCGTGCGTCTTGCCCCAAGTGAGGTTGGGATTAGGGTAGCCGCCGGTGGTCAGGCCGATGCCCGGCGTGAAGTTGCCGCCGATGTCATAGCCCCGGTTGGGCGACTCCATGTAGGTTTTCAGGTAGGAGTAGCTGTTCACCAATCCGTCGTTGCCCAGCCATCCGGTCGATGCACGGAACTTCAGATTGGAGATGGCATTCTGTTTCCAACTGCGGAAGAAGCCCTCATTGCTCACCACCCATGCTCCGGAGAGCGAGGGGAAGAAGCCCCAACGCTTGCCCGGCCGGAAGTTATTGGAACCGTCGACACGGAAACTGAATTCCGCGAAATATTTGTTGGCGTAACCATATTTGGCGCGTCCGATGACCGAGGCCCGCTGATTGCGGAACTCGTTGCCCACGAGGTTTGCTTTCTGTGCGGTGCCCATGGTTTCGGGGAAGATACTTTTGTCGAGATTGACGCCGTTCATAAACTGGTTATGCGTGCGCTGGTAGTTGGCAATGAGCGTCCCCTCGACATCGTGTTTGGCCGAAAACGTGTGATTGTAGTTGAGTCCTGCCTCGTAGAGTTGGCTCTCGAAGAACCCGTCGTTTTGTCTCAGTGTCACCTTGGCCGTGGGATACACGGTGTTAGGGTCGGTGGTGTAGGTGTCTTTGTCGGCATCGTAGGTATAGAGAGTCACGGGCTTGTTGAAAGTCGACTCCACGGTGTTGTTGTCGTCGAAAGTGCTCCGCACGTAGGCCGACAGTCCTTTCACCCACGGCAATTCCCAGTTCAGATTCACCGTGATGGTGTTCATCTTGGTCTTGTCTGTGATGTAGCCGCCCAGTCCGTTGATGTTGATAAGCGGGTTGCCGCCGTTGATGCTGGCCAGTTGTCCGTTGGTGAAACGTGTCACCTGCAAGGGCGAATAGGCGTAGGCCGAGTTCAGCGTGGTGTAGCTGCTGTTCTTGGAGTTGGTGCGCGTGCCGCTCATGTCTACCGCCAGTGTGAGCCGCTTCGAGAGTTTGGCATCCAATTTGGCCATGTAGTTCAGACGTCGGCGGCCCACACCGCTGTAGAGTCCCTTCGAGTCAGCATAACCGAAAGACAGATAGTAATTCAAACCGTCGTTGCCGCCGCTGGCCGAGAGGCTGTGGGTCATCGTGTGGCCGTGTGTCTTGAGGTGGCTCAGCAGGTCTTCGTCACCATATACATTCGGGTTGGAGTGGTTTTTGATTTGCTCCAACTGTTCGTCGGTGTACTTTTCGACAGTCGTTCCCGGTGTGTTGTCCACGGCCCGGTTGCGCAGCAGGGCAAACTCGTAGCCGTTGAGGAACTTAGGCAGATGGGTGGCCTCCTGCATGTTGCTCTGTCCGCGATAGCTGATGCGCACTTTTTTGTTGCCGGTGGCGCGTTTGGTCTTTACCAATATCACACCGTTGGCAGCGCGTGAGCCATAGACGGCGGCCGCAGCGGCATCTTTCAAGATGGTCACGCTCTCAATGTCGTCGGGGCTGAGATCGGAGAGGCGCATTTCGCCGTCGGAGGTGTTGGTGCCAAACCGGGGCACACCATCGATGACCAGCAGTGGCGCACTGTTGATACCGCGGATGTGGATGGATGCCTCTTTGGCCGTGCTGGGGTCGCCGGTGGTTTGCATCACCTGTAGACCGGCCACCTGTCCGGTGATCGACTGGTCGAGGTTGGCCGTGGGTATCATCAGGATGTCTTCGGCCTTGATGGCCTCCACGGAGCCTGTGATGGCTGCCTTTTTCTGAAGACCGTAGCCCACGACCACGATCTCGTCAAGATTCTGAGCGTCGTCGCTCATGCTGATGCTGATGTTTGTCTGGTCTTTGCCCACCTTGGTTTCCTTCGACTTGTAGCCGATGTAGGAAACCACCAGCACGGGCGAAGCGGCATCTCGACGGATGGAAAACTCGCCGTTGATATCAGTCACGGTCATGATCTTGGTGCCCTTCCAGCAAATTTGGGCACCGATGAGAGCTTCGCCGCCGGCATCAAGCACCCGGCCTTTGACGACATCGGCCCGGGCCGGCGTTGTGGTCTGCGCCCAAGCAGTGGTTGCCGATAGCAGCACTGCAAAGAGTAGATACAGAAAATGTCTCTTGCTCATGTTGGTATGGTTGTTTTGTTTGTTGTTTTATAAGGATTTGGCGGGGCTTCCCGGGAGCCGGGGGAGTTGCGAAAAACAGCCTCATAGCTTGAGTTTGGCGGGCAGCAAGCATTGGCCTATTGTCTTTTTCCGCTTCCCCCGGGAAACTTTCTCCTTTAAATTCCCACTCCTTTAATTCTTCTCGCCTTTCAGTCCTTGGCCAAAGCCTTCTCTATTTGCAATATCTGATAGGCGTAGAAGTCGCGTGTGAGTCCCACAGCTGTGCGCTGATAGACGCGATACTTTCGCAGCACCTCTTTCAGTCGGCCCAGCATCACGGCTCCCATTTCGGTTTTTGTGAGTGTGGAGGTGCCTATGTTTATCCGGAAGAAGCTGTCGTCTCCCACGTGGCAGAAGTCTTCTGCTGCGTCATCGCAGACTGCAAGCGTCTTGCTGCCCTTGGCTGCTGCGTCTGCGCCAAGTCCCGAACTCTTGAGCATCTGGGCAATGGCCGCACTCTCCAGTTGTTGCTCGGCATGCGACAGGCGTCCCTGCTTGGGAGCGATGAACAGCCCGTTGGTGAGATCGTTGAGATAGTCTTCCAACCGGTAGTTGGCCACAGCATCGAAGCGTCCGCCCTCGCGCACCCGATAGAGCACCGCGGCATTCATGATGGAGGAGACGATCTGTGAGCGCAACTTCTCGTTGATGTTGAGATCCACCTGCAGTTTCTGTATAAGACTCTTGGGGGTGAGCCAGGCATCGTAGGTGCGAAGCTGGTTGAGAAGCCAGTTCAGCGCAGCCTTCTGCCGGGCTTTGCTAACGTATATTTTGGCTGCGGGCCGGTTGTCGCCCTGCCGAATCTCCTTGTATTTGATGCCCCCGATGTAAGGCACCACATGTTTCAGGTAGCGGCCATACTGCTTGGTCACCTCCATATAGGTCTTCTCCATCTGGTCGTAGCGTTCGCCTTTTTCCATCGTCCAGTCCTCAAAATGCTTCATGAGCAGTTTCAGGTTGCTGATACCGTAGCTGCCGGCCTTGAGGTGGTCGTTGCCCAAATCTTCGGTCAGGCAGGTGGGGTCTATGATGGAGAATAGCTGTTGTGCCCCGAATTCATACATCGGGTCGGCCGCCTTCTCCTCTATCCATCGGTCGAGGGTTGGCTTTTCGGCCTCGGGAGTCTTGGCATCCTTGATGAGGCGATACCCCCAGTTGATGGCATAGATGTCGTAAACGCCGAGGTCGGGTGGTGTCAGCTTCACGCCGCGCTCCATGTCGCCGGGCTGTGCCACATAGTTGTTGCGGGCGTAGTCCATGATGCTGGGTGTGGTGCCATACTTTTGGGTGAAAGCCGGGTCGCGCAACTTCTCCACGGGGTAGGAGTAGCTGGCCCCCATGTTGTGCATCAGTCCGAGCGTGTGGCCCACCTCATGGGAGGCCGCATAGCGTATGGACTCGCGCATCACATCGTCGTCAAACTTGGCCCGGCGCACCCGCGGATCCACGGCCCCGGTCTGCACAAAACGCCAGTTGTGCAGCAGCGACACGATGTTGTGATACCAGATGACATCGGCCGAAAGTATTTCTCCCGTGCGCGGGTCCACATAACTGGGCCCCATGGCGTTGGCCGTCTCCGTGGCCACGTAGCGGAAGCAGTTGTAGCGCATGTCGTCGGGATTGAACGTGGAGTCGTTTTTGGGATAGTCGAGTGCCCGGACGACATTTTTGAAGCCGGCCGCTTCAAAGGCTTTGTTCCACACCAGGATGCCCTCCTTGATGGTTTCGCGCCACTTGTCGGGGAAAGCCGAGTCTACATAGAATACGATGGGCTTTTCCGGTTCCACCAGTTCCCCGGCAAAATAGCGGTCCATGTCTTCCTTTTTGGGCAGAATGCGCCAGCGGTTGATGATGGTCCGTTCCTCGATGCGATCTTTGTCGGAGGAGAATATGTTTTTGTCGTTGTAGAAGAAGCCCACGCGGTTGTCTTTATAGCGTATGGGCATGGCAGAGGCCTCGGGCAAGGCAAAGAGCGAGCGGTGGACAATGACCGAGTAGGGTTTCTGTATCACGCCCGTCGTCTGGTAGCTCAAGAGACTTTCTATCTCGATGTTCATGGGGAACGACTGGGCCGAGACAAATCCCGAGGCTTCCGCCTGGAACGTGCCCTTGATGCCATCCGTGCCTCCCATCAGCTTGGCTATGGGCGAAGTCTCCTTGAGCGGGGAGATGCTGCGCTCATTGCTGCAGAAAAATTTGCTCACGTTGATGAGCACCCTTTTGCCTTCTTGGGCCACAATCTTGAAACCTGCCAACACGGGATCGAGGTTGTTGCGGTTGAAGGCGGGCACTATCGGGTCGGTGGGACTGACTGAGTTGAAGGTCATCACCTTTTTCATATATACGTTGCGCCCGTCAGAAGAAAAGCTGATGGGGAAGGGCTGCACGTTCATCTGTCCGGCCACATAGTCTCTGCCGTCGCTCGTCGAGGCTATGCGGCTGGCCAGCATGTAGGTCTTGTCAAAGACACTGTCGGGCAACTCGAAGTAGAGTTCGCCCTTGGCCTTGTTGAAATAAAGGGTGAAAAGCCCCGGATGTTTCTTACAGCCTTTCACCATCTTCTTGATGGTGTTGGCAGAGTCGGCGCTATGCACGGGCAAAGAAATCTTAGGTGTCTTCTTCTTTGCCGGCACGGGCATAGCTGTGGTCAGCAGCACTAATGAAACTGCGAGAACCTTGCTGTGGTAATGGTGAGTCATGTATGTTAAGTCTCGTTTGTCTTAAAATGGAGTGGAGGAGCAACCGCCCGTAGACGGGGCCTTTTTCGTTCTCCTGTGCGCCCGCACTTTGCAAAGTTATATAAAAATCACGAATTTTTAAAAACTTACCATAATATTATTGCAAATATAAGCATAAATTCCCACTCTGCAAGTTTTTTATGTGTTTTTTTGTTACTGATATTGGGCACTTTCGCCCTCCCAAACACTTAAAGTTTGTAAAAAAATAACGTTATACTAAACTTTATCCTTAAATTTGCATCAGATTCAGTAGAGTCTCTTTCCCGCACGCAAGTGGGCGGCCGTGACAAGCGGTCGGGGCACGGATGCGGCGGAAAGGCTAAGTAACAGAAAAAGAATCCCGGAGAAAACGAAGGAAAAACAAACTAAATGTAGGAGAAAATGACAATGAAGAAAATAATGCTGGCCCTGACGCTGCTCATCGCTGTGGCAGCCACGGCATCGGCGCAGGCCGAAATCAAGTTTGACAAGCTCACGCACAACTTCGGTACATTCAACGAAGCTGACCCGAGTCAGAAGGCTGTCTTCACGTTCACCAACGTGGGCGACCAACCGCTGGTCATCAATCAGGCGGTGGCCAGTTGCGGTTGCACGGTGCCCAACTACACCAAGCAACCCATCGCCCCGGGACAGAAGGGGCAAATCAGCATCACCTACGATGGTAAGGGACGCTTTCCCGGTCACTTCAAGAAGACCGTCACCGTGCGCACCAATGGTAAGGTGGAACTCACCCGCCTCTATGTGGAGGGCGTGATGGAGGAGAAGAAGTAAAAAGCCTCACTCCCCCCGGTATCTCTCCGAGAGAGGGGAGGGGGATATGCCATGGGCGGATGGTGGCGAATGATATTGACAAAAACACCTCCGCCAAAATTCTTCAACCAGCATGGGAAGCCGGCTTAAAGTAACCGAAAAAGTCTGCCGATTTCCCTATTCGGGTTCTTCGAATGTGTGAAAGAGCCACACCGGAGAAACAAAAGGGCCGCAGTTGCATCGCAACTGCGGCCCTTTTGCAAGCCCGTTTGGGCTTTTTCAGACCTGTTTTTGACTCCGGATTTGTGTTGGTAAAATTCAAACGGCTGATTGTCAGCACTTTGCAAATGCCGCCAAAATCGTCCATTTGTGCCCGGATGGGCTGTCCGTTGCGAATATCGCAAGCAGAGAGCCCGAAAACAGGCAATTAGTTTGACATTCTCTTATTGCTTCAGAAGAGGCTGCCTATCTGGTAGACAGCAGCCGACACCACCCATGCCAGCACGGTGGTGTAGCCGGCGGCGAAGAGTGCCCACCGCCAGCTGCCCGTCTCGCCCTTGATGGCTGCGATAGTGGCGATGCAGGGGAAGTAGAGCAGCACAAAGAGCAGGAAGGCGTAGGCCGAGAGCGGCGTGAGGCCGTCGGCGAGCATCTTGCGCCGCAAGATGGTGTATTTCTCCGAGTCGGAAGCCTCGAAGCTGTCGTCGTCGGAGAAGCTGTCGTCGTGGCTGTAGAGCACGCCCATCGTGGAAGCCACGATCTCTTTCGCCCCCACGCCGGCCACGAGTCCCACGTCGAGTTTCCAGTCGAAGCCCTGCGGACGGAACACCGGTTCGATGGCCTTGCCTATGCGCCCGATGTAGCTCTGCTCCTGCTGGGCCTGCGAGTCGAGCCGGGAGTCGTGGGGGAAGTAGCCCAGCGCCCACACGATGATGCTCGCCACGAGGATGATGCCGCCCATCTTCTTGAGATATTGCTTGCCTTTCTCCCACGTGTGGCGGCCGATGGCTTTCCAGGTGGGGAAGCGGTAGGGCGGCAGTTCCATGACAAAGGGCGTGTCTTCGCCCCTGACCACAAACGTGGTGAACAGCCGGCTCATCACCACGGCCATGAGGATGCCTATGAGATAGAGCGAAATCATCACCGTGGAGCGGTATTGTGCCGAGAAGAACGTGCCGATGATCATGATGTAGATGGGCAGCCGGGCCGAACAACTCATGAGCGGCAGGATGAGCATTGTGACCAGTCGGCTGCGCCGGCTCTCGATGGTGCGCGTGGCCATCACGGCCGGCACGTTGCAGCCGAAGCCCATGATGAGGGGGATGAACGACTTGCCGTGGAGCCCCATCTTGTGCATCAGCTTGTCCATGATGAAGGCTGCGCGGGCCATGTAGCCCGAGTCTTCCATGAAAGAGATGAAGGCGTAGAGGATGAGTATCTGCGGCAGGAACACGATCACGGCTCCCACACCACCTATCACGCCATCGGCGAGCATGTCTTTGAGCGGTCCGTCGGGCAGTGTGGCACTCACCATGCGGCCCACCCAGCCCACGCCGGCCTCTATCCAGTCCATGGGATACTGGCCCACGGAGAATGTCACCTCGAACATGAGCCATATCAGGGCGATGAAAATAGGAAATCCGAGATACTTGTTGGTGATGATGCGGTCGAGAAGATGGGTGGTCTGGTAGGTGTCCTTCTTCTGCCCCGTGGCATATTCCGCCTCTTGCAACGCCCCGTGTATGAAGCCGTATTTGGCATCCATGATGGCTGTCTCGCAGTCTTCGCCCGTCTCCTCCTTCACGCGCCCGGCCGCCTTGTCGCGCTCGGCCATGATGGCGGCCGCGGCGGGCAGGGTGGCGATGTAGGCCTCCGCGTCGCGGTCGTTCTCGAGCAGTTTGATGGCCAGATAGCGGGTGGAGTATCGCTGCCGCAGGTTGGCGTCGGTCTTGAGATAGTGCTGTATGCCGGCGATGCCGTCTTCTATCTCGTGTCCGTGGTTGATGTGTATGTGGCGGTAGTGCGGGTCCTCGTCCTCGTTGGCCTCGTAGAGGTCTATCACCGCGCGGAACAGCTCTTCCACGCCGCGCCCCGAGGTGAACACCGTGGGCACCATCGGCACCCCGAAGAGGCTGCTCAGCTTGTTGTAGTCCACGTTGTCGCCCCGCTCCTCGGTCTCGTCAAACATGTTCAGGGCGCACACCATGCGCAGGTGCATGTCGATGAGCTGCGTGGTGAGGTAGAGGTTGCGCTCGAGGTTGGACGTGTCTATCACGTTGATCACCACGTCGGGCGTCTTCTCGATGATTTGCTTGCGCACGTAGAGTTCCTCGGGCGAGTAGGCCGAGAGCGAGTAGGTGCCCGGCAGGTCCACGAGGTTGAACGTGTAGCCGTGGTATTCGGCGTGACCCTCCTTCGCGTCCACGGTCACACCCGAGTAGTTGCCCACCCGTTCGTGCGCCCCGGAGACGAAGTTGAAGAGCGAAGTCTTTCCGCAGTTGGGGTTGCCCACCAGTGCCACGTTGATTATATGCTGCTTGCGCAGTGCTGCGTCTTTCAGCAGGCGTTCGCTCACGGGACCGTCGTCGGGCACGGCGTGCGGCAGCTTCTCCTTCTTGCCGTCGGCCTTTTCCGCCCCTTGCTCCATGTTTATCGCCTCCTCGGGTGTCACCACCTCTATCTGTTCGGCTTCACTGTGGCGCAGCGAAACCTCATATCCCATGATTTTGTATTTCACGGGATCTTGCAGCGGTGCGTTGAGCAACACCTCCACGGTCTTGCCCTTGATGAATCCCATCTCGATGATGCGCTTGCGGAAACCGCCGTGTCCCGCCACTTTCACGATGACACCCCGTTCGCCGGTTTTGAGTTCTGAAAGTTTCATGTTTTTGTCCTTCCGGTCTTGTTCTGTCTGTTTTCATGCAAAGGTACGAAAAATAAGCGGCACGGCGGAGATAAAACTCCGTATTTCTGATGGCAATACCTACAAATGGGGAGTGGCAAAAGCGTTGATTTTCTAAAAACTTTAGGTTTTTACAATGATTTTCCTTATATTTGCAACTGCTAAAAACAACATCTATGAAACAAATTGTATTATTATTGAGTTTGGTGCTCATGCTGGTGTTGCCGGCATCGGCCAAACAACGCAGGCAGCTGTGGCCCGACGGCACACCGATGGCGGCATGGTTCAGTGACACCGCCAAGGTGGATGTGGGGAAACTCGGCCGCCGGTATGTGATTACCGACTATGGAGTGAAGGCCGACAGTATGCTTGTGCAGACGGAGGCCATTCAGGCTGTGATAGACCGGGCGGCGGCCGACGGGGGCGGCGTAGTGGTGGTGCCGCGCGGCACTTTCCGGAGCGGTGCGCTCTTCTTCCGGCCCGGCACCCATCTGCATCTGGCCGAGGGTGCGCGCCTCAAGGGCAGCGACCGCATCGCCCACTTCCCCGTGCTCACCACCCGTTTTGAGGGCGAAACATGCAAGTATTTCGCCGCGCTGGTCAACGCCGACGGGGTGGACGGATTCACCATCACCGGCCGTGGAACCATCGACGGCAGCGGTTTCTACTACTGGCAGGAGTTTTGGATTCGCCGGCAGTGGAATCCGCAGTGTACCAACAAGGATGCCCAGCGGCCGCGGCTGGTTTATATCTCCAACTGCTCCAATGTCACTGTGCAGGATGTGCATCTCGTGAACAGCCCCGTGTGGACCAACCACCTCTATCGTTGCGACCACGTGCGCTATCTCGACTGCCACATCTATGCGCCCACCAACGGGCCCGTGAAGGCTCCCAGCAGTGATGCCATCGACATCGATGTGTGCCACGACGTGCTCATCCGCGGATGCTACATGAATGTGAACGACGACGCGGTGGTGCTCAAGGGCGGCAAGGGAACGTTTGCCGACCGCGATTCCACCAACGGCGCCAACAGCAACATCCTCATCGAGAACTGCCGCTACGGCACCGTACACGGGTGTCTCACGCTGGGCAGCGAGAGCCTTCACGACTGCAACGTGATCTTGCGCAACTGCCATGCCGAGAATGCCAACCGGGTGTTGTGGCTCAAGATGCGCCCCGACACGCCGCAGCACTACGAGTATGTCACCGTCGAGGGCATGACGGGCCGCACGGGCAGCTTCCTCGTGGTGCGCCCGTGGACGCAGTTCTTCAAGCCGCAGAAGCGCGACGACATGCCGCTGAGCCGGTGCAACAACATCGTGATGAGGAATGTCAGGATGACGTGCCGCAACTTCTTCGATGTGGGCAAGAGCGACAAATATGCGCTGACTGATTTCACCTTTAAGGACATTGACGTGACCGACGAGAAAAACGCTTTCGACAAAGCCCTCATCGAGCGCACCGTGACGGAGCGGCTAGTCATCAACGGAGAGAAGAGATAGCTTTCAGCTTCTTGCCCGTCGGGCGGCGGATGCCCCGGGACTTGCATCCTGCGTCCGCCCGCCCCACCGATATGAAAAAAGAGAAGCAACCGTCCTCTGTGGGCGGTTGCTTCTCTTTTTGCTGTGAGTGTGGTAAGAATGCTGTTCTTACTTGACTTCGATTTCTTCCTTCATGTCGATAAACTGTCGTTTTTTGTCGTAGAACTCGTATTGCAGGAACGCGAGCTTCTGGGAAGGCACCACGCTGATACCGAATCCGTACTTCAACTGCCACTTGCGTTTCAGGGAGAAAACGCCCTGATTGATGTAAGCGGCCACGTAGGGATGCACGTGCAGCGAGAACGTGGAGATGCCGATCTTGTTGACCAGTCGGTCGATTTTGCCTTCCAGCTGGTCGGTGAAGAGGATGGAGGAGCGTATCTTTCCCGTGCCGTTGCAGGTGGGGCAGGTCTCTTCCACATTCACATCCATGGCCGGCCGCACGCGCTGCCGGGTGATCTGCATCAACCCGAACTTGCTCAGTGGCAGAATGTTGTGCTTGGCACGGTCTTTCTGCATGTTCTTGCACATGCGCTCGTAGAGCATCTGTCGGTCTTCAGCCAGATTCATGTCGATGAAGTCCACGACGATGATTCCGCCCATGTCTCTCAGCCGCAGTTGCCGGGCCAGTTCGTCGGCCGCCCCGAGGTTCACATCCAGGGCATTGGCTTCCTGCCCTTTCTGTCGGGTGCGGTTGCCGCTGTTCACATCCACCACGTGCAGGGCCTCGGTGTGCTCGATGATGAGGTAGGCCCCATGCTTGTAGTTGATGGTCTTGCCGAAGCTCGCCTTGATCTGCTTGGTGATGTTGAAGTTGTCGAAGATGGGCAGTTTGCCGGTGTAAAGCTTCACGATGTCCGCCTTTTCAGGGGCTATCAGAGAGACATAGTGCTTCACCTCGTTCATCACTCCCTCGTCGTTCACGTAGATGTTTTCGTAGGTGGGGTCGAAGAGGTCGCGCAGCAGGGCCACGGCTCTGCCCGTCTCTTCGAACACGAGTTGCGGGCGTTTCTGGGTCTTCTGCACCTTCATGATGGCGTCTTCCCAGCGCTGGTTGAGCACCTTCAGTTCGGCGTCGAGCTCAGCCACCCTCTTGCCCTCGGCCACCGTGCGCACGATGACGCCGCAGTTCTTGGGTTTGATGCTGTGGATGAGTTGCTTGAGGCGTGCGCGCTCTTCGCCGCTCTTGATTTTGGTGGAAACCGAAACTTTATCCCCAAAGGGGATGAGCACCAAGTAGCGGCCAGCGAAGGAGAGTTCTCCCGTGAGGCGTGGGCCTTTGGTGGAAATAGGTTCTTTGACGATCTGCACCATCACCTCCTGCCCCGGTTGGAGGGGTTGGGTGATGCTTCCGGCCTTGTCGAGGTCGGGCAGACGGGTGGCTTTGGCAAAGGGATAAAGTTTCTTGCGGTCGCTCTGCACCTGCTTGAAATACTTCTGGTAGGAGTTGAACTGGCTTCCCAGGTCGAGATAATGAAGAAAGGCATCGCGCTCATAGCCTACGTCTACAAAACAGGCATTCAGTCCGGGCATGAGCTTCTTGACCTTTGCCATGTAGATGTTGCCGACGGTGAAAGAGGCCTGTCGGGGCTCGTTCTGATATTCCACCAGTTGCTTGTCTTCGAGCAGGGCTATGGAAATTTCGTCTTGTCGGACATCGATTACTACTTCGCTTGTCATTTCTTGCTTGTTTTAATACTTGTTGCGGCGTGTTTCATTTTCACGCGCCTTGAATGAAAAGGGGCATGTCAACGAATCGTGCTCGATTGGCTGACACGCCCCTCAGTCTGAATAGACTGATGAGCAGTAAGCGTGCTTACTTGCTCTTATGTCTGTTCTTGCGCAGTCTCTTCTTACGCTTGTGAGTGGCCATCTTGTGACCCTTCTTTTTCTTTCCGTTTGGCATAATTTTGAAATTTTAATATTGTTTGATTTTGATTCTGATTCGCTTTCGGGTTCATGCTCCGCCATGCGGTTCACTCGCCTCTCATCTGCTCCACCAGACTCTTGGCGGGCTTGAAACTGGGCAGATCGTGGGCGGCGATGGTGATGGTGGTGTTTTTGGAGATGTTGCGGGCGGTTTTGGCAGCACGGTGTTTGATGATGAAACTGCCGAAGCCACGCAGGAATACGCTCTCTTTCTTCAGAAGGTGGTTCTTGACACTTTCCATGAAGGCTTCCACCACGGCTGTCACTTCTCTCTTGGAAAGGCCGGTCGCCATGGCAACCTCACTGATGATTTCTGCTTTGGTCATACTTCGTTTTTATCTTTTTTGTCTGAATTATCTTTATTCTCATTCGAATCGGTGTGCAAAGATACAAGTTTTTATCGAAACTAAAAAATGTTAGCCTGCTTTTTTTCAGTATTTTTGTCGATATAACTCGTTGGTTGTCTTGATATTAGTGAGCGGGTGGAAAAGAGTAAAGGGAGTTGGAGGAGTTGAAGGCAGCAGCTTCACGCTGACCATCAAGTTATGAGATCGGTGTCTTTGACTCTTCCAACTCCTTTTAACTTCCCATCGCGTGTCTAATAGTCCGTCACGGGAAACATGTAGAACTGGCGGTTGATGTCGAAGTCGAACATCCATTGGTCCACAGTGACACCGTCGCTGAGGGCCTTGATTTCGAGTGTGTGAAGACCTTTGGGCACACGGAAGTTGAACGACACGACGGTCTGTCCGCGCAACAGGTCGGCGGTGGCGATGCGCGTGTAGGCGGTCTGTGTCTGCGTGCCGTCGATGCTCACTTGGTAGTTTGTGCCGCTGCGCGGGATAGTGGCCACCCTCACCACGGCCGGGTTGTCTTCCTTGGCCATGAATGTGTAGCGCACCACTCCGCCTCGTGGCAGCCTCACGGCATTCATGCTGTGGCCCGTCATGGGCTGCCTTGCCGTGCCTGCCGAGGCCGAGGAGTAGGCTGCCGCATTGAGGGCCACGGTGCTGCCGAGCTGTGCGGGCAGCGGTTGCAGTTCCGGCTGTTCGTCGGTGGCATATTGTTTCACCTGCTTGTCGGTGAGCTTGCCCGGCAGTTTGGGCATCGGGGTGGGGCGTCGGTTGCCCATTCGGGCGTTGAGCTCCTTGAGCCTGTCGTAGGCGCGCAGACTGTTGGCTGCGGCGGCCAGCGCCTCGCGGTCTCGGTAGAAGAGTCCGGGCCGTGCGATGTTGCGGGCTTCCTGTGCCTGCAAGTTCATCTCCACGGTGATGGCTGCTGCGGTCACGGGATATTTGATGGTGGCTTCGTAGGCGGTCTTTCGCTCGCGGTCGATGGTGCCATCCACGCTGTCGAGGCGTCTGGCAAGACTCTTGTAGGCGGCGATGTAGCGTTCGAGTTCGTTGCCGAACTCTCCTTCGTTGAAGTCGGCATACTCCAGCAGTTCGGGTTTGCAGATGCCCGTGAGCCGGTAGTAGTCGGTCATCAGGGGCATGAGCTTCTGTGCCGCCACGTCGCCAAAGAGGCCGGCGAGCCATGTCCGGTAGCGGTTGGTGAGCCGGTCGCTGCCCGCGGGGGTGTGGCTCCAGGCCATGTCGGCAAAGAGTTGCAGGGCAAAGTCGGCGCAGGTTGGGCGGTGGATGCGCACGAGCCACGGCCGGCAGTCGGCTGTCCGTGCCGCGCGGTCGAGCTGTTCGGCCACGATGCCGGGTTGTGGGGTTGAGAGCGAGAGCTCGTGGGAGGCGTCGCCGATGTAGGCCAAGTCGAGTGTCTCGGCTCCCTCACACTGGCGGGCGGTGGCAATGTCCACGCCTTGCTCTTGGGCAAAGTGCCTGAACGCTTTGCCCGTGGCGTGGTGCTCGGTATGGCTGTCGGGCACGAGGGTGTTGAGCCGCAGGCGCAGCATCAGGCGGAAGAGCTTGCGGTAGTCGTCATTGTCGAAGTCGCGGCGCGTGTTGCTGAAGGGTTGCAGGGCGCGCACGGCGGTGGCCGGCCATTGGAGTATCTCCGTTTTGCTGTCCATGCTGAGGGTGCGCCGTCGCTCGGGGGGCAGTCCGGGCTCCGTCCAGGGCGACACGCCTGCCTGCCGCGAGAGTTCGAGCAGTCCGTAGGCCGTGCCCCGGGCATCGCTGCCGGCCACCACGATATTCTGCCCGCGCAGCCCGATGTAGAAGGCTTCGGGGCGGGCTATAAACTTGTTGATGGGCACGTGCAGGGCTGTGAGTTGCTTGAATTCCTTGTTGTCAAGCAGGTCAAGCTGGAAAATCACGATCTGGCCGTTGCTTTTCTCTTGGGCATTGCGGCCTGTGACGGCTGTCATGTCGGCCGAAAACAGGTCGATGGCTTGTTCCACCACGGGCGAGAGTTTCTTCTGCCGGACATAGCTCACGTGCTGCCGGCCGTCAAACCAATAGACGTTGGCGGCAGGGAGGGTGGCGGCTGTCGCACAGAGGAGGAGGGAGAAAAGGAGTCGTATCTTCATTTTCGGTGTATTCTTGTTGTTCCCGGCAAAGTTACTGAAAATCAGCCACACACGGAAATTTATTAGTTTTTATTTGTAAATTCACCCGAATATCGGTACTTTTGCACCTATAATTAATTATACAAACATGACATTATATCCCAAACTCATCACAGATGCCTTGGCCACTGTGATTTATCCCGGCACGAAGAAGAGCATCATCGAGAGCGAGATGCTGGCCGACCAGCCTGCCGTGGCAGGTATGAAAACTTCGTTCACACTGATATTTCCCCGCGAAACCGATCCTTTCCTCAAGTCTACGCTGAAGGCTGCCGAGGCGGCCATCCACTATCATGTGGGCCCTGAGGTGGAGGTGGAAATCACCACCGAGTTCAAGTCGGCCCCCCGGCCGGAGGTGGGCAAGTTGCTGCCGCAGGTGAAAAACATCATCGCCGTGAGTTCGGGCAAGGGTGGAGTGGGCAAGAGCACCGTCTCGGCCAACCTCGCCATCGCCTTGGCGCGTCTGGGATATAAGGTGGGACTGCTCGACACCGACATCTTCGGCCCGTCCATGCCCAAGATGTTCGGCGTGGAGGATGTGCGCCCCTACGCTGTCGAGAAGGATGGCCGGCAGCTCATCGAACCTGTCGAGAAGTATGGGGTGAAGTTGCTCAGCATCGGCTTCTTCGTCAATCCCGAAACGGCAACACTCTGGCGGGGCGGCATGGCCACGTCGGCGCTCAAGCAACTCATCGCCGATGCCGACTGGGGCGAACTCGATTATTTCATCCTCGACACTCCTCCGGGCACGAGCGACATCCATCTCACGCTGCTCCAGACGCTGGCCATCACGGGGGCGGTCATCGTGAGCACGCCGCAGAGTGTGGCACTTGCCGACGCGCGCAAGGGCATTGATATGTACCGCAACGACAAGGTCAACGTGCCCATCCTCGGACTGGTGGAGAACATGGCGTGGTTTACGCCCGCCGAACTGCCGGAAAACCGCTACTACATCTTCGGCAAAGACGGCTGCAAGAAGTTGGCCGAGGAGATGGGGTGCCCGCTGCTGGCGCAGATACCCATCGTGCAGAGCATCTGCGAGAAGGGGGATGCGGGCACGCCGGCGGCTCTCGACGTGAACACGGTCACGGGGCAGGCTTTCCTCAATCTGGGGCAGGCGGTGGTCACTGTCACCAATCGGCGCAACAAGGAGCAAGCTCCCACGCGGATTGTCGGCGTGGAGTGAGGGGGCGCGGGTAGGCTCTTTTCGCGCCGTTTTGGTCTCCAAATGGCGTGAAAAGGGGTAAAAAGTCCCTTCAGCCATACAGAATGTCTCTTTGGCCAAATGCCATTTGCGCGTTTATGGCTACCTTTGCCATTGGAAAAGAGACAATCCTGCGGGCTTTCTCTCTTTCTTTGAAAACGTTGGATGAAATTCTACTATCGTGAAAGAGCGGCAATATGTTTTGCCCTTGTCTCGGAAGAATTGATATAAACCAAAACACTACTGGCGTAGAGCCAGCATAAGTTCTCTTTTTAAGTTAATTTTCAAGTGCCGGACTCTGTGAAGAATCCGGCACTTTTTTATGTGTCCCGAGTCAGCGGATTTTTTTCCGGCAGATGACACACTACTGTGTATCCCGGGCCTTCTGGGTCCGGGGTGGGTCAAATGGGCCTCTTGTCCTTCGCTCCCTCCCTACAGGAAGGGCCGGGGTGGGTCTCCTCTTGGGGAAGAAGATTCAGGCGGATAGATGAGTGTCAAACTATTTGGTCGTTTTCGGCTTCTCTGCTTGCGATATTTGTAACGGGCGGCCCACTCGGCGCAAATAAACGATTTTTGGCGGTGTTATCAAAGTGCTGACAATCAGTGGTTTGAATTTTACTGACACGTATTTGGTACCGAAAACGGGCCTGAAAGAGCCCAAACGGACTTGCAAAAGAGGCACTGTTGCGATGCGGCTGTAGCCTTTTCGGCTTTCAAGTGTGGCTCTTTCGCAAGCTCAAAAGGCCCGAAAGAGAACAACCATAGGTTTTCCCGATGGCCTGAAGCCGGTTTTCCGTTCCGGATGAGGAGTTTTGGCGAATGCGTTTTTGTTAGTATTATTCACTGCAATCCGCTGTCTTGCAGAGATTCCTTTCACCGATTTTGGTTGGTGTGGCCAATACATATACTCATTTCCCCCGTCCAATATCTACCGTTCCTCATTGGCCCTATCAAAATCTCATCAAGTTTAAATGACCTTGCAGAGGGGCAGATTTCTCCCCATGTCAGAAATGCAAAGTCCCCTTAGGGAGTAGGAGGCTGTTTTCCCTTCTCGTGCGCGTGTAAATAATATAAGGTGTATTTTTATATAAAACAGCCTTTCTTGTCAAACATTCGGAAAAGTTTTCGTTTTCCCTCATTTTTTTCGTTTGAAAGTTTGGCGGTTCGGGATATTCTTGTTACTTTTGCACTCGCTTTCGGGAACGATGTTCCCCCGGGCCGCCGGGTTTCCCCGGCGAATGAAGAAGGAGTTCTTTGAAAGGATTTACATAAGACAGAGAAGTAGTACAAGAAGAAGCGGATGCCGTCCCGCGCCGTGGGGTTTCCCCCCGTGTGCGTTGTCCGGCATCCGGGTAATGAAACGAACCGTTCAATTTACAGGAGAAAGGTGTTTTAAGGACCACAATGACTATTCGATAACAGGCGTTCTGAATCAGAGACAACTTCGGCATGCGGGTGATTTGCACGGGGGCTTCTGCCTCCTTGCCTTTCCACCTTGGCAGCCGTCCATCAACACTTTACAATGGAGAGTTTGATCCTGGCTCAGGATGAACGCTGGCTACAGGCTTAACACATGCAAGTCGAGGGGCAGCATGCCGGTTGCTTGCAACCGGTGATGGCGACCGGCGCACGGG
>SKEB01000303.1_pt1 | contig 51681 bp, 36 predicted proteins | sample 4826561 | NCBI WGS metagenome assembly SKEB01 (sample SAMN11008820, study PRJNA524170) | human gut metagenome | biome: Human fecal sample; material: Feces; isolation source: fecal sample from pouch patient p17 | host: Homo sapiens | place: Israel: Tel-Aviv | collected 2016-03-29
GGTACCACACGGGCGGGCATCGGACTGGCAATCAAGAACCACAAGCCACACCCACACGGATGCGACCCATGGCAAGTAGTACAGTACACACTATTGAGTTCTCAAACCACCAAACACACCCACAACCCCGACCCGGAAGAACCGGACCAGACCGCGAGCGGCAGCAAGAGAAAAACCTACACCACAACCCCCACCAACACAACCCACCGGCGTGTCGCAACCCACAAAACCCAACAACCACAATGCTTCCCTCGGCGTGTCACACAACCGTCAAACCTACATCCACAACACCAGAGGGGCGACTGCAACGCAGCCGCCCCTCGGACAAACACATCACCAGCGCGCATCACTGCGCCGCGGAAACCCCACCACCGGCCGGCGCGGCCAGTGGCCGCCCGCCTTCCACCTTGGCCTGCTCCTTCGCTTTGGCGAGCGTCGGGTAGAACCACGTGTTCACCACCGGCACGTAATACAACGCCCATGCACCCAGCAAGTCGATCACCAGATGCGCGCAGAACGCCACCGTCACAAGCGGTATGCCAATCGTCTTCGCGTGCAGCGTCACGAGCCACTCGCCCCATGGCAGCACATCGTCTTCGATCAGATGCACACACAGGATGGCGAGTGTGGCCTGGCCCGCGCGGCTGAGCACGGCGCCGATCCACTGCACATGGTCGAGCAGTTGGCACAGGCCGATGATGCACAAGGTGCCGGCGATGCTGCCGACCGCCGCCATCACCGGGTGCACCCCGTAATTGTTCATGGCCATGCTGAATCCGGTGAACTTCCAGATCGCGAGCGCCCACAACGCCACCGCCATAGCCCAAATCCACGGGTAGCGGCGCACACGCCCCAGCACGTCGTACCGCTTGGCGAGCACACCCAAGTACACAAACGCCACCGCGCACATGCCCGATTGGAAGCTCCACGGCAGCCATACACTGCGGCTTGAAACCCAACCCATCACAAAGCTGCCGGCCACCCAGCAGCCGGTATAGGGCATGCGCGCGAAGATGTGCATGAGTAGACGCGCCCAGAACATGGCGAGCAGGAACCAGATGGCGCCGATGCGCCCCTGCACCTCCCACATCGTGTTGGCGGAGACGTCACCGGAGCCGTACCACGCGGCATCGGCCCAGAAGCGCACCATATCGCGCACGTTGAGGTGCCGCAGTTTGGCCATCACACCGGCGCCCGCAACCACGAGGCACGCCGTGATGGCATAGGTGAGCACGAGCTGCTTGCCCTCTTTGCGCCACTGGAAATCACGCTCGGGGTGCATGAAGTACCCGGCGATCAGAAAGAACAGCGGCATATGGAACGAAAAGCACGTTGCCATGGCCCATTGCGCCGTGTTCGACGGCTCCACGAATATCGATTCGATGGCGGCATGCCCGAGCACCACGCACAGGATGCCGATGCCCTTGGCCATATCGAAAAAACGGATCCGCTGCACAGCCTGCATCCTTGGTCCCTCCCTCTCACGCACAGCACGCGGGCTGGGCGCAGTGCCCGGCCCGCGTGCGCTTCAGCCTGTTGCGGATCAGTCCTTCTTGAGCATCGGTTCGATCTGCTCCTCATACGCGGTGAGCGCCTGATCGATCACATTGTGCATGTCGTAATACGCGTATGTGCCCAAACGCCCGCCGAACACGACGTTCGGCTCTTCGGCGGCCTTCTGCTTGTACTGCGCGTACAGCGCCTTGTCCGCCTCGGTATTGATCGGGTAATACGGCTCGTCGTCGCGGTCCGCGAAACGCGAATACTCCTCCCAGACCACGGTCTTGTCGGGGTTCTGCTGGTCCGCGCGCTCCGGGTTGAAATTCTTGAATTCGATGGCGCGCGTGTACGGCACGTCGGCGTCGGAGAAATTCATGACCGGGCAGCCGAAATGGTCGCCTTCGTCGTAGCGCACCTCTTTGAAGTCCACGGTGCGCCATTTGAGCTCGCCCAGGTCGTAGTCGAAGTAACGGTCCACCGGGCCGGTGTAGACGACCGGCACGCCCGCTTCGAGCAGCGCCTTCTTGTTGTACGACTGCGATTCGTCGAAGAAGTCGGTGTTGAGCGAGACTTCGATGCGCGGATCGTCGATCATCTTTTCGAACCATGCGGTGTAGCCGTCGGTGGGCAGGCCCTCCCACGTGTCTTTGAAGTAGCGGTTGTTGTAGTTGAAGCGCACAGGCAGGCGCTTGATGATGCTCGCCGGCAGTTCGCTCGGGTCGGTCTGCCACTGCTTGGCGGTGTAGTTCTTGATGAACGCCTCGTACAGCGGGCGTCCGATGAGCGAAATGCCCTGGTCGTTGAGATTCGCCGGATCGGTGCCCGCGAGCTCACCGGCCTGCTCCTCGATGAGCGCCTTGGCTTCGGCGGGCGTGTAGTGCGCGCGGAAGAACTGGTTGACGGTGCCCAGATTGATCGGCAGCGGGTAGACCTCGCCGTCATGCGTAGCGTAGACGCGGTGCACGTAATCGGTGAACGACGTGAAGCGGTTCACGTAATCCCACACGCGCTTGTTGGACGTGTGGAACAGGTGCGCGCCGTATTTGTGGATTTCGGCACCGGTCTCCGGATCCATATATGAGTAGGCGTTGCCGCCGATGTGGTCGCGCACGTCGATGATGCGCACGTTCACACCCAGCTTCTCGACCGCCTGCTGCGCCACCGTGAGGCCGAACAGGCCCGCCCCCACAATGACCAGATCCGGGTATTCGTTGTTCTCGGATGCCATATCCGCTTCCTTTCGCCGTTGCTCCTCTGCTATGCGGAACAGTCCCATCCGCACTGCGCGGTGCGCTGCCCCCGTGCTTATGAATGGTAGAGCTACCCTAGGAAACAACACAGCGGGCGTTCCCGGCCCGCCGACCCATCGCGAACCGAGGTAGACCCATGCTGCACACAGCGCGAACCACGCGTATTTCATCCACACCGGCGCGCCCGCCGCACCTGCCGCACGACTGCAGACGCGCGCTTGCGCTGCTACTCGCACTGTGCCTCGCCGTGTGCGCAGGCGCGTGTGGCAGTGCACACAACACCAGCGCCAGGACCGCGCCGAGTAACAGTGCGAGCACCGCATCTGGCGAAGTGTCGGTGGCCATGCAGCCGTATGTCGCTGAGCAGATGGTGCTGCAGCGCGACGCCCCGATCACACTCAGTGGGCTGATCGCGCGGCAGGATGGCGAGGTGGACGCCTCGGCGATCACCGTGACGCTGACTGGCGACGGCACGCGGCGCGCGGGGAAGGCCACGGTGAAGGACAACCGGTTCACCACCACACTTGACGCACTGCCGGCGAGCGAGACGCCATACGAACTGACTGTGGCGTATGGTGACCAGACGGTGTTCCACCTGAACACGGTGTACATCGGCGACGTGTTTGTGGCGAGCGGGCAATCGAACATGGAACTCAACTACGAGCAGTACTACGGCACAACGGCCGAGGCTCGCAAGAATCTCGGATCCGCATTCTCTCTCAGCGACCTGCCCGAGCTCGCCGACGACCCGGGTATCCACTTCATTCGCGCCGCGCATACCACCGACAGCGCCGATTTTCCGGTCGACCCCGTGATGGGCGGCGAGTGGAAGGCGTGCACCGGCACGGACGCGCAGTATCTGGGCTATCTGCCGCAGCTCTTCGCGCAGCGGTTGCGCACGGACGAGCCGCATGTGCCGATCGGCATCATCCAGACGGCGTGGGGCGGCACGCCGATCCGCGACCATGTACCAGGCGGACGCATCTACAAGAACCACATCGCGCCGTTGCGCGGTATGCGCATCGCCGGCGTGATCTGGTACCAGGGCTGCAATGACGCGTGGCAGCTGCAGAACGCGCTCGATTACGAGGCGCGGTTCAGCACGCTCATCAACGACTACCGCACGGTGTTCGAAGATCCGCAGATGCCGTTCCTCTACGTGCAGCTCGCGCGCTGGGGCGGCGCGCAGTACACGCAGTATGTACGCCAGGCGCAGCTGGACACATTGACCGACCCCAATCTGAAGAACACGGCGAATCTCGCCATGACCGTGACGATCGACACCGACAAAGGCACGTCGTCGGTGATCCACCCGCTTGGCAAAGACATCATCGCCGCGCGCATGGCAAGCCAGTGGCGGGCGATTCGCGCGCACAAGGCGATTCCCTCCGGACCGCTCGCCGCCGCCGCTCGCCGCACCGGCGACGGCACGGTGCAACTGACGTTCCAGAGCGGCACCGCGCAGGGATTGCGCGCGATGAAGCCGGATTATTCGCTCTCGGCGAGCGCCGACGCGGTGGCGACTGCCACGTCGCAACCGGTCGAAGGGTTCGAAGTGGCCGATGCCAGTGGCGAGTTCCACAAGGCCACGGCCTCAATCAATGGCGACACCGTCATATTGCGCTGCCCGCAGGTGCGTGCAATCAGCCAAGTGCGGTACCTGTGGGCCGGCGAGCCGCACAGCGATAGTCTGCTGTACAACGCGAGCGCCCTGCCGGCGAGCCCGTTCATTCTTGCGGTTTCGCGGTGAATGGGCCGGCGGCGTTCGCTTAAGGCGTGGAAATGCACGCGCATGCACATCGCTTCGTCATTGTGTGTGGTTTACGATGGAACCGTGAAGAAGTCGGACCAGCAACCCACACGCGAACTGCCTCCGTTCACCCTGCTCATGTCGGTGTACGGTGGCAACACACTTCGCGAGCTTGAGCGCGCCGTGCAGTCGGGCACGATCGAGCAGACGCTGCCGCCTGCGCAGCTCGTGATCGTGCGCGACGGCCCGGTGCCCGACGACATCCAGCGGTACCTTGATTCGCTGCCCTCCACGATGGCCGTGTGGTTCGCCGTCGAACACCCGGACATGCCCGCGCCCACCGTCACGGTGGTGCCGCTCAAGGAGAACCATGGGCTCGCCCACGCGCTCAACGTGGGGCTTGAGCATTGCCTGTACGAATACATCGCGCGTGCGGATTGCGACGACGTCTCGCTGCCGAACCGTTTCGCCACGATCATCCCGCAATTCGTCGCGTCGTCGCGCGCGGCGTCGCATGCGCGGGCTGACGGCTCGGGCAATGTGGATGTGCTGGGCAGTGCGATCCGCGAATTCAGCGGTGACGAGCGCGAACCCGGGCAGGTGCGCCTGCTGCCGGCGGAAGGCGCCGAACTCGCGAAATACGCGCGCCTGCAGTCGCCGATTCATCACCCGAGCGTCGTGTTCCGCAAATCCGCGGTGATCGCGGCGGGCGGCTACCCCGAAGACGCCGGCCGGTTCGAGGATTACATGCTGTGGGAGCGCATGATGCTCAACCACGCGCAGTTCCTCAACGTGCCCGAGCCGCTTGTGCTCTACCGCACGAACAAAGAGGCGTATGAGCGGCGCGGCGGATTCTCGATGTTCGTCGAGGAATGCCGCCTGCAGTGGCGGTTCATGCGCGACGGATTCACCACACCCTGGCAGTTCCTGCGCAATGTGGCCGTGCGCGCGGCGTACCGGCTCACGCCGATGGCGATCCGCCGCCTCGCCTACCATGCGATCGTCGACAAGCGCAATGACGCGCTCGCGGGCGCACCCGAACAGCCGGAGCCACCAAAACGCGGCCGCCACAGCGCGCCGGACGACAGCGAAGACGCGACGAGCGCGTCCTAATCGTCAGTGGGCGCGCCTTCGCACGCGCGCACGGCGCGGTTCACTGCGGCGTCGCCGAAATCGATGCGCGTATTGCGTTCGGGCGTGGTATGCCAGCCGTCATGCCAACCGCGGCGCAGGCAGTCAGCGATGACCGTGCGGTCTGGCGAGCGCAGCCATGTCAACGCCCAGCGGCGTACGGTCTTCAACAGGAACAGCACACGTTCGGTGCGCGTGAAATTGCCGCGCGACTCGCGCCACAGCCAGATCTTGTTGCGCACCTCGTTGTAGAAGCGTGCGCCCGGATCGGCGTCGCTCGAACCGAAGACCTTCGTCTTGTGCACCACCTCACTTGCGGGCACGTAGTAGCCGATGTGCCGTTTGAGCAGCGCGGTGGTGTATTCGTAGTCGTCGTTCCACAGGAAATACGCGGTTTTGGGCAGTCTGCGCATGGCTGCGATCGTGTCCGCGTTGAGCAGGCACGAGACGAACGAGAGCGAACGCGTCTGGTAGGCGGAGGGGAATCCGCGCAGTTTCGTGCCGCCCTTCGCAGGGTGCGTGCGGGGGCGCGGTTTGTTCATCAGGTGTTCGCGGCCGTCGGCCCATACGGCCTTCGACCCTAAGGCCACCGGCACGCGGCCGTTCTGTGCGACGCACGCGTCGGAGGCGCGCAGCAGTTCCTCGAGCGCGTTCGGCAGCGGCACGGTGTCGTCGTCCATGAGCCACACGTCGTGCACGAGGCCCGGTTGCGGCTCGTAGCCGCCCATGCGGTAGCCGGCGCCGGATTCGTGGGGGCCGAGCGGTTGCATGAGCGGCTCTACGGCGAGCGCGATTCCTGCGGTGAAGCCGCCCGCGCCGCCCACATTGCGCGGCAGTGCCACCACGCGCGTGGGGATGGCGGGGCGCGCGGCGAAACGGCGGGCCACGCCGAGCGCGCCGTCGGTGCTGGCGTTGTCGATGACGATCAGGTGGTCGGGTTGGCGCGTCTGCCGGTCGATGCCGGCGAGGCATTCGGCGAGCAGCTCTTCGCGGTTGTACGAGACCACGACAGCGGTGACGGAATAACGCATGGCTCCAGCATACCCGGGGCGCGTGCGCGGGCGCTATCGGCCACGCTGACTACAATGCTGATGCACGGCTGCGCGCCATTGACGCGCCATTGAGAGAATGATCAGGGCGATTGGCGCAGCCATGTGCAGTGTTTGTGGAAAGGCAATACCGTATGAGTAGTTCGATCAGGCGCCATCACCGCCAGCACACCGGCACCCGTCTGCGCAGGCTGCACGACGCGAAAATCGAACGCATCAGACGGCGTCACCGTGCCGACCGCACGCTCGCGTCCATGGCCGCGGGCCGCATTGCTGCAGGTAACGCTTCCGCCTCCATCGGTGCCACCACTTCCTCCGACACCACCACGGTTACATCCAGCGCTACCCAGACCGCTACGGGTAGTGCTTCTTCTGCTACGGGTAGTGTTTCATCCTCGACACTCCCCACAGAAACGTCCATTTCCAACGGAAAAGCTCTGGAGGGTAACGGAAAAAACACTACCCGTAGCGCAACAGAGAGCGCTGCGGATTGGCGCAAGCACCCGATCCGCGCCTGGCGCGCACGGTATGGCCGGTACAAGCAGACCAGGTTCTACCAGGCGTGGGCCAAGCGCCCGAAGTTCTCGTATGGCGCGTATGTGGTGATCATGTTCGTGCTCATCGAAATGGCGAACATGTTCCTGCTGTGGAGCGTTGTGCCGCAACTCACCTATGACCCGACGGCGGAAGACGGCCTGGTGATGCAGGTGATGAACAGCACCTACCACTGGCTCGCCAATACGTCGGGCATCCTCAACTTCTTCGCGCTCGGCATCCTGTACCTGATCTGCATCACCGTGACGAACCGGTTCTGGATCGGCACGGCGTTCTTCGGCGCTATCGCCGGCATCACTGCGTTCGCAGGCAAAGTCAAGGTCGCCATGCGCGGCGAGCCCATCATCCCTTCCGATCTGGGGTTCCTGACCGGCAATGGTGGCGGCGGCGAGAATGTGGCCGCATTCGTGACCGACGACCTGCGCACCACCATCAACGCCGGCGTTTCGCTCGTCGTCTGGTTTGTGGTGATCTGCCTGCTGCTGCAGCTCGTCGACCGGCGATCCCCCTTCATCTATTGCTCGTGGCGCCACCCGATCGCCGGCCCAAAGAACATCTTCGGATTGATCTGCCGCATCCTCGCACCGGTGCTGAGCATCTGGCTCATGGTCTCATACGCCACCGGCCTCGCGATTCCCGGCTCGCGCACGCGCGAGCTCGCTGATGAGGTGGGCTATGTGCCACGCCTGTGGAACGTGATGGACGACGCCCAGCAAGCTGGCGCCACAACCACATTCCTGAGCCTTACGAATGTGAAGGCGATGGATGAGGAGTCCGGATACAACGAACAGGCGATGAAGACGATCGCACAACGCTACGAGCAGGCGGCCACGCGCATCAATCAGGAGCGCGCGAGCACGCTCACCGACAACACGGTGATCATGGTGCTCTCCGAATCGTTCTCCGACCCCAACCGTGTACCGGGAGTGCATTTCAACACCGATCCCATGCCGTTCATCCGTTCGCTCGGCGACGTGACGACGGCGGGGCTCATGCTGTCGCCCGGTTACGGCGGCGGCACCGCGAACATCGAGTTCCAGCAGATGACCGGCCTGAGCATGGCGAATTTCAGTGACACCATGCTCTCGCCGTACCAGCAGCTTGTGCCGACGCGACCAGAGATGTATTCGTTCAACCAGATGTGGAATCAGGCATGCAGCTCCACAAGCTGCTCGGTCGGGTTCCATCCGTTCCTGCAAGGCTTCTATCTGCGTGGCGCGAACTACAAGAAATTCGGGTTCTCGCACCTCTACACGCTCGACAGCGACCCGAAGATCACGCACGCGGGCACCTACCACGGCGCTGTGGCCAATTCAGACAACGTGACCGACGAAGAGGCCTACAAGAACGTGGTCGAAGAGGTGCGTGCCAACACCTCCGGCAACAAGCCGGCCCAGTACATCGAGCTCGTGACGATGCAGAACCATTCGCCCTACCCGGATCTGTACGGCGGCGAGAACGAATTCCACGCCGCGAACGACTCGCAGGGCGTGCCGGGCAACGAGATGGGCGTGCATTCTGAATACGCCAAGGGCGTGCAGCGCACCGACGAAGCCACCGAGCAGTTCCTCAACGATCTTGACGCCATCGACAGCCCAATCACCGTGGTGTTCTACGGCGACCACCTGCCCGGCATTTACACGACCGCCTCACAGGACCCGAAGAACAACCTCGCCCTGCACGAGACGAACTACTTCATCTGGTCGAACGCCGCTTCGAAATCGCACGACACCAAGCTGCCCGAAGAAGACGCCGCCTATACGTCGTCGAATTTCTTCATGGCGCAGACGGCACAGCAGCTGGACTCAAAGATCTCGCCGTATCTGGCACTGCTCGACGAGCTGCATGCCGAGGTCCCTGCGATTTCACGCGCATCCACGAACATGGGTGAGTGGGAGACCGAGGACGCGCCGACGTACCTGAACAGTCAAGGCGATCCGATCGACCCGAAGTCACTCTCTGCCGAAGCCAAGCAGCTACTCGACGACTACCGCATGGTGCAGTACGACATGACGGTGGGCGAGAACTACCTGTGGCAGATGGGATTCATGGATCTGCCGACGCAGTGAGCCGCTGTCGTTATACTGGGGCGTATGCCGAGAACGAATCCTTTGCAATCCCAGTCATCCGCCCCGCAATGGCAGGCGGTGAGCCGTGTCGTCTACCCCGTGCTCGATCAGGACCTGACGATGCCGCTGTACGCGGTCGAGTGGACGCGCCCGCACATGGGCGAAGGCACGCTCGACCCGCACAAGGACTTCGTCTCGCTCGACTTCGCGCAGATGACGAAGACCGAGTTCCGCTCGCTGCTTGAAGACACGGCCCACGCGCAGCCGGCCGACGGCGCGCACAACGTGTTCCGTGTGAACGGGCGCGCGTCGCTCACCGTGCTCGCCGGGCGCCACGCCTCGCTGTGCACGTTCTTCAACGCTTTCCCCGCCGGCTATTGGCGGCGCTGGACATGCGTCGACGCCGTGCAGTTCAGTGCACGCGTGCGCGGCCGCGGCACCATCATGCTGTTCCGTTCGAGCGGCCGTGGCCTGTTTGAGCCCGCCGGCACAATCGACGTCAATGCGCCGACCCGCGCGACGACCGTTCGCGCGGAACTCGCCATGACCGGCCTCATGGACGGCGGCTTCTTCTGGTTCGACGCCAAGGCCGGCGACGGCGACGACCTGACGATCGAAGATGCCGCGTGGAGCGTGCCCGTTGAGGCGCGGCGCGGCGGTGACGGCACACTGTCGATCGCCATCACCACATTCAACCGCGCGCCGTACTGCCTCAACCAACTCAAGGCGATTGCCGCCGACACGAATGTGCGCGGGCGGCTCGACACAATCTACTGCACCGACCAAGGCACCGACCTGGTGCGCGACGAGCCGGGCTTCGCCGCCGTGGCGAAAGACCTAGGGCACCAGCTCACCTACGTGCGCCAGCGCAACATGGGCGGCTCCGGCGGGTTTGCACGCGGCATGTACGAGACAGTGAAGGCCGGCAAAAGCGACTACACGCTGCTGCTCGACGACGACGCGATCAGCGAGCCGGAGTCGATCATGCGCGCCATGCAGTTCGCCGACTACTGCACACGACCGACGATTGTGGGCGGCGGCATGTTCCACCTCGACAACCGCACGATGCTGTACACGCTCGGCGAACGCTACAACCGCGCGTCGTACTGGACACAGCCGGCGGCCGGCCTCGAATACAACCATGACTTCGCCACGCAGCCGCTGAGGGACTCGCCGAAGCTGCACCGACGCGCGGATTCCGATTTCAACGGTTGGTGGATGTGCCTGATCCCCACACAGATCATGCGCGAGATCGGCTTGGCGCAACCGCTGTTCATTAAATTCGACGACGTGGACTACGGATTGCGCGCCGAGGACCACGGCTACCATACCGTCTGCCTTCCGGGCGTGGCCGTGTGGCACCAGGCGTGGCACGCGAAGGACCCCTCGCGCACGTGGGAGGGGTACTACCTGTACCGCAACCATTGGATCTGCAGCCTGCTGCACTGCACCAAGCCCTCATGGCACTTCCTGTACGGCATGCTGTTCGACGACGCGAAGGCCGGCGTGGAACTCGTCTATTCCGCCATGCACCTGCACCATCTGGCCTTGCGCGACATCATGCGCGGTCCCGACTACATCGCGGATACGCTTGCCACCAAGCTGGGCGACGTGCGCAAGGCACGCGAAGGGTTCCCGGATTCCGCGACCACACGCAATCGCGACGACTTCCCCACCCCGAAGGCCGAATACATCGCAAACATGAAACCGCGGCCAAGCATGATCGACGTGCGGCTGCAGGCCATGAAGACGATTGCGAAGGCATTTGTTTCACGTGGAAACGGCATGCGCGACACCCAGCCGGACCTGCTGATTCCCTCGCGCGACGCGTCCTGGCCCGCCTACGCGGGCGTGAACTCCGCGGTCGTGACCTCTCCGGACGGTGATTCAGTGGCGTGGCTGCGGCGCGACAGCAAGCTCTACCGCCAACAGACGATGCGTGGGCTGTTTCTGGCCAAGGAGTTGCTCAAGCGTTGGGAAAGCCTGGCCAAGGAATACCAGAACTCCGATATGGCGAGCTTCGAGGCGTGGGCCAAGGTCTTCGAGGATCCGGCGAACCAGCTGCAGTAGCGCCGGTCAGGCGAGGCGTGCGTTCAGGCGGTGAATGAACGCGGCCATATCCTGACGGTAGACGGTCGTCATGCCCTCATAGCGCCATGAACCGTTCGCGTTCTGGTAACCGTCGGAGATGCGGGCCCCGCCGAGCCACTGGATGTCGGCGGCATGCGGCGTGCTGGCATTGACGTCGGTGAAATCGGTACGCGGCACCACGCCTCCCGACTTGCCTGCAAGATCCGCGAGGCGCTTGAGGAACGCGGCCATGTCCTGACGGTAGACCTTCGTCATACCCTCATAGCGCCAGGTGCCGTCCTCGTTCTCATACCCGTCTGCGATGCCTGCATGCGCAAGCCACAGAATGTCTTCGGCATGGGGCGTTTTAGCGGTCACATCGCTGAAGGTGGCCCAGTCTGAGGCACTCGGCTTCCATGTCTTGGCGTCGCCTATGTTGCGAAGCGCCGCTTCACGGCGAAGGAACGCGGCCATGTCCTGACGCACGATCGACCCCATGCCACGGAATGTACCATCGGAGTATCCGGTTGTCACCCCATACTCCGCAAGCCACATCACATCGTCGTAATGCGAGGTGCGGAAATGCACATCGCGGAACAGCTGACGGTCAAACACGTTCATATCCACGTTGCCTGCGATGCCCGGCACGCTCGCGGACGAAGTGTACTGCCAACCGCGCACTCCGGTGTAGTTCGGGAACGTGTAGTCGAGCTTCGTGTTGTACTGTGCGATCCAAGCCGTGCGCGCATGCAGCCACGATGTGTTGAGCCGCGTGTTCATGTTGTTGAGATAGCTGTAGATGTACGTGTTGGTGTAGCCAGCGGAAGACAGCTCATGGAAATACGTGCGCGCGATGTTCTCGTATTGCGCCGGGGCTGTGGGCATTTTGTGGCCGCCCCAGTCCTCCTGCTCGAGGTCGTAGAAAATCGGGTAGGCGTTGTCATTGACCTTGTATTTGCGCAGCAATTCGACGGTCCACTTGCCCTCTTCGCGGGCGAAGTCCGTATCGTACGCATAGCTGTAGTGGTAGATACCGAAGGGGATCTTCAGCGCACGAACTTTGGCCAGATATTGCGAGAACCGCGCATCCTCGTACCCGTACCCGTAGCCGATGCGCAGGATCACGCCGTCGATGCCGGAATTCTTGACCTTGGTCCAATCGATGGTCTTCTGGTGTTCGGAGACGTCGATCACCTTGAGCACCGGGTTCATCAGGGTGCCGTCTGACTGACGGAAGGTCTTGTAGCCGTTGTTGGGGCCTGTGACGCCCCATCCCCACTGCGCGCGTGCGGCGGAGCGCATGCGCGGGGCCGCCGATCCTGCGGTGGACTGGTCACCCGAGCCCGGATCGGTGGAGGTGTCTGCATTGGTCCACATGTGCGTCGGGTTCGGTGGCACATCTTCCGCCGGCACCTCCATGGAGGGACTGGTGGCCATCGGATCATCCTCGGCGTATGCGGGGGCCACGGTGGCTGCGCCGCAGCCCAACGCCAAGACCCCTGCGAGCATGAAGGAGATGACCGAACTGTGACCACGAGGGCGGGAATGATGCCGCATAAGATCTTTGCCTTCCGTTGCAATACCAGTAAATGGAATGTGTTGTGACGGTACGTGCGGAGAGTCATCCGCTGCTTCCAACCATGAACTGGCGGATGCCTCCAGTGTAAAAGGACACCCAGATGCAACCAGTGGGGAATCCACCACATTCCGCGATGGGAGGATTTCCACTGGTTGCATCTTGGCCCTTGGTTGCCGCAGTCAGGCGAGGCGGCTGTCGAGACGGTGGATGAACGCGGCCATGTCCTGGCGGTAGACCGAGGTCATGCCTTCGAAGCGCCATGAACCATTCGCATTGCGGTAGCCCGTGCTGATGCCCGAGCCACCCAACCATTGGATCTCGGCCTTATGGGGCGTATCGCCGGTGACATCGCTGAAATCCGTCTTCGGCTTGACGCCGCCCGATTTGCCCGCCGCATCGGCCAGACGCTTCAGGAACGCCGCCATATCCTGCCGCACCACCGGGCTCATGCCACGGAACGTATACGTGCCGTCCGGCTCCTGCCAACCAGTGGAGATGCCCGCATGCGCAAGCCACAGGATATCCTCGGCATGCGGCGTCTTGCTGTTCACATCCTTGAACCGGTTCCAATCCGCAGTTGAAGGCTTCCATGTGGCCGCATCCTTGACCCCGCGTTTGACCGCCTCGCGACGCAGGAACGCCGCCATGTCCTGCCGCTTGACGGTATCCATGCCACGGAACGTATAGGTGCCATTCGACTCGAGCCAGCCACCGGAGATGCCATTGTCGGCGAGCCATTGGATATCGGCTGCATGCGGCGTGGGGTTTGCGCCCCCTTGCTGTACATCCGCAAAATCCATGCGGTTCCAGCGCGCATACAACGTCATGTCGCCGGTGACCGGTGTCGTGAAATCGAACCGCGATCCGCCGGTGCGCGCCGTGTACCAGCCGGCGAATGCGCGGCCGATGTTCATCGGTGTATCTGGCTGCGCAATGGTCTTACCATGCTGCACCTGCACTGGGGCGACGCTTGTGGAGGCGCCATTGCCGTCGAACTGAACCGTGTATGTGTTGAGCTTCCACTGTGCATACAGCGTCGCATCCGAAGAGCCGAGCGTGTATTGCGCGCCCGGCTTGTACGCCGTGCCGGTGCCATTGGCCTTGGTGTTCCAGCCGGTGAAGGTGTGGCCCGTGCGGCTGAACGCGTTCGCCGGCACAGTGACTTTGGCGCCGACGGCGCCTTTCACAGCCTGTGTGGAACCGCTGCCGCCGTTCGCGTTGAGGGCAAGGCTCACCGCTGAGACCTGCACGCTTGTGGAGAACAACTGGCCTTGGGCGCTGATGGTGATGCGGGCGGTGCCCTCGTTGTGCGCGGTAACGGTGCCGTTGGCGTCGACCGACAGCACCGCCGGATTCGACGACGTCCAGGCGCCACGGAGCTCGTACCGGCCGCCCATATAGGCGAGCTTGGCCTTGGCCTGCGCCTGCTGCCCCATCTTCAACTGGCTGGGCAGTTCGACGGAGACGCCCTGCGCAAGCTTGTCCGCGCTCACATTGACCGAGAACTCGTACGTTCCCTTGAGGTTCGTCGCGGTCTGTGAACCCTGCAGTGTCGACGCCATTTCACCCGACCACGTTGTGCCATACCTCGCGCCAGAGGCTCCAGCGAACCCGTAATACCGGTTCTCCGGGGTGATCAGCGCCACGTAGTGGCCGGTGGCACCGTGCGGCTCGTTGTTGAGTTCCTTGAGATAGTCCGCTTTTTCGGAAGCCCACAGATCGATGGCGCCGCGCATGGTAGGTGGTCCCCATGCCAGAATCTCACCCCAGGACCCGATGCCGTTGTATTGAGCCGTCCAGCAACTGTCGCCGTTGGGGCGCGTATGGCCCAGATCGTAGTCATATGCTTCAATCGCGCGCTGCAGTGCAATCAGCTCAAGCGCATTCGACCACTGCGGGCTCAGATACTCGCTTTCGGTCATGCCGATTTCCTGTAGGTACTCCGGCACGGTCAGATAGGCGCCGTTGTATGGCAGTTTGATGTTCGCGTCGGCGAGCGCGTCTTTGCGCCATGCGATCACGCCGTTGAGCGCCTGTGCATACACCGCCCGCTGGTCGACTGTGTCCCGAGTGAACACGGTCGTGCCGCCCTCCCCGAGCGAAACGCTGGTCGTGCCTCCGACGGCGCGGGACACGTCCGCCACCGGCGCCGGCGCAGACAGTGTGGCCGCCACCGGCCCATCGAGTGTGAGCGCCTCTTGTGCATGCGCTGCGGGAACGCCGGTTCCCAGCACTGCCAATACGGCGACGACTGCCACATTGCGTTGGATTCTTCTCATAGTGCTCCCTCGCCTCCTCATCGCTGATTATGCCGTAAACATAATTCATTCCCATACTAGCAAGGCAATCCGCGCCCAATCTTGCAAATAACTACACATTCACAGTGTCATTGCATCGACAAAAGGGCCGCGCAATGAACAATTCCATTGCGCGGCCCTTTTGGCTCTGCAGTGCGGCGGCTATGCCGGGCGATCAGTCGTAGAACGGCGTTGCGTACTGCGGCGTGGCCGGGTACAGACCCCACGAGATTGTGCGCTCCGCGATGTTGGTGAACGCGGCGTCCACGATCGTCACACGACCGGGCGCAACCGACACCACAAAGCCGGCGTGGCTTGCGCTCGTGGCCCATGTGGCGTCCCTGAACTTCCAGAACACGATGTCGCCCACCTTGGGGGTGTTGCTGATGCGGCCACGGCGCGCATACCAGTCGTAGTTGTGCTGCGGCCAGCCGGACTGCTTGCCGTTCACGGAACCGCCGTTGCACAGGAAGACGTCGTAGCCTGCTGAATGGAAGACGTACCAGACGAACGCCATGCACGGACCGTGCGGGCACACGATGCCGCCGTTGATGGCAAGCGCACCCGGGCAATCCGGGTGCTTGCCGCGCAGGCTGCGCGCCACGGAGACGAGCTTGTTGATGATCTCCTGCTTGCCGTGCTGGCGGCCGGTCGTCTTGTCGAAGTAGTACGGGCGCCCGCTGATCACAGCGGGTCCGTGCACCATGCGGCTCGACTGGGGATCGTAATACACCCGCTTGCCCTTGACGGTGGTAAAGCCCTTGGCAAGCGCACCCGTCTTCGGGTGCATGTAGTACCAGCCCTTGTTGATGTAGTGTTCGCCGTAGAGCATCTTGCCGGTGGTCTTGTGGTAGTACACCCACTTGTCGGCGTTGCGGTGGTAGACGAATTCATATTGCATGGCGCCGGTCTGGTTGTGGAAGTAATACCAACCCGTGTGCTCGGCGTCGTAGTTCACGTATTTCTCACCGTGAGCCATCTTGCCGGTGGTCCAGTCGTAATACACCCATTTGCCACCATTGGAGCTGATGTGCTTCATGCCTTTGGCCATGGTGCCGTCGGCTTCGAAGTAGTACCAGCCGCCATTGTGGCAGTGTTCGCGGCCTTTGATCATGTGGCCGTTGCCGTCATAGCGCACCCAACGCCCCTTGCCAGCGCGCAGGAAGACGTCTTTGTTGCGCGCCATGGCGCCGGTCTGCATGTCGAAGTAGTAGTCATCGTTGCCGATGCGCTTCTCGCCTTTGACCATGTGGCCGTGTTCGTCGTAGCGCACGGTTTTTCCGGGAAGGTCCTTGTTGGTGTTCTTCAGCATCTCGCCGTTGGCATCGAAGTAGTACCAGGCGTCGCTTTGACGGTCGTAGACCTCTTTGTCGCGCGCCTGCACGCCTTTGTCGAACCAATATCGCTTGCCGTCGTGCTCAACCCAACCGGTGTAGTCATCACTCGGCGGCGTCACACCGTCCTTGGCCGTCTTGTCGTCTTTGGTTTCGGCGCTACGCTGCTCGTCCGCGGCGCCTTGTTCGCCATCTTCGTCTGTGGTGGCGGTTTCCGGCGCCTCGGACTGGCTGGGATTGGACTCCTCCGTTGCGGCGGCATCATTGCCCGTGCCATCGGCCGGCTGCGACGAGCCGATGTCCGTGCCCTCGGGCTGGTGTGGGCTCTCTGTGCCATCAGTGCCCTCGCTGTCGGTGCCTGTGGCGCCGGCCTGCTGATCCTGCGCCTGCCCGGTGCCCTGATCGGCTCCATCTGTCTCGGACTCGTGTTGCGCGTCGACCTGTGCGGCATCATATACGGGAATGTCTTGCATCTGCGTGTCCTGCGCCATGGAAAGGGACGGATACACCAGTCCCTGTGCCACCGACGCGGCAAGAATGATCGCAGCCAGTTTGCGTTTGTGCATCCCTACCCCTTCCTTACTGCCGCCATGCTTTGCTGCACGTATGGCCTTGCGACCCCGCACAGGCCATCGTCGGATTCCGATGGCGGCGCATGGCACATGCAGACATTCTACGAGATTGAAACGATAACAAGCGGCGCGCGTAACGCACGCGTGCAATACCTACACATGCAATCCCAGTTCAACTACCGGCTCAACCGCGCGCTTCGCTGTGCGCGGCGGACCAATCGTCGTCCTAGACTGGCACCTATGAGTGAGGAACCAACCACAGTCGCTACACCGGCAGAGATGCGCATGCCCCCGCGCACCATGCTCGTCATTCCGTGCTACAACGAGGAGCCCGGACTGCGCACCACCGCAGGTGAGCTGCGGCGGATCCTGCGGCAGCTCATCGATGTGCATCAGATCGACGCGCGCAGCTGTGTGCTGTTCGTGGATGATGGTTCGAAAGACGGCACATGGGGTGTGATCCGCGCGCTGCACAATGAGGACCCCGAGTTGTTCCATGGCCTGAAATTGGCGCACAACAAGGGGCACCAGAACGCGCTGTTCGCCGGATTGATGCACGCCCTGCACTCGCCGGCGGATGTGGCCGTATCGATGGACGCCGACCTGCAGGATGACCCCGGCGCCGTGGGCGCCATGGTGGAGGCCTGGCGCGAAGGCGCGGAGATCGTGTATGGCGTGCGCGACAACCGCGAGACCGACACGGCTTTCAAACGCGGCACCGCGCACATGTTCTATGCGCTGATGAAGGGATTGGGCACCGAAACGGTGCCGGACCACGCCGATTATCGGTTGATGAGCCACACGGCGTTGGAGGCGTTGGCCCAATACCATGAATCAAACCTGTTCCTGCGCGGCATTGTGCCCTCGCTCGGCTTCCCCACCGCCAAGGTGTATTACAAGCGCGGCGAGCGCGTAGCGGGCGAATCGAAATACCCATTGCGCAAGATGGTCGCGTTCGCCGTGCAGGGCATCACATCGTTCTCCACAAAACCGCTGAGCCTCATCACCGGTACCGGCATCGTCTCGGTGTTCGTCGGCATCGCCATGCTCATCTACACGCTCATCTCCGTGTGCTCCGGCAACGCGGTGGCCGGCTGGGGGTCGATGATGTGCTCGCTGTGGATCCTGGGCGGATTGATCCTGGTGGCCTTGGGCATTGTGGGCGAATACATCGCCAAGATCTACATCGAGGTCAAGGCGCGGCCACGCTATATCATCGAAGAGACCATCTGAGTTTTCACATATCCGGGGACCACCACACGTCAAGGGGGCACAACCATGTCTCGCACCGCCAGCGGCACCGAAGGCAGTAGGGCAACAATCCCACAAGCACACCATCAGACAGCCGCCCATCCCGACCCGGCGGCAGGCCATCAGGGGGCGCAGCACGGCGCTCGCACCATCTGCGCGGCCATATCACGCTGGCTCCTCACCATCGCCATGGGGTTCGAAGCGGCTGTGGTGGCGTTGCTGCTGGTGCTCTCGCTCATCTTCACTTGTGTGTTCAAGCGCAGGAACGATGGCGTCGGCTCAGCCAGCGTCACCGAACTCGTCAACCCCCACCTGGGCGCGCCGTCATTCGCGTTCATCTGCGGGTGCGTCGTGCTGGTGGCCATGCTCATGCTCATCGTGCATGGCGCCGCGCGCGTCAAGCAACGCAACACATTGCTGTTCCTGCTCGCGTTCGTGACGATTGTGCAGATCCTGTGGATCACCGCGGTCGGCCTGACGACCTATGACTACCCCGATTCGCGGAGCCTCATCGACGGTGCCGATGCACTGCTCACTGGTGATGCAGCGCGGTATTCCCCTGATTTCTGCCCACCTGGCACCCAATCGGAAGTCTGTCTGTCACGCCCGCATGGCGTGCCGAGCCCGCACGCCTACTTCTCGTACTACCCGTTCCAGACGGGTCCGATGCTGTGGTATGTATTCGCCGGCTCGATATTCGGATCGCACAACATCATCGCGTTCCAGATCCTCAACGCGTTCGCGATCACCGGGCTCGTGGCCGCGCTGTGGCGATTGGGCACGCTCATCGGTCTTGATGACGCGGGCCATGCCGCCCTCGCCACCCTGCTCGCCACATGCGTGCCGCTGTTGATGTTCGCCACCTTCGTCTACCCGAACGCCGTCGGCTTCAGCATCACCGTGGCAGGGGTGGCGCTCATCGCGCAGGCGTTCCGCACACAGCGCGCATGGCAGTGCGTGCTGGCGCTTGTGGGCGGGTTCCTCGTCTGTGGCGTTGGCGTAATCCTCAAATCGACGTTCATCATCCTCATGCTCGCCGCAATCATCGGCATTGTGCTCGTGGTGGTTGCCAACCGCGAATGGTGGCAGGGCGCGGTGGCCCTCGTCTCGTTCGGCGGCGCGTACATGCTCACCAAACTGCCGGTGCGCATCATCGAGCACATCACCCATCAGGATTTCGGCAAGGGCATGCCCATGCTCTCGTGGATCACCTTGGGCCTCAATGAGCATGAAGGCACCACACCCGGCTGGTGGACCGCGATCCCCCTGAACACCTACCACAAGACCCACGGCGATTACGGGCAGCAGGCGCAGGTGGCCCAGGAATTCGTCATGGAACGCATGCGGCATTTCGTGCATGACCCAGGCGACGCCGTGGACTTCTTCTCGATGAAACTCTCGTCGGAATGGGCGGAGCCGACATTCATGACCTCGCTGTATTCGCAGCTTGGATCGTCGGCGCACGGATTCACCGGCCTGCCGCAGTGGCTGCTTTCGGGGACCGGCGCCGCACGCCTCACCTCGTATGAGAACATCGCGCAAACGGTGCTCTACGCGCTTGCGCTCATAGGTGTGATCGCGATGCTCGTCTCGGTCGTGCGCTCGGCCACACGCCCCATGGAAGACGCCATGATGTTCGCACGCACCTTCCTATGCGCGGCGTTCCTCGGTGGATTCCTGTGCTATCTCTTCTGGGAAGCGAAGGGCATCTATACATTGCCGTTCTATCTGCTGCTGTTCCCGCTCGCGGCGTACGGCATGCAAACAATAATGCGCGCGACGCACACAGGCGTCGCGCGCATACGCGGCAGGAGGGAACAGGCCTAGGCCATGCGGTCGTCGAGACGGTGCATAAAGGCGGCCATGTCCTGACGGAAGACAAACGTCATGCCGCCGAAGCTCCATGTGCCGTCATTGTTGCTGTAGCCCTGGGCGATGCCGGAGCCGCCAAGCCACTGCACTTCCTTGACATGCGGCGTCTCGGCGTTCACATCCGTGAAGTCGGTCTTCGGCGTCACGCCACCGGCCTTGCCGGCTTTGTCGGCGAGACGCTGGATGAACGCGGCCGCATCCTGACGGACGATCGGATTCATGCCACGGAACGTGGTCGTGCCGTCGGCCTCACGCCAACCGGTGGCCAGACCAGCATGCGCCATCCACAGGATGTCTTCGGCATGCGGCGTCTGGGCATCCACATCGGTGAACCGAGCATAGTCCGCAGCGGTAGGCGTCCACGTATCGGCGTCAAGCACATGGCGGCGCTGGGCCTCACGGCGGATGAACGCGGCCATGTCCTGGCGCACGACCGGACTCATGCCACGGAACGTGTACGTACCGTTGGATTCGAGCCAACCGGTGGCCAGGTCCTCATCGGCCATCCACTGGATGTCGATGTTGTGCGGCGTGTGGTTGTCCACATCGCTGAACAACAGTCGTTGCGGGTCGGAGCCAGCCTGCATCGGCGCCACCGTGCGCGTGAACGGCGCGGCCAGCTGCTGCATCGGCTTGCGCTGGATCGGCGTCATCACATAGTTCGCCTTGGTGGTGTCCACGTCGGCCGTACGGGCCCTCAGCGGGTTCCAGTCGTCGGCCAGCAGCATGACAGCAGGCTTGCCGTTGGTGTCGGTGTATTGCAGCACATACGTGGGCTGGCCGATGTACGTCCTCGTGTTCGGGTCCTGGTTGCCCCAGTTCTTGCGCGCCTCGGAGCGGCTCTGCAACTCCGTGAGCTTGGACCAGCCGTTCGGGTTGTTGAGGTTCGTCGTGGTGGCGAACTCGGTCTGCGTCGGATCCCAGTAATCCTGCGCCGAGGTGATCATGTAGTAGTGGCCGCGCTCCTTGAACAGCGAAGGCGCCTCACGTGAGCTGATGCCGGGCAGCTCGTATGAGCCGTTCGGATCGACGCCGGTGAAGGTGCTGTTGAGCCTGTACAGGCGTACCTTGTTCGTGCTCGAGATGATGTAGCCGTCACCGGTGTCCGGGTCCATCCATGCCGAAAGGTCGCGTGAGGCTGTCGGCGTGAGCTTACCGTCCACCATGACCTTCGGCTGGGCGTGCGTCTGACCGTCCTGCCACTTGACCGGCTCATACTTGCCGTCCACGGTGCTGGACTGGAACGCCACGAGCTGCGACGACGTGTAGCCGACCGTGCCTTCCCAATGGGCCCAGATCAGGTACTTGCCGGTCTTCGGGTTCTTGAGGATGTGCGGGCGCTCGATCTTGCAGCCGAGCGTCTTGTTCTGCAAGTACTGCGGGTGCTCCTTGACGAGCTTCTGGAACGCGGGGTCGTTGCTCGTGTAATCGAGCACCTTGCTCGTGAGGCCTTCGGCGTTGCCGTCGCAATACGACGCGGCGTTGCCGTCGTCGATGCTCAGCACCTCGTTCGCGAAGTCCCAATTCACCAGGTCCTTCGACTTGTACATGTTGATGGTGGTGTAGAGCCACTGGTTCTTGAACACGCCACCTGCGCCCTCGTAGCCGGTCGGCACGTTGTCGGGCGCGCCTTGGCCCACCCAGTAGAACGTGTCGCCATCCTTGAGCACCGAACCGCCGTGCGCTTGGATCACATTGCCGTCGGTGTCCTTCCATGCGGTCAGGTTGGTGAGCACCTGCTTCGGGGCGTCCTTCTTGTATTCATATACCTGCGGCGCGGCGGTGGCTGTCAGCTCGGTGGACTGCCCGTCGAACTGCAGCTGGACCTTCTTCGTGGCGCCCATGTTGTCGAGCGTGGGCTTGTCGTCGGCCCAGTACACGACCTTGCGCGTATTGCCGCCGTTGTCGTAGAGGGCGCTATACACGCCGTTCGCCTGCTGGTAGGTGCCGTCGACATAGCGGTAGCCCTTGAGCGCGAGCGTGGTCTTCTTGATCAGGTCGTATGCGGCGGTCGTCTTGACGTTGCCCGGGTCGTTGGCGTCGTTGTCGCTGTTGATGTTGAACGAGTCGTAGCCGACCATGCGGTACGGCGATGCGAGGCTCACGCCCTTGATGTCTTTCACGAGCAGTTCGCGGATCAGCCAGATGCCCTGCAGCTCGGAGTTCTTCGGCACGCCGGAGAATCCGCACGACCACGACGTCTCATTGCCGCTGCTGCAGCCGAATTCGCTGTCCATGTAGTCATAGCCGTCCACAACGGGGCCGCCGACGCCTTCCGGATTGCCAACCCAGTAGCCGTGGCCGGAAGTCGCGGTTGCATGCGCGGCCTTCATCTGCTCGGTGTAGTTGTTGAGTTTGCCGGCGTTCGAGAAATTGCCCCAGACGTACGGCGCCTTCGGGTCGTACTTCTGGATGGTGTCGCCGATGAACTGGTCCAGCTCGATCCACTGCGTCTTCGCCTGCTCGAGGTCGTTGCCGCCCGGCCAGTGCTCTTCGGACTCGGGTTCGTTGAACGACTCCCAGATCACGCCCTTGTTCGCGAACTTCTGGATGGCGTGCGAGATGGTGTCTTTGACCTGCTGCTTGGTGAACGACGGCACGGTCTTGTAGACCTCGTTCGGGTCCGGGTTTGTCACGGCCTTCGGGTCTGGGTTGCCCTGGCTGAAGTAGATGACCGGCTTGAGGCCGGCGTCAAGGATGTGCTGGACCACTTGATCAGGCAGGTCGGTGCTGGGCGTGCAATTGCCTGGCTTGGACTGGTCGCACGGGTAGTTCGCCACGTTCAGCGGGCTGATGAAATACGAGGTCTTCACGTACTCCATGCCGGATTCCTTGACGAGCCTGATCTGGTTGTCCAGCGACTTCAGGTTCGGTTCGGTCGGGCGCACGCCCGGGCCATTCCAGCCGTATTCGCCGGCCTCGAGCGGGCCAAGCTGGCCGTTGACCGTCTGCTGGCCCCACTGGTATGGCCACAGGAAATACGCGACCGTCTGATCAAACGGCGCGGTGCGCGAAGGAAGCCCTGAAGGGGCCACGTCCAACGCGGTCGTTGATTCTTCAACTGGATCAGCCAAGGCTTGACTTGTGGTGAGCCCTACCGTCCCCAACATGGCCACTGCGCATGTCATGGCGCAGATGGTCGAGTGATGAAAGAGTCGTTTCCCCTTCATTGCACCCTTCTTTCCTATATTATTTCGGTAATTGTTTCAGTGAATTCACCCTCGATCCACTTAAGATGCAGTATACAACCTCCTCCACAATATGTCGAGCAGCCTGCCTTTTGATGATGGATCAGATCATGCAACGCTTCCCTCTACCGGAGCACAGCGAATCATTGCGATACCCTAGTTCAGCTGGCGTTGAGTTTGCTTTCCTCCAGAGCAGTGGCGCTTGTCTGTTCGAGGTAATCCTTCACCTCGCCATGGTCGATGGTGAAGACACCCCAAATGTTCGAGTTTTCATCGAAGTCTGTAGGCACAGCGTACTTCTTGACCAGCTTGTCGCCCTTGTACAATTCCACTGTGGCACCGGAATCCTTCAATGGCAGATCGCCATAGTTCTCCCGCGAGTAATTGTGGATGTAGTAGGTGTACTTGCCAGCGTCGGAGGCCTTGAACGTCACGGTCTCCGGCCCCTCACCATTGGTGTCGTCCACATCGAGCGTGGCTATCTCGGAAGATTCCTCACCATAGGCCGCCATGTTCCGGAAGTACAGATGGTAATCGTACTGTCCATCATCTACGCCACTGGCGCCAAGCAGATGCGAATCCAAGTCGGTCGGGGTCTCATTCCAATTTAGGATCACTCGATATTCCGTGGATTCAACCGGCTTGGTGAGCGTGATGTTACGCTTCTTGGCTTGATCGAGGTGGATCTCCTCTGTATACTCCACATATCCATCATGGGTTGCGCGAATCTCATACTGATCTTCATCAAGGGTGATGAAGTACTCGCCATTCTTGTTGGTGTTGACGAACTCAATATCTCCGTGGCCCCCCTTAGCAATGAACTGCAGTCTCACACCCGGAAGCGGATCACCTGTGGCAGCATCCTTCACCACGCCGGACAAAAGGTAACGGCCTTTCTTGCCATCCTCCTTCTTGTCATCTTCATTTTTGTCATCCTTGGCGGGACATGCTGCCAAACCACTTTTGTGCAGAGGCTGTTTCGGGAAGATATCTGAATAATGGCCAATCTCAGGCTCAAACCCTAGAATCGCAAAGTTAAGTACTGGAATCTCAAGTGCCACTTTCGCGTCGGCCGTGAACTTGATACCTAGCACTGCCTTGAATTCAAATCCATCCGCGCGGTTGTATGTCAGCTCACCATCATGCAACCCTGGCATAATTGCGAGTTCAATGATTGGCCCCACAACTCCGTAAAGTTTGATTTTCGATTCAAACTTCACGCCTCCCATCACCTCAAATATGGCTTTGAAATTGGCATTATCCGAAACCGAGCAAGGTGCTTTGTCTTCCTCAGCTTTGGAATCAGTGAACTCATTGATCCCAGACCATTTCCCATTTTCGAATTTGACGCCCACCTCGAAGTGCTTAGCCCATGAATTGGAATACTCCAGACCAGCTTCGACGTTCAATTCACCCGCAGCCTTAACTGGGTTGTCGGCTGTGAACACTACAGGGATTGGGCCAACAGTGCACACCCAAATTTTCTTGATCCTGTAGAGCGTAGCAGCTGCAGAGCCCTTCAACGGCTTCTCTTTGCTAGCATTAAACTTCTCTTTGCTAGCATTAAAACTGGCAAAAATCTGAGCTGTAAATTCTGCATCAATATTGCCATGGAAATCAAGACGGAAGTACTTCAACTCGGGATCGGGAAGAGCCTCCATTCTCTGGATAAAAATGTCACACTTTTGCCACACTTGTCAGTTTAGTAATTCGTCAACAAAGTCTTCGTCAAGTGTGCGATAGCCAAGCGCGCACATGGGCCGGTTATTGATCTCGATTAGGATGATTTGTCGCCCCTCTTCCGACAGGTGCGAATATACTGCTCTCCCGAATGCGGCATCCTTTCGGACTGGTTTTCTGAGCAATCACCAATCCAACTGATGTTGCACTTTCATTTAGACAATGTGTAAGGGCCGGAAAACACGGCTTGCAAAATATGACGGAGGGCAATAATCCACCTTGAGAATTAAGCAATAAATGTGCACCTCCAGTTCCAATTTGCCGTCTCCTCCCCGCTTGCCACCGTGGTGCCGCGTTTGATTAACTCTCGCAGACTCACCCTTTTCGCTGCCCGCAGCGGGGATGGCGTGCCGTCAAGCCACCCGGACATGGCCTGCACACGGGGATTCCAAGCAGACATGCCCCCATAGACCTGACAGGGAGGCCGCGGAATACAGCTATGCGCGGGCAAACCGTACACGATATCCTGACACGTCGCATAAGACACACTTTTTGTCACTTAACCGGCTCTTCCCTTTTTAGTGTGTAAGGGCCGTGCTCCATCATTTGTTGTGTGAATGATAAAAAGAATGGGGCACGGCCTGTCCCTGATTTTAGCGTGTTCGATGGTCAGCGCCTGTTGGGGCTGGATCGGTTGGGTCTTCGCGCCCGGTCCATGCGGTTTCTTGGTCGCGGGGACGGTTCGGGCGTGTGGCAGATCCGCTGCGACACGGGGGACGAATCGGCGCGGACGTGTGTCTCGTGCGGCTGCATGTGCCGGGTGCGCACCTCGCGTGAACGCACCGTCGTGCACGTGCCCCTGGGATCGGACGCGATCCATCTGAAGGTGCGGGTGCGCTCCTATGAGTGCGTCGCGTGCGCGCGTATGTGGCACGACGACCTGGGGGCGCTGGCGTCGGGACGCACGCTGCTGTCGCGGGCCGCGGTGGACTGGGCGCTTCGCCGCGTCGCGTTGGAGTCGGCGTCGGTGGCGGCGTGCGCGCGCACGCTGGGCTGCTCGTGGAACGCGCTGGACCGGGCGGTGCGCGCGGCCGGCATGCGGATCCTGTCCGAATCCGACCCGTACGGGGCGGTGACGCGCATCGGCGTGGACGAGCACGTGTGGCGCCACGGCGCATCCGGCGACCGGTACGTGACCGTGATCGTCGACCTGACCCCGCGCGCCGACGGCAGACCGGCCAGACTGCTGGACATGGTGCCGGGCCGTTCGGCGCAAGCGTTCGCGAACTGGCTCGAAGCGCGGGGCGCACGCTTCCGCGACCGCGTCGAGGTCGTGGCCATGGACGCGTTCTCCGGATGGAAGCAGGCCGCCGCCCGCATGCTGCGCACGGCGGTCGAGGTCATCGACCCGTTCCATGTCGTGCATCTGGCTGCCGGCAGGCTCACCATGGTGCGCTGCCGCCTGCAACGCGAGGCCACGGGCCGGCGCGGCGTCAAGGGCGAACGCCTCTACGACTGCCGGCGCGCCCTGCTCAAGACCGCCTCGCTGCGCACCCCACGCCAGAGGGAACGCGTCGACGCACTGCTCGTCGACCCCGTCAACGACGCGCTGAGGCTGGCGCACGGCGCCTACCAGCGCATCATCGCCTGCTACCGGCACAAGGACCCGCGCCGGGGCCGACGCATGATGGGCGCGCTCATCGACGCACTGGCCGAACCGACAGCCACACGCCGCTGCCCCGAGCTGCGATCCCTGGGGCGCACCCTGAAACGACGCCGCGCCGACATCCTGGCCTACTTCACGCACCGACACTCGTCCAACGGACCCACCGAAGCCATCAACGGCCGACTTGAGACCCTGCGCGGCATCGCCATGGGATTCGACAACTTCGAACACTACCGCCAACGAAGCCTCATCCACTCCGGAAGAATCAAAGACATCCTTACACACTAAAAAGGGAAGAGCCCCCAAAGGATGCGCCCTTGATTGTATGATTGGCCGCTTATCGACGGTCGAAGCGCGCGCCCTGCGGGTCGCTCTGCTTGGCGAAGAGTACAATCGCAGTCACTGCGCCGGCGAGCATGATGAGCGAGCCAATCAGGACGCCGGCCATGCCGCCTCCGACACCGCCGCTGCTGCTGCTCAGGCCGGAAGTCACCGCGCCGATCGTCGAGAAGGAGATCACCATGGCACCCACTACCTCGATGCCGTAGGGGAGCGCGACCCAGCCGCCCGGCAGGTTCGCGTCGTGCACACGGCGCACGGCGAGCGCGATCTGCGGCACAAGTATGGCGAGGCCCCAGATTGCGCTCAGCACATTGAAGAAACTGGAGGCGCGGGTGAGCAGGTTGAACACGAAGGAGACGAGGAAGAGGAACAGCATGACCCACCAGAACTCGCCGCGCGAGGCACGGCCCGAGAACGTGGCGTACTTGGTGAAGAAGCGCTTGATGGCATTCACGAAGTCGATGCCATACCACGGCATGTTGATCGGCGGTTCAGCCGCGGTGGCACCGTAGGGGGCGCCCACCGGCATGCCGGGCTGCGCTGGAGCATAGCCCGGGGCTGCCGCCGGCGGCATCTGGTCGTACGATGGCGTGCCCGCGTACGGCAGGCCCGTGCTCGTCGTGTACGAAGCGGCGGGCGCAGGCGGCACGTTCGCCATCGGCGCTCCATATGTCAGCGTGGCGGCGGGCGCGGGCGGCACGGTTGGCGCCTCATATGTCGGGGTGCCGTAGGTCGCGGCGGTCGGGTCGACGGGCGCCGGCGCAGGGTAGACGGGCGCGGTATACGCCGGAACGGCCGGCGCAGGTGCATTGAACGCCGCCGCGTTTGGATCGACTGCCGCAGGGGCGCCGCCGTAAGCAGGTGCGTTGAATGCCGCGGCGTTCGGATCCACCGGCGCGCTGTACGCGGGTGCGCTGAACGTCGCTGCAGACGGGTCTGCGGGCGCACCGTACGCCGGCGACGGGTTCGGTGCAGGCGTGCTCGTCTCCGTGAACGTGACGGACTCACCGTAGAGAACCGGCGCGGGTTCGTTCGGCTGCGGCGCCCGCGGCGCGCTGCCTGCTGGATTCGCGGAGTCGTACACGGGGGTCGGCTCCTGGGGCGCTTGCGGGTCAGGCGTGGCAAACGGGTCGGTCATGATTGGCTCTCCTTGGTGTCAGTGTTGTACAGTGCCGCTAACGTTTGCAAACAGCGATGATCGCAACACAGCAATATGGTGGTTCTGAGTATATGGCACACTGATTTGCGCGGCAATTCGGTGTCCGAAAACGGTTGCATCGCCGTGGCATGGCGACGTCCTTGTCGCCGCATATGCGGGCAATGCGAAAGGCCGCACCACAGTGGTGCGGCCTTCATGCTGGGGCGCCGGCGCTATGCGCCGTCCCAATCAGTATCCGAACCGTCAGGCGGCGTCTGCGGCAGGGGCGTCGGCCTTGTCCAGGTCGTCTTCCGTCTTGCCTTTCGCGAGCGTCAGATCAACGGGGGAAGAGCTGTTCTCCCACGGTTCCTCCCACGGATCGTAATCTGGGTTCTGCTGCTTGTAGACGTAGACGCCCACGACTGCGGCGAGCAGGGCGCCGAAGAGCAGCGCGAAGAACTTCCAACCGTTTGAAGACTTATGATTCTCCATGACGGCTCCTTTCCATGTTGGCGTTGACCGGTGTCCCCAGCCAACTCTGCTCTCCATCATAAAGCCAAGGCCGCATCTGCGCGACCGCATTGTGCTGATGGCAAGTCGGGTTCGGCTGGCATGCACACCCGCCTTCCAGCTTACCCCATGCGCGCGCGGGAACCGGTCGGGCTGTGCGCATTGGTAGGGTGGCGGGTATGGCACATCAACGTTTCAGTCTGTTCCCCGATTCCCCCCATATGCGGCAGGTGTTTTCCGCGCGCTCCATCCGCGCCCGCTGGCGCAACAACGACCCCGTGGTGACCGTTGCGATCATGCTGGTGTGCATCGCGCTGTGGATCGTGGAGCTGCTGCTGGGTTTCCTGGCGCCGCAGCTGCTCAATGGATTGCTGCAGTTCGGCATGTTCCAGCCGGCTTCCGCGTTCCGCGAGCCGTGGACGTTCATCACGTCGATGTTTCTGCACGAACCACGGTCGATATTCCATATCCTGTTCAACATGCTCACATTATGGGCGGTCGGGCCGTTCCTCGAACGCCTCATGGGGCACTGGGCGTATCTGGTGCTGTATGCCGTCTCGGGCATCGGCGGCGGCATGGGCATGATGGTGTGGGCCGCGTTGAGCGGCAACCAGTTCAACTGGCTCACCGCGTCGTATGGCGCGTCGGGCGCGCTGTTCGGTCTGTTCGCCGCGTGTCTCGTAGTCTACCGCAAGGTGGGCGAGGACCTGCGCTCGATGCTCATCTGGATGGGCATCAACTTCCTGATGCCGCTCATCACACCGAACATCGCCTGGCAGGCGCATCTGGGCGGATTCGTCGTGGGAGGTCTGCTCACGCTGCTCACCATCGACGGCGTGCCCGCGCTGCGGCGCACATCGACGCTTGTGCGCATCGGCATCTATGGCGGTGTGTTCGTGGTGATCATGGCGGTGGTCTTCGCGTTCTGCAACGCGGGCAATCCGGCGTTGCAGCCTATGGTCTGGACCGCCAATCTGGGGTGACTGACGACGCTCAAGAGAATTACACACATGTAGTTATCCACACATGTGGAAAACCTTGTGGATAAGTCGGGGATATCGTGAGGATTCAGGCGAAAGTTATCCACAGGGTAATCCACAAATGTTGATATCTCTATGGTTCGCCACTTGTGGACAATGTGGATAGAAGTTATCCACATTGCTGAGAATCGGCGGAATTCCAAGCATAATTAGGGATTCTCAATACAGCGAATCCCATATATAGTGGCAATCCAGCTATCCACATTTCACGTTATGTCAGAACATATGCTGACCCTGTGTGTATGACGTCCGTCTGGGGGTTTCTGAGGTTTGTCATGACTCGGAGGGTACAGCATAACGTTCGTCTGGGAATGATGCTGGGAATGATGTTCCTACAATGGTGCTATGCCGAACCATATCCCCCGTGATGCCGCGCCGCACGCGAGCGACATCACGCGAATCCACATATCCGAGGCCACGCGCGCGTTCATCGACGCGCATGCCGGCGAAGACCCGCGCGACCTCGCCCTGCACGCTAAGCGCGGCGAGCCGGGGCTCGACCTGCCGTTCGCGCTCGACCAGATCGCCGGACGGCGCATCGCACGCACCAAACTGCCCGCGTGGGCGGCGTGCGACGACGTGATCTACCCCGCGCGTGTGTCGATGGAGCAGTGCTCGTCGCAGTTCACCGCGCACACCAAGGCCCGGCTGGCCTGTGAGCTCATCGCCGGCCTGCCGCACCCCACGCGGCTTGTGGACTTGACAGGTGGCTTGGGCGTGGATTTCTGGGCGCTCGCGCAGCGGTTCGACGAGGCGGTGTATGTGGAACGCCAGCCGCAGCTGTGCGCGCTCGCCGCACACAACCTGCACGCGCTCGGCGTGCGCAACGCGCGTGTGGAGCGCGCCGACGGCGTGGAGTTCCTGCGCACCATGCCACCCGCCAGCATGATTTATGTGGACCCCGCGCGCCGCGATGCACACGGCTCGCGTACCTACGCGATCGAGGACTGCACGCCGGACGTGCTCGCCCTGCGCGACGAATTGCTCGCCAAGGCACCGGTGGTGATGATCAAACTCTCGCCGATGCTCGACTGGCGCAAGACGGTGGAGGATTTCCAAGGGATGGTGCAGCGTGTGGCCGTGATCTCCACGGGCAACGAGTGCAAGGAGCTGCTGCTCATGCTCACGCGCGCGCCGCATGGTGATGTGCGCGTGGATTGCATCAATGACGGCGACACGGTGACATTCACCACCGCCGAGGACCAGCGGCCGTCGATCGCGCCGGCCGGGTCGATCGAGCGGATGCGCTATCTGGTGGAGCCGAACGCGTCGATCATGAAGGCGGGTGCGTTCGCCGCACTGCAACGGCAATGCCCCGGCCTTGCGCAGATCGGCCCGAACAGCCACCTGTTCGTGGGCGAACAGCCGGTGGGGGCGGTGCCTGGGCGCGCGTTCGAGATCGCACGCACAGGCGGCATGGGCAAGCGCGAACTCAAAGCGCTGCTGGAAGGCGTGACGCATGCGAACATCGCCGTGCGCAATTTCCCGCTCACCGCGCCGCAGCTGCGCAGGAGACTCAAGCTAAAAGACGGTGGCAGCAACTATCTGTTCGCCACAACGGACGCGGGCGGGCGCCATGTGCTGATCCTCGCGCACAAAGCCCCGCCCGCAACCACATGAATATGGGCGCTCAGCGCCAGCCCACGGTCATCAGGAACCCGACCAGGATGAACCCGAACGCGATGGCAAGGTTCCAGAAACCGATGCCCGGAATCGGGTAGGTGTTGTTGGTCAGGTAGAACACCACGGCCCAGACGAGGCCGATCACCATGAGCGTGCAGAACAGCGGCACATACCAGCTCGGGTTGGCTTTGGTGCCCTTGATGCTCTCTTCGACGCGCTTGGAGTTCTCCTTCTGGCGCTGCATCATGCGGCGCATCTGCGGGGTCAGCTGGGATTCGTCCACTGTGGAATCGAGCACGCTCTGGATCTTGCCGAGCGGAATCTCGTCGTTCTCCACATAGGTGGCGGCCTCGGCCAGCGTGGGGTGGTCGTCGTGCGCGCCCTTGCCCTGATCGGCAGTGGTTGGCTCGGCTTCCTCAACCGTCACGCTCGCCTCAACCTCAGTCTGGCCATCCGTGGGTGTTTTGTGCAGCTCTTCGTCAGCCATTTGTCTTATCTCCTTTAATAGGCTACTGGTTATCATAGTGGTTGCACTCGAAACGCGAAGTCCACAACGGCCATTTGAGCAAAATCACCATATTTCGGAGGCGGCATGGCGAAGCGTACACCCAAGCACGGCACACGGAAAACACTGATCGGCAGTATTTCCGTGTTCCTGGTGATCATATTCGCGGGCTTTCTGCTCGTCACCAACATGCGCGTCAACCGCACGACCACGGTCTCATCCGACGCCGCGGAGCTCGTGGAGAACCGCGTGAAACAGGCCGACAGGCTGCAGCAGGAGGTCAACGAGCTCAGTGCGCAGGTGGGCGCCCTGAGCGCGCAGGAGGACAGCCGCAAGTCCACGGCGAGCGAGAACGCAGGCTCGAGCACGATGCTCCCGGCGGTGGAAGGCCCTGGGATCACCGTGACGCTCAAGGATTCGTCGATGTGGCAAAGCGTGGCCGACACCGCAGGCTCAAGTGTGGACTGGGACAAATACGTGGTGCACCAGCAGGATGTGGAGGCCGTGGTCAACGCGCTATGGGCCGGGGGTGCCGAATCGATGGAGGTGATGGGCCAACGCCTGCTGCCCACGTCCGCGGTGATCTGCTCGGGCAATGTGCTGCTGCTGCAGGGCAAGAAGTATTCGCCGCCGTTCACGATCTCCGCGATCGGGCCGCCCGAACTGATGAAGCATGCGCTCGACAATTCGCGGGCCGTGCAGATCTACAAACAGTATGTGGACGCGTTCGGCCTGGGGTATGAGGTCAAGGACGAAGAGCGTCTGGAATTCGCGAGCACACCGCTGCTGCTGCAGCCGCTGCAGTACGCGCGCGTGGACGAATAGTCCCGTACATCAACAGGGAGATACACGAGGGGAATCATGAAACACAGCCAGCGATCCGCGCCCGCGCCTCGCCGCAGCGTCTCGCGGTCGATCATCACGGTCATCGCCGAGGTCCTGCTCACCTTCGCTGCGATCTGCGGCCTGTACGTCGCATGGATGCAGTGGTGGACGGGCGTGGAATCCGCGCATGTGCAGGAAGAGACGCGCCAACAGGTCGCCTGGGCGCAGCCCGACGCCGGCGGCGCGCTCACGATCGCGCAGCCGCAGCAAGGCGAGCCGCCCGTGCAGCCCGAATCCGCGCGCGTCGGCGAGCTGATGGCGCGCGTGTACATTCCGCGCTTCGGCGACCAGTGGGAGCGCAACTTGGTGCAGGGCACGTCGCTCGTGGAGCTCAACCAGCACGGGCTGGGGCATTACGAGACCTCGCAGATGCCCGGCCAAGTGGGCAATTTCGCGATCGCCGGCCACCGCAACGGCTACGGCCAGCCGCTCGGCGACGTGGACCGGCTGCAGCCGGGCGACGCGATCGTGATCCGCTCGCAGGACTACTGGTACGTCTACCAATACACGAACTACACAATCGTGACCCCGGACGACGGTTCGGTGATCGGGCCGAACCCCGAACACCCGGGGGAAGCGCCGACCAAGCGCATGATCACGATGACCACATGCGAGCCGAAATACACGACGCCCACGCACCGCTGGATCAGCTTCGGCGAACTCGCATACTGGGCCAAGGTGGCTGACGGCATTCCGCAGGAGCTCGCCAAGGAGGGGCCCGACGGCGCCGTGCAGTTCGTGAACAACGAGAAACAGTCGTTCTTCACATCGATCGGCTCGCTCGCGCCGTACGTGTGGGGCGCGCTCGCCGTCTACGCGCTCGTGTTCGCGGCCGCCGCCGTCGCATGGCGCTGGCCGGCGCTGCGCGCGATCCGCGAAGGCCGCAAGCCGCTGCCCGACGCCGACATCTACGGCTGGCTGCTGCGTCACCAGCCGGGCGCCGCGCCGGTGCGCTGGCTGCTCGTGCTGCTGCTCGTGTTCGCCGCGGTGTGCGCGCTGTTCCAGTGGGGATTCCCGTGGGCCGCCGGCAATATCGAGTTCCTCAAACAGATGTCGAACTACGTGACGATCTGACGACCAGACAAGAGAGAGCCCTAAGATGAATGCTATGGAACAGGCCAACGACCACACCACCGGAGCCGCGGATGACGCCGCGCGCATCCTTGTGATAGACAATTACGATTCGTTTGTATACACGATTGTCGGGTATCTGAAGACATTGGGCGCCGAGGTGACCGTGGTGCGCAACGACGCTTTCGACGCGCAGGCGGACGGTGCGCTCGACGGCTATGACGGCGTGCTGATCTCGCCTGGCCCTGGTGCGCCCGCCGACTCCGGCGTGAGCGAAGACGTGATCCGGCTGTGCGCGCGCGAACGCAAGCCGATGTTCGGCGTGTGCCTGGGCATGCAGGCGCTCGCTGAGGTGTTCGGCTGCACGGTGAGCCACGCGCCGACGATCATGCACGGCAAGACGAGCCTTGTGGAGCATACGGACGACGAGATCTTCGCGGGCGTGGCGAACCCGATGGTCGTCACACGCTACCATTCGCTCGCCGTGGAGCCGCAGTCGGTGACTGGCGAGCTCGAGGTGACCGCGTGGACGGTGGACGACCACATCGTGCAGGCCATCCGCCACCGTGAACTGCCGATGGTCGCCGTGCAGTTCCACCCCGAATCGGTGATGACGCAGGATGGCTACCGTGTGTTCGCCAACTGGCTCGCCGAGTGCGGCCAGCAGAGCGCAGTGGAGCGCAGCATCGGCCTGCAGCCCAAGATCGTGCGCTGACAGACGGATTCGTCCGAGGTCCGCAGACGCGGCCCGATGTGATTGCGGGGCGTGTGCAGTGTGCACACGCCCCGCAATCACAGTGTTGGCAACCCTAACGGATTAGTCGCCGTTGTTGTTGCCCGAGTCGCCGTTGTTGTCGTTGCCGCTGTTTGAGCTGCTTTCGCTCGGGTTTGGGCTCGGTTTGTCCGGCGCCTTCGTCTTCACCGTGACCTCGGAGCCCTTGTCGACGCTTTCGCCGGCGTTCGGCGAGAACGAGTCCACCGTGGCGTCATCGCTCGAGTTGCTGCCGTCGGCGAGCTTGAGTGTCAGTCCGGCGTTCTGCAGCGTCTGCTTGGCCTCGCTGAGTGTCATGCCGTTCAGGCTTGGCACCTGCACCTTCTCCTTGCCGGTGGAGACCCAGATCGTGACGACGCTGCCTTGCGTGACCGACGCGCCCTGGTCGGGGTCGAGCCTGATCACCGAACCGCTCGGCACGGTGTCGGAGGCCTCGGTGAGCACCGTGGTCGTCAGGTGCATGTCGGTGAGTTTCTTGACGGCGTCGTTCTGCGAGAGGCCGACGATGCCGTCCGGAATGCGTGTCATGCCCGACGAGACCCACAAGCTGATCGTGGAGCCCTTGGGTTGCGATGTGCCCGAAGCCGGGTCGGTGCGCGTGACGCAATCCTTCGTCACCGTGGCGCTGTCTTCGGTCTGCACGGCCGGGTTCACCTCGAATCCAGCCTCTTCGAGTGCCTCGCGCGCCATGTCCTGCGAATAGCCGGTCACGTCGGGCACCTTGATCGAGCGCGGGCCCGTGGAGAACCACACGTTGACCGTGCTGCCCTTCTGCACGCTCTTGCCGCCCGCCGGGTCCTGTTTGGTGAACATGCCTTCGGGCTTCGACGAATCGGTGTCCTGCTTGATGCTCGCGCGCAGGCCCAGGTCCTCGAGCTGCTTGCGTGCGCGCGCCTCGGTCGTGCTTTCGCCGAACGTCGGCACGGTCACGAACTGCGGCTCGTTGCGCTTGTGGTTCCACACGAGGAATCCGGAGAGCAGGCCGAGCACCACGAGCACGCCGATGATCGACCATGCGATCGCGACATTCTTCTTGTGCTTCTTCTGCGCCACGGCCGCGCGTTGCTGCGCGCGCGTCGGCAGCTGCGTGCCCGTTGCGGGCGCGCCGACCTGCTCGAACTGCCCGGTGACGGGGTTGAACGCCTGCGTGGGCGCGCCCGGTTCGGTGACCGGCGACGTGTAGGGCACGGTCTTCGCGTTGTCTTCGGCCTGCTTGCGCGCCTTCATGTTGGTCAGGTCGGTGAGCGGATTGAACGCGGCCGCCACCGGCATACCGCCGTTCATGAACGCGAGGATGTCGTTCTTGAACTCCGTGGCCGTCGCGTAGCGGTTCTGGCGGTCCTTGGCCATGGCCTTCGCGCAGATCGAATCCCACATGACCGGCAGGCCGGGCACGATCGCACTCGGTTTGGTGGCCACTTCGGACACATGCTGGTAGGCGATCGCCACGGCGGAGTCGCCGGTGAACGGCGGCCGGCCGGTGAGCATTTCGTAGAGCACGCAGCCCGCGGAGTAGAGGTCGGAGCGCATGTCGACGCTTTCGCCGCGCGCCTGCTCGGGGGAGAGGTACTGCGCGGTGCCGACGACGCCCTGCGACTTGGTCATCGTGGTGGCCGAATCGTCGAGCGCGCGGGCGATGCCGAAGTCCATGACCTTGACCACGCCCTGCTCGGAGATCATGATGTTGCCGGGCTTGATGTCGCGGTGGATGATGCCCATGCGGTGCGAATACTCGAGCGCGGAGAGCAGGCCGATCATCACATGCTCGGTGTCGCGCTGCGACAGCGGGCCGTTCGCCTTGATGATGTCGCGCAGCGTCTGGCCCTTCACATACTCCATCACCAGATAGGGCAGGTGCTCGGTCTGGCCGTTGTCGAGCGTGACGACCTCTTCGCCCGAATCGTAGATGTTGACGATGTTCGGGTTGTTCATCTGCGCCACCGAGTGCGCCTCGCGGCGGAAGCGCGTCAGGAAGATCTCGTCGTGCGCAAGGTCGGGGCGCATGATCTTGATCGCCACGGTGCGGCCCAGACGCGTGTCGAGTGCGACATGGACCTCGGCCATGCCGCCCCGCCCGATGAGCTGGCCCAGCTGATAACGACCGCCGTCAAGAGTGGTTGGCATTGTGCTGCTCATTGCTGCTCCTTCGCTTGCAGGCGTGTGCCAGGTCGTAGAGTCGAATGGAAGAGTGATTGTGCGTGGTCCTCATCGGCCGTGCGCGGCAGCATGCCGGCCGGGTCGTGGTGCGGCGCGCTCACCACGCGGCGCGGCATGCGCGCGCTCGAGGTGATCATCGTCGCGTCCGCAGCGCTTGTCTGCTGGTCGAGCAGGCGGCGCTGGATGCGCGTGAGGATGCGCGCCACGGTCAGCGCGTCGTTCGGGCGGTCGAGCGGGTCCTTCGACAGCATCGACATCACGAATTGCGACAGCTGGAAGTCGACGCTCGCCGGCAGCGGCGGTACCGGGTTGTTCACATGCGCGGCCGCGATGTCGACGGGCGTGGCGCCGGTGAACGGGCGGTGCCCGCACAGGCCTTCGTACGCCACCACACCGAGCGAATAGATGTCGGACTGCGGCGTGGCGTGCTTGCCCTGCGCCTGCTCGGGCGAGATGTACTGCGCGGTGCCGACGACCATGCCATCCTGCGTGATCTGCTCCTGGTTCGTGGAGTACGAGACACCGAAATCGGTGATCTTGACCTCGCCGTTGTCGGAGACCATGATGTTCGCCGGCTTGACGTCGCGGTGGATCACGCCGTGCGAATGCGCCACGAACAGGCCGCGCGCCACCTGCACGAGGATCGGCAGCAGCTCGGTGGGGTCCATCGGTCCGTTGAGCTCGTGGAACAGGTCGGCGAGCGATTTGCTCGGCACGTATTCCATGATGAGGAACCCGATGCCGTCGTGCTCGTAATACTCGAACAGCGCCGCGATGTTGGGGTGCGCCAGATTCGCGGAGTTGCGCGCCTCGGCACGCAGCCTGCGCAGTTTCGATTCCTGGTTCGTCGTGTCGGTGCGCAACGCCTTGATGGCCACCGGGCGCCCGAGCTGGATGTCGAACCCTTTCCACACTTCGCCCATGCCGCCTTGCGCGAGCCGCGAATCAAGGCGGTAACGGCGGTGAATCAGCTGTCCTTCAATGAGTCTCATTGGTTCAACGCCTCCTTCATTACTGCCGTCATGATTGGTCCTGCTGCAAATGATCCATATAAATCCACATTGTGTACGACGACCGCCACTGCGATCTTGGGGTTGTCCGCCGGCGCGAACCCGATCGTCCAGCCGTCGATCGAACTGTTGTCGACGCCGATTTGCGCGGTGCCGGTCTTCGCCGCCACGCGCACGCCGGGGATCTCGAGGTTCGGGTTGCCTTCCGTCACCACGGCCTCCATCGCCTCGGTCAGTTTCTTGGCGGTGTCTTCGCTGAACGCCGTGCTCATCACCTGCGGTTTCGTGTCCGGCAGCACCGAAAGGTCGCTGAACCGCACACGGTCCACGAGCGTGGGCTTCATGACCTTGCCCTTGTTGGCCACCGCCGCGGCCACCATGGCGTTCTGCAGCGGGGTGACGAGTGTGTCGCCCTGCCCGATCGAGGCGAGCGCGAGCTTGTCGCCGGCGACGTTCTGCGGGAAGCGCGAAGCCACGGCGCGCATCGGCAGGCCGGTCGAATCCGACCCGTCGATCGTGATCGTCGAATCGAAGCCGAGTTTCTTGGCCATGTCCGACACCGTCTCGTCGCCAAGCGCCACGCCGAGCTGCGCGAACGCGGTGTTCGACGAATATGCCATGGCGCTCTTGAGCGAGATCTTGCCGTCCGAGCCGTCGCCGAGCGACGACGAGTTCGTCAGCTCGGTCTGCGTGCCGGGCAGCGTGTAGGCGGAGCCGGCCGGGATCTGCGAATCGAGCTGGTATTTGCCCGATTCGAGCGCGGCGGCCGCCACCACGGTCTTGAACGTGGATCCGGGCGGGTAGAGCTGGCTCGTGGCGCGGTTGAGCATCGGGTTGGACTCGTCGTTCACCAGTTCGGTGTACGCCTTGCTCGCGGAACCGGTGTCGTGCGTCGCCAGCGCGTTGGGGTCATAGCTCGGCGAGCTGACCATGGCCAGGATGCGGCCGGTGCTCGGTTCGATCGCCACGACGGAGCCGTCCTGGTCGCCGAGCTCCTGCGCCGCCACGGTCTGCAACGTGGTGTTGATCGACGTCTCGATCGAGGCACCGCGGTTCTCCTCACCGGTGAACACGGCTTTGATCCGCTGCCAGAACAGGGCATTCGATTCACCCGTCAGCAGGTCGTTCTCGGAGGCTTCGATGCCACGGTCGGCGTTCTGCGTGACCGAGAAATACCCGGTGACCGGCGCATAGAGCGCGCCGTTCGCGTACGAGCGCTGGTACGAGAACGCGTCGTTGACGGGGTCCGATTTGGCGAGCACGGTGCCGTCGGAGGCGAGGATCGCGCCGCGCGGCGCCCCGTACATGTGATAGAGCGAACGCGTGTTGCGCGCGTCGTGCGAAAGCGAGTTCGACTGCACGGTCATGATGATCGACGACGAGATGCCGAGCACCACGAACAGCACGAGCACAGCGGTGAACAGCTGCCTCAGGCTCTTGTTCATGATTCGTCACCTCCCGCGGTGTCGTCGGTGGAACGCAGCGGCGCGAACACCTCGGTCGCCTCGCCGTCCTGCACGGGCGGCGCCGGCGGGGCCGCGTGCGCGCCATGCCGCGGGGCCGGCGGCACGACGGGCATGGCAGCGGTGTGGCCGGGCTCGTCCCCCTGCGCCGTGGCCGTCGCGCTGCTGTGGCGCGGCGTGTCTTTCTGCTGCTGGCGCTGCTGGAGCGCAGAAAGCGCCTCCATGCGGAACGTGTCGCTCATCGTGTCGACCTGCGGCTTGTTCGCCGCGTTCGACATGATCACGAGCAGTGCGGCGAGCACGTAGTTCGCGATCAGTGACGAGCCGCCGGCCGCCATGTACGGCATCGTCAGGCCGGTCAGGGGGATGACGAGCGTGATGCCGCCGACCACGGTGAACACCTGGAACGCCATCGTGAACACGAGCCCGGAGGCGAGCAGCTTGCCGAAGCCGTCCTTGATCTTCATCGCCACGACCATGCCGGCCGCGATGACGAGCAGGTAGAGCAGCAGGATCGCGAAGATGCCGACGAGGCCGAGTTCCTCGCCCGCGGAGGCGAAGATGAAATCGGAGTTGGCGAGCGGTGTGATGGCCGGGTGCCCCTGGCCCAGGCCGGTGCCGAACAGGCCGCCGGCGGCGAGTCCGAACAGGCCCTGCACGATCTGGCTCGAACCGCCCGGATAGCGGTTGTAGATCACCGGGTCGAAGGGGTGCAGCCACGCTTCCACGCGGTATCCGACGTGCGCGAAGATGCGCGCGGCCGCAATGCAGCCGATCGCGAAGGCGACGCCGCCGATCAGGATCCAGCTCGACCGCCCGGTGGCCACGTACAGCATCGCCACGAACATCGCGAAGAACATGAGCGAGGTGCCCAGGTCGTGCTGCACGATCAGCACGCCCATCGAGGCGATCCACACGATGACGATCGGGCCGAGGTCCTTGAGGCGCGGCAATTGCAGGCCGAGCACCTTCTTGCCGCCCACGGCCAGCTGGTCGCGGTGGTTGAACAGGTACGACGCGAAGAAGAACGCGAGGAACAGCTTGGCGAACTCGCCCGGCTGCAGCTGGTACGAGCCGATGCCGATCCAGATGCGCGCGCCGCCGATCTCGCGGCCCAGGCCCGGCACCATCGGCGACAGCAGCAGCGCAAGGCCCACGACCATGCTCACATACGAAAAACGGCGCAGGATGCGGTAATCGCGCATGCAGACGAACAGCACGTCGCAGCACACGAGCGCGATGCACAGCCAGATCATCTGGCGGCTCGCCACGAGCGTGTCCGACTCCGCGTCGATGCGTGCGATCATGAGGATGCCCAGCGCGGTGAGCATGAACACGCACGCCATGATCGACTGGTTCGCATACGGCTGGAACCGGGCGATGAGCGCCCATGTGATGATGAACATGGCCGCCGTGGCGATCATCATCACGAGCACATTGCTCGGCAGGCCGCCGTCGATGCGCGCGAACATCTGGAAGAATCCGAGCGCCGCGATCACGATGGCGAAGAGGATCTGCAGCAGGTAACGTATCTGGACTTTGGCCATCACGAATCCTCCTGCGAAGCCTTCTTGCTTGGGCTGGGGCTTGGCGAGGACTTGCTCTTCTTGGCCTGTTCCTCAAGGCGCTTGCGCTCCTCTTCGGCCGCCTTCTTCTTGGCTTCCTGCTCCTGCTGCATCTGGTTGAACTGGTCTTCGATCAGGTCCACATGCGCCTGGGCGTCGCTGTAGCTGTCGGCGGGAATGCCCTGCTTGAGCTGGTTGCGCCACTGTTCGGGCAGCTCGCTGATGTGCATGGAGGTCTGCTCGATTGGGTGCGAAAGCTGCAGGCCGAAGATGTTCGTAGGCACACCTTGGTAGATCGCCACCTTGCCTTCGTCTGCGGCGAGGTAATACTGGTTCTGGCTCCACGCATAGGCGCCCCACGCGCCGCCACACAACGCCACAAGCACCACGACGGCCGTGATGACCGCGGCCACGCGCCCGTGGAAGCGCTTCGTGCGCGCCTGCTTCTTCTGGTCGAGCTGTTCTTGGTGGATCGCCCGCGCCACTTCGGGGTCGTTCGGGTCGGCGCTGTAGTTGCCGTCCTGCTTCTGCACCACCGGGATCTCGCCAGTGTCCGGCGTCGTGCGCTCGCCGGTCTCCTCACGCACGTCCGACGGCTGGCCCACGGTCTGGCTCGACTGCTCGTCCTCGCCCTCGGCGCGCGGTTTGCGCGACGCGATCAGCGCGGCCGCGCGTTCCGCCGGCGATGACGTGGAGATCAGCGGTGGCGCGGAGACGACCGGTTCATGGATGATGTCGGCCACCGCTTCGAGCGTCGCGCTCGCCGCGCCGCCGACGATCGGCGTCTGGTGCGGCAGATCGAAGCCGTCGGCGTTCAGCGCGAGCGTCGCGTCGGCGATCACCGCGCTCACATTGTCGGTGCTGCCGGCGCGCAACGCCATCGAGACGAGCTTTTGCGCGCATTCCTCGGGGTCGGTGAAGTGCAGCATCGTCTCTTCGATCGTCGAATCCTCGAGCACGCCGCACAAGCCGTCGGAGCACAGCAGCAGGCGGTCTCCCGCGCGCGCCGTGCGGATCGAGATGTCCGGGCGCGCGTCGATGTCGAAGTCGCCGAGCACGCGCATCACCACATTGCGCTGCGGGTGGTTGCGTGCTTCGGACTGGCTGATGCGCTTGGTGTCGATGAGGTGCTGCACGTAGCTGTGGTCGCTCGTCAGGCGCATCAGATGGCCGTCGCGCAGCAGATACGCGCGTGAATCGCCGATGTGCGCGAGCACCCAATAGTCGGCCACGAGCGTGATCGCGGTGATCGTGGTGCCCATGCCGGCGAGTTTGCGTTCGCGCTTCGCCTTGCCCACGATCGCGTCGTGAGCGGCCATCGCGGAGGCCTCCATGATCTGCGTGGCGCGCGCCACGTCGCCGTTCGGGGAGTCCTGTTCGATGTGCGCGAGGGAGCGGATCGCGATCGTCGAGGCGGTGTCGCCGCCCGCATGGCCGCCCATGCCGTCGCAGATCGCCACCAGGTGCGCGCCGGCGAACGACGAGTCCTGGTTGTTCGACCGCACGGTGCCAACGTCGGAGACGGTCGTCGAATACATGTACAACGTGGGTTCTTCGGAAGAGGTCATCGGTGCTCAATCACCTCAGTTCGAACGTGGTGGCGCCGATGCGCACGGGGACGCGTGGGGCCAGGATCGTGGGTGCGTTGATGCGCTGCTGGTTGACCACGGTGCCGTTGGTGCTGTGCAGGTCCTCGATGGCCCACGAGTCGGTTGTCGGGTCGGGGTAGACGCGCGCATGGTGCGACGAGACGAACTCGTCGTCGAGCACCACATTGTTGGACGAGGCGCGGCCGAGCGTGATCACACCATTGTTGAGCGGCACGGACGTACCTGCGAGGGGGCCGTCGATGATCACGAGCAGGGTCGGCTTCTGCTCGGCGGCCTGCGGCTGCGCCGCCGCGACGGGCACGGCCGCGCCGGCGGCGGTGGATGGGGGCGAACGCAGCGGCTGCGCGGCGGGGGCCGGCACTTCGGCCTTCTTGCGCGCCTGGCGTTCCTTGCGGCGGCTGGCACGCGACTTGCGCGGGCTGAACGTGGCCACATCGCGGTACAGCGACCGCGAAATGAGCCAGACGAACACCCACAGCAGCAAGAGGAACGCGTACTTCAGTACCGTGAAAGTGAGTTCGGTAATCATAACGAGTGGTGGTGGTCTTCCGGATTACTCCTGATCTTGGGAGGAGGCCCAGTACAGGATGCGCGTGCGGCCGATCGTGATCGTGTTGCCGTCGAGCAGGGTGGCGGCGGGGACCTGATGGCCCTCCACGTACGTGCCGTTGGTGGAGCCGAGGTCACGTGCGATCACGCCGTTGTCGGTGATGTCGATCTCGAGGTGCTTGCGCGAGATGCCCGGGTCGTCGATCACGATGTCGCAGCCGGAGCCACGCCCCAGGATCGTCTTGTCTTTCGTGAGCAGGTACTGGCTGTTGTTCACTTCGAGCATGGGGCAGTCCTCGGTCTGCGCGTCGGTCGTGACCGGCACGGCATTGCCCTGCACGGACTCGGACGTGAGTTTGAAGTTGCCTTTTGTCTGGTCGAGGTCCTCTTCGAAGATCACCACGACCGGGCCCACGAACGCATAATGCTGGCTCTTCGCGTACTGCGTGAGATTGTCGGCCAGTTCGTTGGCGAGCGCCTCGGACCCCCACTGCTCGATGCGGTCGAAATCAGGGGTGCTCAGCTTGAATCGGTATTCGTTCGGCGCCACCGTGCGGTCGCGCCCCACGGGCATCGCCTCGGCGTCGATCTCGCGCTCGAGCGCGCTGGAGAGGTCGACGGGCTGCAGGTCTTTGGAGCCGAATTTCGCGAACACTCCGTTGACCGCGCCCTCCACGCTTTTCTCAAAACGATCAAGAACGCTCATAGTTGTCCCTTTCTATACTCCACCTATCCTACGCGGGGTTGCCAACAGGACGGCTTTTGCGGGTGCTAGCGTAAGGCGGTATGACGAAACCATTGCAGCCCGCCGCCGGCCAGGCGGCTGATTCCATCCAGTCCGAAGCCGTGCGCGAATACGCCGCCAACAAGGCGCGCACAACCCGGTTCACCTGCGGCGCCCCGCGTTGTGCCACGCTGCTCGGCGACGGCGAACGCATGCTGTTCCTGCGTTCCAACGGCAGTGAGGACACGGTGACGGCGCTGTGGGTCAGCGTGAACAACGGCACCGACGCGGTGGGCGAATTCATGCTCGCCGACCCGCGCACGCTGCTCGCCGACGCCGACGCCGAGGATGTGCCGGCCGAGGAGCGCGCCCGCCGCGAACGCGCGCGTGAAAGCGGCAGCGGCATCGTCGCGTACAGCGTCGACGACGCGGGCCGCACGGTGCTGTTCACGATCAACGGCGAGCTGTTTGTCTGCGAGCTCGGCGAGGACGGCGTCACCGCCGAAACGCGCCGGCTGGAGCTCACGTTCGACGATGACGGCGAGCGGCAGTACGCCACGCCGATCCTCAATCCGCGCGTCAGCCCGGACGGCACGCGCGTGGCGTATGCGACCGGCACGGCGGTCGTGGTGGCCGAGACGGCGACCGGCCGCGCGCACGCCGTGTTCACCGTGGCCGAACAGGACCGCGCCACGATGCGCGCTGGCCTGGCGGAATTCGCCGCTGCCGAGGAGATGGACCGCTACAGCGGCTTCTGGTGGGGCCCCGATTCGCGCACACTGCTCGTGGAATGCTTCGACTCCGCCGCCGAACCGTTGTGGACGATCAGCGACCCGGCGAACCCGGCCGACCCGGGCATGCGCCACCGCTACCCGCGCGCGTTGACGCAGAACGCCGTGGTGGACCTGTTCGCCGTGCACCTCGCCGATGACCGCCTGCATGTGGACCGCACGGCGCTTGTGGATTGGGACAACACCGCCTACGAATACCTGGCCGTGGTGCGCTGGCAGGCCGGTCAGCGCCCGCTGCTGCGCGTGCTGAACCGCCTGCAGACCGACGAGCAGATCCTGCGCGTGGACGTGCCCGAGGAATCCGGATGGGCGCATCTCACGTCGATCGACGAGCACACGATGCCACTGCTGCCCGTCAGCGTGCTCGAGACACACCACAACGACCAGTGGATCGACCTGATCGACGGCACGCCCGCCTATACGCCCGACGGCCGGCTGATCTGCTCCGTCAACGACATGCGCGCCGACACGAACCGCCTCACCGTGGACGGCGTTCCGTTCACCCCGGCCGGCTGGCAGGTGCGCGCACTGCTCGACGCCGACGACGGCACGGTGATGTGCGTCGTGCAGCGCGCGCCCGAACTCGCGCCCGACGTGCCCGACGCGTGGCGCGCGACGGCAGCGGACCACGATGCGCGCAGCTTCGACGTGGTGGCGATCGATTACGAAGGGCATGTGTCCCCGGTGACCGACGAGCCGGGCGTGTGGGGCGCGGCCCGCCGTGGCGACGGCCTCATGATCGCCGGGCGCGACATGGCGCATCCGCAGGCGCAGATGATGCACTACTTCCGCGGCAACGGCGTGCACGTGAAGAACCATGCGGCGGTGCCCGGGCTCACGATGAACGTGCGGTTCGCGCGCCTCGGCGAGCGCGGCCTGCACGCGGCGATCGTGGCGCCCACCGGCGCGCAATACGCCGGCGCGCGGCAGCTGCCCGTGCTCATGCACCCGTACGGAGGCCCGGGCTTCCAGGAGGTCACGATGAGCATGGCCGCCTACTGGGACGCGCAGTGGTGGGCCGAACAGGGGTATCTCGTCGTCGTGGCCGACGGGCGCGGCACGACCGGCCGCGGCCCGCGCTGGGACCGCGAGATCCACGAATGCATGAAAGACGTGACGCTCGCCGATCAGGTGGATGCCGTGCACGCGCTCGCCGACGCCGTGCAGGCCATCAACACCGGCCAGCCGCACGCGCGCCACGCGCATGCCGCCGTGCGCGCGCTGCCAGAGCCGGATTTGGAGCGCGTGGCGATGATCGGCTGGTCGTACGGCGGGTTCCTTTCCGCGCTCGCCGTGCTCCGCGCGCCCGACGTGTTCGCTGCGGCGTGCGCCGGCGCCCCACCCACCGACTGGACGCTGTACGACACGTGCTACACCGAGCGGTATCTGGGGCTCGACCCCGAGGTCTACGCGCGCAACAGCATCATCGCCGACGCGCCGCGCCTGCGCCGCCCGCTCATGCTCATCCACGGGTTCGCCGACGACAACGTGACGATCGCGCATTCGCTGCGCCTGAGCCAGGCGCTCATGGAAGCCGGCCGCGAACACACCTTCCTGCCGCTCACCGGCATCACGCACATGACGAACGACCCGGCCGTGGCGCGCAACCTGCTCGTGCTGCAGCGCGATTTCCTCGCCCGAGCGCTCGCCCGCTAGGCGCGCGTGCCGCTGTGCGCGCACAGGCCGCGCATTGCCTACTATGGTCGGTATGGAAATCGCGATGATTGACGAACGGCACTTCCGCGCCGCCGTGGAGCAGACCATGCTGCCGGCGATAGCGCGCTGCAGGCACAGCGGCACGATGCGGCCGGCCACCGAGGACCATCTGGGCCATCCGCTGCCGCCGCTCGCCGAACTCGGGCACCTGCACTACGTGTGCTACGACGTGGGCGAATTCCAGCAGCTGCACATGCCCGGCGCGTCCGCGCGGAACCACGGCGCCGTCGTCATCTCGCACGGGTTCTCCGAATTCGCCGCGAAATACGCCGAAATGGCATGGTATTTCCTGCTCGCCGGATTCTCCGTGTGCATCCTCGAGCACCGCGGGCACGGCTATTCGCAGCGTGATGTGCGCGACGACCAGGTGGTGTACATCGATGACTGGCGGCGGTACGTGGCCGACTTCGCCAAGTTCACGCGAGAAGTGGGGCGCGGGTACGCACAGGGCAACCCGCTCACGCTGTTCGCGCATTCGATGGGCGGCGGCATCGCCGCGGCCATGCTCGAACGCTATCCGAACATCGTGGACCGCGCCGTGCTCTCGTCGCCGATGATCGAGGCGAACATGGGCCTGCCCACATGGCTCGCCGCGACGGTGTGCGGGGCGCTCGCCGACGCGGGCAAGGGCAAGCGCATGGCGCCCGGCCAGCATGGGTTCACCACGGCGATCAATTGGAAAGAGGAACGCGGGGCGAGCGTGCCGCGCGTCACATGGTTCAAATCATTGCGCGACGCGGACACGCACTACCAGACCACCGCACCGGCGAACGAGTGGGTGCGGCAGGCGGCGCGGCTTTCGCCGGCGGTGCTGCGGCAGGACATGTGCGAGCGGATCGAGACGCCCATCCTGATGTTCCAGGCGGGCGCCGACCATTGGGTGCGCAACAGCGCGCAGAACGAGTTCGCCAAACATGTGCGGCGCGACGGTGGCAACCTGCGGTTCATCCGCGTGCCCGGATCAGTGCACGAGATCTTCGCCATGCCCAATGACGTCATGGCGCCGTATCTGCAGCATGTGCTGCGCTTCCTGCAGACCGACGAAGTGGTGACGGTGTTGCCGTAAGGCGCGGTGCGTGGGGCCGGTCGCTCGTTACTATGGTCGCGGAAGACATGCGACTACGTGGTGAGGCAGGGAATGAAGTGACGCAGCAGCAACGCAATGTGGAGGAGATGCTCGAGCGGGCCGCGCGCACTGAACAGCGTGATGCCGCACAGGAACTCGCGGACAAGACCCAGGCGCGGCCGAATGTGGCGCAGACACCGCGGCGCATGATGGCCGGCATCGCCTGTACGCTCATCGGCGGCGTGCTGTGGGGCGTCAACGGGTCGGTCTCCAAGATCCTCATGGAGCAGTACGACGCCAGCCCCATGTGGGTGGCGTGCGTGCGCGAGATCTTCGCCGGGCTGATCTTCCTGGCGTGTGGGGCGATCGGTTCGCCCAAAGCGATGCGCAAAGCGTTCACGACCGTGCGTGACTACCCCATGTACCTTGTCACCGCGCTCACCTGCGTGACGCTTGTGCAAGTGGCGTACCTGTTCTCGATCCATTGGACCAATGCGGGCACGGCCACCGTGCTGCAGACGGTGAACCTGCTCATGGTGCTCGTGTACGTGTGTGTGCGCGGGCGGCGCAAACCGACCGTGCGCGAAGTGGTGGGCGTGGCGCTCGCGTTCGCCGGCGTGTGGCTGCTCGCCACCGGCGGTGACCTGGGCGCGCTGTCGCTGCCGTTGCCCGGCCTGCTGTGGGGCCTCGCCGACGCGTTTGCATGCGCATGCCTCGCGATCATCCCAGTCAAACTCATCGCGAAATACGGCAATTTCGTCGTCAACGGCATCACGTTCCTGCTCTCCGGCCTCATCCTCACGCCGTTCGTACGGCCATGGACGCATGTACCGGCGTTCGATGCGCGCGGATGGTGGCTGCTCGTGTTCACCGTAGTCGTCGGCACATTCGTCGCGTTCTGGCTCTATATGGCGGGCGTCGTGCGCATCGGGTCGATGCGCGCGACGATGTTCGGCACGATCGAACCGGTGGCCGCGACGGTTACCGCGGTCATGTGGACAGGGGCGATTTTTACGCCCATCGACCTTATTGGCTTCGCGCTCATCCTCATCATGGCATTCTTGGTGCATTGACATATGGTGCGTACGAGCGGCAGGAAAGGGGCATGGCATGGGCGAACATGGCTCCGGACAACGGATTCCGATCAAGCAGATCTACAAGTCGTTGGTGGAGCTGCAGCACTTTTCCACGTTCCGGCTGTTCAAGATGATCGCGGCGATCACCGTGACGACCGTCGTCGCATGCATGCTGCGGCTCCTGTTCAATGATCAGGAACCGTTTTCGTTCGACATCGCCGCCATGCTCAGCACCCGGTTCAATGAGACGTTCCAATTGGGCGCCGAGACGACAAGCCCGGTCGATTTCATCACCGCCATATGGGGCGTGGTCGTGACGATCTGTTTGGGCGTCGCCTTCCAAAGCGAGCACTACGTCTCCGACCGCGACGCGATCGGCGATTTCAGCGGCCTGCTCATGTGCGCGGCGCTCGCTACCGCGTTCATCACCGGCTTCTGGCTTCCCGAGATGTACCACACCAACGGCATCGCCAAAACCGCCATCATCACGGGCGCGGGTTGCCTGTTGATGGGCTGGATCTTCAACTACGGCAGCCAGATCTACATCACCCACCGCACCATGAGACGCAACGAGCGGGCGCGCGATGTGGACGTGGAACAGTATCTGCGTATGCGGCGGATGCGCACGCGTGGGCAGTGGCCGGTCTGGGCGGCCGCGATGTGCGCGGCCAATGCATTGTTCTGGATCGCGATGGCCGCGGCGGACGGCCAGATGCACCGCTTCGGGGAAGGTCATGCGTGGGTCGCGCTGCTCGCCGCCGCATTGGTGTCTACGGCGATGGTGCTGTTGTACGCCTATGTGAGGCAGCGGTTCATCACGGCTCTGGCTCCCCGTATATGGAGCCAGGTCGTCGGGGCGGCGCTTGCGGCCTCCGTGCTCGTCGTACTGTGGTATGCCTGCGTCATCCTGTGGGTCGCGTTCATCGGCAGCGTGGACGTGCGCGCGTGGGCGGTCGCGGCGATTGCCGTGTGGGCGCTCGCAAACATGGCCGTGGCGCACGCCGTATTCTGCCGGTTCGTTGTGCGCCCTGTGCGCGCACTGCTCCAGGACGCGCGCTTCACGCAGAAGACGATGCAATGGCAGCACTACGACCTGTTTGCGCAGCTCGTCGGGTCATCCGCGCTTTCGCGGCGCGACATGAGCGAATACGGGCTCAACCTGCGCCTGATGACCGTGCCATGGCAGGTCGTGCGGCGCGCGCAGAAGGCGGGGGAGCCGGCGGTGGCGCTCATGCCGGAATGCGCGGCGCTGTTCTTTCCGCAGGCCGAAGAGAACGGCGTGCCGCTCGTGGCGTTCACATCCGCCGAGCTGCATGCGCTTGTCGGCTTCGTGCGCCGCAGCCACGACTGGCAGGACTCGCCCGAGATGAACGTGCGCGTGCTCAACGAGATCGTGCAGTGCGCGCACTGTGAGCGTGAGGCCGTCAAAGAGACACTATGCTTCTACCTCGCCCTCATGTGCGACGACGTGCGCTACACCGTGCTGCTGCGCACACGTTGAATCCGCGCGGTTCCTGCCGACGAGCACCTGCGCTTCGACCGTCAGTTCGTGGATCTGGCCAAGGTCAAGTGCGTCGATGTCCACATTGAACAACAGCGGCGTCATATGCGCGAAGGCGCGCACGTCATCCGGCGGCATGGCGAAGGTCTGTGAGACGAGGCGCGTGTCCAGAACGTCGAAATGCCGGGCGAACTGGTCGACCATCTGCTCGTTCGAATAGTCGGTATGGCGCAGGTGCGCGCTTGCGAGCTCGCGCAACTGCTCGTCGTGCCGCGCGCCGGGGACCACTTTGACGACAATGCCGCCGGGGCGCAGCACGCGGCCGAACTCGCCGTAGTGTACGGGGGAGAACACGTCGAGGATGCAGTCGACCGCCGCGTCGCGTAGCGGCAGGTCGGCCAGATTGCCCACGAACCAGCACACGGCGAGGCTCGTGTCTTCGCGCGCCGCCTGCTGCACGGAATCCTTGGAGATGTCGAAGGCGAGCACGTCGGCCTGTGGATTCGCCTGCTGCACGGCGCGCGCGTAGAAGCCCTCGCCGCAGCCGGCGTCGAGGATCGCCGGGCGCGGATTGGCGGGGCAATGGGTGCACACGGCGGCGAGCACGGCGCTCGCGATGTGGCTGTAGTAGCCGGCGTTGAGGATGCGTCCGCGGTTCGCAAACGACTCCTTGCTGTAGAACTGCGACTGTTTGGCGGCCGGCGCGAGGTTCACGTAGCCCTGCTTCGCGATGTCGAAGGTGTGCCGGTTCGGGCAGCGCAGGCTTGTGCCGGCAAGATTGAGTTCGGCATGGCACAGCGGGCAGATAAAGTAGCGGGGGCAATCGTGGAAACGTGCGAGTCGTGCGGGATTCATGCCGCCATAGTAGCCGCCGCGGGCGTCACGGGGTCGGCGCTTACGCGTCGATGGCGTTGCGTGCGCGGGCGGGGGTGATCATCGTGAGCATTATCACCGAAGGCTCGAGCGCGGTGATTGCATGCGGCAAGCGGGTGGGGAAGTAGACGAGCTCGCCTGGCGCCACCTCCTGTTCGTCATCACCGCCCTTGATGAGCAGACGTCCGCTCAGCACCTGCACAAACACCGGCATCGCGGCCGTGTGTTCGCTCAGCTGTTGGCCAGTGTCGAACGAGAACAGCACCACGTTGCCCCCTTCGGTATGCATCACGGTGCGCGACACCGTGGCTTCCGGTTGTACGCTCACCATATTCGTGAGGTCTGGCAGTACTTGCATCTGTAATTCGTCGGTGTTCATGGCGATCCTCCTTGGCGTAGATTGCTATTTCCATCATGGGCGCCAGAGGAGATGGGGTCAATAGCGTGCGAATTGTACGCGCTTCGCCGTGAGTTGCGTAAAATCCTTGCGCTAACGTCCCTATGGGCGTGTGAATTGTACGCGTCCCTTACCGCTGCGCGTAAAATTCATACGCATCTGAGGCGGCCCGGTTCCTATATGCCTTGATCCCTTATTGCTACGGGTAGTATATGTTTGTCGAAAAACAATATGTTTTGGGTCATTTTCCACTACCCGTAGCGCTGAAGGTTCCAGGAGGCGAGCGGCGGTGCTTGGACGTGCGGGTTCAAGTACCGCCGTGCTTTGCGTGGATGCCGCCAAAGGATGGGCGTATGGGGCATATAGGAACTAAAGTTATTGATTTAGACTCCGGTTTGCCTTTGTGGCAGTAAGCGTGTCGCCCTGTTGCGGATGGCGGTGTCCATCTGCTTGCGTGGTTTCGTGTGCAATGTGTGTCATGAGG